>Ga0181564_10001326_pt1 | contig 22055 bp, 21 predicted proteins | sample 011ome_24_FD_134512 | JGI IMG/M metagenome (GOLD analysis project Ga0181564, IMG submission 134512) | Coastal salt marsh microbial communities from the Groves Creek Marsh, Skidaway Island, Georgia - 011513CT metaG (megahit assembly) | ecosystem: Environmental > Aquatic > Marine > Intertidal... | reverse complement strand
CCATATGTGTATCATTTTTACGATAACACATAAAATATCTAAAATTATCAACCCCAATTTCATCAATTAAATCTTTAAGTTCAAATATATTACCTTCCCTTTTTGATAGTTTTTGAATTTGATTATTTCTTTTTAAATTGACGATTTGACAAAAAACTACAGAAAAATCAATTTCGGGGTAAAGAGATGTTAAAGCAGATGAAAGTCGCTTTAAATAACCCAAATGATCTGCGCCCCAAATATTAATTAATTTTGAAAACCCTCTTTTGTATTTATCGACATGATATGCTATATCGTTAGCAAAATAAGTTGGGGTACCATCATTTTTTGTTATTGCCCTATCCTCATCATCGCCAAAAACTGTTGAATTAAAAATAGTAATTTCATTTTCTTTTTTTGTATTCTTATAATCTTTTGGCATATTCAGTTGCCCAACTCTTATTAAATTTTTATTTGCTAAACTATCAATAATTTCTGAAAGATAGTTTTTACTCATAATTTCAGTTTCATAAGATATTGTTGAAAAATCAATTCCAACATTTTTAAGAGTTGAAATTGACTGATTAACTAAATTTTCTATAGCAAAATTAACAATTTCTAATTCATCTTCAACTGAAAGAGATGATTGAGAGAACTTATCTTTAAATTTAGCATAACAAGTTTGAGCGATATCTTGTATGTAATCTCCTTTATAAAACTGCTTATAGGAAAGGTTTAAATTATTCTCTAAAGAAATTGAGTAAATAATGGATGATAAGAATTCATTAATTTGATTTCCTGTATTATTGACATAGTACTCTCGCGTAACCTTATGGCCAAAATATTCAAATAAGTTTGATAAAACGTCACCAATAATTGCCCCTCTTCCATGCGCAAGGTGTAAAGGACCCGTAGGATTTGCTGATACAAACTCAACATTAATTGAGGCTGAATTAGCTTCCAAATCATGACTATGTTTTTTTAAATTTATAAACTCATCATCTTTTAAGAAAAGATTGATGAAGCCCGGTCCTGCAATATCGATTTTTTCAATTTCATTAAGATTTAATTGCGATGCGATCTCTTTCGCAAAATCTTTTGGATTTCTTTTTAAAATTTTAGCAAATTTTAATGCAATATTCGTTGTAAAATCCCCCTTGTCATCAAAAAGAAGTTCGACATCAATATCATTAATATTTAGATGCTCGAGATTTGGGAGAGAGGAGACAATCTCTAGAAGTTTTTTTTTAATTTTTAGGAGCATAAGAATTATAAAATTTGATAGCAAACTGATCTGTCATGCCACAAATATAATCAATTATAGTTTGTTTTTTTGATTCCTCACCATCTATTTTTATTTGCCAACTTTCAGGGAGTCCTTGTAGGTCGTGATTAAGATAATTGATAATAAATAGCAAAATATTTTCTGCCTTTATTCTTCCTTCTTGGACTAATTTGGATGTATAAAAATTATCAAAAAGATATTTTTTTAAATCAAACACTTTCTCTTTTGCTTGAATACTAAAGCTAGCTAAAAAAGTAGGATAATTAATAATATCATTATAGTTATTAATTTTATTATTCTTAATGTTTTTAATAGTTTCATTAATGACATCTAAAACTAAATAATTAATTATAGACCTCGAAATATAGTTTCTAGATATTTTAGTTTCCAAATTTTTTAAAAAATTAAAATCTAAAAAATTAAGAGCGTTGTTTTGCAAACTAGACAAGTCGTTGATATTGATAATACCCGCACGAATTCCATCATCAAAGTCATGAGCAATGTATGCAATATCATCTGAGAGTGTTGCTATTTGTGCTTCTAATGAGGGATTTTGATTTAAATTAAATGTAAAATTAGCAGATAGGTTATAATTGTGCTCAGTATGATGGATTGTACCATTATGTTTGATAAGACCATCGATTGTCTCCCAACTAAGATTGAGGCCATCAAAATTAAAATATTTTTTTTCTAAAAGAGTTACTTGTCTGAAGGACTGATAATTATGATCAAATTTTAAATCTAATTCTTGAGCGATAATTTCCTCGCCCACATGCCCAAATGGGCTATGACCTAGATCGTGGCAAAGAGCGATACATTCTGCCAAATCTTCATTTATTTCTAATCGACGGCTTATAGATCTCGCAATTTGTGAAACTTCTAAAGTATGGGTTAATCGATTACGATAGTAATCTCCTTTTTCAAACATAAAAACTTGCGTTTTATCTTTTAATTTACGAAAGGCAGTAGAGTGATAAATCCTATCTCTATCTCTTTCATAGGGTGATCGATGGTCCGATTGTTCTAGATAAAGTCTTCCTATGGATTTCTGAGGTAAAGCTGATAAGTTATTCATTATATGAGCAGTATTAATATAACAGATAGAGCCATAAGTAAAATTCAAGAAGTATTACTTAATCAAAATAAAAAATATTTTAGAATTCGAGTAAAAGGTGGTGGTTGCTCAGGTTTTCAATATGTCTTTCAAAGTGAAAGCGAAGTCAACAATCAAAAAGATCAAATTTTTGAATTTGGTAATTTAAAAGTTATAATAGATAAAAACTCACTTCCGTTTATTGAAACAGCAGAATTAGATTACAAAGACGAGATGATAGGATCTAGTTTTAGCATTTCTAATCCAAATGCTAAAAGCTCTTGTGGATGTGGGAGTTCATTTAATATTTAAATAGTGAAAATTATAAGTTGGAATGTTAATTCCTTAAGAGCAAGGGAGCCTTTAGTCGAACTACTAATTAAAAAGGAAAATCCTGACATTCTATGTATCCAAGAATTAAAAATTGAAGACAAAGATTATGTAACTAATTTTTTTTCAAATTTTAATTATCAGACAATATCAGAAACACAAAAAAGTTATAATGGGGTATCTATTTCACTATCCCCCACTTTAATAGGCGAGACCATTAACCTCGATAATTTAAATAATACCCAAGCAAGAAATAATTCAATTATTTTAAAAGATAGAAACATAGCTTTAGTTAATTGTTATTTTCCAAATGGCAATCCTATCGATACTGAAAAATTTACTAATAAACTAGATTGGATGAACAAACTCCATACTCATTTAATAGAAATGAAAAAAAAATATTCTATTATTCTAACGGGTGATTTTAATGTCATACCTCAAGACGATGATGCCCATGATATTAAAAAATATAAAAAAGATGCCCTAGCTCAACCTCAATCAAGAAAAGAATTCTATAAGTATTTAAATCTAGATTTAATTGACGTATTCGAATTACAACCCAAAAGCGAGAGTTATACTTTTTTTGATTACAAAACCTATAAGTTTGGAAAACAGGAAGGAATTAGAATTGATTTTTTCTTAATTTCTCCTTTTTTATACAGCAAGGTGATGAAAGTTAATGTTTTAAAAAACTATAGAGAAATGGAACGACCTTCTGACCATTGTCCTATATCACTAATACTAGATATCTGAATAAACTCTTTTTTCTTTTTTACCACCTGGGTGCGTAACGGCGCCTAAGTGAGCGGGACCTACTGTTTGAGCATATTTCCATAATGTTCCCGAAGTAAAATCTGTTTCTTTAGGTTTCCAATTTTTCTTTCTGATAGCTAACTCATCTTCAGAAACGTTTAAATTGAGAATATTTTGTGCAGCATCAATTTCAATTTCATCACCATCTTTAATTAGGGCAATTGGACCCCCTTCAAATGCCTCTGGTCCTACATGGCCAATACAAAAACCTCTTGTTCCTCCCGAAAATCTTCCATCGGTAATGAGTGCTACTTCCTCACCCATTCCCTGTCCATAAATGGCACTCGTAGTTGAAAGCATTTCACGCATACCTGGACCACCTTTAGGACCTTCGTATCGAATGACAACAACGTGTCCTGGCTTAATTTTTCCTTCTAATACAGCAGAAAGTGCATCTTCTTCTCTGTCAAAACAAATTGCATGACCTTTGAATTGTAATTTCTTTAGCCCTGCTATTTTGACGATGGCACCATCTGGTGCAAGAGTACCCTTTAAACCAACGACACCCCCTGATTTACTAATAGGATTAGATATTGGATAAATAACATCTTGGCCTTTTGGAAGCTCTACATCTTTAACATTTTCTGCAAGTGTTTTTCCCGTCACAGTAATACAAGAACCATCAATTAACCCCCCATCAATTAAGGTTTTAATTAGAACGGGCACTCCTCCTACTTCAAATAAATCTTTAGCAACATATTTTCCTCCTGGTGCTAAGTTACCAATATAGGGAGTGGATTGAAAAATTTTTGTTACATCTTCCAAAGTAAAATCGATTCCTGCTTCATGTGCGATTGCTGGTAGGTGTAAACCTGCATTGGTAGATCCACCTGATGCAGAAACAACTATGGCTGCATTAATTAATGCTTGCTTAGTAACTATGTCTCTAGGTTTTAAATTTTTTTCAATAAGATCCATAACAACCCTACCACTTTCATAAGCGTATATGTCACGACTTTCATACGGTGCCGGTGTCATTGCAGAGCCGGGTAAAGCTAATCCAATTGTTTCGGATACACAGGCCATTGTATTCGCTGTAAATTGACCGCCACACGATCCGGCAGAAGGGCAAGCAACACATTCTAAATCATGTAGCTCTTGATCAGTCATTGCCCCACTAGAATGTTTACCAACTGCTTCAAAAACATCTACAACAGTTACATCTTTGCCTTTATATACACCGGGAAGGATAGATCCTCCATACATAAATACTGATGGAATATTTAATCGGACCATGGCCATCATCATACCGGGAAGAGATTTATCACATCCTGCTAAACCCACTAAAGCATCATAGCAATGACCACGAATGGTTAATTCTACAGAATCTGCAATTATTTCACGGCTGATTAACGAAGATTTCATTCCCTCATGCCCCATAGCAATACCATCCGTTACAGTGATAGTAGTGAATTCTCGAGGAGTTCCCTTTGCATCTTTAACACCTCTTTTTGCAGATTGTGCTTGCCTGGAAAGAGAAATGTTGCAAGGAGCTGCTTCATTCCAGGTGGTTGCCACACCCACAAAAGGCTGTTTAATTTCTTCTTCAGTCATACCCATCGCATAGTAGTAGGAACGATGAGGAGCACTTTTTGGCCCTACTGAAACGTGCCTACTGGGTAATTTATTTTTATCAACCATATTTAGATACTAATTAATATACTATCAATTTTAGATAATTCCAAATTAATAGCCTTTTGCCGAGATAGGTTTTGATCTATTAATTCTTTAGGTGCGCGAGCAGTAAAATTTTCATTAGCTAAATTTTTATCTATTACTAATTTCTCTTTTTCTAAAAGTAACTTTGAATCAGTTAGTTTCTGCTTAATTTTTTTAATATCAATTTGATTTGCCTCTAAGATAAAATCAAAGCTTTTAAAAGGAAGAGTTACTCCATTGGGTAACGGATTATGTGATAATGTCTTTCGAGTCAAAAATTCTAAAGTATCCTGATTATCAATAAATAATTTTTGTAAAGAATGATTATTAGAAAATAAAAAAACTCTGTCTTCTTTTTTAATTTCAAAAAGTTTTTCAATTGAACGATACTCATCAATAAAGTCTATAAAATTTTGAGCATTTTCAATATCACTACCATTCAATGAAATATCTTGATAGCCCCACTGATGAAGCATCAAAATGGTTGAATTATTTTTTCCCCATAGTTTTTCTGTAATAAAAGGGATGATGAGATGTAAGAGTTGCAAAAGTGAATTGAAAACTAAATTAAAAGTTTCTTTTGTTTCTTGTTGAAAATTTTTATTATCCAGTAAGTTTTTTGATAACTCGATATACCAGTCGCAAAATGTATGCCAAGTAAAGTGGTATAATTGATTAGCTACTTCATGAAAGTAATAGTTAGTGTAGTTCTGATGAACCAATTTATATAAGTTTTGAAGCTCATTAATTATCCACTGATTAAAAATATGCTTGGGTTGAGGCATTGCATAGTTATCAAAAGGATAAATATTTTTAAATTCTGCATACTTATATGCATTTGTAATTTTTGTCACAAAGTTTCTATAACCTGCAATTCTTTGTTCGCTTAATCTTACGTCTCTTCCAGGTGTATTTAATGAAGTTAGAGTAAATCTTAATGTGTCTGCTCCATATTTATCAATAATTTCCAATGGATCAATTACATTGCCTTTCGATTTAGACATTTTTTGCCCCTTTTCATCTCGTACTAAAGCGTGCACATACACAGTATGAAAAGGAGTTTGGTTCATAAATTTATTTCCCATCATCATCATTCTTGCTACCCAAAAGAAAATAATATCAAAGCCTGTCACAAGCACAGAATTAGGATAGAAATTTTCTAAAGTTTTTTCTTTTTCAGGCCAGCCTAAAGTTGAAAAAGGCCACAATGCAGATGAGAACCAAGTATCCAAAACATCTTTATCTCTTTTTAAAATAATTTTATCTGCTTTATAATAATCGATAGCTAAAGCTCGTGCTTCTTCTTCTGTTTCAGCACAGAACTCTTTTCCGTCCGGTCCATACCAAACAGGTATTTGATGCCCCCACCAAATTTGTCGAGAGATACACCAAGGTCTAATATTCTCCATCCATTGAAAATATGTTTTCTCCCAGTTGGAGGGAAAAAATTCCGTTTGTTTATCTCTAACTACTTGCATGGCTTGTTTGGCTAATTCTTCAGCATTACAAAACCATTGATGCGTTAAATAAGGTTCGACGACTGTATTAGAACGATCACCATAGGGAATAGTAGTTTTATAATCTTCGATTTTTTCAATTAAATTTTGTTCTTTTAAGATTTGAACAATTTTTTTTCTAGCCTCGAAACGATCTAAACCTTGAAACTCTTTTGGGCATTTATCATTTAAAGTGCCATCTTCATTAAATATATTCAGTAATTCCAACTGATGTCTTTTTCCTACTTCAAAATCATTAAAATCATGGGCTGGTGTAATCTTAACTGCTCCACTTCCCTTTTCAGGGTCAGAATATTCATCAAAAATTAAAGGGATGGATCGATCAGTCAAAGGAACAGTAAATGTTAAATTTAAATTTTTAAATCTTTCATCTTCTGGATTTACAGCAACAGCCATATCACCAAAGATGGTTTCTGGTCGAATAGTTGCAACGGTTATAAAAGTACCATCCGATGCTGGATATTTAATATAATATAGCTGAGTTGAAATATCAGTTTGAACCACTTCTAAATCAGAAATAGCAGTTCTAAATTTTGTATCCCAATTTACTAATGCCTGGTCTTTATAAATAAGACCTTCTCTATAAAGAGAAACAAATACCTTACGTACGGCAGAGGACAATCCCTCATCCATCGTAAAGCGTTCACGAGACCAGTCACAAGAACTGCCCAATCTTTTTAGTTGATTAATAATTGTAGAACCAGAGTACTCTTTCCACTCCCATACTTTTTCAATAAACTCTTCTCTTGTTAAGTCTTTGCGATAAATATTTTTTTCACTTAAATTTCTTTCTACAACCATTTGTGTAGCAATACCGGCATGGTCGGTTCCTGGTTGCCATAAAGTATTGTAACCATTCATTCGATGATAGCGAACTAAGATATCTTGAATGGTATTGTTTAAGGCATGGCCCATATGCAACGAACCCGTCACATTAGGTGGGGGAATACAAATGGAAAAGTTTTTTTTATAATTATAAGAAGGTTGAAAACAATTTTTATCTAACCAAAGATTATATATTTCATCTTCGTATAGACGTTTATTCTGGAACTCGTCCATTAAATTAAAAAACGAACGGTTGTTTAGTTACATATTTATAAATATAGGCTGAGGATGCCTCATCAACAATAAAACGGGTTGTATTATTATCAACTTTTACGTATTTCATAATTTTATGTTTATACTCAGCATTATCTACAATACATACCAACACCATACCATTTGGCGCTTTTTCTAGGATATCAAGGGGTTCTTGGTCAATGGATCCGTTAATTAAAATACGTTCATATTTTTTTAATTCTATTTTTTTATTAAAGAAAAAATCTTCAATACTATATTTGAGTAAATTTGCTTTAAACAAATTATTTTTTAAACTCTCTTGAAATGATGTAATCATCTCTTTTGAGTTTTCGATGCAATCTATTTTTTGGGTAAATTTAGATAAAATAGATGTAGTTGTTCCAAAACCAGATCCAATTTCTAATAATTTTTTATTTTCAATTCCACCAAGAGCTTGCACTAAATGAAAAGAAGTCAAGGGAGGTAAAATAAAACGACCATCCTCAAGTGCAATTATACGATCAGAATAAGCAAGATGTTGCTGGTTTTTTGGATAAAGAGTTTCTCTAGGAAAACTTTCAATCTGATCAATTAAAGTTGGATTGCTAATTCTGTTTGCTCTTAATTGGTTAAGAACCATGTTAGATCTAGCTTGTTCAAAATTCATGAATAGAAGGATTTATAACAAAAATCGACTTTTTTAAAAGGCTATTATCGCCTCAGATCTAGCCTTAATATCTTAATGTATAAAGAATTGTGAGATTCAAACTATATTTACTAATTGTCTTTTTTCCTTTATCCCTCATGGCGCATCAGCCTGTGTTTCAAGATCAAAACCCCAACTCACCTGAAGAATCATACCTAATTGAAAAACCGGAAGTATCGAAGGCAATTTACGCTACCCTTTCAGGAAAACCGCATTATTACCGAATTGAGTCAGAAATTGATTTTAAATTTTATGCTGGCATCACTGTTCCTAAAATCGATAACTGCAATCAATTCACAAAATTTTCGTACTCAATTTATCAAATAACTAACCAACAAGAAAAAATGATAGCAGAAATAGATGGAGAAAATTTTGAATGGTGGGAGTGGTACGAACCCTATGGAAAAAAATGGTATTGGATCGGGCCTGAATATGGAGCGGATTTTTTAAGCACAACTACATTTAGTGCGGGGACTTATTTAATTAAAATTTTTAATATTAAAAATAGAGGAAACTATGTACTCGCTACTGGCGACATAGAGAAATTTGGACCATTAGTAATTGCGAAGTTGCCTTTTATAATGCCTAAAGTAAATACCTTTTGGAATCAAGAAAACTGCTAAGTAAAAAATTTTCCACAAATTTTTTTTTTTTATATTAGAAAATTTTATTTGATTATGATAAATTAGATTCACCTAAAGGATAGGTAATAAGGCGGAGGTTACAAAGATGAAACCACCAAAGTACGTAAGTTAAATTATTAACTTAAAAAAACTTCGTCTCTTTTAAATGAGAGACTATCTGGCAAGAGCCAGAATGTGTATAACAAGAATGGACTTACCATATGTCCATTAGGTCTTGGTAAGCCATTCTTACTTATTTTTTTGAATTTTATTTCTTATATATTTATGAAAGTCTTTGATTAAATACTCTTCAGGCATTAATACCCCTTCTTCTTTTTCATTAAAATTTTTAACTCCCTTTTGATTTAGCTCAGAGATAGATGCATCTTGATTCATTACTAAGATTGCAAAATCAATAACATTTTTAGTGTTATATTTCTTATCTTGCAGAGTTGATGGCTCAAAAAGCCATTCGGCCGTTAACTCAACCTGTTCCTCGCCAAGTGGAATAAGCCGAACAACTCTTATATGGTCGCCATAAATACCCAAAAACATGGTTGGCCAGGTTGAAATATAAATTTGACCTCTTGAAAGTAAATCATTTTTAATTTCTTTTATAGGGCGGCCTTGCGCGCTTCCATCATAGGACCAAGTTTCAGAACCCTTTTTAAGACCTCCTTGATACTTCTCGTTAAAATTTTGATCCTTTAAAATTTGCCATTGTGGGTGATCTTTAATATCTACTAATCTTCTTTGATACAAAGGAACTAATTCAGATAATTCCGGGTGAATATTGGGACAATGTAAACATTCACTATAATTTTCCCAATAAATTTTCCAATTACAATTGACAACTTTTTTCCAAACATGACCTATTACAAATTTTTCTAAATTTAATTTTTCTATAGTTGGATCAGTATATTGGAAGACATTGTTTAATTTAAATTTAGCCCGAGAGTCGAAATTAATAAAAACTAAACCCTTCCAAATAAAGTGATTAACTTTTTTTAAGGAATACTTTTGTTTCTTAAATGATTGAATGTTTATAGAGGTTGTATTTAAAAGAGAGCCGTCGGTGATGTTATATGACCATTGATGATAGGGGCATATAATTGTAGGTGTTTTTAACTTTCCTTCGGAGGAGTCAAAAATCTGTGATCCGCGATGAATGCATGAGTTAAAATAAACTGATAACTGATTATTTTTATTTTTAATTAAAATAATATTTTTTTGGTCTATTTGAAGTGTCCTGAAATGGTTGGGTTTAATGGAATCAAGATGACAAACATAAAGCCATTCTTTTAAAAATATATTTGAAATTTCTTTTTGGTAGATTGAGGAGGAAAAATACCAATGAAAAGGAATAGATTTAACTGGCTTTTTAAGAGAGTTAAAACTCATTATTTAATATAACCAAAAAAAAGTTATTTGTGATAGGGTTTGTTGATGGTTATCTTTATATGTAAGTTCGTTCATTATTTAGCACTTTTTATCGCTGGTGGTGCAGGCATTGGTAATAGTGTTATTCAGTCAATCTATCAAAAAGAAGGCAAGGTACCTGAGCCTCATTTAGCGAGAGCTTTTAGAGTGCTTGTGAAATTAGCGCTTATCTCGATCATAGCCATCTGGGTCACAGGTTTTATTATGGTTTATTCAATCTATGGATCTTTTAACCTGGGTTGGGCATTTCATATGAAATTATTGGGCGCAACACTGTTACTAATGGGAGTGGCGTATATAAATTTCCACCTCAATAATTCCTTCAAAAATCAACTACCCCCTAATACAGTTTTACTCAAAAGAGTTGTGTCAATTAATAGATTGTCTTTAGTGCTTATTTTATCTGGGGCAATTTTAGCTTTTAATTAAGATATAAAATTAATAAATTTTTATTTTATGATAAATTGCATGAATGGAAGTTGATTTAAATAAATGGTTTCATTGTAAGGTTGATAAAGAAGAGTTTGTTAAACTGTTGCAGCGATCGGACTACCAAGGTTTTAAACATATGTTTATTTTCTTTGGTTCTTTACTAGTTTTTGGATACCTTGCATATGTTAGTTGGGGGACTTGGTGGGCTGTTTTATTTTTCTTTATTTATGGAAACATCTGGAACTGTGCTGACCCCATTTGGCATGAAACAGGTCATAAGACTGCCTTTAAATCTAATTTCTGGAATAACTTCTTTTATCAAATAGGAAGTTTTATGACGGGATTTGAGCCTGTGCGTTGGCGGTGGTCTCATTTTAGACATCACGGGCATACCTATTTTGATGACCCTTTAGATTTTGAAATCGCTATAAGAAAACCTGCCGATCTATTGTATTTCTTTTCTTTATTTATTCCTTTTTCTGATTTTTTCTATTTTAAAAAAACTACACAGTACGAAACTATACTTCATGCCTTAGGTATTAAAACAGAAGTGATGAAACAAGCCATACCGGAGCGAGAACATCCAAAATGTATTAACTCTTCAAGAATACATGTGGGAATTTGGTTAGCAGTAATACTTATTTCCATTGTTTCACAATCATGGTTACCCGTTTTATATTTTGTTTTGCCGAATTATTATGGGCAACAACTTCGACGTTTATTTGGATTAACCCAACACACAGGATTGAAAGACAACATTAAAGATCATCGTTACAGCACCCGCACCATGCATTTAAATCCAATATTTAGTTTTTTATATTGGCAAATGGAATATCATATTGAACATCATATGTTCCCAACGGTACCCTCGCATAACCTTCCCAAACTTCATGAACTAATTAAAGATCAAATGCCTCATGCAAAGAATGGATTGTGGGATGCGTATTCAGAAATTATTCCCACTATAATCAAACAGGCAAAGAACCCCAGCTACGAACTACAAGTTAGAGTGCCTCAATAAATATATGCCTAAAAAAAAAATTTCTGTTTATGATTTATTAAGTTTAAAAGGTAAAAAAAAATGGCCTCAGGTGCATGTAAATAATGAGCTTCAAACTCTAAGAAAAAAGGGTTTTGATCTTTTTGTTAACGATGTCAACAATGGCGACTACCCAGAGTCAAAGCATCAAATTCAAATGGAAAAAATCGAATTTGAAAATTTTTTAGAAAAAGTAAAGTGACAAACATCTCTGCTTATTTAATTTTAGTCATTGCTGTTATTTTCGGTACGGCTTCAAATAGCTTTGCCAAAAGCGCTAATGGATTTACTCAGTTCATTCCTACTCTTTTCAGTATGATTACTATTGTTTTATGTATGTACTCACTCTCTCAAGTAATGAAATCAATCCCTGTTGGAATTACCTACGCATCTTTTGCAGGGCTATGTATCATTGCAACATCAGCGATTGGTGTAATTCGTTTTAGCCAAATACCCAATGCATGGACAATTTTTGGTTTAGGATTAATTATATCAGGTGTTTTGATTGTAAATTTATTAGGTGAATAAAAACTTAAATAGCGTTTAGGTATAATTCCAAATCTAACTCGGATACGGTTTCCATAACTTTTCTATATTCCATTTTTTTAATAGCGATAAAGGCCTTATGAAAATCAGCACCAAAGGTATCTTTCAAAAAAGAAGATTTTTTTGCGGCTTTAATTGCGGAATTCCAGTCATCTGGCATATTTTTAATTTTTTCGAATTTTTGTTCATAGGCGTTACCAAAAGTTTGAGCACCGGGATCTAATTTTTCTTTTAAACCAAATTCAATCGCCGATAAAACTGTTAATGCCACTAAATAAGGGTTGGCATCCACTCCAGATACGCGGTGCTCTATTCTTCGACTTTTTATACCACTCGAAGGAATTCTAAAGGCGACCGATCTATTATCAAATCCCCAATTCGGTGTAATCGGTGCGTAAGACCCTACTAAAAATCGCCTCCAACTATTGGCATTGGGCGCAAATACCAGCATCGAGTCTGCCATGGTATTTCTTAACCCTCCAATAGCGTGGAGTAAGTTAGGGTTAAATTTATCTTTTTTACTCTCCGCAAACATGTTTTTGCCTTTTTTATCAAATAGGGAAATATGAAAATGCATCCCAGAACCTGAGACGTTTTCTATGGGTTTAGGCATAAAGCATGCGGTTACTCCATAACTCCTTGCTTGAGTTCGAATTATTCTTTTCAATCGTAAAATATCATCAGCTGCTTTTAAAAGGGAGTCTTGATAATTTAAAGTAAGTTCAAATTGGCCAGGTGCGTATTCGGATATAACCGTTTCTGCTTGTATACCTGCCAGATGGGCTGCTTCATAGACATCATCAAACAAAGGCATCATGCCATGCAAATGATCCACAGAATAAACATCAGTTCGAAGGCGAGACCCTTTTCTCTTACCCACTATAGATTTAGCGGGTTGAAGCTTTCCGTATTGATCGGGCTCATGGGAAACTAAAAAAAATTCTAATTCAAAGGCGCCTTTAGCTGAAATACCTCTACCTTTCAATTCCAAAATTTTGTTTTCTAAAATATTACGAGGATCAGTTAAAATAGGTTTTTTAAACTTATCGCGCATGGACATCATCACCTCACCTCTAGGTGGATTGGATTTATGAACTAAAATTAAAGAGTTAGGGATTGGATGCGCAAAAATATCCATATCACCCTCATTTAATACCAAGCCAGTATCTGGAACATCTTCTCCAGTAATATCCATACCTAACGTTGACAGTGGTAATTTTCTTCCCGATTTATAAAGAGACAAAAGCTCATGTCTTCTGATTATCTTTCCTCTACCCACTGTATTCGCATCGTGCATCAAAATATCAAATGATTTTACGGCAGGGTTTAATTTAAGAAACTTTTCAGCTTCTTTAATAGAGGCAAAAGGAGAATATTTTGATTTCATGGGAGAGTTAGATTAATTGTTGTAATACATCATCAAAGTTTTTAACAAGTTTATTTATTTGTTTATCATAAGTAACAGGACTTATTAACATCATATTATGAAATGGTGCAATTAAAGAACCTCTATTCATTAAACCCAAATGTACTGCTCTTTCTAGCTTAGGTTTATGCGCTTTTAATGCCTCACTGCCATTTTTTAATGGTCCAGGAGAACAAATAAACTCAACTCGTGCCCCTACTCTGACAACATGCCAATTTAATTCATGTTTTTGGATAATCTTATTCAATCCCATTTCGAGTTTTTTTGCTCCTTGCTCCATTTTTTTATAATTCAATCTAGTAATAACTTTAGTTAAAGTAGCGTTTAAAGCTGCAAATTGGATAGGATTAGCGCTTAATGTTGTGCCAATGCCCGATCTTCCATCAAATTTAGATTTCAAATAATTTTGATAAAGCTTAGAAAATCGATCATTCATTCCCCAAACAGCAGTTGTTATTCCACTAGCTATACATTTTCCAATTACAATCAAGTCTGGTTTAAGATTATTCTGTATTCCATACCCACCATACCCTGAAGAAATTGTATGTGTTTCATCTAAAATAAAGAAGGCTTTGTACTTATGAGTAAGTTTAATTAATTTTTCTAAGAATTTTTTTTCAGGTAAAACCATACAACAATTGGTTAATACTGGCTCTGTTAAAACTGCAGCAATACTGTGTTTTTTAAAAAGCATTTCAACTTGTTTTAAGTTATTAAATTCTGCAACCAATGTACCTTTAGATAAGTCATAAACCTGACCCGTTAGACCTTGCGCATTTACAGTTTTATTTCTTTTAAGTTCCACAAGAGTGTCATCAACAGCGCCATGGTAACATCCGTTGAATACCAATATCTTTGATTTACGTGTCACTGCTCGCACAACTCTAATTGCAAATCTATTAGCATCGGAGGCTGTATTGGCTATCTGCCATTGATATTTTCCAAAGACACGAGTTAAGTTAATTCCTGCATTAACAGCCTGTTTTGAGGGTAGCATATAAGCAAACCCTTTTTTAGATTGTCTTATAATTGCATTAGAAACAGCGCTGGGGCTATGACCAAACATACTGGCAGTATCTCCGAGGCAGAAATCATCAAAGGTATTATTATCAATATCCCTAATCTGACTTCCAAGCGCCTGATCAATCAATGGTAAAAAAGGCAATGACCAATCAGCCATCCAATTCATAGGGTGTCTATTAAAAAAAATGTTTGAATTATTAAGTTTCGATTTAGCCGAATTTACATGTTTTTTTTTAAAACCAATTAATTCATTTGAATAAAATTTATTTAAATTTGAATTACTTATACTATTAGACATAAAATATATTAGACAATAAAATTATATTATATTGAATATACTACTCTTAACTCAAAATTATATTAATTTGTTTTAGTTGAAAATAAAATGAGATACTCGCAGTATAACTATGCAGAAAATGAAAAAATTTATTGGGAAAATTCAAATAACTTTTATGAAATACCAAAAGTAAATTTAAAAAAACATTATGATCTTATAATAGTTGGGTCAGGTTATACGGCCTTATCTACTGCTTACCATCTTGATAAAAATAAATCAGTCTTAATTGTCGATAAAAGTTCTATTGGCTATGGTGGTTCATCTAGAAACGGAGGTTTTTGTTGTCTTGGTGGAACAAAATTATCATATAAAGAAATAGAAAATAAATATGGTTCAAACGATCTCATAGATTTTTTTAATATCCAAAAGAATGCTATTAATTTAGTTAGAAGTATTTTGGATGAACAACTACCCTCAGATGAAATCGGAGAAATACTGTATTACTACAATGAGTCTGAATTATTAAATGATGTTCATGAGTACGAAGTATATAAAAATAAATTAAATTTAGAATTTGATGTATTTTCAAAAAATCAATTAATACAAAATCAACTAAACTTAAATGGGGTTCAAGGAGCTATAAAAATGAATTATGGATTTGGAATAAATCCAAAAAATTTAGTTTCTAAATTAATAAAAAAAATTTTGAATAATCAAAATGTAGATTTTTTAGAAAACTCTGATGTCAAGTTAATTAAAAAAAAGGATGATGGTTTTGAAATTACAATAAACAATCAAAGCATAAGGGCTCAAAAATGTCTTTTAGCCACTAATGGATACTTAAATAGCAAGAAACCACTTTCATCAGTTTATAATAATTTAATGCCCGCATTATCTAATATATTGGTAACAGAACCTATCGATAACAATCAATTTTCTAATTGGAAAACATTTGTTCCCTGCGCTGATAATATCCCCCTGCTTCATTACTTTAGACTTTTAAAAGATAATCGTATTATGTTCGGAGGCAGAGGTGGGCATTCTTATCAGGATACACAAACATATAAAAAGATTCTTTTAAACGACTTTAGAAAAATTTTTCCAGAATTTAAAAATTCAAATGTGGAATATTTTTGGAGAGGATTAGTGGGCGTAACTAATGAAAGAATTGCACATATTGGGGTCGATGAAGGTATTTTCTATGGCTATGGTTATAATGGGAATGGTGTGAGTTTAGCTACTTACTTTGGTAAATTGTTATCTCAGCTCCTAGATGAAAAAATAAAAATAGACAATCTCCCAAACTGTTTAACAAGCAAGCCTAAAGCGATGATTTTTCCAGAACTAAAAAGATTTTATTTATTTTTAGTATATCAATATTATAAGTTTAGAGCTTAGTAATTGCATTAATAACTATCGCACTTAATTGTAATACCTAGTTAAGATATAGACTTTTTAGATGACAAACAGGTGACAAATCTCTTGTTATCATGTAAAAATTCTTTCACTGGCCCGCTGGCAGATTGGTTATGCAGAGGACTGCAAATCCTTGTAGCTCGGTTCGATTCCGGGGTGGGCCTCCAAAAAATATATTTACATTAATAATTCAACTACTATCTTCCTAAAAATGACATCCTTCGATCACATTGAAGTTCATGTAAAAGAAATTGAAAAATATATTAAATTTTTAAAAATTATATTTGAGGGAGGAGAAAGCAAGAAACTCTCAGATGAGGGTACGTCGATGTTTAAGAGCCCAGAGGGGTTATTTATTGAAATTAAAAAAATTAATTCAAATAATGACTCACAATTAGCAGGATTTTGCCAACCTTGTCTCAGAAAAATTAATGCAAAAGAATTTATAAATGAAAATAAACTAGAGGTAATTAGTGAAGCGGAGAGCCCGAATGGAAAAATTTATTTTTTTAAAGATCACGAGGGTATTATTTGGCATTTAAAAGACTACCAAGATAGAGACTGGACTAATAACTGGTAATTTTAAGCTAAATTCAATTCTGCAATTAAGAATTTTAAGTCAAGTGCTTTGGTATACATTTGTAATTGATTATCCTTATTGTATGGCCAAAGATCTTTAGGCTTATCCCAATATAACTCAACTCCGTTTTTGTCTGGATCATCTAAATATAAGGCTTCACTAACTCCATGATCGCTGGCGCCCACTAAAGGTATATTATTTTTTTGAAGACGCATTAAAGCATCAGCCAAATCTTTTCGCTCTGGGTACAAAATTGCTATATGATAAAGTCCCGTGGTACCATTGGGTGGTGGCTTACCTCCACTACTCTGCCAAGTATTTAATCCAATATGATGATGGTAGTCTCCTGCTGCAATAAAAGCAGCTTGATTACCTAATCTTTGCTTTAATTCAAACCCAAGAACTCCGCAGTAAAATTCTAATGAACGATCAAGATTAGCTACTTTTAAGTGAACGTGGCCAATTTTTACTTTTTTATTAATGTTGTTCATGCATCTTCATTAAATGATTGATCGACTGGTAGTTGCATTCCATTTAATAGTTGATTTGTCTTTGCCGCTAAAGAGACAATTCTTAAAAACTCAGCGTGTTCCTCTTGCGTTAAACCTAATTTTCTAGCTGCCGCTGTATGAGAGTGGATACAATAACTGCAGTTATTAGTAATGGATACCGCCATATAAATTAACTCCTTAGTTTTTTTATCTATTAGGGTTTCTTTAGACATAGTAGATTTTACTTCCTGCCAAATATCCTTAAGGAGTACAGGATTAAAAGATAAATATTTCCATAGATTACCAATATAATCAGTACTTCTTGTTTTTTTTATGTCATTAAATACCTCTTGGGTTATGGGATCTTCAAAACTATCGTTCAATTTGACTGTAGACATGTCTTCTCCTTTTCCTAATTGATTATTAATTATTAAATCATAAAATCCCGATGGTTTGTCAAATTTTATTTTTCGCAATATTAATTTATTAACGTTTGGTTTTTTAGCAGCTTTTGCCTCTGGCTTTGGTCAAACCTTTTTTATTTCACTCTTTAGCAGTGATTTTAGATCTACCTTTAACTTATCTAATACGCATTTTGGCAGTCTTTATTCAATTGCTACAATTTTAAGTGCAATAACAATTATTTGGGCAGGTAAACTCATCGATGTAGTTCCACTAAGGAGGTATACATTAATAATCATAGTCTGCCTTGCAGGAACATGCCTGATGGCAAGTTCTGTTTTTCATGTAGTGATGTTATTTATAACAATTTATTGTTTGAGGTTATTTGGACAGGGTTTAATTAGTCATACCTCTAGAACCACCATGGCTCGTTATTTTGATACCAATCGAGGCAAAGCGTTAGCTATTTCTGGATTTGGATTTTCATTTGGAGAAATGATTTTTCCCTCAATAGTCGTATCTTTACTTATTCTTATTGGTTGGAGAATGACTTGGTTTGCGTCTTCAATCTTTATAATTGTCTTTTTTGGAACCCTATTTTTCTTTTTATTGCGAAATAAAAAATATGTAAATGAGACTATAGAAGCTGATCTATCTAACCCAGTTTCAGTTTCATGGCGTCGAAGAGATGTCTTAAAAGATAAAAAATTTTACTTTTATCTTCCTATTTCTCTTATTATGTCATTTACAGTAACTGGTTTTTTATTTCATCAAGTATTTATTGCTGAAATCAATAGCTGGAAAATTACAGATATTGCCCATAGTTTTATTTATTACGCTATGGCAGGAATATCCGGTTCTATAATAGGTGGTTTACTCGTAGATAAGTTCAAGGCAAGAAACTTGGTTCCATTCTACTTGCTTCCGATGATGTTGATATTTTTTATTATGTTATTTAGCAATAACGTTTTAATTTTATATCTCTATATGGCCGGATTGGGATTATCAAACGGTTTAAATGAAAACATAGCAAATTCTCTTTGGGCAGAACTATATGGTATCAAAAATCTTGGTGCTATCAGAGCCATGCTTACCTTTTTTGGAGTATTGGCCTCAGCCGCTTCTCCCTTTCTCTATGGAATGATTTTAGACAAGTTTCATAATATTTACCCATTAATTATTTTGGGGATTGTATCTATAATTGGTTTCTCTCTTTTAGGATATTACGGAAAAAAAATTAATTAACTTCATATCCTTTTTTAAAGGCCTCTATAGCTATTAACGCACATCCCTTTGCATCGGATAAGGCATCGTGATGATTAAGAGGTATTCTTAAATTCTTACAAACTGTATTAAGTTTGTTATTTTCAAAATTCCAAAAATTTCTCGCTATAGAAACCGTATCTCTAAACTCTTGCTTCGGTAAATCTATTTTATAATAATAACAACAAGAGTGTAGAACCGATCGATCAAAAGGTGCATTGTGCGCAAAAAAATAATCAACTGTATTTAATTCAACTTCAATCTCGCTCCAAATTTTATTAAATGGTTTAGCTGTTTTAAGCATCTCCCAAGTTAAACCATGTATGTCTGTAAAGTGCACTTCAGGTTTAGGTGGTTTAATTAAAAAAGAATTTTTTTTAAGTATCTTAATTTTATTAAAAATTACATAACCAATTGCACAAGCAGAAGTTCTTTCACTCGTTGCGGTTTCAAAGTCTATTGCAGCGTATAACTGCATTAAAACATCTGATTTATTATATCAGCGTATTTTTTTTGAACTTCGTGCCTTCTAACCTTCATAGTGGGAGTCATTAAATTATTTTCGATAGTAAAGGGCTCATCAATGATTGAAAATTTTTTAATTTTTTCTGGTTGTGTTAATTCAAGATTGATTTGATCAATAATTTTTTGAATTGTTTCTTTGGATGCATTAAGTTCTTTATTTGAAACAATCAGTGCTGCAATATAGTTTTTTTGTTCACCAAAGACACAAACTTGTTCAATTTCTGCGGATAAACTGAGTAAATTTTCAATTTTAGATGGAGCGATATTATCTCCCCCAAGAGAGACGATTATATCTTTCTTGCGATCTGTTATTTTTAAATAACCATCTTGATCAAATTCACCAATATCACCGGTATAAAGCCAGTTATCTTTTATAGTTTCATTGGTAGCGTCATCATTGTTCCAATATCCAATCATTAAGTTTTCACCTCGAACTAGAATTTCCCCATCCTCTGCTAATTTAACTTCAACACCAGGAAAAATAGGTCCAACTGTATCGACTTTTATTCGATGAAGCGGATTGCAGCTAACGACTGGGGATGTTTCCGTTAATCCATAGCCTTGTAAGGTCTTCAATCCAAGAGCGTTTAAAGACTCTCCTACTTGTTGATCTAAAGGACCTCCTCCAGAAACAAAGGCTTCCAACCTTCCACCAAATTGTGCTTTTACTTTTTTTCGAACAAGTTTATCTAGAATGAAGTTATTTATGATTTCCAGAATATTTAATTTTTTATTATTTAATTTTTTTACTCCAAGAGAGATCGTTCTATTAAATAATTTTTGTTTAAATGAAGATTGATTTTTTAAATTAATTTGCATTTTTGCATAAAGATTATTATAAAATCTTGGTACAGCCGTCATAATGTGTGGTTTGGCTATTTTGATTGTAGGCAATAATGTATCAATGCTTTTATTATAAAATACTTGGGCTTCCATCATAATTTGTACAAATTGAACAGCATGCTCATAAGAATGAGACAGTGGCAACCAAGTTAAAAAAGTTAAATCAGGTTTTTTTAATGATTCTAGAAGCTGGTAGGCCCCCTCACAATTACTTAGTATACCTCCGTGACTTAATACTACGCCTTTTGGTAGTCCCTGAGTTCCAGATGTGTAAATTATACAAGAAGGATCAGTTCGAGTAATTTCATTAATTAAAGAAGGTTGATTAGTATTACTTTTAGGAAGTTGATTTAGGCAAACCATATTGGGCATATTCTCAATTTCAAAATCATCAAAGCAAATTATAAATTGTAATTCATAGTTAATTTTCTTACAGGCGGTATTGATAGTTTGAAAAAGTGATTTATTTGAAACAATTAAACCTTTAGGTTTTGCGTCTGCTAGGATGTGTTCAAAATCTCTTGAGGTATAAGTGGTATAGTTCGGAACAGAAATTAATTTGCTAGACATAATAGCAATATCAGCTGCCATCCATTCAGGCCTATTTTCAGATACCAGCATTACCCTATCCCATTCTTGTAGACCTAGATCTATTAAATAGGATTGAATTTTTAATATTAAATTTTTCGTGTCTTTCCATTTTAAAGTATGGATTTCTCGACTAAAGGGATCTGTTCTTAGTAAATGTATTTTATCTAAATTTTTTTCTGCTTTCGAAAAAAAAAGCTCGGGCAAGCTAGAAAGTTTATTCATTTCATCAATAGATTATAAAAATTATCCATATTAATCATCAAATTTTCATCATATGTAACAAGATGATTGTTTTCATCAATAAATAATTTCATTTTAGGATCATTAGCGATTTCATATATTTTTTCCCCCATCCAAAATGGAACAACGTCATCTCCTTTTGCATGCATGATAAAAATAGGTGAAAAGTTTTTATGAATTTTGGAACTACTAAGAAACTTATCTTTCAACATCCAGGACACAGGTAAATAGGGATAGTGATATTTTGCAGCGTCTATCATTGATGTAAAAGGAGCTTCCAAAATCACACCTTTAAATCGATATTTGCTTGCCATTTCTAGGGCAACAGCAGTTCCCAAAGACTCACCATAGATGATTATATCCTGAGAAGAAATATTTTGATTATTTAACCATTGTAAAGCTGACTCAGCATCTAAATATAAACCCTCCTCAGTAGGAGTGCCGGTATTACCACTAT
>Ga0181564_10001325_pt1 | contig 22088 bp, 26 predicted proteins | sample 011ome_24_FD_134512 | JGI IMG/M metagenome (GOLD analysis project Ga0181564, IMG submission 134512) | Coastal salt marsh microbial communities from the Groves Creek Marsh, Skidaway Island, Georgia - 011513CT metaG (megahit assembly) | ecosystem: Environmental > Aquatic > Marine > Intertidal... | reverse complement strand
TCAAATATACAAAAAAAAATAATATATTTAAAGTCGTTGGTACAGCATTAGCTGGTAAATCATATAATGGAAAGATTAAAGCGAATGAATGTATAAAAATAATGACTGGTGCAGTGATACCACAATCTTGTAATGTAGTAATTATGAAAGAAGAAACAGTTGTGATTAAAAAAAATATAATAAAAATTATATCTGATAATATAAAAATTAATCAAAACATTAGATTTGCCGGTGAAGACATAAAATTAAATAAGATATTATTTAAAAAAAATCAACAAATAGATTCATCTATAATGGGGTTACTTGCCTCACAAGGTATACATAAAGTTAAAGTTTTAAAAAAACCTAAAATTGCTTTTTTTACTTCTGGCGATGAAGTTGTAGATATAAAAAATAAATTACCCCAAGGTAAGCTCTATGATAGCAATAGATATACATTAATTGGTATGCTCTCTAAGGTAGATGTAGAAATAATTGATTTAGGACACTCAAAAGACAATATAAGAGAAATAAAATCAAAATTTAAAAAAGCAATTAATTGTTCTGATATAGTAATTACAACTGGCGGAGTTTCAGTTGGGGACGCAGATTATATTAAAGAAGTTGTGAAAAAACTCGGAAAAATTAATTTTTGGAAAGTTGCTGTTAAGCCCGGAAGACCATTAGCATTCGGAAAGCTAAAAGATACTGTCTTTTTTGGGTTACCAGGAAACCCAGTTTCAGTGATGATTACTTTTTTACTTTTTGTATTGCCATCTATTAAGATTCTTGCAAATCATAAACATGATTTAGATGTAGAAGAAGCAATTCTTGAGTCTAATTTAAAAAAACGTCCTGGACGAGTTGAGTTTCAAAGAGGAATTTTTTATAAAAAAAATAAAAAAACATATGTGAAGTCAGTTGGTGAGCAAGGATCTGGGATATTGAGTTCTATGAGCAATGCAAATTGCTTAATTTACTTATTGCTAGAACAAACTAATGTAACAAAAGACTCCAAGGTAAAAATAATCAAGTTTAAAAATTATATTTAGGTGTTTTTTTCTACCCATATTGATGAGCCGTCCTGAAAAGATTCTTTTTTCCATAGCGGCGCTCTATATTTCAAATCTTCTAATATAAATTGAGCTGCGTCTAAACATTGTTTTCTATGCTTTGACCAGCAAGCAACAATTACTAAACATTCCCCTGGATACACATTTCCTACCCTATGAACTATTAAAGAATTATGAAGATTATATTTTTTATTAACATTATTTTGCAAATTGATTAAATATTTTTTTGTCATATCAGGATAATAATCTAATTTCATAGAAATAATATCATTTTTCTGTTCACTACTTTTTCTCATATAACCAATAAAAATACTTTCTCCGCCTGATTTATCTAAATTACAATTTTTATTTTGATAATCTTCTATTACTTTGTAAGGGTATATAGTGTCTTTTTTTAATAAAACTGAATTCATTCAAATACTCATTGTTTATTGTAAATTGCTTTAATAAATAATATTATCATCTTATGAATGATAAAATAAAACTAAATATTGCTGTTTTAACAATATCAGATTCTAGAACAAAAGAAACGGACAAATCTGGAAATTTACTTTGTAAGTTAATTGAAGAGTCTAATCATAATGTCAGCCAGCATAACATAGTAAAAGATAATATTTATTCTATTAGAAATATTGTGTCAGGATGGATTGATTTAGCTGATGTTAACGTGATAATAACTACTGGTGGCACAGGAGTTACTGGACGTGATGGAACACCTGAAGCCATTGAAGTACTCCTTGATAAAAAAATAGATGGCTTTGGCGAGATATTCAGATCTATTTCTTGGGAAAAAATAAAAACTTCAACTATACAATCTAGGGCTATAGCTGGTGTAGCTAACTCGACATACATATTTTGTTTGCCTGGGTCACCAAGTGCTTGCAAAGATGCATGGTTAGATATAATTAGATACCAACTAGATTCAAACAATAAACCTTGTAATCTAGTAGAGTTAATGCCAAGACTTAAAGGTTAGCCGCCAATATAAGACATTTCAGCTTTTCTTGTAGATTTAATTTTATCTACATCAAATCTTTTTTCAGAATATCTATCATCACGATTACTCCATATGTTTTTTATGAAATCTTTTAAGCTACTATCCGAATAAGAAGATCTAATAATTTTTTTAATATCATATGAAGAATCTGAAAACAAGCAAGTGTATAGTTTTCCCTCTGCAGTGAGTCTAAGTCTTGAACAATTACCACAAAAAGGACTCGATATTGAACTTATTATGCCAAATTCTCCGCCCTCGTATGACCATCGTTTTGCCACTTCACTGCTATAGTTTTTTTCTATTGGAACAAAATCAAATTCTTTTGAAATTATCTTAAGAATATTGTCTAGGCAAACTACCTCATTATGATTCCAGTAATTAACATTTCCAACATCCATAAATTCAATAAATCTTACAATGCATCCTGAGTTTTTAAAATTTTTCAACATTGGAATTATATCTAAGTCATTTACATTTTTTTTAACCACCATATTAACTTTAATATTTTCAAATCCTGCTTTTTTTGCATTATCAATTCCGTTTAATACATCTGTAGGTGAATATTTTGTGCCACTGATATTTTTAAATCTTTGATTATCTAATGAGTCTAAACTTACAGTAATTCTATTAAGGCCGCTTTTCTTTAATTCCAGAGCATTATTTTCTGATAGCAGAATACCATTTGTAGTTAAACTAATATCTGCTATACCATTTATTTCTGATAATCTTTTTATTAAGAGATGAAGATTATTTCTTAATAAAGGCTCTCCGCCAGTTAATCTTATTTTTTTTGTACCAAGCTCTGCAAAGATATTTACTAATCTTATTATTTCTTCGAAACTAAGAATCTCAGACTTACTTATAAACTTATAATTATTGTCAAATATTTCTGATGGCATACAATAATTACATCGAAAATTACATTTATCAGTAACCGATATTCTTAAATCCCTAAGTTTTCTCGAAAATTTATCTGTGATATTCATATTTTTTAAATATTATGTGGAGCTAGGCGGTATCGAACCGCCGACCCTTTGCATGCCATGCAAATGCTCTACCAGCTGAGCTATAGCCCCTTACCTAAAATCTTAGGTTAAAGATTATACACGTCAAGCCATTTTGAATATAGTAACATTTATTAAAAAATGATGTTAAAGTTTATAAATTAATGAAAAATATCAGTCTAAAAAAAATTTTAGTTATCTTTTTGCTGTCAAAACCAGCGTTTTGTAACGACGGTATATGGACAGGCGTGTTTGATATTAATGGACACGGTGTATATGATTTTACAGGCTTAATAAATGATAATAAAACAACAGCATATACTGAAAAAGCAAAAGTTGTGTACGACGGAACAATAGAAACAAACACAAATAACGAGTTTATTTGGAATCTTTCTATGTATCTAAAAGATGGTTCGTTTTTTGGAACAGCAGAAATTAAAGGCAAGATAATAGATGGAAACATAATGAGTGGAAAGTGGTCAACAGAACCAGCAAAAGACTTCGGCAATATATATCTAAAAAAAAATAATATTTCAAACAAATCAACAATAAATCTTAATAAAAAATGGCTATCTATTAATTCAAAAATAAAGCACAGCTTTGTAATTAATAATAATAAAATATTAGGAAAAGATGGGAATGGATGTAACTACTATGGTGATCTTAAAAATCTTAATAATAATATTTATTCATTAAATATTGAAATTGCATCTTGTGGTATATCAGATGGTAATTATGTCGGAATGACTCATATTGATGAAGAAAATAATTTAATATTAAACGCAACAAATAAAAATTTTAGTCTTTTTTTAAAATTTAAATAAATTATTTTTTTTGTGAAACATATATTGCTATAATAACTAGTAATAATGAAACTATAGAGTAAAAACTAATATTTTCATTTAAAAATATAACTCCAACAAAAAAGGCAAATACTGGTATAGGATAATTAACTAAGCTCAAAAAATTTGGCCCATAGTCATTTATGATCTTGTAATAAATTACAGTAGCTAATGCTGTAGAAAAAATTCCCATAATAATTAATGAGAATAATGAGCGTAACTCATAGTTTTGAAATAATATATTTGTTTCTTCCATAAAAGGAAATAAAGCCAAAAGTTGTATTGAAGAAAATATCATTACAACTGCTGACAATGGTATTGCATTTACATTTTTTATTTTTTTAACTAATAAAGCATTTAAAGCATAAAAGAATGCTCCAAATATAACTGCGAGTTTTGAAAGCATATTTGAAAGGTAATGTGTACTATCATTATTATTGAATAAAAGAATAAAAAGTCCTATAAAGCCAATTACAAAACCCAGTATTTTCCAAAAATTTAATTTTTCATATTTAAATATATAATGGGATCCAATTATCGTAAAAAGTGGCATAAATCCAATCAATATACCTGTTTCACTACTACTTATAGCAATTTGAGCCCAACTTATTAAAAAAAAAGGTATAGATGTTCCAGATAGTCCTAAAATAAAAAGTAAAATAAAATTTTTTTTTATAAAATTAAATCTATAATTATTTAAGAGTGAGTATATTGTTAACATTATAGAAGCAATAAATACTCTATAAAAAGCAATTTGAAGAGGAGTAAAAGAAAAAAGAGAAATTTCTATAAAGTAAAAGGCACTACCAAACATAATTACAAGTAAGCTAAAATATAGCCATTTAATAAAATTAAAATTTGATAGCATAATTAAAGATAAATAAAATTAAACCTGAGTATATTGCGGCAAGAATATCATCTAGCATAACACCAACGCTATTTTTTAGATTATTATCAATCAAAAATATAGGGTAAGGTTTTAAAATATCAAATATTCTAAATAATATAAAACCAATAATTATATTTTCTAAGGTAGGCTCAAAAAATATCATAAAAAATAAATATCCAAAAATTTCATCAATGACTATTGACTTGTCATCGACTTTTCTAAAAATTTTTCTATATTTTGCTAAATTTAATATATAAATAGAAATAATAAAAAAAATACAAAGTAATATAATATTAAAAATCAGAGAATTATTAGAAAGAAAAAAAAATATTAAAATTCCTAATAACGTACCAAAAGTTCCAGGCATATAATTTATCTTACCAATAAATAAACCTGTTAAGTAAAACTTTATAATTTTATCTTTCATTTTTTGAAATGCTCAAAATATTTATTTATATTTATCTTTATTAATTTATTTTTATCATAAAAAGACACTTTCTTTTTATTATTTATACTTCCAACTTCGTATATATCTATATTTATTTCCTTACATATTTTTTTCAAAATATCTGCTTTTTTGTTATTTACTGTAAATAATAATTCATAATCTTCACCATAACCTAGAATATCTTCCCAGGTTATTTCTTTTTTTATTAATGGATTTTTTAATTCACTATTTATTATTATTTTATCTAAAAAAATATCAGCTCCTACATTGCTTTGGTTTGTTATTTTTTTTAATGATTTTAATATCCCGTCAGACATATCCGTACAGCAATTTGCATAATCAGTTAAAATTTGACCAAGCTCACTTCTAATATCTGGCAAAAAATAATTATTTATTCTATTTAGCGCCATACTATTACCAAGTGATCCAGATATAAAGATCTTATCATCTACTTTAGCATTTGATATAAGCATAAAATTGTTTGATTTTGTATAACCAATTAATGTCATAGTTATATTCATAGGACCACATGTTGTATCTCCACCAATTACTGAGACATTTAAACCCTTAAAAATTCTGTCATACCCTTTTATAAATTGTTTAATATATTCCTCATTCTTATCTTGTATTGTGAGGTTAATAAGTGCAAATGCTGGCTTAGCTCCCATTGCTGACAAATCACTAATATTTGACGCTGCACTAATATAACCAAGCTCATACGGGCTTATATTGGATCTAAAATGTGTATTTTCCACCATTGTGTCAGTTGTAATTACCATATTAGAAGCCTGCTGTGGAAATATTACACTTGCATCTTCACCAATAGGAACAATAATTTCTTCTCTAAAATTAATATTTTTAGATACAAGATCTATGATTTTTTCTTCATTTATTTTCATAATAATTACTTTCTAAAAAATCTTCAAAAAAGGCATTCACCATTTTATAACTATCTTGCGCTCCAAATTTTGAAGCAAGCTTTAAAGATTCTGAAATTAAAATATTTTTTGGTATATTTGTGTTGTTAAGCTCAAAATAAAACATCTTAAAATACTTAACTCAATAGGATTTATTTTCTTTTTTTCAATTTTAGATACTTTTGAAATAATATCGTCAACTGTAGAAATATTCTTAATAACACCATTTACAATTAAGTTAAAATGATCTTCACTCGCTTTAACATAATTTTCATCAGATTTAAAAATTAATATAAGGTCGCTTATATCGCAATTATTAATAGACCATGAATATACAGCTTGAAATGCTAATCTGCGAGACCATATATTGCGATTATTATTTCGCATAGAATTCGTTATATTCATTTTATATTTTTTTAATAGAATCTATCATTGAAATTGCTGCTTTTGCAACATTGTAACCAATATTATAATTATTCTTATTGTCAAAATTTATTTGAGATCTTTCTACAGCTTGAGATTTATTATATGCAGTTATAACACCAAACATTATTGGTATGTGGCTTTGCAGATTTAAAATTGATAATGAGTTTGCACAAGCACCAGATATATATTCAAAATGTGCTGTCTCGCCTTTTATGACGCAGCCAAGTGTTATTATAAAATCCAGCTCATGCTGTTTATTTTTTAAATCGTTTATTTGTATCTCTTTTGCCATGTATGCTAATTCAAATGCTCCTGGTACATAAATTTTTTTTTCATTAATATTAATTTGATTATTTTCATCAAAGCATTTTTTTACACCAAGATAAAGATTTTCGACAACATCAATGTTGAATTCTGATAAAATTATTGCTGCATTTATATTTTTCATAACTACTTTGTAATATACTCTTCTATTTCAAGGCCGTAACCACCTAGACCATAAAATGTTTTCGGCGAACTTAAAAGCTTCATTTTAGATACACCTAGGTCTGACAAAATTTGACCGCCAACACCCAAGGTTCTTCTATCAAAATCCTGAGATAAATCCTCATTTTTTTTATCATTTATTTTTTCTATATCTTTAATTATAGCATCAACTGACTCATTCCATCTCAATATAAGAACTACCCCGTTACCTTCTTTATTTATTCTTTGTATAGCATTTTTTAAAGGCCACCCAGAATGATGCGAGGAATGCAGTATATCTTTAATTGTATTTTGAATATGTACCCTTACAAATGTAGACTTATTAGCTTTTATCTTGCCTTTTACTAATGCAACATGCATCGTATTTGAAAGTATATCTTCATATGAAACAAGGTTAAATTCACCATATTCAGTATTAATTAATGATTCACTTTTTCTTATAACTGTTTTTTCGTGTTTTGTTCTATATCTTATTAGATCCTCAATAGTGCCAATCTTAATATTATGATTTTTAGCAATGTCCATTAATTCTGGCAATCTAGCCATTGTTCCGTCGTCGCTCATAATTTCAACTATAACTGCAGCTGGCTCAAATCCAGCTAACCTTGTCAAATCGCAACCTGCTTCAGTATGACCAGCTCTTGTCAAAACACCTCCTGGCTGAGACATTAATGGAAAAATATGACCGGGTCTGGAAATATCATTTTCGCTCGCATCCGGCATTACTGCAGTTCTAATAGTATGAGCTCTATCGTAAGCTGAAATTCCTGTAGTAACTCCTTCAGACGCTTCTATTGAAATTGTGAAATTAGTCTCGTGTTTTGAATCAGTATCATTTTTCATTAGAGGTAAATTAAGTTGTTTACATCTCTCTCTAGTTAATGTTAAACATATTAAACCTCTAGCATATTTACTCATAAAATTAATATCCTCTGGAGTTACTTTGCTAGCAGCCATAATGAAATCGCCTTCGTTTTCCCTGCTTTCATCATCAACAATTAGAACCATTTTTCCATTTTTTAGGTCTTTAATAATATCTTCAGTTTTATGTAGCATTCTTATCTCTTATTTGTTATCAGTGATTAATTTTTCTATATACAAAGCAATTTTATCAATTTCTACATTTACTACTGTTCCAATTTTATAATTTTTTATTATAGTATTATTCCAAGTGTGAGGTATTATATTTACATAAAAACAATCTTTATCTTCGCTGTTAACTGTTAAACTAACACCATCAATGCAAATAGATCCTTTCTTAACAATATATTTTGAATAATAATCATTTTCTAACTTAACACCAACCTTATAAGAACGTGAATCAGCCTTAATATCTATAATTTGAGCAATACAATCAACGTGTCCGCTTACAAGATGGCCACCAAGTTTATCATTTAATGTTAAAGAGGTCTCTATATTTACCTCATAACCAGAACAAAGTTGTGTTAGATTTGTAACATCAAGTGTTTCATTTGAAATATCCACGCAAAATGAAGAGTTTTTAATATTGTAAACAGTTAAACAGACTCCGTTAATTGATAAGCTTTCACCTTCCGAAAGAAATGAAACAAATTTTTTATCGGTAGACAGAACAGCCTGAATATCACCATGGTGACTATTAATTTCTTGGACAACACCAATTTTTTTTATTAAACCAGTAAACATTTTTTCTCAAAATTTATATTTTATTCTAACATCATTTCCAAAGATCTTAACAGAGTCTAATTGAATAACTTTATTATTATACAGTTTGTCATTTAAATTGTGAGATTTTAGTCCTTTATCACCAATTATAATAGGTGCTTTATAAATAATAAATTCATCAAGAAGATTTTTCTTTATTAAAGACGTTAATAAAAGTGAGCCGGGCTCAATTAATAAATTATTAATTTCGTATTTGAGTGCTAATATTTTAAAAATACTGTTAAGGTTAAGACCATTTTTATCTTTTTTAACTTTAATATAATCAATATTCTTTTTTTCATTAGTTGCTGATAATAAAGAGTTAAATATAATTTTTTTATCAGAGCCTTTAAAAAAGTTATACTTTCTTATATCTAATTCCAAATTAGTATCAAGAACTATACGTGTAGGATTATTAATTTTTCCACTAAATGATAATTCCTTAGAATTTAATCTTACTGTCAAATATGGGTTATCTTTTTTTACAGTATTTGAACCAACCATGATTGCACAAGTTGAAGCCCGCAATTTTTGAACATCTTTTCTTGAAAGCGAATTACTAATCCAAGAATTTTTATTACCAGAAATTCTAAAATCTGCACTTACAGCTTGCTTTGCTGTTACATATGGTAATTTTTTTTCAATTCTTTTAATATAACCCTTGTTAATTAATTTTGCTTCATCTTTACATACGCCTACTTCTACGTTTATTCCATTTTTTTTTAAAAGTTTTACACCTTTTCCTTTTACTATAGGATTTGGATCAAGCATAGCAATAATAACTTTTTTAATACCTGATTCTATAATTGCTTCTGTGCAAGGTCCGGTTCTGCCTTGGTGGCAGCAAGGCTCCAAGCTAATATACATTGTCATATTTTTATTGATTTTATTTTTTAAATTTCTGAGAGCATTAATTTCAGCATGTCCTGAGCCAGGTTTTTTATGAAATCCTCTTGCAATAATTTTTTCTTTTTCTGTTATAACACAGCCTACTGATGGATTAGGCGAAGCAGTATAAATACCTTTTTTTGCTATTTCTATAGCTTCCCTCATAAAAAATTTTTTTGAACTCATTTTTTTTTGTTAATAGATGTTTCATCATCAATTAATTTAAGTTGGGTTTTAATCATTTCAGGTGTTAAATCTTTTTCTATAATTTTAATTATATCTTGAAATGCTTGTAAGTCTTCAAAGCTGTGATAAACAGAAGCAAATCTTATATACGCAACTTGATCAATTTCTCTTAGTTCTTGCATCACTAATATACCTATTTGAGATGATATAATTTCTTTTTCGGCTAGTGATTTAAGTTTATTTTTTATATTTTGAATTGCTTGGTCTATTGCATTTTTATCAACAGACCTTTTGTTAAGCGCCCTAATAATCCCTCTTTCAACTTTTTGTTCAGAAAAATCTTCCCTAGAGTTGTCTTTTTTAACTACCCTAGGAAGATTTAAATCTGCAGTTTCCATTGTTGACCATCGGTTTTGGCATCTTGGACACTCTCTTCTTCTTTTTACTTGAGTGTTTTCGACAGTTAGCCTTGAATCAATTACCTTGGTGTCTTCAAAATTACAAAATGGGCAATGCATTCAAAGGCTCAGGTTTAAGCAGCTGAAGCAGCATTCAAAGCTAATGATTTTGCATACACTGGATATTTTCTGCATAATTCAACAACTTTTTGCTTAACATTATTAATAACCTCTTCGTTATCAAGATTTTCAATAACATCGCACATCCAATTTGTTAACTCTATGCACTCTGCTTCTTTGAAGCCTCTTGTAGTTGGAGCTGGTGTACCAACTCTTATACCGCTAGTAACAAAAGGTGATTGTGGATCATTAGGTACTGAGTTTTTATTAACAGTTATATTAGCTCGACCTAATGCTGCATCTACATCTTTTCCAGTAATACCTTTTTCAATAAAATCTACTAAGAATAAATGATCATCCGTGCCACCTGAAACAACTTTAAAACCTCTTTTAATAAATTGGTTTGCCATAGCAGAAGCATTTTTTAGAACTTGTTTCTGATATTCTTTAAATTCAGGTTGTAGTGCTTCTTTAAAAGCTACAGCCTTAGCAGCAATAACATGCATTAATGGACCACCTTGTGTGCCTGGAAATACCATTGAATTTATTTTTTTCTCAATCTCTTCATTTGATTTACATATTATAATTCCACCCCTAGGGCCTCTTAAGCTTTTATGTGTTGTTGAAGTAACAATATCAGCATATGGAACTGGGCTTGGATAAACACCACCAGCCACTAAACCAGAAATGTGTGCCATGTCTACAAAGAAATAAGCTCCAATAGAGTCAGCTATATCTCTAAACCTTTGCCAATCTAAAACTCTTGAGTATGCCGAGAAACCAGCGATTATCATTTTTGGTTTATGTTCTTTTGCAAGCTCTTCAACTTGATCATAATCAATTTCACCAGTTTCAGGATTTAAGCCGTATTGAACTGCATTATATATTTTTCCTGAGAAGTTAACTTTCGATCCATGAGTAAGGTGACCACCATGAGCCAAACTCATTCCAAGAATTGTGTCGTGAGGTTCTAGCAGAGCCATAAAAACTGCAGCATTTGCTTGTGATCCAGAATGAGGTTGCACATTTGCATAGTCAGCACTATATAACTCTTTTAAACGATCTATTGCTAACTGCTCAGCAACATCGACATTCTCACATCCGCCATAATATCTTTTACCAGGATAACCTTCCGCATATTTATTAGTTAAAACAGAGCCCTGAGCTTCTATCACCCTTGGGCTTGCATAATTTTCCGAAGCTATAAGTTCAATATGCTCCTCTTGTCTTTTAATTTCATCTTTTATTGCTTTAGATAACTCCGCATCAAAGCTATCAATTGTCATATCTTCATTAAACATTTTAACTCCTCACTCCGTGATATAGAAATTTATGAATACTAAGCGTTATTTTCCGCTAGTGTCTTAATTATGTCAACAATGACGGGACTTGAACCTAGATATGGTACAGATTTTATAGAGATATCTGGATATTTAGCTTTTTCTTGTTCAATTATTTCAGGAATATCCTCAATAACATGCCTTCCTGCAGCCAAAAAATAAGGAAAAACAATGATATTAGAGGGGTTTTGATTAGCACATATTTTAAGACCTTCGGGTATTGATGGTTCTGCAATTTCCAAAAAACAGGATTGAACTATATCAAATCCAGAATCACTTATTAAAATCCTATTGGCTAACTGATGAATCTCAATATTTGAAACTTTTTTTCTGCTCCCATGGGCAATTATAAGTAATGCATTTTTATTTATTTTCAATTATTTACACCTATAATTTCATTTATATTATCTATAGAGTCTACACTTATACCAGGGTCACTAATAGCCAAATATGCGTGCACATTATGGCCATTATCGATAAATCTATACTGCTCCAAGCTCAATTTCTTTTCATTACTTGATACAGAATAACTTTTATACAAATGCAAGTTTTTAACAGTGTAAGCATAAATTCCAATATGCTTATAAATATTTTTTGAAACTTCCGTAATTCTCGAGAAACATATTTTGTTACTTAACACTTCTATTTTAACAGTATTCTGGTCATTAATGCATTTTTTGTTTTTAAGAGGGTAATATAGTGTAGACAAACCGTCATTATTTTTAGATTTTCTTGCAAGATAGTTAATATTATCAAATTTTATTTGAGGCATATCTGCTTGTAAATTAATAATTAACAAGTCATCAGGCCATTTTAATTTTTTAGCTAATTCAGCAATTCTTTCGGTACCATTAATATTTGAATTCGATGTTAAGAAAATATTTTTAGTAAACTTTTTTGCTTCTTTAAATACAACATCACTATCAGTTGCTATAAAAACCTTTTCAGCATCAGATTTTACTGCAGAATTATATACAAGTTCTAACATTGAAGAACCATTAATTAATGATAAGACTTTTCCAGGAAACCTAGATGAATCATATCTCGCAGGTATAACAACATAAAATTTCATGATCTTGTCACTTATTTAAGAAATATTTTTTTAAGTTTTTCATACTCATCAGCATCTAATTCTCTAGCTTCTGATTCAAGCATAACAGGTATTTCATCTTTTATTTTATATGCTAATCTAGCAGGCAAAGATATTAATTCATTTGTATCTTTATTGAAATAAAGCCTACTTTTTGTAACTGGACACACCAAAATATTTAAAATTTTTTTACTTATCAATTAGTTACACCTTTATTAAGTTAGATATTCTTTCATTCAACATTATTTTTATGTCATTATCAACAACAATTTTTGTTGGAATATAGAATGCATTTTTTAAATTAAATTTTTTACATTTAACAAAATCTTTCTCAGTCATCAATATTACTTTATCATCATTAAATGTTAAATCTTGAATACCTAGCAAATGATGATCTGGGTAGATGTGAGGTAGGACATTTATACCTAAATCTTCTAAATTCTTAATTAAAAAATCAGGATTAGCAATAGCTGTTACCAAATGAATTTGCTTATCATTCAAATCAGTGATATTTATTTCTTTTAGATTGCTGCAAGATATTATTTTAGATATTTCATAATAAAATCCTCTAGAACTTGAGGATTTTAGTTTATTAAAAATAATATTTTCATATTTATTTATAGAGCTCGGTAATTGTCTTAATGGTCCAGCTGGTAACACAAGGCTATTGCCATATGGTTTATTTTCCCTAGATATAATTATTTCCAAATCTCTATTTAGCTTAAAATGAGTCAATCCATCATCTGATATCACAATATCTAAATCAAACTTACTAACTAAATACTCATAAGCTAGACGCCTATTCTTACATTTACAAACTATACTTGTTGTTTTTTCCCTTATTAATATAGCTTCATCACCGACATTCTCAGCTAGAGAAGTTCCATTTACAATTTCAAGATCATAAGGTCTGTTTGTTTTATACCCACCAGAAATTACACCAACATTATATTTTCTAGATGAAAAATAGTTACATAACCATATTACAATTGATGTTTTCCCGGTACCTCCAACAGTTAAGTTACCAACTACTACAACCGGTACACTATTAGTTTTATTATTCGTCTGTAAATATTTCTTTAAACTATATATTATTAAATAAATTAACGTTAATGGTAATAACAAAATATTTAATATATATATATCATCTAACGAATAAAGATATAATTTTTTTAATATTGGAAGTTTTGATTTTTTAAACACTATTTAAATACTTGTGAGTTATAAAGTTTATAATAATAATTTTTCTTTTGCATTAATGAGATATGATTTCCAGATTCAATAATTTCACCATTATTCATAACTAAAATATTATTTGCTTTTTCAACTGTAGATAATCTGTGTGCAATGATTATAGTTGTTTTTCCTTTTTTTAAATCATCTAACGCCAACTGAATAAATTTTTCTGATACTGAGTCCAAGGATGATGTTGCTTCATCAAATATCAAAATATGAGAATTTTTTAAGAATGCTCTGGCAATTGCTAATCGTTGTCGCTGTCCTCCAGATAGTAATACACCATTTTCACCTATTGTAGTATTTATCCCATCAGGCATTTCGTTTACAAAATCATAAGAATATGATTTTTCTAGAGCATCTTTTATATCAGCTTCACTGATATTTTTTGAGCCATAACATATGTTATTTTTAATTGAGTCGTTAAATAAAATTGTGTCTTGACCGACATAACTTATGTTTTCGCGAAGTATATCAAGTTTTAAATCACAAATGTTAGTGTTGTCTATCAATATTGATCCAGAAATTGGATTATATAATCTTGGTATTAAATTTACTAATGTAGATTTACCGCAACCAGATTTTCCAACTATTGCAACAAATTCTCCTGTTTTAATTTCAATATTTATATTGCTCAAAACTGATGACTCTGATGATTCATATTGGAAGCATACATCTTTGAAAACTATATTATTATTTACATTTATTTTATCCAATTTTCCATTATCATTTTCTGAGGCTTCATCTATAAGTTCAAAAACATTTTCTCCTGCAGCTATGCCTTGCTGCAATCTCGCATTAATACTTGCTAATCCCCTTGCTGGGCCAAGAATCATAAACATTGCAAACATAAATGAAACAAATGAACCTACGGTAATAGTTTCTAAAATAAAATCAAAAGTTGATAACAAGATTATCCCAGATAATGATGAACCTACTATTAACATAATCACTGCACTATTTATGCCCTCTGTAAAAGCTAGGCTCATATGACTAATTTTGTTTTTTTCATTTGTGAGTTTAAATCTATCACTTTCTTTTGCGTAACCTTTAAAAATTTTAACAATTTTATTGCCTTGTATAATTTCTTGGGCAACGTGTATTATGCTACCTACGGAGTTTTGAGCATCATGTGTAAGCTTTCTAAACTTTTTGTTTAATGTGCTTACCAATATTATTATAAATGGTGCGGCTGTTATAAAAAACAATGTTAGCTGCCAGCTTAAATAAAACATCCATAAAAGTAACCCAATTATAGTTATTGTGTCTCTAATTAGGATAATTAAGCTTCTTGCGGCAACTGACGATAGTAGTTCAACATTGTGCGAGATTCTTGACATCAGATCACCTGATGAAGATTTATCGTAGAAAGCTATTGGTAAAGCTAATAATTTTTGAAACATCATCTCTCTTAATCTGTATACTAAAGATCTTCCTACTTTTGCCATATAGTATATTGTCAAAAATATCCCAATAGATCTTATAAAAAATATGGAAAATAATCCTAATGGAAGCAAGCTTATGATTTCTTGGTCTCTTTCTATAAAACCACCATCAAGAATTGGCTTCATAATAGCTGATAATGCAGGGTCACTTAAAGCTGTAATTATCATTCCAATTATAGCTATTGTAAGTGGCGTTGAGTTATTTTTTAATGCAATACTTACTAATCTTTTATAGATATCCCAGCCATTTTTTTTATTATTTTGTTGCAATTTCTTATATACTTCCATTAATAGTAATAAAGGGTATATTTTACAGAAATGATTAAAAATGTAATCAAAAGATTATTCCCAAAGTTAGATGCCGTAAAAGAAGAAAAGATTTTGAAAATATTTGGCCCTGCTGTTTTACAGCCAAATTTGTGGCATATTAACAAAAAATCAGTATCTAGAGGTTTTGCTATTGGTGCATTTTGTGCTTTTATTCCATTACCCGGACAAATGATATTAGCAGCTTTTCTAGCGCTAACCTTTGCCGCAAATCTTCCAATTGCAATAATTTTAACCTGGATAACAAATCCTCTAACATATACACCAATATTCTTCTTTGCTTACAAAATTGGAAGTTTTTTTATTACAACAAATGTAACTCCTGAAATAACAGATGATGAATTAAGTTTGTTATCAAATATAATGCATATTTGGGAGCCGTTATTTTTAGGTTCAATCATACTTGCATTAATAGGATCAATTATTAGTTATTTATTGATAAGAATTTATTGGAGGTATTATGTGATAAAAATTTGGTCAAAAAGAAAAAAGTAGCTAATCTTTTATTTTGATCAGATCTCCATTTTGTATTGAATATTTTTTGTCTAGTAATTCGGCTATATCAAGATCATGTGTAGCCATTATCAATGATGATTGATTATAATTAACAAGATCCTTTAATAAAGAAAAAATATTATTAGCGTTTACTTTATCTAAATTTCCAGTCGGTTCATCTGCAAATATAATTTTTGGTTTATGCGCTACAGCTCTAGCTATAGCTACCCTTTGACGTTCACCACCAGATAATTTATCTATTTGATAATTTTTTCTTTCAGAAAGACCAACTTGGTCAATGATATCATTAGTTTTACTTTCTATGTCGTCTACATCTTCTCCTTTAATTATAAGAGGTAATGCAATATTTTCTTTTACATTTAATTCTTTAATTAAATGATGAAATTGATATATAAAACCTATTTTATTTAGACGTATAGCGCATAATTCATTTTCAGTTAAGGATGTAATTAAACTATCATCTAATAAAATTTCTCCAGAATCTGCCTTTTCTAGAGATGATAAAACGTGGAGCAAAGTACTTTTTCCGCTTCCTGATGATCCTATTATACTAACTGTTTCGCCCTTAGATATGTTAAAATTTACATCATCTAAAATACAAATTGATTCATTTCCTTCTACAAATATTTTTTTAAGATTTTTACAAACAAGCATTTTAATTACCCTTAAGCACTTCTGCTGGTTTAGTCCTAGATGCATTAATAGATGGATATAATGTGGCTAATAAAGAAAAAATAAATGAAGTTAATGAGATAAATATAATATCAAGAATTCTTATCTCTGCCGGGACTTTACTTATCATGTATATATCTGAATCTAAAATACTGTAACCCAATATATACTCAATAAATTGCACAATATAATCTAGGTTATAACAGAATAAACATCCTAAGATTATTCCAAGGACAATACCGATAATACCAAGAAAACATCCTTGAATAATAAATATTGACATAATTTTGTTTGAGCTCATTCCAATTGTTTTTAAAATAGCAATATCAGATTTTTTTTCCGAAACAACCATAAATAAAGAAGAAATTATATTAAATGTAGCAACTAAGACTATTAATAACATTAAAAGCATTAGCATTGTTTTTTCCATTTGTAATGCTTTAAAGAAATTTTTGTTCATCATTGTCCAATCAATAACAATGTACTCAGGGCTAATTTCGTTCCTTATAATTGATGACATACCTGGCGATTTGAATAAATCAAATAATTTTAATCTTAAGCCTGAAACATAATTATCCATTTCGTATAATTTCTGAGCTTCCTCAATATCTATAAAAACAAGATCTTTATCGTACTGATGCATTCCAAATTCAAAAATAGATGAGACCTCAAATCTTTTAAATCTCGGAACAATACCAATCAAAGTCGAGTTTGCGCGAGGTATAATTAAAGTTAATTTATCACCTATATTTAAATTCATTTTTTTTGCAAGATCAGAACCTATTGAAATTTGATATGGATTATTTCCTATTTTGTTTAAATCTCCTTGTATTATATTATTTGATAAACTCGTCACTTCTTTTTCATATTCAGGTATAATTCCTTTTAATTGAATTCCATGAACGTTTCCACCATAACTGATCATTGCTTGGCCTTCTACGTATGGCGCAGAAGCAGCTACAAAATTGTTTTTATCAATTTTAAATTTTAACTTATCCCAATCTTTAAGCTCATAATTATTCTGAGTAACGATAACATGCGAAACCATGCTTAGAATTTTATTACGCATTTCGCTATGAAAACCATTCATAATTGACATGACTATTATAATAGCGGCAATACCAAGCGATATACCAATTACTGAAGACTTTGAAATTATAGAGGTAAAACGACTATTTTTTTTAGACTTTAAATATTTGTAAGCAAGATATGGTGTTATATATTTCATTTTTTACTTGTCACTATTGAGTCAATTTTTAATAAAACATAATTAGATGATTCTAAAACTATAGGTAAAGAAGTTCCTATGTAATCACCAGGAGAAGCTGCAGCTTTTTTTTCCTTTGAAATTCTTGCCTCTATAATCACTTCGTTAGTAGATGACAGTGTTTGGTTGTTAATCATATACATTGTATTATCAAGTTTAACATTATAATTTCTTTTTTGTTTTTTTACATCAAAAATGTTGATAGCTAATGGCACTCTCATACCACTAGATCTCCTAGCATAAACAAATAGTATTTCATTACCAGTTATTTTGTCTAATAAAGAATCATGGATCTGTATTGTTATATTAATAACTGGCTCTTTACTTTGAAAAAAATGTGATATTTTATATCTCATCAATTCACTTGAATACAAATAAATTGATACTGATATAATAGGCACAAAAAACAATAAAAATAAAATAATTTGCTTATTACTAATTTTATTCTCTTGAATAAAATCTTCTTCATTATTATTTTTTGTATAAATAATATTTTCCTTATGAATCTTTTTTTTAAAACCAAATTTCCAAAATAAAAAAATTAAACATATTGCTAAAATTATAAAAGGACCATACCAAAGAAAAATTGTGGACTTTTTGACAGGCGGATTATATAAAACATAGTCAGTATATCTATCTGACATAAATTTGTATATTTCATCACTGGATTTACCATTTTTTATTAACTCTTTAACTTTTGACCTTAGGTCTTTAGCTAGACTTGAGTCTGATTCTGCAAGTGACTGATTTTGACAAACCAAACACCTTAAGCTTTCAATAATCTCATTATATTTTTTTGTTTCGAATGCGTACAGGTTATTTGAAAAAATAAGTAGCACAATATAATATAAAATTAATTTTTTCATTTTTTCATTAATGGTAATATAATTTTATTATAAAAACTTTGGTCTATTGGACCAACATGCTTATAAATTATTACTCCATCTTCATTAATTATAAATGTCTCTGGTGCGCCATATACACCATAGTCAATTGCAATATTTCCATTTACATCAACTATAACATTTTTATATGGGTTTCCTCTTTCCTTAAGCCAATTTATTGCAGAGTTTTTTTCATCCTTATAGTTTAATCCAAAAATATCAATTTCATTATTTTTATATATATTCATTAAATGATTATGTTCTAATGAACATCCATAACACCAACTCGCCCAAACATTAAGAATATAAAATTTTCCCAATAATTCTTTATTTGTAATATTTTCTCCTGAAATTAAATCAGTTGATTTAAAGTCTGGTACTGTTTTTCCAATAAGTGGAGAAGGAATTAACGTTGGATCTTTATCTAAACCTGTATATAAAAAATAAATAATACCCAAAAAAAGTACAATTGATAATGTTGGTAACCTAAAGTTCATTTTAATTTTTTTTAAAAAGATTTAAGTTGCCAAATATACCAAAAAAACCACCCAATATCATTAATATAGCACCGAGCCACAGAAACTGAATAAATGGCTTGTAATATATACGAACAACCCACGAATTATCGTTTACTTTTTCTCCAAGTGCTACATAAATATCTCTTGTTAATGTTGAATGAATTGCTGCTTCAGTCATAACATTTTTTTGAACATTATATATTCTCTTTTCGGGAAAAAAAGATATAAGATAATCTTTATTGTCATATAAATCAAAAATTCCCACTTTTGAAGTATAATTTTTTGAAACTTTATTTTTTACATCATTAAATTCAATTTGAAATTCTTGAATTGCTATATTTGCACCCTTTTTCATAATTACCTCATGTTGAGATGAATAATAATTGCTTATAGTAATTCCAATAATCAATATACCTATTCCAATATGTGAAATTAAATTTGCAGATAAAATTCTTGTTTGAGAAAGCTTATATAATGAGGATAAAATAGTAAATATTGCTATAACGATAGCTAAAAAAACAATAAAATTTTTTACATCAACATAAAAATGTAAAAAGAAATATGTAATTATCAATGAAAACATAAAAAATAATCCTAGTTTTTTTATCAAATGATTATAATTAGTTTTTTTCCAAGCACTAAATATTGCTGGCGACATCAAAAATACTATTGGCAGCGTTAACGCTGAAAAAATAAAATTAAAATATGGTGCCCCAACTGATATTTTTCCAAGATCCAATGTACTTGAAATTAACGGATATAATGTTCCTAGTAAAATTGCAAATGTTGTTACTGTTAAAAATAAGTTATTTATTAATAATATAAATTCTTTAGAAGAAATATTATAATTACTATAAGTTATTAACTTGGAGGATTTAACAAAATATAGTAACAGTGATAAGCCGATAACTATTGTCAAAAAAACTAATATGTATAGCCCTCTTTCTGGATCATTTGCAAAAGCATGGACTGAAACAAGAATTCCTGATCTTACTAAAAATGTTCCAAGTAAACTTAAAGAAAAAGTTAAAATAGATAATAAAATCGTCCAACTTATAAATATGCCTCTTTTTTCAGATACAATTATTGAATGCAATAAAGCAGTAATAGCGAGCCATGGCATGAAAGATGCATTTTCTACTGGATCCCAAAACCACCATCCTCCCCAACCAAGTTCATGGTAAGCCCACCAACTTCCAAGTGATATACCAATAGTTAAGAACATCCAAGAAGCCATAACCCATTTTCTTAGCCACGAAAACCACTCTGATTTAATATTTTCGTTTATCAAAATAGCTACAGCAAAGGCAAAAGGAACACTGGTTCCCACATAACCAAGGTATAACATTGGAGGATGAATTATTAGCCCAGGATCTTGCAAAAGAGGATTTAGATCATTTCCATTTAAAGGTATTGGGAAAATTCTATCAAAAGGATTTGATGTTAATAGAATGAAGAGCAAGAAAAAAAGTATCAAAATACCCATAATTGCAAGCATATCCACAATTATTTTTTTTGGAATATGTTTTGAAAATAAAGCAATTGAAAAGCACCAAAATGCAAGAACAAGAACCCATAACAAAATAGATCCCTCATGCGCTCCCCATACAGCAGAAAATTTATATATATTTTCTAAAGTAAGGTTTGAGTTGGTTGCTACATATCTTAAAGAAAAATTATCAGTTAAAAATGCATATGATAATAATAAAAATGAAGATAATAAAGATATTAATATTATCAAAGATATATTTTTACTAAAATGAAAACAGTTATCTATATTTATAGCTTTCTTTAAAAAAATAAATGAAAATAAACATAGAGATAATGCTGCTGATACACAAAGTAATATATTTCCAATTTCCGTTATCATTTGTTAAACATCTCTTTGTTTTTTTCTTTCATCATATCAGCAACTTCTGGAGGCATATAATTTTCATCATGTTTTGCTAGAACTTCTTCTGCTAGAAAAATTTTTTTACTTATTAGTTTTCCTGTCATTACAACTCCTTGCCCTTCTCCAAACAAGTCTGGAAGTATCCCAGTATAAGTAACATTAAGCTCCTGCTCTAAATCATGAACTGTAAAATTAACTTTTAAGCTATTATTTATTTTTTTAACTGAGTTAACTTTTACCATTCCACCTACTCTTATATTAGAGTCAATTGGTGCCTCACTATTATAGACTTGTGTGGGTGTATAAAAATAAATCATATTTTGGCTTAGAGCATAAATTAGTATTGAACTAAAACTCGTTATAGCAAAAAAGAATACTGATATTTTAATAATACGTTTTTTATTTGTCTTTGTTATTTTCATTCTTTTTTTTCTTAACTTCCCTATTTAAGATAAAATGTGGGATATAATAACCAATTACTAATACTATTACAGAAAATACATATGCTGTATAAACAAAGGCTGTATGTTTTCCCATGCTCAGAAACTCAATCATTAAGATAG
>Ga0181564_10001319_pt1 | contig 22146 bp, 12 predicted proteins | sample 011ome_24_FD_134512 | JGI IMG/M metagenome (GOLD analysis project Ga0181564, IMG submission 134512) | Coastal salt marsh microbial communities from the Groves Creek Marsh, Skidaway Island, Georgia - 011513CT metaG (megahit assembly) | ecosystem: Environmental > Aquatic > Marine > Intertidal... | reverse complement strand
TTCCTCTAGAGCGGCTAGGACTTGGCCCACGGTATCATCGACTTCCATACAGAAATCTGCGTACTTGCCCAGCTTGCCCTCCAGCTTGCTTTTGCCCTGGAACGGTTTGGACGGCGCGATCGGTGTGTGCGGCGCATTCAATGAGAAATAGAGGAAGAAGGGCCGCTTCTTATCCTGCGCTTTAATATACGATACGGCCTCTTGAGTGAACGCAGGCAGAAAGTCTTCGGGCTCCAGGTCTTTGTCGGCAAGTCCGATTCGTCGACCGAAGGTTTTCTTTGGTACCGTTGGAATGCTGACGGCCTGGTCGTTCTTAAGGAAGATATAAGGTGGCATATCGAGTGACGCATTAATGCCGAAGAAATAGTCAAAGCCCATGTCCACAGGGCCATTTTTGAACGGCTTAGCGAAGTCAACGTCAGCCTCATCCTCGGTGATCTCCCCCGGCCTGGACTTACTGGCCCAATCCATTCCCAGGTGCCATTTGCCGACCATCCCTGTGTTGTAGCCATTTTCTTTAAGATAAGAAGCCACGTTGAGCTGGGAAGGTTTCATCAAGCTGTTATCATAATTCCATAACACCTGCCGCTTCAATCGCGTACGCCAGCAATAGCGACCCGTCAGAATGCCATAACGTGTAGGGGTGCAAACGGATGACCCCGCGTGGGCATCGGTAAAATTCATTCCTTCACTTGCGAGACGGTCAATGTTTGGGGTTTGAATCTTTGATTCCGAATTTAGGGCGCTGACATCGCCGTAGCCCATATCGTCCGCCAGAATATAGACAATATTCGGCAACGTGCCTGTTCTATCCTTTGCGCTAGCGGTATACCCTGAAAATACCAAGAGTACGACTACGATGCTAATTGATCTTATATAATTACGGTGTTTCATTTTATTCTGTGTTGTCGAGGGTCCACCAAATTTCATAATCTGCTTTGTCCTCCCGCTCAATAGCTTCCCACTTCCCTAGAGTAACATAACACCCTCCCCTCCGCAATCACGTGAACACCTGATGATGTACACAAAGCCCGAGAGCGGGTTGCTCACAAATTCAATTCGTTTTTGCGTTTTCCCCGTTTCTTTTTGTTGCCCTTTCGGCCATCGCCCTCTTTCGCCGTGCTCTTAAAGAGCATCGAAGAGTCAGACATGAAACGCGCCAGAAACGGATCCCGCAAGGTCCCCATTTTCCCAACGATATCCAGCGACAAGGGTTTCATTCCCAGCTTGAGCGCAGGCGATCCGGTTTTGAAACTGAAGTCCCCATGAACCGGATCCACAAACAGCGGATCGCTGGCCAGACTGTGATGGTCCGCTAACGCTGTTTTGTTACGCGCACGTTGTTTCATTAACAGTGATTCCCCGACCCCCGGCGCATTATGGTAGTAGAGATTATAATCCAGCCCGGCACCCACGCTATCGATACCGTAGTGAAAGCCATCGGATACCGAGCCACTGACGACATAGAATATATTGCGCGACAGATCCGACTCTGGATCGACGGTGTTGCCCGCCCGCCCTGTCAGTAGTTGGCTATTGACGAACACATTTCCTGTGGCGGTATTCAGCCCCTTGATGGTGATCCCCTGATTCCCCGTAGTGCCAAACAGAAGGTTCCCTTGAACCGTGGCACCATGGCTATCATCGTCGGTACGAATCATCGCCCCCTCCGGATGGTTATACGTCACGTTATGCCGAACGATGTTGCCATCGCCATTGGCTGACAGATAGATGCAGTTTCCATCGTGTAGTAACTTCAGGCAGTCATGCACTTCATTAAACTCAATCAGGTTTCCCCGCGCATGCATGTACGGCTCATACGCGGACCAGGCCTTGATGTCGGCGAGTGTAATCTCGTCCCAGCGAATCGTGGGAATATGCTCGCGCGTCCCTTCAGGAAATTTCCATTTGGCGAACGGATTGGCCTGACCCGTCTTTTTAAAAACGGGGGCAAAGAAACGGCGACGCACGCCTGCGATCACGATGCCGGTGTAAGCCTGATCGTAGACATGATTATGAGAGATCCGGTTATGCCCGCTCTGCCAGACAAAGATCCCCGGCGAATGTAGAAACAACTGCCCCACCCGGGTAATCTCATTGTTGTGGATGGTATTGCCTTTGTTGACATCCTTTTTGCCCGGCCCATAGCCGCACAACAGGATTCCGGTGCCGCCGAGATCCCTAAACGTGGAGCCCTCCACCGTGATTTCCTGACAAAACAGATCAAGCCGCACGCCGTCGCTGCCGCTGTCGAAAAAAGTGCAGTTCCGGACGGCGCAATTGCGGGCGCCCCGAAAGCGAATCAACCCGTTCGCCTTGTCCCACATGTTCCAGTCGTGCTGAATCCCCTGGTCTTCCGGCAACCACTTCTGGCGATCTGCGTGAGCAAACCGAAGCCCGCTGAAAACAATGCCCTCGACAGGCCGGTCCTTCTTCCCGGCAACGGAAGCATCGTTCACGCCTTCCACCCGGATCAGCTCATCCAGCGCCGGGGCAATTACCTGATCGCCCGGCGTGCCCGATTCCGGCCAGTAATAGAGGATGCCTTCCTGCGAATTGAGCGCCCATTCACCCGGCTGATCCAGATCATCGACCCGGTTTTCCAGAACAAACGATCCACCCATACGGTATGTGGCCGGAACCGTCAGCCGGGCCCGTTTTTTCTCCGGGTCGACCGAGGCGATCCCCAGGTAATTGACCAACCACGCCCGAGTGGGCTGGCCGTATAGCTCCAGATCCTCCAGATTTTTACAGGGCTTGAGCACATCGCCCGTATAGGAAAACTCCAGCCGATGCTTAAGCTCGCCCGCATACATGCTTCTGGGCGCATCCACGTTCACACGAATCTCTTCAGACTGCGCCCGCTGCAAAAGCGTACTGCCATCGTAGAGACAATGGAAGAAGGCATCCCCCTTCGCCCACGGGACCTTCGCCTTCCAGACCTTGCCGCTCCGCAGATCGGATTGTTGCCAGTTTTTGATGACACGACCGCCGCTGATCAAGGGACTCGCGCCCTCGGCCGCACGGTAGCGCGTCACCGCGCCCACGGGTGCAGAATCCTCCGGTCCGAAGACCAGCGTTTGGTCCAGCGTATAAACCCCGTCCTGAATCACGACATCGATATCGCCCTTTTCACCTGCGGCCCGCAATGCCCGCACGGCATCACGAGCCTCTGGTAGCGAGTCAACCGTTCCGCCAGGCGACACTATAATCGTTTGGGCTGACAAGGCCTGAGCCGTCATGTCCAGAACGGAGATGCAGGCGACAGCACATAGGGCGGTCCTAAGCATTTGCTTTTTCACGTTATCTTTATTTCGTAAGGATGAAGGCCAGTCACACCCATTCGTCCAGAGTTTGGCATAGTCTGGTTGAGTTGCTCTGCCAATGCTTTGAGTTCGGATTCAGACTCATCCGCTGCGTCGCCGCCCAAAACCGACGACTTGTGTGGGGTCTCTTTGAGCCAATGCCGGTCAAATAAACCGCACCGGTATGATACGGCTGACGAATATTATTTTTGATCACGTCTAAGGGTCTCTCTATTTTGTTCAGACTGTTTAGCTCAGCACGACGGACATACCGTCATAGGCAGGGATAAGACCTTCCGGTAGGAGCGTTTGCTCCATCTCTGCATGGGGGGGCTGCAGTTTTCGTGCGATATGGGTGAGAATGATTTTTGCATCAGGTTTCAGTACCTTTCCTTTCACAAGGGAATGGTTCATGTGGCGAATCATGCTCATGTCGTTATGGCTGAAAATTCGAGGATCTCCCGCTCCTTCGCCACAGGTGGCGTCCCAGATAATGGCATCGAGTCGCTTTTTACGGAGAGTGTTCCATGTGTTTGCCAGTAGCCAGGAACCGTCTGTCGCGTAGAGAACACTCCTCGTAGCCCCCTCAATTAGGTAGATCATGCATTGTTCTTTCGAGTCAGCTACATGGTGATTGGACTCAAGCCCCGTGATTCCGAGTCCGTCAATGCTGAAGGTTTGGCCAATCACAACAGGACGCTTCTCAATGCGATCTGAGTCTGGCACCTTTTTCAGTGCTTCCGGGTCTCCCCAGAATTTCAAAGGTCCAAGATCGGCATCCCTTGAATTCGCGATTTTCAAAATAGAGGCTTCGTGCAAGTGATCCGCGTGTGTATGCGTCAGCAGGATGTCGGTAATGCCTGCCGGGTTCACGTCATATCGCTTCATGACATCCACTACGGTATAACCACAGTCAATCAGAATGTGTCCATTGATCAGCATCGACGACGTGCCGCGCACCTGCCCTCTTGTAAGTTTTTGATTCACAGGTGGGTACGTCTTTGGCCAATTGGCCGCCCCCGTGCCTAGAAAGAGGAGCTCTAGCTTCGTTTCCGTAGGGTGGAGCGCGGCGCTGGTCGCCGCCTGCGGCTTGCCTCCGGCATAGGTGGTGGGTCCTAAAAGGCCTCCCGCGGCAAGTGATGCGGTGCCGATGGAGCTCACTTTCAGAAAGTGTCTGCGATCTGTTTTTTTCTCAGTGTTTTGGGTCATTTCAACTAATGATAGAAGGGTGTAGGTTATTGGGCAAAGCAGATGCAATTGATGAATTGCACTACTCATCAATCGGAATAAAGACAACCGCTTTTAGATTGAGCAATGCCTTCCCTTTTTTCTGGCCAAACCCAATCGTACACTCAGTTGTGCCGACTTGATTCAGTTCGATCAAGCCAAGATCAAGCAATTCAAAGTCTTCCCATCCCCCCTTCGAGGCAGGCACCTTTGCGGTCATGCTTTGACCTGAAATCGTCAGTTTTACATCGCTGCCCGCATACGCTTTCGGGCACGAATAGAGAAACTTGACCGCATACTTTCCTGGGGCCGGCACATCCACAGTCCATGTAGCCGTATCCGAAGGATCCGTCCAATAGCCAATGTAAGTATGACTCTGCAAGAGGTTGACCTTGCCGCTCAACTTGGCATCGGGAGCGTCCAGATACAATTCGTTGCCCGATAGCTTGAGGGATACAACTTTGCCTGACTTCGATTTCTGAAGCCCCCGATAAGCAATCCGCAAAACGGTCGCATGTGGTGTCGGCTTCGCGGGCGATAGGTCGATCGCTAGGCCAGCTCCAGAAAGGGTCGATGGCAGCGTGACACCCTCATAAGTCGTGACCTTAACCTCGTCTGCAGAAAAGCCTGGAAGCGTCAGTTCCCCGTCCTTTGGCCAATTAAAGACATAGGCAAAGAGCTCACCGACCGCCGGAGACGATGCCTTTGATTGTGCGAGGGCACCCCACGCTGGTGATTTCATTTTGATGTATTCAGCTCCATAAACGGCATCGGAGTGAGCCTTATTCCACGCGCCCATTTGCAACAACAGATCGGTAGAACCGTGAGGCCAAGAACCATCCGCATAAGGCCCGACATTGAGCAGCAAGTTGCCACCCTTGGTATTGATGTCGATCTGCTTTTGCACGAGCTCATCGATACGCTTCCATCTGGTGTCACTCTTTTTATATCCCCATGAGTGATTGACCGTCCAGCACGCCTCCCACACGTGATCCAAAGCCGTTTTCGGTGTCTGATTCTCAGGAGTCCCGAAATCCTTTTTAAAACGATTTCGCTTGGCTACGCGGTTATTAACAATCAACTCGGGGCTTAGTTCGCGTAGATAATTGTATAAATCCTTCCCGTCTTCCAAGCTCCACCAGTTGGCCCAATCTCCATCAAACCACAATATCGCTGGATCGTAGCGATCAATGAGTTCCTTCAGCTGCCCCTTCATATAAGTGACATAGCCCTCCTTATCGTTCATCGGAGTTTGCATACCTCCGACAATCGAAACGCGTTGAGACGGATGGTGCCAGTCTGTGAGCGAGTAATAGAGTCCGAATTTGAGGCCATACTGATCACAAGCCGCTTTGAGTTCCCCCAGAATATCACGGTCGAAGGTGGTCGCTTCGCCTAAATCGTATTCAGTATAGGCACTGTCCCAAAGACAGAAGCCTTCATGGTGCTTTGAGGTAATCACCATGTATTTCATACCCGCTTCGATTGCGGTCTTAACCCAGAAATCTGCGTCCAGTTTTTCCGGCTTAAAATCGGCTGCGAGCGGGATATATTCCTCAGGTGTTATTTTTGCCCAGCGTTGAATCCATTCAGCGTATTTTGGAACGGGCTTCCCCTTCCACTCACCGCCAAGCGTTGAATAAACCCCGTAGTGTATGAATAAGCCGAATTGCGCGTCCGTAAACCACTGCATCCGCTCATTGTATGCGTCTTCGGTTTCAGGAATCAGTTCGACAGCACAACCGGATTTGATTGAGAGTACTGCGCAAGTCGCAATGAGAGAACAGGTTTTTAAGTTTAGTTTCATAATTAAAAAATTCAATGTAAAGGACGGAACGGTATCCGCAATTTCAATACGCTAGGGCGTTGTCTAGACGACACCGAGAAAACAAACCTCTGAGTCGCAATGAATAAGTTTTTCATCATCTCTTTTTCTCTGTTGAGCTTACGGGGCGGATCCACATACAGTGCCCACCGCCGGGTGCCATTTTTGCTTCGATGGTATCCTTGCCAGTCATGGTGGCTTTTCGAATCTGGTATGATTCGCGGTTCTTGATGTAATGAGTATCCGGTGCATCTTCGTAGAAGGTGACGGTGTAGGCCTTTCCTTTTTCGAGGAAGTCCAATGAAATCTGTAGCGTGCCACCTTGTTCATTGATAACACTTCCGACAAACCATTGGTCGCCGCTGCGCCGAGCGGTTGTGATGTGTTCACCGATCTTGCTGTGGACCACCTGTGATTCATCCCAGGTTGCCGGCATGTGTCGGATAAACTCAAACAGGTCCGCCTTCTTTGCATATTCCTCGGGGGCATCAGGCAGGATGATCAAACCACTGGAGATGACCAGCGTTCTCGCGGTTTCAGAGACAACTGTCGTGTTATAGCTGTTCTTTTTGAGCGGGCCCTTCTGTCGTTCCCCCTTGTTGATCCCGTTTAAACCATACGCGCCATTGTTCTGATCCAGCGGCCCTGAGAGCGCATTGATCATGCTCATTTTTAGAAATGCCGTCGGGGTGAAGGCTTTTCGACAATCCTGCTGGCAATGACAAAATTCGCGGGTAATCGCATTGGGCAGTGTGCGGCTGATGCCTGTCATGGGACAGGGGTTGTCATGGAAATTTACAAGCAGTTTGTTTGCAGCCGTCTCCTCAACCGCGGTTCGGGTGAATTGAGCATTGTTGCCCATGAAGCCGTACTTGATCCCGGAAGCACCGAATTCGGAATAGAGCTTAAAGAGCGCTTTATCCCCTAAAGATTTCCCTTTATGGCGATCATAATAGAGAATGATATCAACCGCCTTGCTTTTCGCATAATCCATTATCTTTTTCAGGTCGACTTCTGGTTTGATGACCAGCTTGCCATTTTCAACCTTCTTGAACCAAGAGTCATCAATGAGGAAATAGCGGATCTTGTTCTCGGCAGCGAAGTCGATAAAGCGCATGTAGCTGGCCGTATTGATTCCATACGTGAAATCTCCGGCTTGGTAATCGTGCACACGCCAGTCCCACAGGCTTTTCCCCGTCTTGATCCAGGAAGTGTCTTTGAGTTTACATTCCGCGGACAGATTGAGCGGAACCGTCGAAGTGAGCAATGTTCCAGGCTGGGTGCCCAAAAGGATCACTCGCCATGGAGTGGTCATGCCCTTGCGGGTGAGCGTCGCTTTTGACTCACTCCGTGCTCCGGAAAGCTGGGCCGTCTTAAATCCTTTTGCCGTGTAAAGGTCGGATTCCAGCAGCCCGAGAAAAACGCCATGGCCAGCGTCGATGACCGCGGGCATTTTTTTCTGTCCACGTTTTCCAAAGGGCACCGGCCCGATCGGCTCATTCTCTCCATTGGGGAACCATCCCTTGAACGGTTCGGTGGTGTGGTATTCACAGATAAAATTGACGGGCTTGTTCGCAGTGATCGCTTGTTCGGGTACCACGAAGCGAAAGCCGACGCCGTCATTATAGACACGACAAATCAGCTCGGCCTGAATCCCTGACACATCGACCTTCAGCAGCAGCTGCTCGCAGTGATCCTGTACGGAACTGAATTGCCCCCACACGGTTTCCCAGGCTGTGTTGACTGAGTTGGTTTCTGCACCTGTTACGGAGTATTTGGCATTGGGAATCAGTGACAGCGCCGAGTTTTGAAAGATCGCGCGCTCATTCCAGACAAGCGAGTAGCTCAGGCGCGAATCTTCGCAGACGAGCCGCACAGTGACTTTGCCGTCGGGCGACCGAACGGTATGTTCAGCCCCGCTGGCATTGCTAGAGCAGAGCGAAACCAGCGCCGTGCAAACCAAGGCGATGAGATGAAGGGTGTTAGATGCTTTCATTGTTTTCACAGGTTCAGGGTGCATCGAGTCGCTGCGTTCAGAACGAACGCTCTAGGCATGCGCCTTTGGCCAGGGAATGGTTCTGGACGCGGCCGTTCACGCGCAGGGCAAAGTCGCGGCCGTTCAGGGAGCGGACCTTGAGCGTCTTGAGCTGCATGTCCTTCCAACTGAGGTCCACTTCGAAGCCCCCGCGGGCGCGCAAGCCGCTGACCTGTCCAGTGGGCCAGGCTTTGGGCAAAGTGGGCAGGATATCGAGCACTGGCCGGCCCGCCGCGTCCTTTTCCTGGGATTGAAGGAGCAGTTCACAGAGGCCTGCGGTGTAGCCGAAGTTTCCGTCGATCTGGAAAGGCGGATGGGTGTCGAAAAGGTTCGGGTAAATCTTGCTTCGAAGCAGGTTCCGGATGAGCTGATACGACTTGTCGGGATTGCGCAGTCGTGACCAGAAATTGAGCTTCCACCCCAATGACCATCCGGTCGCGCCGTCTCCGCGGTGGGCCATGGTCACGTTCGCGGCCTCGGCCAAGTCCGGCGTGCTCAGGGGCGAGATCTGCGATCCCGGGTGCAGTCCCCAGAGATGGTTGATATGGCGGTGCTTATCGTCCGGGTTGTCGCGGTCCTCCGCCCACTCCTGCAGCTGGCCGTGCTGCCCGATGCGGTAGGGCATAATGTTCTCCATGACCTGCTTCCATTCCCGGGTGCGTGCATCCTCGATTTCGAGGACGTCCGCGAGTTCCAACGCGCAGGCCAGGATCTCGCGGGCGATGGCGTGGTCGCAGGTCGCGCCGACCGACATCTTCCCGTGCTCAGAGGACCAGCTCATCAAGCTGGTGTAGTACCCGTCTGGATGCAGGTAGAGATAGACGACCAAGAACTCGGCACTGCCGGATACAATCGGCCAGATCCGCTCGCGCATGAAGCTCGGGTCCTGTTCAAAGGCGTAGTGCTCGTAAATGTTGTACGCCAGCCAGGGACCGGAGATGGGCAGGTGGTTCCACCAGCGCGGCTTCCCGGCGCTCGCCGGATAGCGCGGCGCGGTATGGCCCCAGAGGTTCGGGGCATGGAAGGCCGTCCACCCATCCGCTTCGTAGTAGGCCTGCGCGCTCTTTCGCCCATGACGGGCAAGCAAGTCGGTATAGTCGATCAGCGGCAGTTGACATTCCAGCAGGTTGGCCGGCCCCGCCAGCCAGTAGTTCATCTGCAGATTGATGTTGATGTGGTAGTCCGCGGCCCAGGCCGGCTCATTCGAGTTGTTCCAGACGCCCTGCAGGTTGGCCGGCATGGAGCCGGGGCGCGAACTGCCGATGAGCAGGTAACGGCCATACTGGAACAACATCTCTTCCAAATCGGGATCGGCCTCGCCCTTTTTGTAACGCGCCAAGCGCCGTTCCATCGGCATCGTGTGAACGGCGGCATCGGATTCCCCGAGATCCAGGCTCACGCGCTGGTAGAGGGCTTGGTAGTCTTTGAGGTGGTCGGCGAGCAGCGCCGCATAGCCCTTTGCGGCGGCCGCATCGATGAGGCTTTGAAGTTCGGCCGCCCTGCCCTCGCCCACCAGGTCGGGTTGGTCGAGGTCGAAGCCGGTATCGGCAGACAGCAGGAATGTGACACTCCGAGCGCCCTTCACCGCAACACTCTTGTTGTGCTCGCCCACTGCTACGCGGCCGCCCTCCTGCACAACCCTCACCCGGGCATCGACGGGCAACCCGGAATCAGCGACCTCGCCCTGAATCACTAGGTCCCCCTGCTCCATGCGCGGCAAGAAGGCGTTCGGACTGGCGAAGGAGAGTGCGAGATCCTGACGGGCGTCACCCTCCACCTCGAAACGGATCACAATGCAGCGATCCGGATAGGAAGCGAAGACGCTGCGCGTATAGCGGTTTCCCTTGTGGTCGAATTCCACAACATGCAGCGCCTGGTCGAGATCCAGCCTGCGGACATAGTTCGAGGTCTCTTCGAAGGGGATGCCAGTCTCGATCACCAATTCACCAAAGGTGATATAGCTGCCGAAATCTTCCTGGGCCCCTTCCGCGCAACCCAGCGCCTGTTTGCCCAATTGCTCGGCTTCCTGATACTTGCCCTCAAGCAGGAGTTTCCGGATCCGGCTGATGTCGGGAAAGACCCCCCCCCGGTTCTGCTTCGGGTTCACCTTGCCGGCCCACAGGCTGTCGACGTTGAACTGGACACGCTCGCGGTCGGTGCCACCATAGATCATCGCCCCCATTTTCCCGTTGCCCACCGGCATACAGTATTTCTGCCACACGGGGCAGCGGGCGCCCCACGGCCTCTCCTTCGCTTGCAGGGGGGCCGGCTTGTCTTGCAGGATCTCGTAGGCGTACAGGGGCATGCCCGCGAGGAGGAGGCAAAGAACTGAAAGGTATCGGGTCTTCATCACTGAACTGGTAGGAATTTGTTTTTGCGGCGTCTGCCGTCAGGGGGGGAGAGTGGATCATCTGCCCGAACTTACGTTTACAAGGAGCGAAGGATGAGGAGCCGCTGATCGGGATTACTCCGGCAACAACACAGACCGGAGAAACCAGCTGGATGTTTCCTCGCTGATAGCCATTGTTCTACTTGTAGAACTTCCCGGGTCCTCTGCCGGTATGTTATCCAGTTCGGTGCCCCATCTCGAGAGAGTGGTGCTGGACTCGATCCGGTAGAATGCTCCCGGAGCGGAGGGCCAGGACAGTTGAATTTCTGTTGCTGAGCGTGACAGTATGTCTGCCCCGAAAAAACTTGAAGGATCCAAGGGGTCCGTCCCTGTACGGACTTCGTCTCCATCGAGCGTGTTATCCCGATCACTGTCCTGGTTGTCAGGGTCGGTTTCACCCGCATCGACAAGGCCATTATTGTTGGAGTCTTCCTCATTGTCAGCGATGCCATCCTGGTCGATGTCCACTGAAGGGAGAGACGGCATGGCAAAAGGATCATCGGTGTAGGGCCGCGAAGCCCTGTCCGGTTCGATGGTCGGCCAGAGAGGCCCCAAAGTGCCCCAGCCACCATCGAACATCTGTGCCATGCGGCGGGCCATGCGCATGACACGGTCCGGATTCGCGGCGGCAACGTCACTGGCTTCAGTCGGATCAGCGTCCAAATCATAGAGTTCGAAACGGTCCGTTGCGAAGCGGTAAATCAACTTCCAGTTTTCATCGCGGGAGATGACGAAATAATCTTCGTTATGGTCGTTGGGCCAATACATCAACATTTCCTGTGGTCGATGTGTGCCCGGGGTGCCCTGTAGATAGGGAGAGAGGTCGTAGCCATCCAGCGCGTGGGGTGCGGCCACACCAGTTACACCGAGTACGGTGGGAAAAATATCCCAGACGGTTACGATGTCGTCCTCACGGCTACCGGCTGCAACCGGAAGTGCCGCCTGAAAGGTATTTGTGGCATCGCGCTTCGCCCAGCAAACGAGCATCGGGACACGCATACCGCCTTCCCACTCGGTGCCCTTCTTGCCCCGAAGTGGAAAATCACTGAATGAGCCCGAAGCAAACCCATCTTGAGTCGCCGCAGGTGAATCACTCCCGTTGTCGCCTAGAAAGATAATCAGTGTATTTTCTGCGATTCCTAATTCGTCGAGCTTTGTGAGAATGTCCCCCAGCGACTGGTCCATCCCTTCGATCATCGTAGCAAAGCTGCGGTGTTTGCTACTGACCCCGGACGCGTAGTCCCCGGTCGCATTCGGATCGGTCGTGAAAGGCGTGTGGACCGCGTAATGCGACATATAGGCGAAAAACGGAACGCCATCATTGACCGCAGCTTCGATTTCTTCATTCAGGGCCTGAGTCAGGGCGTCTGTCAGGAAAGTGTCGGTGTCCTCGTAGTCATCCAAATTTGGCAAGTCGTTGCCATAGTTACCTGTATAGGATAACGGTGCTCCGCGATGGCTGCCACCCCGGTTTACATCAAAACCGACAGCGAGCGGATCCGCAGCAAAGCTACCACTTGAACCGAAGTGGCCTTTCCCACTGAAAATGCTCCGGTAGCCTGCATCGCTCAAGACCTTGGGCATGGAAGTCGCCGCATCCGTCGCATTCATCCCTGTGCGCTTCCAGTCGTTGGGCGTGCTATGCGTGGTGGTGAACGGGGACACTGCATTTGGCGCGATCACGCCTGTTGGATTCACCTGCATACAAACTCCGTGACGCAGGGTATTGAAGCCGGTCATCAGGCTGACGCGGGTGGAAGTGCATGCGGGGGTCGCGTAGGCCTGTGTGAATTTCATGCCCATGGAGGCAAGCGTCTCCATATTGGGAGTGACGTAGAAATGATTCAAATTATAAGTCACCGGGTTTCCTCCTCCGTCGTAAATGAAGGGAACCGAAGTGTCGGTCACCCCCATGTCATCCACGAGAAAGACGATGATGTTGGGGCTGCTTGCGGGGACTTTGATGCCCACCGAGACCTGAGACTGCACGCTTTCAGCATCGAGTGTCGCGGTGAGGGTATAGGTGGTCGCTTCGTTCACCGTGACAGTGGTGGATCCTGTGCCGCCGCTGGTGAGCGCAGCGGCATCAATGCCACCGGGATCAAGCACCAGCGTATCGTAGGAAGCGGCCTCCCAGGACAGTAGAACTGAGTGACCCGCCTCTACCGAGGATTCATCTAATTCGAAAGACGTGATGATCGGTTGCGGCACAGGTGTGCCTGCAATCAGAGATATTTGATCGATATCGAGTCGTGTGCCGGTGGTGCCGCTATCCTGCGTGTAGGCTGCGATATGCATGGGGCCGTCTGTGCCAAGAACGGCGGAAAAGCTGGTTCCAAGGCTTGTCCAGGTTCCCGAAAAACCAAGCTGATTGGTCGCGTTGAGGCCGACCGTTGATACAGTGTAACCGTTCGAATCCATAACCAGCGTCGCCGTAAAGCCGTCGGTATCGTCAACCAGGCTGCCGAGACTCAAAGTGCTATCGTAGTTGATATTGGAATCCGAGGAGCGGTTTTGATAACGGAATAGCGCATCATTGTTCTCCGCGTCGATTTCGATAACAACCCGGCTCTCTTCCGCGTTTCCGTCAAACAGCCAGCTATCATTACTCTGCAGGGTAAGGAAGATTCGACGGAGACCTGAAGTTCCCGGTGCCCAGTTCGCAACGTCCCAGGTAGCGGTGTAGGTCAGGCTCGCATTGGAGCAATCGAAGGCATTGCTGCTGCGAATGCCCGCCGTATTACTGCCGCTGCCATCAACAATCTGCGCCTGGGAACTGCTTTCGCTAACTGATCCATCCGTCCCAGTTCCGTTCGTTTGAAGCACAAAGCCACCGCCGGTAGCGGAATTCGTGGCAAGGTTGCCGTCGTTAAAAGGATCATCAAGCAGCGTCGCTGCAGTTCCTAGATGGGCGGCAAAAAAAACGGCGCCCCCCACAAGGAGGGCGCCATGAATAAAACGATTCATTTATCAAGAAAGTCGGGAAGGCTACGACAATAATGGAAGAGAATGTCTGAATGCTTGCTTAGCGACGGCGGCGAGACACGGCGAGAACACTCACCAGACCGATGATCAGCCCGACGCTGGATGCTTCCGGAATCGATGTCAGTGAAAGGCGGTCGAGGTCCATCGTTGCGCCGGTGGTGCTGAGATCCTGAACAAAGGCCGACATATGGAAGCCGCCATCACCGGTGACTGTTGCAAAACCACCAAAAGTACCCAGCGCAGCCCACGTTGTGCTGATATTTGCCTGATTCGTCGCATCGAGACCGATCGTAGTGAAAGAAATTCCGGTTGAATCGAAGCTCATGGTAGCCGTAAAGCCATCCGCATCACCAGAGAACGCTCCAAGAGCAAAATCCGCTGTAGTATAGTTGACGTTGCTCCCGCCAGAACGATTTTGATAGCGAATATACGCTTCATCAGACTGAGCATTGATTTCTACGATCAGCCTACTTTCTTCAGCACCACCAGCGAAAAGCCAGCTGTCATTTGTCTGAAGAGTGAAGATTGCCCGTTCGACATTACCAGCTGTAGCGAAATCCAAACTCGCAACTTCCCAGGTGGCCGTGTAGCTCAAGCTATTATCGGACAGATCAAACGTATTGCTACTGCGAATGCCCGCCGTGTTATTGCCGCTGCCATCAACAATCTTCGCCAGGGAATCGCTTTCGCTAACGGATGCACCCGTCCCGAGTCCGTTCGTTTGAAGAACAAAACCACCGCCTGTACCGGGGTTTGTGCCGAGGGCTCCATCGCCAAAGGTGTCATCAAGAACAACTGCGGCATTCGCAGCACCTGTCAGCACAGCAGCACCTGCCAGCAAAGCCAGAGCATGACGTTTGCAGTTTGTAATTAGTTGACAATTATAACTTTGCTGATTTTTTTCCATGGTCTTTATATGTTACTTGGTCGGGGTAATTAAATTTATAAGTTCTCTAATACTAACACAGTGTTACCTGGATAGATATCGCCTAAATTGGGTATTTTATCTATGTTGCCTTAAAGCCATACGAGCACAGGATACTTCTCTGAGTGCAGGTTCATTGTTGCAAAAAAACGAATGACTGACTCCTCCAGCTGATTCTCTAATCCGTTCAGCAGCCAGATAATATGCATACCTCTGTTGATAAGATGTTTCTCCCAAAGAAACACTATAGGCTCTGCCTACTGGAAGATCATATCGAATATAGAGAGGCCCTGCTGGAAGCCCTGAAATCGACTGAAGAATTCCAAATTCAGGGCGTTTTCTCGAACGCTGAAGACACCTTGGAGCATCTGCAAACTGCCGAAGCTCCCGATGTGTTGATTATTGACCTCGGCCTGCCAGGTATGGACGGGTTGGATGCCATCAGAGACATCTCCACGCTTGCACCGGATACGAAAATCCTCGTCCTGACGGTCTTCGACAACAAACAGAAGGTATTTCAAGCGCTGGGTGCCGGCGCATCCGGCTATTTGACCAAAGCCGATGGACTGGGTGCGATTATGAAAGGTATCGAGGATATCTGCCACGGCATCTCGCCCCTGAGTGCAGAAATCGCGACCATGGTCTTTAACACATTTTCCAGGGTCAAGCCGGTCTCGTCGGAGAACGATCTTTCTGAGCGTGAACGGAAAGTGCTGGTCGAACTATCTAAGGGCTACAGTCGCAAACAGATTGCAGAGGAATTATGTATCAGCATTCATACAGTGAACACACACATCCGGACGATATACCAGAAGTTGCAGGTTCATAACGTATCCGGGGCCATTCTCAAAGCTTCTACAGCTGGTGTTCTCTAATGCGCAGCTGCGACCGCATCTTACAATGCCTGGCCGCCTGGTTGCTACTTGCGACGGCTGGAGCGGATACACTGGAGGAAACTCTAGCCCCGAAACTCTATAAAGACTTCGTAGTGAAGGAAGCACGCTTGGAAGCCATCGCCGAAGAGCTGGAGACACTGCCGCTTCCCTACCTGCGTGAACCGACCGGCACAGGTGGCGCCCTTTCTTTTCCACTTGAATCCGCTAAGAGCGAGTTCCCTTTTACCTTTCACTGGGAGGAACCGGTGCGTATCGATGCAGTGGCGCTCTTTCCTCTCAGGTTATATAGCCAAGAGGTTTACGATGAATATCTTTTCTGGCCGGGATCGATTACCATAGAAGCCGAAGTCGGCGGCGAGCCGGTTATCATCGGCGAATATCAATTGGCAGAAGCGTTGGTGCGACAGTCGCTACCGGAGCTGATCGAATTTGCCCCTGTGGACACCCGCACAGTCATCATCCGTTGCTCAGACCTGCCGCAGCATCCATTTAAGCAATGGCACGCTGCGGGTTTTGCAGAAATCGCACTCTTTTCCGGCCCTGAGAACCTGGCCCCGCGTGCCAAACTGAAAGACAACAGCCGACAGGGATATCACGTTCTTGCCAGTGAATTCCTGGTGGACGGGCAAACGCCGCTGGGAATACCTGAACTCGTTAGCCGCTCTGAAGCCTATGGCTTTGTGAAAAAACACTGGGGTCGCCAACCATTGCCAGAACCTTACACCCTAGAATGTAGCTACAGCAAGCCGATGCAGATCGATTCAGTCCGCTTGGATCCGTCCATCCAGCATGCCTACGGCCAGAGCTTTCCTTTGCGTTTCAGAATCGAACTACTCGATGCAGAAGGGAAGGTGCTGGTATCTGATAATACGCATCAAAGTGCCCCACTGCGAACGCCCGGCTTGAACCCGTATTTCGCATATTTTCCTGAAACTGAGGCGCACGCGCTTCGCCTTATCGTTCTGGAAGCGGTCAAACCACACCCTAAAGCATTACGAGCCATCGCACTGAGCGAAATCACAAGCCTGCACAAGGGACGCCACTTACCTCCGGCAGAGAAGATCGAAGAAAATTTCATGGGGCAGAAGTCCCTCTTTGTGCGGGGTGAACCGCTGGACAATGCCCAGAAGCAGATGCTCGCTGCAGTCAGTGACGGGTTGACGCAAGCTGGACGAGTCCTCCCGCTTCGGCAATGGATTGAGGGCCTGGTGCGCCGTCGGGACCTGATGGACGAGCAGTTGAAGCTGCATAGCGCCCAGAACAGCACGCTCTACGAAATGTCGCAAATATTAATATACGGCAGCTTGTCCCTGATCTTTCTAGTAGTCGGAAGCGCCACATTTTTCATCGTTCGCAACCGTATCCGCAATCGAAGGGAGATCCTAGGCGTCCGCAATCAGATCGCAAGCGATCTCCACGACAACGTTGGGAGTAGTTTGGGTGCGATCATTCTCCAAATTGAGCAATTGAAGAAAAAAATCTCGACGCCCCAGGAACAAGGACGACTCGCAACCATTCACCGTCTGGCCCGGGAAAGTAGCTTTGGTTTGCGTGAAGTGCTCAATGCCGCCGCACCCGAATTCGGCCGAACTCAAGACATTGTGGCCCACATGCAAGAACTGACCGGTCTTCTCATTGGCAAGACCAGCTACAGTTTCAAGGCTGACCCTGAAATCAGAGGAATGCTGCTCGAACCGAGCATCCGGAAGGACCTCCTGCTCTTCTATAAGGAGGCACTCTACAACGCGAAACGCCACTCTGACTGTAGTCATATCGATATTACGCTTCAATTGGAAGCCCGTAGGATGAAGCTGAGCATTAAGGACGATGGAAAAGGGATGGAAACCACCACCTTGAACCATCCTCGCAATCTGCGCACGTTGAAACAACGTGCTGAATGGCTTTCTGCGGAACTGGACATTCAATCAAGCTTAGACTTCGGAACTGAAATCATCCTTATAATACCATTACCTGCTAATCAATAATCCGCGCACCTTAACTCAGTCTATCGCACTTGATATTAACGGTTCGTTCTCCAACATTTCAGGATAGGGGCCAGCCGTGATGCTGTCTCCCACGCACACAACGCGCGTAGGTTGCGCCGACGTTGTGACATGGCGAGATTTTGGTCTTTCGTTCCTTGCCCACTTTGTTCATCCCGTAGCCCTTCTTGGTCGTATCGACAACCGGGTTGAACAGAATCATGGCATTGGGTATGGCACTGATATTCCTATGATTGGTTTCATGATTCCGCTATCGTTGGACACTGCGACCCTCTCGCTTGTATTTCTCCAAAAGCGCGGTGAGCTCTTTGACCACCTCAGGGTGCTGATTCGCCACATTCTTGGTTTCACCGGGGTCACGCTGAAGGTCATATAGATGTGGAAGATTACCGAAATTTCTTCGAGTCCCCAAGCCCTCTGTCGCTTTGGCGAGGAGCTTCCATTTTCCCTTACGTATCGCAAACTGGCCATCGAAGTCGTGATGCACCACGCCTTGACGCTTGGAAGTGTCGATGGCTTGCCCGCGCAGTGCAGGCAGAAAGCTGAGACTGTCTTCAGCGGCGTTTTTTGGCAACGGCTCATTTACGATATCGGCACAGGTCGCTAATAGATCTGTCAGGCAAATCGTCTGGTGATTCTTTGTTTTGGGTTGGACGGTCGCAGGCCAACGCACTAAGAACGGCACACGATGTCCCCCGTCAAAGGTTCCGCCTTTGTACCCTCGGTAGATCCCGCTGGGGAAATGGCCTTGCTGTTCGAATTGCTGGACGCCGATGTAGTAGGCGCAGCCATTATCTGCGGTGAAAATAACGATCGTGTTTTCACTTAAGCCACTTTCCTCCAGGGCGGACAATACTTGCCCTACGGTATCATCGACTTCCATGCAGAAATCGGCGTACTGGCCCAACTTGCCTTTCAGCTTGCTCTTGCCCTGGAACGGTATGGACGGCGCGATCGGAGTGTGCGGCGCATTCAAAGAGAAATAGAGGAAGAAGGGACGCTTCTTATCTTGTGTTTTAATATACGAGACCGCCTCTTGAGTGAACGCAGGGAGAAAGTGTTCGGGTTCCAGCTCTTTGTCGGCAAGCCCGACTCGTCGACCGAAGGTGTTCTTTGGTACCGTTGGAATGCTGACGGCCTGGTCGTTCTTAAGGAAGATATAAGGTGGCATATCGAGTGACGCATTGATGCCGAAGAAGTAGTCAAACCCCATATCTGCTGGTCCATTTTTGAACGGCTTGGAAAAATCAACGTCAGCCTCTTTGTTGGTGATCTCACCCGGCCTGGATTGACTGGCCCAATCCAAACCCAGATGCCATTTGCCGATCATGGCGGTGTGGTACCCCTGTTGTTTGAGATAGGACGCCACATTGAGCCGGGAAGGTGTCATTAAGCTATTATCATAATTCCATAATACCTTTTGCTTCAAGCGCGTACGCCAGCAATAGCGACCCGTCAAAATGCCATACCGTGTAGGAGTGCAAACGGATGATCCCGCGTGGGCATCGCTAAAATACATTCCTTCATTGGCGAGCCGGTCAATATTCGGGGTTTGAATCTTGGATTCCGGATTGAGGACACTGACATCGCCATAGCCCATATCGTCGGCCAGAATATAGACAATATTCGGCGCGCTTTGCGCTCCACCCGTCGAGGGCTTCGCCTCAGCAACTCCCGCGAGCAACGCGGCCATCATAAACCATTTCATTTTATTCATACATTCTCCTTACTTTAACTTTCTGACTTGTCGCATCTGCTCGATCTGGGATTCCCATTGTTTCTTGAGTGCTTTGACTTTTTCCGGATATTGAGCCACCAGATCATTCGTTTCTGCGCGGTCTTCTTTCAGATTGTAAAGTTCCCAGGGCCCGTCATTGGGCTTCACCAGCTTCCAGTCCCCGTTTCGAAGGGCCTCATTGTTTCGGTGTGAGAACCAGAGTGTTCGGCTTTCGCCCCTGTCCCCCTTGAAGGTCGGGCGCAGGCTCTGCCCCGGGAAGGGAACCTTTTTCTTGGCTGGTGTTGCGCCCGCCAGATCGAGAATAGAGGGAACCATGTCAATCACATGGCCGGGGGTTTCCCGTATTACCCCAGCTTCTGAAATCTGTTTCGGCCAGTGCACAATCAATGGGGTACAGGTCCCGCCTTCATGCGCCCACACTTTATGTTTTCTAAACGGTGTGTTGGCGACCGTCGACCACCCCGGCCCCAGGCACAAATAAGTGTCTGCCGAGCCCGGCGCCGCTTCAGGATCGTGACCATACCCACGCACCATCATCTCAGCACTGGCTCCATTGTCAGACAAAAAGAATATGACGGTATCCTCAAAGGAATCCATTGCTTGAAGTTGTTTGATAATGCGGCCCACTTCGATATCGATCCGTTCGATCATTGCCGCATGAATCGTCATCTTTACTTGTTGGAATTCTTTCTGCGTCTCAGTGAGATCATTCCAGGGAACAGGACGATCGACCTCACCCTCTCCAAGGACTACGAGCTGTTCAGAAAAATCTAAAGGAGGGCCTTGATGGTAATCCACCTTAGAGAGCGCTCCCTCGACCAGGCCCATTTTCTGCAAACGTTCCCAGCGCTGATTTCGGATTACATCCCACCCGACTTTGTAACGATCTCCTACCCGTGCAATATCCTCAGGCAACGCTTGCAAGGGGAAATGGGGGGCGGTAAATGCAACAAACGAAAAGAACGGTTTGTCAGCATGGTTGTTCTGATGCTCCTTTAGCACTTCGATCACATGATCCGCGACAGCGGTCGTTGCATAAAATCCATCCTTGGGTTCTATTCTTTTGCCATTCTTTAAAAGCACCTTGGGGCTGAATTCACCATGATTATCAATATATAACGAACGATCGAATCCATTCCCCATTGGCTTGCCGTCAATGTGCCACTTGCCGGAGTGATAGGAGCGGTATCCGGCAGGTTTTAGATAATCCGGCAACAAGCGAGCCCACTTTGGGCGCACACCTTTTCCCTTTAACTCAAGAACAGAATCGCGGTTGATTTGCTGAGCGTAATAACCTGACAGAATCGCTGCTCGTGTTGGCGTGCAACGAGCACTGTTATAGAACTGTGAGTAGCGCAAACCGTTTGACGCCAAACGATCAATGGTCGGTGTATTGATCTCTCCACCGTAACATCCTAGGTCGGAATACCCCATATCATCGACCAGGATCAGAAGAATGTTGGGCGATTTTCCTGTATTAACCTCGGCCACCGATACGCTGGCCGCCATCACAAGCAAAGCTATTATTTGTATAGATTTTATCATCAAAAAGCCCCTTTATCTCTTCTTCCTCTTCTTTATCACCTTTTTGTCCGCCGGAACGGGTTCGCCGCGGCTGACCGCTTCACTGGCCTCAAATGATTTGTGACCGGTTGAACTGTGCCCCAAGATTTCGTGACGTTGCTGCGGGATCTGAGTTCGGTGTGTTTTGATAACCTCTGCGTATTCCGGGTTATTAATCACATTGTTCCACTCGTGCGTGTCTTTTGTGCGATCGTAGAACTCTTCCGAGCCGTCATTGTAATGGATGTAGCGGTAGTGCTCGGAAACGATGGAATAGTTACCCGGCCCGAAACTGGTGCGCGCCATGTGCGGCCAATCTGCCTGTGGATTTTTCAGAAGTGGAACAAGTGAATTTCCCTCGAGTTTGGGGTCGGCATTCAAGCCGGTCAGTTCCAACAGTGTTGGATAAATATCGAGCAACTGGGTCGGCTTTGAGCACACCTTACCTTTCACAAGTCCCGGCCCGGCAATGATCATAGGCGTGCGCGTTCCGTCTTCCCACAAACTGCGCTTGGCAAATCGCTCCTTCTCGCCCTGATGAAAACCGTGGTCGGTATAAAGGACAATGTAGGTATTGTCTTTGTACGGGCTGTTATCCAATGCATCGAGCAGTTTACCCACCTGGTGGTCGGTGAAACTGATGCAGGCCAGATAGGACTGAACCAGCGGCTTCCATTGATTATTCTTTTTGACCCACTCCATCGTCGGCGCCACATGCTTGAGCCGGGTAATGTTGACTCCGTATTCTGGAATATCCCTTAAATCGTTTTCTACCACTTCGGGTAGTTGCAATGTTTCAAGGGGATAGAGGTCGAACCACTTCTGCGGTGCATATTGTGGAACGTGCGGAGTGTAAAACCCCGTCGCCAGAAACAAGGGTTTATCCTGTTGCTTCGCCAATTGCTGCATACCCCAAGCGGCTATTTTATGATCCGTCATCAGTTCATCTTTTTCAGGGAACACGCCCCAGTCCCATATTCTTTTCTCGGGAAACGGACCGATTTTCTCTTTGGGGAGTGGGCCAAACCCGCCAAAGGACCCTGCATAATTTGGCATATGTTTTTCGTTCAGATTCCCATGAAAGAGCTTGCCGGCACCCGTGACGTGATAGCCTTCATTTTGAAAACGCTTCGGCAACAAGGTATTATTCATTGCGACCGGCGATCGGCTCAGATCAGGAGTCAGAAAGTAAACCCCGGACGTACTCGGATAGAGCGAGGTCATCATACTGGCACGTGACGGGTTACACACCGGC
>Ga0181564_10001316_pt1 | contig 22161 bp, 15 predicted proteins | sample 011ome_24_FD_134512 | JGI IMG/M metagenome (GOLD analysis project Ga0181564, IMG submission 134512) | Coastal salt marsh microbial communities from the Groves Creek Marsh, Skidaway Island, Georgia - 011513CT metaG (megahit assembly) | ecosystem: Environmental > Aquatic > Marine > Intertidal... | reverse complement strand
TTGGATACGGATAACGCGCATACTGTACGTACCACACCGCCCATATACGCACACCATAAAATCATATACGCGCGAGTGCCGTTCCACAATATTACCCCTATCACGTGTGTGCGATTGGTCGTTTGGGTGTGTATTAAAAAAAAAGTACACGCGCCGCCGGCACACGTGAGCTTCATCACATCACGTCGCGACGGACGACGATGTCGGCGCCGTACATGTCCGTGCCGTCGTTCGACGACGATGACGACGGTGGTGGTGGTGACGACGACGGGGCGCGCGGTGCGGTATGGGCGCGGGCACCGCCGTCGTCGTCGACGCGCGGTGATGATGGTGGTGGTGGTGATGATGGTGACGATGATGGTGGTGGTGGTGGTGGTGCACGCGCGGCGGTGCGCGGGGCGGTCGACGGTACGAAGACGAAGGTCAATACAAAGCACGCCGCGCGTGAGCGCGCACCGGCGGCGCGGACGGACGCGGGTGTAGATGGGAAGGCGGTGAGTGGGAAGACGCTCGGACGCCGACGTCGGGCGGCGGAGAAGCGACGTCGGGCGGCGGAGAAGCGACGAGGCGGCGACGCGGATGCGACAAAGGGGGTGAAGATAGAGCGTGAGACGGTGCGTGCGGTGACGGCGTCGGCGGCGCGTGCGAGGGTGAATGTTGATCCCGGGGAAGAGTCGAGCGACTACGACGAGGAGTTGCTGCCCGAGGCGCCGGCGCCGGCGTTTACGCGCGCCGGCGATTCGGCGTCGGAGGAGGACACCGCGCCGCCCGTGGCGTCGAAAAGAAGTAAGTCGGTGCCGTCATCGTCGTCGTTTATGGATAAAATGCGCGCGAAATTGTCGGGTGGGCAATTTAGGATGCTCAACGAACAGTTGTACACGACGACGGGTGACGAAGGATTGGCGTTGGTGAGCGGGTCGCCAGAATTATTTGAAGCGTATCACGCTGGTTTCCGCGCACAAGTTGAGTCGTGGCCGACGAAACCCGTGCATGTGATTGCTAATTTGTTGAAGAAATCTCCGAAAACGTGGGTCGTGGCAGATTTTGGGTGCGGCGACGCCGAGCTCGCGCGTTCAATCGCCCAAAAGTGTCACTCGTTTGATTTACAAACGCCTGAAGACGCGCCGGAAGTCGTGGCGTGTAACATGTCCGACGTACCGCTCAATGACGACACAATAGATTGTGCGGTATTCTCGCTGAGCTTAATGGGCACCGATTACGGGTCCTTTCTCGAAGAAGCCCATCGCGTGCTCAAACCGGGTGGTTTACTTTGGATTGCCGAAGTGCGTTCGCGTTTCGATGGCCAAAACGGTACCGCCAGCGTCGCTTCCTTTGTCGCCGCCCTCGGCAAGCTCGGATTCAAACCCAAAAGAGATCCTGACGAATCAAACGCCATGTTCTTTACCGCCGAGTTCATCAAGACATGGGTGGCAAAAAAATCAAAGGGCGCCGAGGCTGGCGTCGCGTGGCCGCCGCTCAAGGCGTGCGCGTACAAGCGCCGATAACGCGCACACCAATGCGTCTTCATCATCATCGCGCATGTGTAATTATTATACTCAACGCAACGTGTACACTAATCACCAATCGCATATCAGGCGTCTGACGCCAGTCGGCGGAAGAATAATCTTAAGTCTTATCCCCGTACACAGTTTCAACGCCACATTCACGCGCGCGCGTCCCGAACCCGTCGCGCACGGACTCGTGAGCGGTGCCGACGCAACACAACCGAGCACGCACGAGCAGCGCGAGCATCGCGAACCGCGTTGACGTCGCGCATTCTCCACACGATGCTCGCGCGCCGCCTCGCTCGTGAGGCTGTCCACAGCGCATCTTTATGCGTGCCCAGCGCCGCGATGCGACGTGCATCCGCCGCCGTCGCTGTGCGAACGTACGGTACGCATGATCAAGAAGCGTCGACGTCCGCACAGGCGCGTGGTATCGCGCATCCGGCGCTGCTTTCGGACGCAAACATTGATCGCGTGGCGCGCGACTTGCGGGACATGCCGACGCGCAAGCTCGATGGTGATTTCGCCAGCGCAGGTCGTCGCGTTGCCGTGATCCCGCTCGGGACATTTAATGCCGATCCATGTGTGATTATGACAATCTATCGCGACGCTGGGGCGAATGATGCGCACGCGTGTGGGTTGCCGAGCGCCGGCGTGGAGGAGTCGACGTTGTTGGAGTCGTCCAGCGTGGCGACGACGAGCGCGGCGCGTCGGGCGTTGGACGCGCTCTGGGGCATAAAAGATCGCCGGCCGAGTAGAAGCGATTTATTAGGGTGCGTTTCTGACGTGGCAGACGTGCGCGGGCGCACGGTGGTGACGCCTGTGATTGCGTATTTGGGCGAGGTGAAGGAGGCGATGCGCGGGAGAGACGACGTGGCGGCGATTTCTTTGTCGACGCTCATGTCTACGAACGGGGTGAAACCCACGCGAGAGGGAGGAGTTGAGTTTATTGGTACCATCGGTGCGCGTGGATTGCAAGGTCACGAGGCTATGGGATTGCACGGCGCGTTGCGCGTCGTGGCTGGGCCAAACGCGGCGTACAGAGAAGCGTTGTACGACCAATTTTCCGCCGACTATCGCGCCGCCAAGGCGGTGGCCGCAGCCGCGGCGAAGAGTAAACCGAATGACATCGACGGCAGGCCAGATGATTACGCGAACGCGTCAGCGTGAACGAGAGAGAGACACTACATTATATGATTTACATTTACAGTATAGTACAGGTTCCGCTTTACGGAACTTACGTCAACGAGTTGTCAAATATTAGATCGACGTCTAGATTTAAGCTTGGCACGCGCCGCAGCGGCGGTCATCTTGGCCGATTCCGCAGTCATGCACGCTACCGCGGACCTATGCTTCATCGCTTCCCGCGCTTCGGCGATGAACGCGCGCGCAACGTCCACGCGCGTCACGATGTCTTCCACGCGTTCGCTCATCGTTTGTCCGCCTTTGCTGTGCATCACGCGCGCGCTCACAACCGGTATTGATGCCGCAAATAAACCAACACGCGACGGTTCTAGACGCGACGGCTCTCGAGAAACTGTCTTAAATCCCTTGGTGCCGTCGTCGTCGTCGTCGTCGTCGTTTTTTGTTTTCTCGTATTCGTCGCCTCCGTCGACGGCGTCAAAGTCTGGCGTATCGCTTCTATCATCGCTCTCTTCACCGCGCGCAGTTCTGCCGCCAACAACATCCGTCACGAATCGCGCATTCCACAACTCTGGCATCTCTGGCGGCGGCGGCGGCATCTTTACGCGTTCAAAATCGCGCCCACCCGCGCCGCGCGCTTTCCCGTCTCCGCGCGCGTCGCCCCCATCCCGTCGCCACCGCCCGGCGACATACGCCCCAGTATCCAACGCTCGACACAACGCATCGAGCTCATCATCCAACGCCGCCGTCTCTCGCGCGTAATCATCCAACATCACAGCAGCGTTATTCATGTTGTGTTCAACACCGACGGTGATGATGCCATCATCATCATCGTCATCGTCACCATCACCCGTCGTCACCGCCACCGACGCCTCCGCCGCCGCCGACGCCACGTGCGCGCGACACAACCCACGCACGACCGCATCGATGGACTCCTCCAGCGCCTCCATCGACGACGCCACACGCCACGCGCCGCGCTCTCGCGCGCACGTCGGGGACACAACGACCACCACCGCGCACGCACAACACATCACCCATGCCCGTGGTCGTCGTAGACAGAGCGCACGCAGGCCTATGTATGGACGCGTCGTCGTCGTCGACATAGGTCGTCGTCGTCCACATAGGTCGTGGGCGTCACATACTATACCATGTGTGGGTCGAACCACTTACAATACCACGAGAAAGGTGTTCCTAATAAGAACTGTATCCATAGAAGGTGTGTTATGTGCTCTTTATACAGACATAAAGAGCACATCGTACTACCACGTGAGGTTGGAGGACACACCACGTCCAATACGACGCCGAATGTCCGAACACCCGCACCCACGACGGCAGAAGTGGGACCCGCGATTCGTCGTCACACGTCGTCGCCGTCGTCGCCGCACGCGGACGTCCATCCGCGCGCCGCACGCACGCACACACATACCCCTGTAGCGAAGCGATGTCTCGCGCGCACGCGACGGTTGCGGCGCCCGCACGGTGCGCCGCGCGGTGCGCGCCTCGCACCGCCGCGCGGTCGCCGTGCGCCGTCAAAAAGGCGAAAACCTCCTCGAATGGGCGCGGCGGCGGCGTTCGCGCGCGCGCGGTGTTCGCACAGGGCGGCGGCGCGAGCGGCGCGGGGGAGGACCCGGACGCCCCGACGCCTGGGTTTGCGTCGATCGCGTCCGCGCTCGAGGACATCGCTCGAGGGAAGTTTGTGGTCGTGCTCGATAGCGAGGACCGGGAGAATGAGGGGGATTTGATAGCCGCGGCGGATAAGGTCACGGCGGAGTCGATGGCGTTTATGATTCGACACACGTCGGGATTGGTGTGCGTGAGTATGGAGGATGATAGGGCGGATGCGTTGGATTTACCGCTGATGGTGGATTCAAAGGCGAATAAGGATGCGATGAAGACGGCGTTTACGGTGAGCGTGGACTTGGCGGCGTCGACGACTGGGATTTCGGCTGGGGAACGCGCGGCGACGATTAATGCGCTTGGTGATGATAATACCACGGCTGGGGCGTTTGTGAGACCGGGGCATGTGTTTCCATTGCGTGCGCGACCGGGTGGGGTGTTGAAGCGCGCTGGGCATACGGAGGCGGCGGTGGATTTATCGCGCATGGCTGGGTCTACCCCGGTGGGCGTGTTGTGCGAAATCGTCAAAGACAGCGATGGGTCCATGGCGCGATTGCCCGATCTCGAAGTGTTTGCGAAAGCGCACGGGTTAAAATTAGTGTTGATTTCAGATATGATTCGGTACCGTCGCGCGCGTGAAAAGTTGGTGGAGCGCACCGCCGTGGCGCGCTTGCCGACAGAGTGGGGCAACTTTACGTGCGTTTCGTACACGAGCATGCTCGATGGTATCGAGCACGTGGCGTTGGTGTACGGTGATTTCGATGAAACAAATATTAACGAGGCGATTGGGGACGACATGCTCGTGCGCGTGCACAGCGAGTGCTTGACTGGGGATATTTTTAAGAGCGCGAGGTGCGACTGCGGAAACCAACTCGACTTGGCGATGGAGCGCGTGGCCAAGGAAGGGCAAGGGTGCATTGTGTACTTGCGTGGGCAAGAGGGTCGTGGTATTGGTTTAGGGCACAAGCTTCGCGCTTATAATTTACAAGATGAAGGGCGAGACACGGTTCAAGCTAACGAAGACTTGGGGTTCCCGGCGGATACGCGCGAGTACGGCATCGGCGCGCAAATTTTACAAGACCTCGGCGTGAAGACGTTGCGCTTGATGACGAATAATCCGGCGAAATACCACGGGTTGAGTGGCTATGGCTTATCCGTCACAGGTCGTGTGCCGTTGTTTGCGCCGATCACTATGGAGAACAAACGTTATATTGACACTAAGCGGTTAAAGATGGGCCACTTGTTCGAAGACGCCGCCACAGAGGCGGAGTTGACGTCGTGATGATAGACGATTCATTCATTCATTCATTCATTGTTGTTAGAGATTCTTTATGCGTAGTTTAACTTTTGGCGTGCACAGTTTAATTAACGTACACTTGTATACACAAAAATCTATTCTTCTTAGTCTGTTTGTCTTTATATCGTTGCGCGCGCGCGAGCGAAAAGCGAAAAGGAATGAATCATCAATCAACGGTGATGTAAAAAATTGTTGCGAGGTTGCGTAAAACGCCATGCTCAGTGCAAATACCGCGAACCTTCGTGCCAACTCGACCCAGCCATGTTAGTGATGCTATGTTCTCGTCTGATCGCGTGCTTGCGGTCACTCGGAGACGTGCCGTGGTGATCAACCGAAAGCCGAGACGTGGAATTTGGGCGAACGCCGACCTCCGCCTCCGTAAACGCAGAGTCGGGCGTACGGAGCGACGCCCGCGCAAGTTGCTGCGATAATCCGGAAATTCCTAGCATGCCTCCAGGTCGGACGGCCCGCGCCGGTGCGGGCGAGTACAGCGCCGATGGCGGGTACGGCGAAGATGTCGGAGGCGAATCCGGCGTCGTGAGAAAGTGCGTCGAGTCATCCGCGGTCATTTGATCTGGGAGAGAGTTTTTGCGTCGAATTTCCGGCTTGGGTGCGGGCACCAGGCCGGGAATGTTTGAGGCCGATGCGCTGTTTTCCATCTTTGGCTTGTAGCTCAAAATCGTATCGCACAAGTCTTCCAAGCACTTGAATTCGATTTCGAGCACCGGGGAGTCGCTCGACGTCATCTGTCGCATCGCCTTGGTCGGAGACGACGGCGCGGCGTCGTCTCCAACCGCGCCCCCCGCGCGCTCTTCGTTGAGCTGCTGCAGTAAAAACTCGCGCGAGCATCGCCCTTTCGTCGGCTGCGTAGGGTGCGCGATAATCATACAGTTTGGCGGGCACAGCTGCCAATTCGCCAAGCCGTTCATGCTCAACGGTTCGCTCGACACCAACAACGATTGCGTGGCGAAGATTTTCTTTTTTAAAATCGCCTGGAAGCTTGGATTCCGTCGCTGTCTCGGCCCACCGGTGTTGGCATGAATGTTACGATCAACTAATCGATCGAATCCCGCCAAGCCTTCGGCGCTGTCTAAATCCCAAGCCTTTTCCCCCGGCATCGGTCCGAGGTGAAAGTACAAACTCGGCGGTTCCTCAGTCGCCGAGTTTCGATATCGCGTGGCGATGATGGTTTCTCCATCCGTCAAAGCCACGTTAATAGAGTTCGCTTGCCCTTTATTCGCCTTGATAATGATACATATCGCCTTAAACACCGCCTTCTCCAGCGTCTTTGGTTCCATTTGCTCGTACACGTTTGGAAGCTCATTCAAAATCAACGAAAAAAGCAATTCGCTATCCGTCGTGCCGCTCATTTGGTCAAACAGCTCATCCCTCAAATGCGCCAACAACCCGCGACGAATCGCCTTAAAATTCGCCACATCACCATTATGCATAAACATATATCTCCCACGCACGAATGGATGACAATTATACTGATGCACGCTCGCCCCCGGCCCCGCGGCGCGCACGTGTCCAAACAATAGCGAGGCGTTGAGCGACTTGCTCAACGAGCGCAAATTCCGATCATGCGACGGCGCACACACCGTCGTATACACCCCAGGGCGACAATACGCATTCAAACCATGTTTATCCACCATACCACATCGCTTAGAAGCGTACCAGCCGATACCTATCGAATATACAACCACACTCATCCGTCAGTACGCCGAAACCGCTCGCGCGAGCGTCCCTCTCACGCGCGCTCTCTCGCGCACAACCACACAACGCGCGTTCGCGACAACCACGAACGACAATAACGCAACGCGCGACGACACGCGACGACGCACGACGACGCACGCGAACGCGAACGCGAACGCGAACGCGCGCTCGAAAAACACACGCACCACACCCGTGCACGTTCACCTCGTGGTTCCTCTCGGCGTCGCGCGCGCACCCGGGCGTCCACCCGGCGCGGTCCGCCATCGTGGCTAACCCGTGCGACGCGCCGTAGATGAGCTTTGAGATGCATACTTCTTCGCCGTAGTAGTATATCCACCGACACATCGCGCGCGCGGCGTCGCACGAGGCTGGCGTCGTCGTGTGACGCCGCGCGAGGGCGTCGACCGCCTTGATTTTGCCGCGTGGACGCGTTTTACATACTGACATCGTTTTAGATCTATATGCATGGTGTAACAAATAGGGGGGTATAGATAAATATACCCCGTGTATTACTATATGCGTATATATATTGTATAGTATTGGACAGGTAGGGTTTAGGAAGCGGTTGCCAGCAGCACCACTGGTGTCGTCATTGTCGCGCGCGCACCTCCTCGTCGTGCGTCGTCGCGGTCGTCGTCTCTCGTGTCTCGCGTTTCGTGTCTCGCGTTTCGCGTCTCGCCGCGCATAGGCGTTCGTCGCACGCCACAGAGAGACCATGAGCGCGGATTCGAAGGATGTGGCGGCGGCGTTGGCCACGCTCGTCGCGCACGCGCCCGGCGCCACGCTGACGCACGATGACGGCCGCGACGGCGGCGCACACGAGAGCATTACGTGCGAGGAAACCGCACACGTCGTCTCGTGGCCTCGCGGCGCGTTCGCGGAGGCGCGAGAGAGGGTGATGGAGTCCATGTCGACGCACTTGAGCGGACACAAGTACGCCAAGGCGGCCAAGGCCAAGGCGGATTTACGGGCTTTGGCGGAGTATGAACCGCATATTGTGCGATCGAAATATGTGGATAATATGGTGTTTTGTACGATTACGGGTACGCGGGTGAAGGCGACGGAGGAGGCGGTGGTGAGACACGCGAGCGGGAAGAAGTTTACGCTCGCGCACGCGACGGCGTTGAAGGATAAACTCGCGCCGAAAGTGGAGAAAGATCCGGTGGTTGAGGCGCAAGAGCTCGAGGCTTTGAAGGCGGAGCAAAAGCAGCGCGAGGAGGCGAATAAGGCGGCGAAAGAAACTCGCGAAAAGGCGCGAATTGAGGCTAAGATGAAAAAGAGAGAGGAGAAGAAGCGACGGCGCGACGAAGGCGGGTTCGACGAGACGATGGGGTGTTGGGTACCACCAAAGAGCGTTATTGATAGCGGCGACGAAGAGGACGACGACGACGATAGCGAAGATGACGATGGTAGCGACGACGATGGGGACGATGAAGACATGGGCGAAGATTCGGGCGAAGATTTTGATTTCGATGAAGACGACGCATCCGACGAAGAAGACTTGATACCAACCGTCGTCGTCCCTGGGTCGAGCAAACGAGCCAAGATGGCGCTCGCGAAGAAGCAATAATTAGACACAGATTAGCACGCGCGCACGCGCGTATCATATTCAGCACGATACCGCGCGGTTCAATATTATTTACGCACATTTTATCATACGTCTCCTCACACGTCGCCACGCCGAAGGTCTTTTCTCAACCTCGTGCATCGTCGTCGTCGACGACGCCATGCGCGTGGACGAACTCCGCACACCTCCTTTCGCGCTCGTGTGCGCGCTCGGTCGAGCAGATGTACAGCCCGAGCTCGCCGAAACGTTGAGGACGCGCGCGACGCCTCCGTTGGTGCTCGCGAGTCATCCATCAATCGAAGACGCCCCACGCGTGCTCGTTCCGCGATTACGAAAGCGAGGAGTGAAACAAAATTTGCGCACGCACGCGCACGGGGCGTCCGCGTCGCATGACGCACACGCTCGAGGGGTGAGCTCGAGAGATGATCACGCGAGCGCCGATGCGGCTTCGACGTCGGCGACGTCCAACGCGTCGTTATCCTCGCACCCAGACATCCGCGGCGCGCTCAAGCGGGATTGGTTACTCAAACATAGACAATCCAAACCCGCGGTGGTGATGGCGTTGCTTGATAACGACGTGCTCGATGGTTCTAGCGATGCGCGGGCGCAGCTCACGCGGTCGTTGGAAAAATTGTACGGCGCGGCGCACAACGCTGGAGCGTACGTGTGCGTGGTGTGTCTAGCCGCCGGGCCGGGGCTGCCCGAAGTGTTGCCCGAAGATAAAGCATCGATCATCCGAAAGTTGCTGAATATTGAAAGTAGATCGATCGTGACTTTGAATACGGCGACGGCGCAAGGCCGTGAACACGGATGGAACAAGGCGATGAAAGTCGCGCAAGAATTGGCGATAAAAATGTACGGTGAGGAGTGCGATCGGATGACGGCTATGGTAGACGATCCAGGGTGTCCAGCAGTGCTGCGTGCGAGGTATGCGTTCAAGGCGGGGACGTATGCGGAATTTAGACAGGATTGGGTGACGGCGACAAAGCGCTATCGTACTGCGTACGAAGCGTTACCAGACGTGCGCGCGGGCATGACGACGCAGGATATCATCGAAACCTTAGAGGTGAGTGAAGTCCTGCACGTGAAATTATGCGTACTGCTCTTGCACAGTGGCTCGCCAACGGAGGCTGTGCATCAGATTGAAAAGCATATGCAGCGATGGTCAAACGCCGCGTTGGCGCTCGCCCGTGAGGCGTTGCCTACATTTCATGAATGGCGAGCCAGGCAGTACAATGTCTTTGGAGATTTGCTTGAGCATCGTTTGCCAGCACCAGCACCAGTAGGCACGCCTCGCACACACTTGCCGGCGTTTTATTTCCACGCCGCGGCGCAGTGTTCCATCGCTCGCCGGCTCGCGTTTGACTCTGTCGCGTTTGACTCAACCTCCGCGCCAGTTGAGGATGTTAAAGTCGAGCTTGGGTCGTATGTAGGACAGTTAAAAATTGCCGGCACGGAAAACACGAGACTGACGCCCGAACAGTACATGGCGTATTTGCGCGTAAAGGACACGCGAGAAACGATTTCGCGTGAGACGATTGAGCTCCTCACAAAGGCGCACGACCATTACAAGGAAAATTCCGCGGGCACCGCCGGTGGAAGGTCATTCGCTTCGCTCATCGCTGAGCTCGCGAACGAATACTTGCATGCTGGAGACTACAAGAGCGCGCGTAAGCTATTTACTACCGTGGCGGTGGTGTACCGTCGAGAGAAATGGACTGAATTGTTGTGCTCAGTGTTGTTACATTTGAAGACGTGCGCCAAGGCGTTGCGCGATGACGAGGCATACTTATCCATATGTCTTGAAATGGCAGCCTTGAACGAAGGCGCAGCGAGCGAGCACGCGCCTGCAGCGTTTATCGCGGCATACGCGGCGATGAATGAACCGCGCAGCGGCGCCGGCGCCGGCGGCGGTGAAGACGAGGACGAGGATGAGGACGACGTAGCGCCGACGATTACGTGCGGTGACGGCCATCTCGACCGCCTTTTCATTCATAAAGCTGGCTTCTCCACCCTCGATTGCGTGCCAGGGGAACCCGTGAAATTTCACGTTGCGTTGATGTCTAACTTAGCGGGCGATTTAGACATTTCACACATCGATGTCGACTTCACTGAAAGTGACGCGTACGAATGGAGTGACTCGCGTTCGCGCGTCTTGCGCTCGCGCGAGTGGTTGAGATTTTCGTTTGACATTATTCCAAAATGTGGGTACGTATGCGAGGCTACGTCGCTGACATTGACGACGAAATCGGGGTATGAGTTCGTGATTCCGTTCACGGCGGATACGAGCGATTGCTCAACGTCGAGCGTAAATTACGAGTCCTTGCCGGATTCGGTGCTCAAAATGAAAATTAAGACGCACACGTTGGACGTTCGAGACGCACCACCGCGAGCAACGATTACCATGCATACGCCCAATGGTTCAGCACTGGTTGGCGAGATGTCGCGCGTGGATATTACGGTGACGAGCGTCGCCGACGAGCTCGAAGAAGCTGAACTGTTGTTGCACGTCACCGAGGATGACGAGCCGTCGTCCAACGTGCACATTCTGTCAAACACCACTGGCGATGTGATTCCCAATGGTAACATTGTCATCGGCGACGTAGCGCTGCACGCAACTTGGACTGGGGCGGTGTGTTTGCGATGGAGTTCGGATGGTCCGCCGGCGGCGTTGCACGCGACGCTCACGGCTAAGCGTACCGGCGCCCGCATGACGGAGATGTTCAAGAATAACCCGAGGACAGCACCCGTTGAAAGCGTTATGCACGTGTCGTGTGATGCCCCGTTCACGGTCAAACGTGCGTATTTACCATCGTACCGACAATCTCCGTTGGTTCTTCAAGAAGACAAGTGCTCGAAATCACCTCCGGTGGGCGTGATGCTCGCCACGCTTCACGTCGGCGGTCCGACGGAGCTCACGCTAGACGACGTCAAGAGCAACGTCACAGGTGCACCAGATAAGGGCGTGACGCGCACAGATACGAACAATACCGTGATACTCAACGCGGGCGATGCATTTTTGCACGTCATTCCTTTACGTTCGCAGGATCACGGCGAGGATTCGGTGCGCGTTAAATGGCATCGAACGCACGGCGATTCAAAATCTGATGACAAGGCGCCCACGGTGATTATCAACGAGTATGTCCTACCCGCGGTCATCGGATCGAAACCGCCGTTGACGGTTGAGCTCAAGTTTCCACCAAAGCTGTTTCTTGGCGAGCCGTTTACGTACGAAGTGCGCGCATCCAACGCCACAACGGCGAGTTATGACGTTAAAGTCGCTGTCACCGACAGCACGGGATTCGTGTTCTCTGGCATAAAGCGCGCCACAATGTATGTTCCACCGCTCTCATCCGCGTCATTCTACTTTTTACTCGTCCCAATCGTCACGGGAAGCGCCGTCTTACCCGAGATGTCGCTCAGCGCTGAGCGTTTCGCGGCCAAATTCGTGCCACCCATTGAAAGCCGCAGGGTGTACGTGCGCCCGGCGTACTAGTAGTCGCAGTCCTTCCTCTGACTAGCAGAGCCCGAGTGAACTGCGTTGTAATTAGAAGACAAACATTCGGAACGAAACAAACACTCACAGACGATTGTGATTACTTTGTAAGCGTGGGTACGTATTTGTATAAAAGTGTTGGCTATCGTAGTTTATTACGCCCACGTGGACGACTCAATCCACGCGGTGACGCCCGTCTCCGTCGGCGACGCGATGACGACTTCACCATCCACATTATTAGCTCGAGACGTTTCGAGCATTGCATCGGCGACGCGTGATGCCTTAAACGTACCCGCTGTGTCGTTTTCAATCTCCCCGCCGTGACCGCCGACGACGGCGAGCACCGTGGGACCGGCGCCAGACATGAAACATCCTGCCGCTCCCGCCTTCAATGCGGCGTCAATCAAGCTATCGAGCTTGAATGGCTTGCCACGAATCGGTTGATGAATCGTGTCTTGCGTGGCATAGGATAAAAGTTCCAAGTTACCCGTGGCAAAGGCGTTCACCAACAACCCGGCGCGGGAAATGTTAAACACGGCGTCTTGAACGCTCAATGTCGGAGACAACTGCGCGCGCGTCTCTGCCGTGAGCGACTTGAACTTGGGAATAAACAAAACAGTCTGCACATCTTTCGGGCAACTCACACGCTGAGTGATCCATTGGTTATCGGTGTTTATACTGATTTGGAACCCTCCGTAAATAGCCGGAGCGACGTTATCCGGGTGCCCCTCGATGTCGCTCGCCAACTGCAACAAAATCTGCTTTGTGCGCGGTGCGTCCACGTCCTTGCCCCCGAGCGCAAGACCAGCCGCTAACCCACTCACTAATGCCGCACTACTGCTCCCTAATCCTCTCGCAGGCGGAATTCGATTCACGCTCGTAAATTTCAAGTTTCTCGGCAACGTCATCCCCGGCCTCGCCGCCTCAAACCCAACCTTCACCGCCTCATAAATCGCATTCGTCTCATCTCGCGGAAGCTCATCTTCACCCTCACCTTCGATGTCAATCCCAAAATCCCCGCGTTCGATGATCAAATCGTTTCTCACGTCCACGGCGAACCCAAAGCAATCGAACCCCGGGCCCATGTTTGCGCTCGTCGCCGGCACCGAAAGAATCAACCGCTCACCATCCTCCAGCGCGCAATCGCTCTTGTTCAGCACCCAAGGGTCGATGTCCGTGCTCCAACGGTGATTCGCAATCTTTGACTTTAAGCTCGCGGCGCTGCCGCCCGCGGCGCAGCGCACGCTGGCACGTTTTGTCGCCGCATTCGCAGTGGAGGGTTTGTCCCGACGCACGGCGTGCGCGCGCGTCGTGGCGGCGCTGTGTGCAAATGTGAGCGTCATAGGTGCGCGAGACGAGTGCAAGAGCGCGCGCTGCGTCGCGGTCGCGCGCGTGACGGCGATTCGGGACGACGACGGCGGCGGCGTGTGACGATCTGTTTGTGGGTCAAAAAGCGCATTGGCTCGCCAAGGCGTCTTCGGCGGCGCTCCGACGCGCAATGTCGCCCGCTGTGATGGTGGTACATGAATTAATAAATAATGACCTAAACCTAGAATCGAAAAGTATGGTACAGGCGCGTGAAGGGGATCGGGCGCGCGGTGGTGCGGGCGCTACGCGTTGGATGAGGACGTTTGGGATGCGCTCGCCTCCTCCACGGCGACGACGGTGGATAATCGACGGCGTAAAGCATCCATGATCTCCGGATCTGCGTCCCATACGTGCTTCTCGACTTTGACGGAGGTTGTGATGTCATCCGAGGCGTACCATAACGGGTCAATGCCTGCGCGAGCGCGATCGTCGACGTTGAATGGTCCGCGCAACGCGTCTGGGGCGAGCTTTTCAATGTACGCTCGAAACGTCTTCGCCGCGACGGCTTCGCGTGAAGCCTCATCGAGCGTCTTCTCATCTAGCGCCGCACACACCGTGCGAAACCACGTGGCACCGACGGCGACGTGTCCGACTTCTTCGTCAGAAATTCTCCGCACGATTGCGGCGCTTCTCGGGTCGCCGAAACCGACGAGCCGTTCCGCGAGCCGCGGCCCGGCGTCCAATCCGCGCGCCTCTTGCATGCAAGGCACCACGGCGAGGCGCGCTAATGGATCATTCGCCGTCGCCTCCGCGCCTTCCCATAATACATCGTGCGCAACCATGTCGCCGTAGCGCACCCCAAGCTCATCTAAGCGCTGTAAACACCACAATAAATGTCTCGATTCATCGTCGGCGACGTGCGCAAAATCTATAAAAAATTGATCCGGCAGCGCTCCACGCAAAGATGCGTACCGTCCGATGGTGTCCCACGCTAAATCAATCGCATTCAACTCAATGTGCGCTAAATTATGCATCACATGCGCCACGCGACCGAGTGGTGACGTCTTCGGGCTCGGCACCTCTTTCGGCGGCACCAACCTCGGCTCAGCGGGACGCGCCGGTTTCGCCGGCATCTCTCGCGCCCCGTCCCATCCTTCTCTCACAATCTCCAGCTCACCGCGTAGCAACGCTTTATACACACCGTGCGACATCGCCGCCTTGGCGCGAGGATCCGCAGTGGCGACGATGTGACGCGCGGCGGATGCGACGCACGACGCCTCTGACGCCGCGCGCTCGCCCATCTCTCGCATGACGTTTACATCCCCTTCCACCGCGTCATTCGGCTCGCGCGCGCCATCGGGCGCACCCCAGCGACGTCTGTCATCGATCGCAAGCGCACGCCAGCGCTCGAGCCCGATCCAGGGCGACGGCGCGACGATTTTATGTTGCTGATGCTGATGTTTTCGGCGGCGCAACGGCGCGCGTTCGTGCGCGTCGTGCGCGTCGTGCGCGCCGCTCGGCGCGATCGCGCAGATGCGCACGCGCGCGCGAGGATGCGCGCCGATGCGTCGCGTCGTATGCGCGCCGATGCGGGCGAGACGCATGGCGTGCGGCGGCGATGAATCGCGTCAGTGTGTGACGCATTCGCGCTCATGGATGACGACGAAGAACTTCGCGCATTGGCGCGCGAACGCGCCGTACGCGCGCTCGCCGCGCGCGCGGGCGACGACGGTCGATTGCGTGCGTTGTTGGAGAAGCGCGAGCGCGCGCGCGGTGGCGCGAGCGGCGGCACAGGAGGGATGAATGCGACGAGCGGCCTGTACTTTGATGATGACGGCGCTCGCGACGCTGCAGCGGCGCGCGCGCGCGCGTCGCTGCCGATGAGCTTTGGGAAACAACCCGCCGCGCACGGCGGCGGCGATGGCGGCGGCGGCGGCGGCGGTGCGGCGGCGGCGCAGGCGTGGGCGCGCGAGGCGATGAATCGTCGAGAAGACGAAGACGACGAAGACGCTAGAAACGCGACGACGACGACGACGACGACGAACGACAGGCGCAATGACGACGACGACGACGACGACGACGACGACGACGACGATGAGTACGAAGAAGACGCCATACCGATGTCGTCCGAGGCAATCATGGATGGTTTTAGAAAACCGGCGACGGCGTGCGCCGTGGACCGCTCGGGCATTCGTTGCGCGGCGGGTTCTTCCGACGGCGTCGTTCGCCTGTACGATTTCACTGGCATGAAGCGCGATTTACAAGCGTTTAGAACGCTCACGCCGCGCGAGGGGTACCCGGTGCACGCGATTGATTGGAGCCCGAGTGGGGACCAATTCGTCGTGGCGACGGGCGCGTCGCAAGCGACGGTGCACGACCGAGACGGCGTTGAACTCGGTGAATTCGACAAGGGCGACATGTACATTAGAGATTTAAAGAACACTAAAGGGCACGTCTCGGGTTTGACGGACGTGAAATGGAACCCGATCGATCGTAGTACGATTTGTACGGCTTCGGAGGATGGAAGCGCGCGGTTGTGGGATGTCAATTATTTAGGCGACGCACGCGGCTCGCAAAAGGCGGTGTTAAAGCCGCAGTTGCTCAAACCTGGGCGCGTACACGTGACATCGTGCGCGTATTCGCACGATGGCGATATGATTGCGTGCGGTGTGACCGATGGAAGCGTGCAGATTTTTACGTCGAAAGGGTCGGGGTATAAATCCGCCACGGTGGGCTTGGTGCTGCCGCCATCGCAACAGTGTCATTTAGATAACCATTGGTCGTATAACGGGCGCCCGAGTCATTTATTCAAGACTGCGCACCCAGTAGGCGAGGAAGTCACGTCTTTATCGTTCGCACGCGATGGCCGAACGTTGCTTTCGCGATGCGCGGATGGCACGCTCAACGTGTGGGACGTGCGCAACGTCAAGGCGCCACTTAGACGGTTTGAAGATTTACCCACGCGCCACAGCGAAACCGTCGTCGGCTGGTCGCCAAATGACGTGTACTTTTACACTGGCGTCGATGCCGAGCGCGACGGGCGTGGAGACGCCATTGCTGGCGGGTTGTGTTTTTTCTCTCGCGAAAAGCTTGAAATGGTGCGCCGGGTGTCGACGCCGACGAATTGCATTGCCGCGACGTGGCACCCGAGGTTAAATCAAATCTTTGTCGGTTGCGGTGATGCCAAAGGCGGAGAAATGCGCGTGCTGTATGACACGAAAACATCTCAAGGTGGCGTCATACCGGCACTCGGGAAGCGCGCGCGTAAATCCAACGACGCCGATTTCGCACGCATCGACGTGCAAGAAATTTCCTACACCCCCAACGCCCTGCCTGCGTTCAAAGAACCAATGCCAGGGAAGCGCAAACTTGATGCCACTGACATTGCGCGGCAAGCGTTGAAGAAAACGCCGAAACAACCGAAGGCGGGGCAAGACAAGAATGGTATTTTGAGCGGTGGCACCGGCGGCACGTTGTTGACACAGCAAATCATGTTGAACAACGACCAGCTCGGCGAGAAGAATTGGATGACCATGGATGCCCGAGAAAGCATCTTGCGCCACGCCGAAGCGGCGGCGAAGAACCCAAAGTTCACCAAGCAGGCGTACGAGCAGACGCAGCCGACGCAGATTTGGAACACCGAAGACGATGACGGCGCGGCTTCAGATTAGTGTGTAGCGGAAGAATTGATGTGGTAGTACAGCGGCGTTGATTTGCTTTACATGTCTATCAGAATGAGTGTAGTATAAAATCACACAGCGGCGATGGTGGCGGCGACGTTAAAATTTCAACCATTTCGGTTTGCCTCCAGCCTTGAGCTTGTCCATGAGCTTTTGTTTCTTCTCCTCTGCGTTTGGCGGCACCGATGCCTCCGCTATCACTGCATCTGTCTTTGTCATTACCTCTGGTGCAGGACGGACGGTTTTCTTCGCAGGTCCACACGCCTGCGCGATAACTTGTTCGCTGAAAAGGGCGCGTTCGGCGTCTTCGCCCGAATTATATGTCGTCGATCCCGCCTTCACACCGACGCGCACACGCGCCGCCGGCGCTAATCCCGCATCTATAAGCGTCATCGCATCACTCCGCGCGAATATACGCTTCGGCGGCGTCACGAACACCTCCATCGCCGCCGCTACCGCCGGCGAGCGCGCAAACTTGGCTATAAAGTCATACATCGCCCGCGCGCTCTCGTCGGCACCAAATAAACCTTCAATGATCAAATCACTCGGCGGTGGCGCCACAAAACGAATAATCGCATGCGTCGGTCGCTTCTTCTCCTTCGCCGCATTCTCACGCATCTTCTTCGTCATCAATATCGGCTCTGCGGTTGAACGCTTGCTCATCGCGACGGCATCCGCGACGGTGAGCTCAAAAAACTCATCCGGGACATCCTCCGGTGGTGACCCCGGCCCTTCTTCAATTTCAACCGCACGACGTATGACGCGATACTCGCGACCGATGGCGACGTCGCTGTTGACGCTGACGTCGTCCGCGACTGGCGCAGACGCCGACGCTTCGCGCCCGACGCTCGTCGACGCCTTCGCCGCCGCGACCGTGGGCTTGACTTTCACCGCCTCTGCCGCCACGCTCGCGCTCGCGCACGCGCGCTGCCGCACCTCAAACTTTGCCGTCGGCTTAAAATTCATCAACCGAAACGCCGTGCGCCGATCGCGATCGGCGACCGCGACGTTATCGACGATTAAATCCCAAATCACATCATCGCCATCATCACCACTGCTCACGCTCTTTGCCGTCGCCGTACGCGCCTTACGCGCAATCTCGCGCGCGATAACGTCCACGGGTGTCATTGGCGTAATGTCTATCACCACGCGCGCGCCCGCGAACGTCGCCGCGAACGTCGGCATCGCGTCAAACACTAACGTCATCGGTGCGCCATTCAACGACGCGCACTCAGTCGACGACCGCATCGTTGACGCTCATCCACCACATTCGCCGCGCGCGCGCATCGACGACACACATTCGCGCACGCGCCGCACTCGCACGCCATGGGCACCAAGCTCGGCAAGCGCACGAAGAAGTTTACAAAGAAACATCTCGACGGTGAGCTCCGCCGCCGCAAAGTGGCCAAGGTTAAACGAAATCGCGCTTTAGGCGATGAGCGTAAGCGTCGAGCGCGCGGCGATGACGACGGTACGCATAGATGTGATGCGCGTGTGCGCGCGTGCGCGATGTCGGAGGCGCGGCGACGCGCGACGAGGACGCGTGCGGCGGTTGAGCCGCGCGCGCGAGGCGACGGCTGCGGCGGCTGGACGCGGGCGCTCGCGCGGGACGTCGCTGTATGCGCGCACGGCGCGATCGCGCGCGATTGCGCGTTGACGATGTGCGTGTTGACTTTTGACTGACGTTGTGTACGCGTTGACGCGCGATCGGGTGCGGGTGTAGATTCTCAAGACTCTGGCGCAGAGGACGAGGACGCGGAGGTTTCGGGCGACGACGTCGAGGCGGATGGAAAGAAACGTTTGGAGGACATGTCCATCGATGAGTTCTTGAATCAAAGTGATTACGACGATGAGGATGATGATGAGGAGGAGGGTGATGGCGAGGACGAGGGCGAAGACGATGCGAGTGAGGAGGAGGAGGGTTCGGATTCCGACGAGGAGGACGAGGAGGAACCGGAATCGGAATACGAAGAAGAAGATGCGTCGGAATCTGACGAGGATGTCATCAAGATGAATAAAGAAACAGCGGGGTTGAAAAAGGCGGCGAGCTCACACAAGGCGGAGCTTGAAAAATTAAAGGAGACTGATCCTGAGTTTTATGAGTTTTTAAAAGAGGAGGATGAAGAGTTGCTCGATTTCGACGACGACGAAGACGAAGAAGGCGACGATCTTTCGGATGGCGAAGACGGAGAAGACGACGACGATGGCGCGCGAAAGAAGAAGAAGAAGAAAACACGCACTATTACGAGTGAAATTGTGCAAAAGTTGTGCGATAATGCCGAAGGTGGACAATCACTCGGTGGCGCCAAGGCGTTGCTTCAAGCGTACCGAGCGGCGTGTCATTACGGCGACGATGAGAACGATGGCGACGAAACGAGCGTTCGATTAGCTTCATCTAGTGCGTTTCATGAGCTTGTACAGTACACGCTGTCAAACGGAGACGACATTCTTCGCGGCTTGCTCGGTGTCGACGCGGAGACGGAGAATCAAGACGCGACGCGAGGCTTCAAGCCGCACGCCAACGCTCGGTGGAAAAAAGTTGAACCTCTGGCCAAGTCTTTCATCGGTAACACTTTGCATTTACTCGGCAACTTGACTGATGCAGAAATGACGGGCATGGTGCTCCGTCGATTGAACGTGTCTACGCCGTTCATGGCGACATTTGAGCGTTTGACCAAGCGCGTCACACGCGTCGCGTTGCACTGCTTTGGGAGCGGCGAACCATCCGTACGCGTACAGTCCATTTTACTTTTACGCGCCATGGCAGTGACGTTACCGCCACCCGCGCTTGAACGCATTGCAAAGGGTGTTTATAGAACGTTTGCATCAAACGCAAAATTCGTCAACGCCGACTCGGTGGAACATATTGCGTTCATGTCGACGTGCGTCGTGGAAATCTTTGGCCTCGACCACGCGCAATCGTACCCGCTGGCGTTTACGTACATCCGGCAACTCGCGTCGCTCCTTCGCGGAGCGTTAACCGCAAAGAGCAAGGAGGCGTTTAGAAATGTTTATTGCTGGCAGTATGTCAATTGCTTGGAATGCTGGGAACGCGTGTTGAGCGCGCACGCCAAGGAGGAATCGTCGGCGTTGCGCCCGCTCGTGTACCCGTTGGCCCAAGTCGCCCTTGGCGCCGCGCGTTTGCTTCCGTCTGCGCGGTACGCCCCGCTTCGTTTACGCTTGGTTACGTTATTAAACCGCTTAGGCGCGAGCACGGGGAGATTCATCCCCATCGCGCCCTTATTGATGGAGTTGCTCACCTTTAGCGAGCTCACCAAGCCGCCGCTCAGCGTCAAGTCGCACCCACCGGATTTCACCCTCGTCTTGCGCCTCGCCAAACAAGATTTGCGCATTCCCGGCGTGCAGGATGTCATCGTAGAATCCACCATGGAGGCACTCGCCGAGCACTTGCATCAAAATGCCTATTCACCGGCGTTTCCTGAGCTCGCGCACATTCCCACGCGCGAGTTGAAGAAATTCACGAAGACGATTACGGTGACAAGGTTTCGTAAGGCGGCGCGCGCGGTGATTGAAGCCGCCGAGCGCACGAGCGATTGGGTCATTCGTAAACGCGATGCAGTGGATTTTGCACCCAAGGATTTAGCAAAGGTTGAAAACTTTTTACGCGAGGAAAAGGCGGAGAATAAGGCGCCAATTTCGCGTTTGACAAAGACGCTGCACGAAAAGGCGGCGCAACGCGTGGCGGCGCAACAAGCGACGGAGGTGACGATGACGCGAAATAAGAAGGGGTCTACGGGTGCGTCCGATAGCGAGGATGATGAAAACGAGAACGACGACGACGACGACGATGATGAAGAAGGCAGACGCGGGGGCGGAGGAGATAGCGATGACGACGAAGACGCGGACGAATTTGGCGACGACGACAGCGACTCTGACCTCATCATCGACGGCGACGAGGCGTTAGCAGAAATGAAGGCGAGAAAGCGCGGCGCGTCCTCCGCGAGCGATCACGACACCTTACGAGGCGACAACGACGTCGTTGAGGATTTCCAACTCTCCGATGACAGCGAGGACGAAAGCGACGAAGAGCCAAAGGCGAGCAAGCGACGGTCGGCGGCGGCGGCGGCTTCGACAAAGAAAAAGCGTCGGTACTAGTGTTAAAATCCGTTTGCAACACCATTGACACACACATACGACAAGCCAAGACGCGAGACAGCCGCTGCCGCCGCGCCGCCGCCGCTGCCGCCGCGTCTCCTCGCCTTCCAAAAAGTCCCTTCGTCTTCCCTCTCAAAAAAACGCCCAAACACGGGCGGCGCGCTTCATTCTTCCCCTCGCGCCCGAATGCGTCTCCGCGACGCGCTCGCCATCTTCACCGCCTTCACACTCGTCGTCTCCATCCCCGTCACCACCACCGCCGCATGGCTCCCTGACGCAACCGCCATCCAACATCACAGCCGCGCGCTGCTCGGCTCGGCGGAGACCATCGAAGAAACGTACGGATGCCTCGTCGAATCCCTCAACTGCAAACCCGGATTCAACTGGCAAATCATCTGCGACACGCGTAACGCACAAAATGCCAGCGAATGTACGTGTCAGTGGTGCGCCGCGTACTGTTGGGTGGTGGAAGAGACGACGAATTATGAGTGCGGTTGGTACCCGTGCCTGGAGGACCCGGAAGGGATGTGGATTGAACAGGATTTCGGCTGCGGATGTCGCGTCGGAAACAGCACGTACGACCGCGACACAAACTGCGATTGCCGAGGCATCGGTACGAGCGATATTGGGTGTGGATGCGGGCATAATTGTATGCCGAATCCACCACCGAGTCCGCCGCCACTGCCGAGTCCACCGCCGAGTCCACCGCCGAGTCC
>Ga0181564_10001313_pt1 | contig 22194 bp, 20 predicted proteins | sample 011ome_24_FD_134512 | JGI IMG/M metagenome (GOLD analysis project Ga0181564, IMG submission 134512) | Coastal salt marsh microbial communities from the Groves Creek Marsh, Skidaway Island, Georgia - 011513CT metaG (megahit assembly) | ecosystem: Environmental > Aquatic > Marine > Intertidal... | reverse complement strand
TTTTCAAGCAACGATTGATCAAATAGTATATTTAGCTATCTTGATGCCTATTGTTGCAAGCATGGGTGGAGGTGCTGGCACTCAAACTTTAACGATTATGATTCGAGGATTAACACTTCAACAAATTAACCAATCGAATCTAAAATGGTTATATAAACGTGAATTAGCAGTGTCAATTGTTAATGGAATCTTGTTATCAGTTCTGGTTGGTGGAATAACCTACTTTTGGTTTGATGACATGATTATTGCAGCTCTAATTTGTGCTGCTATGGTTACAAACTTAATATGCTCAGCGATTGCAGGTATTTTTATACCTGTAGTTTTAAGGAAATTTAATCAAGATCCAGCGATCGCTGGAAGCGTTGTTGTAACAACTGTAACTGATGTAATAGGTTTCTTTTCTTTTCTGGGCCTCTCTACTTTATTTCTTGTTTAATTCTTTCTAGCTTTGGTTCAGCAATAGTTCCAAGAACTTCATATTGATAATTAGTAAGATTATTAATATCTTCTTCAAAAATTTCATTTAGCACTGCTGAACCAGCAACAGCTGGAAGCCCTCCCAAGATTGCAGCATACCAAGGGAGATTTTCTTCAATCCTAATTCGTAAATCTAAATTAAGATCCAAATCATTTAGCTCGCTTTTAGAATTCTTTTTAATTTGACCAATCCATCTCATTTTAGCTGCATTTGTTTCAATAAATAATGGGGATGCAAGTCTTAGCTTTGATTCATTGAATATAAAATCTCCCTCAACTCTTCCTAATTTTACAGAAGTAAACTCATTAATTGAGAGATCTAGATTAGCTATCTTGCCAAGAATATTTCTTAAATTTAAAACACCAAGTAAATTAAAGGCTAATGAATCGGAGAAAGAATCTTTAATTACGAGGTCTTTCAAAAGAAAATCACTATCTCCTTCTATATGACTTAAAGTAGAAAGTTCTTCCAATTGTAAGTTTATTGATCCATTAAAATAAGAGAAATCTGCAAACTCTCCCAGGTAGGGAATTTTTTTCGAATCTTTGATTAGAAAATCTCCTCTTATTTTATAAAGAGGCTTAATCTTATCTATTGAAAAAAATGCAGTTGAAGATTTTTGCGTCGGTTTAATGGAAATTAAATTTGAAGATAATTTCATATTATTTAAAGAAAATTTCTTCTTATTATTTACAAGATACAGATCAAGGTCTTTTATCTTTATTTTGCCGAAAGAAGAATTTTTGATAATCAGTCTAGAATTAATTGTTGTATCTGAACCAGATTGTGAAGAGTTTATAAACTCTGCATCAGGGAAAATTGAATCCTTTATTTCTATTTTTACAAAGCCAGTCTGATCCATCTTGAGATCTAAATTAAGCTCATCTGCGATTAAATTACCCATTATTCCTGAGTTCTTTAAATTAAAAAAACCTGAAAGGTCAGAAAATTTATTATTAAAAAATTTAAAATTTTTAACTTCGAAAGCCAGTTTATTAAATTTTATTGATGCTGGCTCCTGATTGCTAGGTAACATAGAAATTAACATTTTCTCATCTAGAAATTCTGAATAAAGATAAAGATTTAGCCCAGTTTCTTTTTGAAAATTCTTATATTGATCAGGGAGTTTTTTACCTATTGAAATGTATCCCTCATATTTCTTGAGATCTCTGATATGCATATCAATATTTTGATTGATAACTCTTATTGATGGATTTGAAAAGTTGGTGATAAAAATTTCAGTGGGCAATCTTATTAATTTATTTTTTGAAAGTGAATTTAACGGCGAATTTAACTTAATATTTTTAAGATCAGAATTTAGCTTTAGTACGGGTGTAGAATTTTTTTGAATATTCAAATCAATCTTAAAAAGATCATTACCGGAAACCTCAAGAAAAGATGAGTTATTAATCAAATTACTTGGCTCAAAATTAATATTTGTTGAAAAGGTAAGATCATATTTTTTTGTGAGCCCTATTCCTAAGAGAGAAATTAACATTTCTTCTTTCATGAACCTTGAAGGCAATGATCCAAAGACTGAATCCAAGTCAACAATAAAAATGCTTCCTTTATCAAATTCAATCTTATTAGATTGCGATATTGGCATATAGAAAGTTTCTGTGTTTAATGAAATAGCATTATTAAGTTTCAAAGTTGAAAGTTTAATTTCTCCCTTATGTTCTGCTTTTATATCAGGCAAGTTAAACCTCCACTCTTCTGAATCAAATGAGCTCTTGAGATCAATTGATTTCATGTCATGCAAAGAGTAAAAACTTAGTTTTTGTGTGTCGTAATTAATTAGCCCATATGCTTCCTCGTAGAAAAAATTAGTGACTTTGCCAGACGGCGAAAAAATATATAAATTTTGATTGTCAGCCTCAATAATTGGTCTAGCAAAATTAATTTTTGAATTTTCGTTGAGCATTAATTTTGATTCTTTTATTAAAATTTTTGCTTTCAAATCCGCCTTAAGGTTATTACTAGGAACAGAGTAATTAAAATAAATTGAATTTTCTCTTCCAAGATTGATACTTGTATCTATATAAGAACTAGCACTTTTCAAAGAGTAAGGAAGCGAGAATGTAATTAAGTCTTTAGAAACATCGTGACCTTTGAGCTGAAAAGATAAAGGATTAATTAATTCTGGATTTATCGTTAAAGCAAGATCAATCCCAGAAGATTGGTTTTTGATACGAGCTTTAAGATCAAAAACTGAATCTGAAAAATTTCCTGCCCCTGAAATTGAAGCTGAAATGAAATTTTGATTATAATTTTTGATTATCGAGGAATTAGAATTTATTAAAAATTTTATCTGATTTCCATAACCAGAAAAATCTCCACTAAGGTTATTAATTTCCTTGAAATATAGATCTTTAAGATCAAGATCTTTTATAAATCCTGAATATTTTGGCATTAAAGAACTAAATGATAGAAAAAAATTTTCAATAATTAAATTTGATAAATTAAATGACTTAATTTTGAAAATCTCAGAAGAAATATAAAATCTTGGAACTGCAAAAGATTGTTTTTTAAGATTAATTTGAATGGGATATTCCTCATCTATTATGGGATGCAGAAATTCAGTTAGTTTTAATAAGCCTATGTTTTTTTGAGACTGATAATGAAAAGATCCTCTATTTGGACCAATTGATAAAGATTGAAGTAATAAACTGCTTGAGTTAAAAGAGCCAATAATATTTGATTTATTTTTTTTAAATTCACCAATTGCATTTATTTGAAATGCTAAATTCTTTATTAGCGAAGTATTAAAAGTTGGAATAAAATTTAACCATTCATATGAATGAAGATTCAATGAAAAGCGGTAAGAATCATCCAAAGCATTTACTGCAATAGTGCTCAATTTATTGTTATGCAAAAAACTTAACTGGCCATAAAAAGATCTTGATAAATCCCCAAAAAGATTGCCATTGATTTCAAATAGTGAATCATTTCTTTGGTATTTAAAATTTTCAAATGACAGTAAAATTTCATCGCTAAAATTTATTATAGAGCTTGTAGATGAATTACTGTTTCGTGTATTTGAGTAGTCAAAGTAACCATCTTTTATAGTTATATTATTGATATTAAAAAAGCGAAACAGTTTCTGAGGTTTAAAAGATAGTCCTAGATCTAATTCTTTTGCTTCTATTAGCAGACTATCATTATGCGTGATGTATAAATCATAAAATTTCAAATTTCTGTTTAAAGCGTTTCCTGAACTTTCCAGTTTAGAAAAATCTATTGAGTAGGCAGGAAGAATATAGCGATCTATATTTTTGATTAAATTCCATGGAGAGAAAGCCAAGATGGCAAGCAGCAAGAAAAATATCCAACTTAAAATACCTAGGCAAATTGCAAAGATGCTAAATAATTTTTTCATATTCTATAAATTTGAAAAAATACTTCTTCGGAAAGCTCTCATTATTAAGTAAATACCTACCCATAAGATTGCATTTATAAAAAAGCTAGATAACAAGAGAATATATGAATAATTATAGGGAGAGAGTAAAAGGTACTTGCAAGCTAAATAGAATGTAGATGAGCCCGAAAAGAAAACCGCTAGCTGAAAATAAGAAAAAATTCTAAAACGAAAAACGTATAAGTGAATAACGTAAGAAGTTGCTACAAAAAAAAGCATGTTAAAACCAAGTGCATGTGAGAAAAATAAATCAATAACTAAGCCATAAAATAACGCGGCTGAGCTTTGAAGTTTTTCTGGCAATGCAAAAACCCAATATGTGAAAATTAAAAAGCCAAAATTGAATTCTATGAACAGTTTAATGGTTAAAGGATTCAGGAAATTATCTAACCAGAATCCCAAGAAAATAGTAGAGAGAATAATGAAATGATTGCTAAACTTCATCAGCTTCTTTGCTCAATACCGCATAAAAAGTTTCATTTAATGGGTTGGCTTTTAACGTTATCAAAACCTCAATTTCATTTTTTGAAACTGCATTAACACCTGAAATAAATCCAATCTCTATATCTTTAAAAAAAATTCCTCCCAGCCCAGATGTATAGATAAGATCCCCAATCTGATTTGGAAAGTCTTGATTTGTCTGATCTAGTGTGCATGAAATTAAAAGTGGCTTACCTTTACCCCTAGCATCACAATAAAAAGAATTTGATTTTATAGGCAATACATGACTGGCGTCTGAGAAAAGTATTACCTCAATAAAGTCTATATAAGTATTTATTGTTTGGCCTATATATGAGTTTCCTGCAAAAACTGGGACATTTTTTTCAATTGAAGCATTTTTAGTGTTTTGTAAGAAAATCCTATGAGCTGAACAGCAAAAATAGTTTCGCAAATCCATTGAAGCTATTTTGTATATATTTATATAGTTATTATTGAGTGAACTAATTAATTCCTTCTGAAAATCAATAATTTTTATCTTTTCGTCTTTATTTTTTCTTTCAATAAAATCCTTTGTCCTAATTTGAATGATTTGGTCTTTTAGTTCTTTGTTTTCATTCAAAAGGTTTCTGTTTTTTTTAAAAGAATAAAATGTATTGCTGATATTCTCTAATGTCCTGCTAGAAATCATCTTTGCATATAGAGCAGAAGCATTTACAAAACCTCTTACGGGAGTGAAAGTACCAAATGCAATATCGCTAAAAAGCAAAATTGCTGATAGAAGAATACCAATTGCATAATTTCTTATAGGAGTATATGTAGGCGTGGATCTCGCCATATTTAATTAGTTATTCTGTTGAGAGTAAATCAATATTATACTTATCGATAATTTCAAGAGCTTTGCCTCCGCCTCGAGCAACACATGTCAATGGATCTTCAGCGCAGATCACAGGAATACCGGTTGAAGAAGAAATTAACTTATCTAAATCACGCATTAATGCGCCTCCTCCTGTCAGGACAATGCCTCTCTCAGCAATATCTGCAGCAAGCTCTGGCGGCGAAAGCTCCAAAGCATTTCTTATGGCCCTTACTATTCCAGATAATGGATCCCGCATAGCTTCATACACCTGAGAGCTTTTTAAAGTAAAGGTTTCAGGAATGCCTTCTGCTAAATTACGCCCAGTTACATTCATTTCAGTCTCTTCAGAATCTGGGGAGGCGCAACCAATGCTGTATTTAATTTTTTCAGCGGTAGACTCTCCAATCACGCAACCATAGTTTCTTCTCACCCATGAGGTAATAGAGCTATCCATGAGATCGCCGCCAATCTTTACAGATTCAGCGTAAACAACACCATTAAGGGAAAGAATAGCTATCTCTGAAGTACCGCCTCCAATATCTACCACCATATTTCCATTAGCCTCTTCAACAGGAAGGCCAGCTCCAATAGCTGCAGCCATAGGTTCTTCAATTAATTTTACATCTCTAGCGCCAGCGCCTAAAACTGATTCTCTAATTGCCCTTCTTTCAACTTGAGTTGATCTACATGGCACACAAACAAGAACTCTAGGGCTAGGTTTTATAAATCTTTGCTCATGCACTTTTCCAATAAATTGTTGAAGCATCTTTTCTGTTACCTGGAAATCAGCGATAACTCCTTCAGATAGAGGTCTTATTGCCTTAATATTTCCAGGAGTTCTTCCCAGCATCTTTTTTGCTTCGTGGCCCACAGCTACCACTGTTTTTTGTCCACGACTTTCACGAATAGCGACCACTGAGGGCTCATCAAGGACAATTCCAATATCCTTGGTATAAATTAACGTATTTGCTGTGCCTAAGTCTATTGATAAATCATTAGAAAATAGGCCACGAACAGTTTTAAATAGATTGAAATCCACTATGATATTCCCTGTAAATTCATTTTAAGATGCTTTTAGTTTAATATTGCGCATCAAAGATAAATAATATCATATGGACCAAGAAACAGTCAGAACTATTTGTTATCTCGCAAGACTTGAAATTGACGAAGAAAAGTCTGAAAAAATACAAAATGACCTTGAAACCATCATAGAGCTTATTAGTAATCTTCAGTCTGTAGATACTTCAAATATTGAGCCCTTATATAGCCCGCTAGAAATGACAGCGCTCAAGCATGAGGATGTTGAGCAATCTGATAATAAAAAAGAAAAATTCCTTGAGAATGCTCCAGCATCAAATGATGACTACTTTTTAGTACCAAGAGTGGTTGAATGAGTATCCAGTTTAAATCTATAACTGAATTAAGAGTTATGCTTGATGAGAAAGTAATTTCTCCATTGGAATTAATCCAAGAATCTCACCAATTAGCAAAAAACTTTAAAGAGTTAAATTGTTTCGTAACAATGAATGAAGATTTCAGCAAGAAAAAAGCTAGCTCTATAGATCTTGATAAAAAAAATGATTCGCTTCTATTGGGCATCCCTTTGGCTCAAAAAGATTTGTTTTGTACAGAAGGTTTAAGAACAACATGTTCATCTAAAATACTTTCAAATTTTTTTCCTCCCTACACGGCAACTGCTGTTAAAAAACTTGAGGATGCTGGATCAATAACCATTGGTAAAACAAATATGGATGAATTTGCTATGGGCTCTTCTAACGAGACAAGCTTTTTTGGCAATGTTCATAACCCTTGGAAAAAAGGCTATGTTCCAGGAGGAAGTTCTGGAGGATCTGCATCAGTAGTTGCAGCTGGAATAGTTCCTGCAGCAACAGGGACTGATACCGGAGGCTCTATTCGACAGCCTGCAGCGCATTGTGGAATTACTGGTTTAAAACCAACCTATGGAAGAATTTCAAGATGGGGGATGATTGCTTTTGCATCAAGTCTTGATCAAGCTGGTCCACTAGCTAGAACAGCAGAAGATTGTGCAATCCTACTGAGTACAATGTCAGGACATGATCCAAAAGACACAACATCGTTAAATGTTGAAGTTCCTAATTTTTTATCAGAACTTAACAAGCCTATCAAAGGTTTGAAAATAGGCATTATTAAAGAATTTAATCTCGGTGATCTGGATAAAGAAGTGCAAGCACGATTTGAAGAATCTAAAAAAATCTATGAGATGCTAGGAGCTGAATTTGTAGATGTATCTCTTCCAAATATTTCAGCATCAGTGCCGACTTATTATTCTATTGCTCCGGCTGAATGCTCATCAAACTTGTCACGATTTGATGGTGTGCGCTTTGGTCATAGGGCTCAAGATGCAGATGATTTGAATGACCTTTACATAAAATCAAGAAGCGAGGGGTTTGGAGATGAGGTAAAACGCAGAATATTAATAGGAACATATGCTCTTTCAGCTGGATATTATGACGCTTACTACAAAAAAGCTCAGCAGGTAAGAAGATTGATTAAAAATGATTTTGATCACGTCTTTGAATCAGTTGATATTTTAATGACCCCTACTTCACCCAGTACTGCCTTTGAATTTGGAAGTAAAGGAGCTCAGAACCCTGTTGAACTATACCTTGAAGATCTTTTTACAATTTCATCAAATTTAGCCGGTTTGCCAGCAATGTCTATTCCTCACGGTCAAGTAAACTCATTACCTGTTGGCTTGCAACTAATTGGAAATTTTCTAAGAGAAGATCAGCTGCTAAATGCTGCGCATGTCTTTCAGCAAAATACGGAATTCCATCTTGCTAGACCAAATATGGAGGACTTTAAATGATTTGGGAGACTGTGATTGGGCTTGAAACACATGTCCAACTATCTACAAAAACTAAGCTATTTTCTAGAGCTTCAACTGCTTTTGGAGCATCTCCTAACACAAATGTAAATCTAGTGGATTGTGGGCTTCCAGGAGTTTTACCTTCTGTAAATAAAGAAGCTTTTTATAAGGCGATTAGATTTGGAATGGCAATTGGAGCTCAAATCAATCAGACATCTATTTTTGATAGAAAAAATTACTTTTATGCCGACCTACCAAAAGGATATCAAATTACACAAATGGATTTACCAATTGTTTTAGGAGGGTCAATAGAAATTACTGCTGATGATTTATCAAAAAGGATCAATATAACAAGAGCTCATTTAGAAGAGGATGCTGGTAAATCAATCCATGACGAATACGATGGCTTCTCTGCAATTGATCTCAATAGAGCTGGAACCCCTCTCTTAGAAATAGTCTCAGAGCCAGAAATATCAAGCGCTAAAGAAGCGGTTGCATACATGAAAGCAATGCATCAGCTTGTAACCTATTTAGATGTATCTGATGGAAATATGGCTCAAGGCTCTTTGAGATGTGATGCCAATGTTTCAATTAGAAAAAAAGGTGGTAAAGAGCTAGGCACTAGAACCGAAATAAAAAATATTAATTCTTTCAAATTTATTGAAAAAGCAATTAACTATGAGGTTAAAAGACAAATTAAAATTCTCGAAAATGGAGAAAAAGTTACCCAGGAAACAAGACTCTACGATAGCGTAAAAGATGAAACTCGCCCAATGCGATCTAAGGAATTTGCAAATGACTACAGATATTTCCCAGAACCAGACCTTTTACCAGTTGTTATTTCTAATGAAGAAATGCAAACAATTAAAGATGAATTTCCAGAGCTCCCAAAAGAGAAAGAAAATCGTTACATAAAAGAATTTAATTTATCAGCATATGATGCTCAAATTATTGCATCGTCTAAATCTATGGCAGATTTCTTTGAAGAAGCGGCAAAAAAAACAACAAATTATTCACTTCTATCCAATTGGTTAATCGGTGATATTAGCGCTTTTTTAAATAAAGAAATGATTGAGATACATGAATCAAAATTAAACTCTGATAATTTAGCAATGCTGATCAACAGAATTGATGATCAAACTATTTCAGGCAAAATTGGAAAATCAGTTTTTGAAGAAATGTGTGTCAGTGGGTCCTCGCCAGACGAAATTATTGAATCACAAGGTTTAAAACAAATTTCCGATGATGGAGAGATTGAAGCCGTTATTGAGTCAATTATTTCTGCTAACCCCTCTCAAGTCGAGAGTTATAAAAATGGCAAAGAAAAATTATTTGGATTTTTTGTTGGTCAAGTGATGAAAGAAACTCAAGGGAAAGCAAGCCCAAAGGTTGTAAATGAGATCCTAAAAAAGAAACTCTCTTAAATAACCCACATAGATAATGTCTCAGCGATAAAAGCTGGCTTTTCAACACCCTCTATTTCCATTGTCACTGAAGATTTAACAAGGAATTGACCCGGGTTCTTTTCAGTAATATCCATAATTGTTGTATGCAGTCTTACTTTTGAATCAACAGCTACCGGACTTAAAAAACGCACTTTATCTAATCCGTAATTTAAACCCATTTTTGCACCCTCAACCACCAGCGCAACGTCTCCACCCAGACCGGCAGTAAGTGAGAGCGAAAGAAAGCCATGCGCAATCGTTGAACCAAAAATAGGAGTAGCTTTTTCTGAATCTACATGAATAAACTGATGATCTTCAGTTGCATCAGCGAATTTATTAATACGCTCTTGATCAACTTTAAACCATTCAGTGGTTCCAAGATCTTTCCCTATATAATTTTTTAAGTCTTCGGGTTTTACTATAGTTAATGCCATTTTATTTCTCCATTACATTAGATGATCTTTATATTGTTCTCTGAGTTCAACTTTCAATAATTTACCAGTTGCTCCATGAGGGAGTTCGCTAACAAATATAATATCATCTGGTAACCACCACTTCACAACCTTTTCTAATAGGAAATCATTTATTTCTTGCTTATCTATTTCATTACCATCTTTGGTAATTAAAAAAAGCAAAGGTCTTTCATCCCACTTTGGATGTGGAACCCCTACTACACATGCTTCAAGTACATTCTCATGAGTCAAAACAGCATTTTCTAAATCTATAGAACTTATCCATTCGCCACCTGTTTTAATCACATCCTTCGCCCTATCGACAATCTGCATGCATCCATCTGGATGGATAGTTGCGACATCCCCAGTATCAAACCATCCCTCTTCATCTACGGCAGGACCCTCAGCTTTATAGTATGTATGCATTATCCAGGGGCCTTTAACTTTTAGAGCGCCACTAGCCTCTCCGTCTCTTGGCAACTCATTGTTCTCATCATCAACGGTCTTAATTTCTACACCGAACATCGGATAACCCTGTTTAGTTTGAAGCTGATATCTTTCTTCTTTGGGAAGACTAATGGTTTTTTTGGTTGGAGCATTTATGGTTCCAAGAGGACTCATTTCTGTCATTCCCCATCCATGAGTTAAAAACGCATCATGCTGTTCATCAAATGCCTTAATCATTGCATATGGCGCTGCGGAGCCTCCAACTAAAACTTGATCAACTGTATCAAGCTTAAGGTCTTTTCCTTCAAGATACTGCAATAAACCAAGCCACACAGTTGGAACACCCAACATAGAGTCAACTGATTCTTGCTCTACTAGCTCATATAAGGACTCTCCATCTAAAGCATGGCAAGGCAATACCAAAGTTAACCCAGTGATTAATGCACAATATGGCACGCCCCATGCATTTACGTGAAACATAGGAACAACTGGTAAGACTGAGCTAGATGAGTCAAAACCCATAGCTCCAGAGACTGAAATTGCATGCAAAATAGTTGACCTGTGAGAATATAAAACTCCTTTGGGATTCCCAGTAGTACCAGAGGTATAACACAGAGCAACTGCATCATCTTCACTCAATTGAGGCCAATCAAATTCATCAGATTCGCCTTCAATTAACGCATCATAACTTAGTGCATTCTTTAAACTATTTTCGGGAATAGAGTCTTTTGATGAAGCAATAATTATTGTTTTAACCGTATTTAGTTTATCCTGAACACCCTCCACAAGAGGAATAAATGAGGGATCAACAATTAAAACCTCATCCTCTGCATGATTAAGTATGTAAATTAATTGATCAGGAGAATATCTTGGATTTAAGGTATGAAGAATAGCCCCCATTCCAGACACAGCAAAATAGGTTTCAAAGTGCCTACTGTTATTCCATGCAATAGTTGCAACTCGGTCATATCTATTTACACCAAGTTTTGCAAGAGCATTTGCTAGCTTTTTAGATCGTTTAATTGACTCTCCGTATGTTGTGGAATTTATTGAGCCATCTAATTCTCGAGAAACTAATTTGCCATCAAAATTATATTTCTCAGCATGTAAAATTGCCTGAGGGATAGTTAAATCCCAGTTCATCATATTGCCTTTCATTGAAATAACCCCTTATTGTTTAGATAGTAATTTTTACGGTTTTAACAGAATTATATTCTGCATTTACACTAAAGAATAAATCTTATCATATGAAAATAATATTATTTATTTGCATAGGTATATCTGTCTAGACCTTGAAAGTCTTTAGAGGTGACAATGTTTTTATAACCACAGTCTTCAAGAATATCGTAAACCTCTTGTGCTTGAGAATAACCATGCTCAAAGATGATTCTCCCTCCAATTTTTAAAGAATAGATTGCCTGCGAAGCAATTTGAAAAAAGCTTTGTGTTCCATTTTCAGCAGTCAATGCCATCAAGGGCTCATGATTAAGATCAATTAAGTGTGGATCATCTGGTTGCAAATATGGTGGGTTAGAAATAACTAAATCAAGAGAATTTTTTAAGGAGCAGCCCAACCAATTAGATTGCACAAAGGTCACGTTGTGAGCATTGTGAAGATCTTTATTAATTTGAGCTACTTCCAATGCTGACCCGGAAAGATCTGTGGCAAGAATTTTAAGCTCATTATTTTTTAAATAAATTGAAATCGCTATACAACCTGAACCTGTTCCTACTTCAAAAATTGTTGAATTTTTATTCAATGATAAGCCTAATACCCACTCAACAATTAATTCTGTTTCTGGACGGGGAATTAACACTCTTGAATCAACAAAAAATTTATATCCCATGAATTCTGATTCATTTAGAATGTAATCAAGAGGCATGCCAGCCAGGTATGATGAAAAAAAATCATCTAGTTTTATTACTTCTTCAGCAGATAAATCATACTCATCTTCAAGGGTAATGACAGCATTGCTTACTTCAAGAGACTTCAAGAAATATTTTAGGTCACGCAAAATATTTTGATGCTGAGACTCTTTTGATCTAGCAAGAGAAAAATAATATTTTAAACCTTGATTCAATTACGATGTTTCTTCTAAGTTAGAAAGCTGAGCTAATTGATTTTCAGTAATTAGCGCTTGGCAAATAGAAATCATATCGCCATCCATTACTTGATCTAAATTATGCTGTGTTAGTTTGATTCTATGATCAGTTATACGTCCTTGCGGAAAATTATAAGTCCTTATCTTTTCACTTCTATCTCCGGTACCTACAAGAATTTTCCTTTCACTAGCAATTGTATTCTGCTGTTCATCAATCTCATTTTGCTTCAATTTAGCAACCAATAGTGCCATGGCTTTAGCCTTATTTTTATGCTGAGACCGATCATCCTGGCACTCAACTACAACTCCTGTAGGAATGTGGGTTAATCGAACAGCTGAGTCAGTTTTATTTACATGTTGCCCACCAGCACCCGATGCCCTGTATGTATCTACTCTTAATTCACTTTTATCTATCTCAATATCTTGAACTTCATCAACCTCTGGTAAAATTGCAACTGTAACTGTTGAGGTATGAATCCTACCTTGAGATTCAGTTTCAGGAACTCTTTGAACACGATGAACCCCTGATTCAAATTTAAGAAATTTAAAAACTCCTTGTCCATTAATCTTTACAACAGCCTCTTTTAAGCCGCTTGGTTCTGATGGCTTGGTATCAACGACTTCAACCTTCCAGCCTTGACGCTCAGATAATCTAGAATACATTCTGAATAAATCTGCTGCGAATATCGCTGCTTCGTCACCACCCGCGCCAGCTCTGATTTCAAGATATGCAGCCCCATCATCAGCTTCATCCTTAGGTAAAAGCATGAGCTTAAGTTTGTTCTCAAGCTCAATAATCTTTTCTTGATTAGTGCTTACTTCTATTTTAGCAAGCTCTATCAACTCAGAATCACCAGAATCTAAAAGCTCCTTAGCACCATTTAACTCAGTCTCAGTATCCTGCAATGATTTAAATAATTCTACGATGGGAGTAATTTCAGAATACTCTTTATTCAAGTTAGTGAAGTGCGTCATATCATCAGTTGCACCTTCTCGGGCAAGAGCCTCGTGAATCTCAGTAGATCTTAATCTTAAGCTCTCTAATTTAGCAATAATGGATTCTTCAAGCACTTCTGATTTCCTTAATCATAGATAAGATAGAATGAGGAGTTAATGATGAAATATATTGTAGCTGATCGTCTTGGACAATACCCATTTCTTTGAGGGAGCTATATGGGTCATCAGATTTTAATAAATTTATAAAGTCATGCTCATCTATATTGCTAGAGATATCTTTTAGGGCAAGATAAGCTTTGTTGCGTTGAAACTTATCTGCCTTATGTTGATTTAAAAACTCAATCCTTTGTTTAATAATATTTTTTGCTTTAAAAGCTTCTTGAGATCGCTCCTCTAAATTCTCTTGAGTTACTAGTTCAATATCCTCGATTGTAAAAAGATATGCATATTCAAGATCTCTTACTTGGTCTTCTACGTTCCTTGGAACGCCTAAATCAATTAATAGCATTGGCTTGTTTTTTCTTTCTTTCATCGCTTGTTCTATTAAACCCTTGCCAATAACAGGAAGTGGCGAATTAATAGATGACACTAAAATATCGGTGCTTTGAATCATTGCCCCAAGTTGAGACAATGGAGTGGTTTCCATAGAAAGAGAATCATTGATAGTTAATATTTTCTTTGATCGGTTAACTGCATTTATTTTTGTAATGCCATGATTATAAAAATTTTCAATCACGCTTACTGCCATTTGGCCAGCTCCTACTATTGTAAGATTTTGCTTGGCTGGATCTTCAAAAATTTCCTGAACTATTTTTAATGATAAGCCTGATACAGACAATGGATTAAAACCAATTTGTGTTTCTGTTCTAGCCGCTTTTGCAATTGAAATAATATCATCTGTTAATCGCTGAAATTCTCCCTTCATGCATTGCAACTCAATATAATTCTGTACTGATTTCTTAAATTGACCTAATATCTCTTGTTCACCTAAAACCTGTGAATCAAGGCCGCTTGCAACCAAGCACATATGCTCAAGAGCCTCATTGCCACTAAAAAAATATAAGTCATTTTTTAAAGAATCACTTGAGCCAAAGAGTTCAAGAGTTTTTTCAGCAATGGATGAAATGCATGATGAAGCTCCGTAAATATAAACCTCTGTTCTGTTACAAGTAGAAAGGGTAAAAAATGAATCAATAGACTCACCAAAATTTTCAAGAAAGAAATTTATAAAGTCTTCTTGATTGGAGTCATTTATAATAAATAATTCTCTATCAGACAACTTTGTAGTCTTATGATTTATGCCAAATAGCTGTAATTCCATAACAAAAATTACCTTAATATTTTTTTTAATATATTTGGGCTCATGTTCGTCAACATCTCATTCAACATTTTCAGAAAATTCATATGTAGGTAAATTCACACTTACCAATGAAATAAATAGTTCTAACTTTAATATCAAAATTAAAGCGTTCCCTAAAAACGTTATTATACAGGTTGGTAAGCCTTTATTTGGAAATCTCTTAAAGATTAAATTTCACTCTTCAGGCGTTTTCTCATTTAATCCAAAAATTGATGATGAGTACCTTGCTTTACTAAAAAAGTTTGATACAAAAGAATATATGTATTTTTTTGATACATGCTTAAATAATTTAAATAAAAACAAAAGGTCAATTATCTTAAAGAATTTTGATTTTGAACTAAAATGCGATCACCAAAATCCTGATACTTTATTAGTTCATTTGATCTATGGAGAAGAGATGTTTATTAAAGGAGTGCTGTGGCGTGGATAGGATAAAACTTAATTGTCCCGCAAAACTTAATTTAAATCTTTCAGTATTGAGTAAAAGAGTTGATGGGATGCATGAAATTAAAACGCATTTCCAACTAATTAATTTGTTTGATGAGTTATTAATTAAAAAATCATCAAGCAAGTCTATTTCTGTAAAAACTAATCTTAATTCCTCGATTGATGGAAAAAATAATATAGTTTTCCACGCAATCAAAGCCTTATCAGATCATATTGGCAAAAAAATATTTTGCGATGTAGAAATCGAAAAGAATATTCCATTGGGTGGTGGTTTAGGCGGCGGAAGCTCAAATGCTGCTGCTGCACTCATTGGAGCTAATGCTTTATTCAAACTAGGTCTATCCATCAAAGAATTGATGATGCTGGGAGAAAAATTGGGTGCAGATGTTCCATTTTTTGTTTATGGAAAGAACGCACATGCTTCAGGTATTGGTGAAATACTTATTGAAGCAAAAAAACAGGTTGATACAAAATATTTACTTCTTTTCCCTAACATTCATTCTTCAACAAAAGAGCTTTTCTCCAAATGGGATAAATTAACTAAGGCATCTCAAGAATTCATTAATCTAAGTGAAGAGAATTCATTTTTGCCAATTTTTCTTGAAAATAATGAAGAGATTAAAAAAATTTTTAATGATTTAAATAAAATAAATTCATTTAAGCTCTCAGGGACAGGTTCAACATTTTTTTGCGTTTATAATGATCTGGAAGAAATTGAAAAAACAATGAAAAAAATTCCAACTAAATGGAGACACTTTTTTTGTGAACCTTTACAATGTTCACCATTATTAACGTTAATAGAATAATGGGGTGTAGCCAAGCGGTAAGGCAACGGGTTTTGATCCCGTCATGCGTTGGTTCGAATCCAACCACCCCAGCCAATAAAATAGAAAATGATCAATAAACCTACAGTAGGGATTTTTTCAGGCTCAGCATCAACTTCTCTATCAGAAGAGGTTGCTAAAATACTGGGGTTAAAGCTTGGTAACATTGATCTTGGTAAATTCTCAGACGGTGAAATAAAAGTAGAAATACTTGAGAATGTACGAGGACATGAAGCATATATTATCCAATCAACTTGTGCGCCTACTAACTCAAATTTAATGGAGTTAATGTTAATCACTGATGCTTTAAAGCGCTCCTCTGCGTCCAGAATCACAGCAATACTTCCCTATTATGGTTATGCTCGTCAAGACAGAAGGGTTAGATCAGCAAGAGTTCCTATCAGTGCAAAAGTTATAGCTGATATGATGAATTCTGTTGGCGTTGACAGAGTGCTAACTGTAGATCTTCATTCAGAATCTATTCAAGGTTTTTTTGATATGCCTGCAGATAATGTATACGCAACCAAGATTATGCATGACGATATCAAGGCAAGATCTTCTCAGGATGAAGAGATCTTAGTTGTTTCTCCAGATGTTGGTGGAGTTGTAAGAGCTAGGGCGCTAGCAAAATTTTTAGATGAATCCGATCTTGCTATTATTGATAAAAGGAGAGCGACTGCAAATGAATCTGAAGTAATGAACATAATTGGGGATGTTCAAGGGAAATGTTGTATTGTTCCTGATGATATTATTGATACAGCTGGGACACTATGCAACGCAGCGCAAGCATTAAAAGATGCTGGAGCAGCTATGGTAAAAGCCTATATTACCCATCCTGTGCTATCTGGCCCTGCAATTGAAAGAATTTCCAAATCTTCAATTGATGAATTAGTTGTAACCAATTCCATATCTTTATCCCCAGAAGCAGAAAAATGCAGTAAAATACGCGTCATTTCTCTTGCCCCTACTATTGCAGAGTGCATCAGAAGATTAAACAATGAAGAGTCGCTAAGCGCTCTATTTTTGTAAAAATTTAGCTAGAAGGTACGACATATGTCAAACGAAATTATTTTAAATGCAGATCTAAGAGTTAGAACTGGAACAAACAAAACTCGTGAAATTAGACGGGAAGATTCAATGGTTCCTGCAATTATCTATGGAAACGAAGAAGAATCAAAAAATATCAAATTAAAACTCAATGAACTAACAAAAGCTTCTGAAAATGAGCTTTTTTACACTCAGGTTTTAAAAATTTTACTTGAAGGTAATGAAGAGAAAGTTGTTCTTAAGGAGCTTCAAAGAGAGCCAGTTAAAGGAAAATTTCTCCATGCGGATTTTCAAAGAGTTTCAAGAAAAACTAAGCTGAAAGTTGTCGTGCCATTTCGATTTAATGGTGAAGAAGAATGTCAAGGCGTTAAAACAGATGGTGGTGTAATTGCGAAGGCAATCTCAGAGATAGAAATCGCCTGCTTAGCCGGAGATATTCCTGAAGCGATTGAAGTAGATATTACAAATCTTATGCTCAATGAGGCAATTCGATTATCAGATATCACATTACCGGAAGGAGCTGAAATTCCAGGCTTTGATGAAGAAAATGATCAAATGATCGTTTCAGTTAATCCTCCAAGAGCAGAAGAGGAAGAGCCAGAGATTTTACCTGAAGGAGAAGAAGGAGAAGAAGGAGAAGTTGCTGAAGGAGAAGAAACATCTGAAGAGCAAGATGCTTCTGGTGATGACGCTCCTGAAGAAGATAAATCAAGTGATTAAGGTACAAAAGATCTGTGCCTAATATCTGCATTATTGGACTAGGCAATCCTGGTACAAAATATAATGGAACTCGGCATAATGTTGGCAAAGACTGGATAAAAAGTATTGCAACTGACTGCGATCTAAAACTTCATTCAAAGAAAAAAATTGAATCTACAACTGCTGTATCTTCTGATGAAAAAATTCTTTGGGGATACCCAAATCGATATGTTAATGAATCAGGTTATTCAATTAATAAAATTTTAAAAAATAATAATTTTGAATTAGAACAAGTGATGGTTATTCACGATGACTTAGACCTTCCTATTGGCAGTCTAAAGTTAAAAATAGGAGGAGGTCATGGCGGACATAATGGATTGAGAAGTATTATCTCGCTTGTTGGAAAATCATTCATTAGGCTAAGAGTTGGTATTGGCCACCCAGGAAATAAAGTAGATGTAACTAACTGGGTTTTGGGTAAATTCAAACCCACTGAAATAGATTCCATTCAAGAGAGTTTCTTTAAGTTCCATAATGTTATTGAACTCATAGGCAACAATGACATTCAGAGCGCTCAATTAAAACTTAATAGTGAGTAAAGATGGGTTTTAAATGTGGCATTCTAGGTTTGCCTAATGTTGGAAAATCAACCCTGTTTAATGCATTAACTAAATCATCCATACCAGCTGAGAACTTTCCTTTTTGTACAATTGAGCCAAATCTAGGAATTGTAAGTGTTCCTGATAATAGACTGAATAACATTAATAATTTTGTTAATTCTGAAAAGGTAATTCCTACTACGATGAGTTTTGTTGATATTGCTGGGCTTGTAAAAGGAGCTTCTAGGGGTGAGGGTCTAGGCAATGCGTTTCTATCTAACATCAGAGAGATGAATGCCCTCCTTCATGTAGTGAGGTGTTTTGATGATGACAATGTTGTTCATGTAGATGGTGCAATCAACCCACTTAAGGATGTTGAGACCATTAATCTAGAATTAATTTTTGCTGACATTGAAGTTCTTGAAAAAAGAGATCAAAAGTTAGAAAAACTTATCAGATCTGGGGATGAAGATGCCAAAAAACATAAAGCAATTATTCACTCTTTAAAGGAGCTAATGGAAAGTGGAAATCTTCCAAAACTGGATAGTTTTGATACTGAAGAAAAAAAATTTATTGAAAGCATGAATTTACTTTCAACCAAACCAATGGTTTTAGTCGCAAATTTATCTGATGATGATTCAAAAAATAATCTCTCTGACTTAGAAGCTTATGCAAAAAGTAATAGCATAGATATCATTCCAGCTATTATCAATGTAGAGCATGAATTAGCTAACTTGAAACAAGAAGAGCAAGAAGAATACTTAGAACTACTTGGAATGGATGAGCCTGTGTTAAATAAAATCATCCTTTCAGGTTATAAACTACTTAATCTAGAAACATTTTTTACTTCTGGACCAAAAGAATCTAGGGCTTGGACAATTCGCAAGAATTCATTAGCTCCTCAAGCAGCTGGGGTTATTCATACTGATTTTGAGAGAGGCTTTATAAAAGCTGAGGTCATTTCATATGAAGACTTTATTGGCTGCCAAGGAGAATCTGGAGCCAAGAGAGAGGGCAAATTAAGACTTGAAGGGAAGGATTATTTGGTCAAGGATGGGGATGTAATTCACTTTAAATTTAACGTTTGACTTCTAAATCAAGTTCTTTATCATTTCACACTTTGGCTATGTAGCTCAGATGGTTAGAGCACAGCACTCATAACGCTGGGGTCGGTGGTTCAATTCCACCCATAGCCACCATGAATATGAATTAAAAAAATATAAGGGATAATCAGATAATTTAATTTATCTGGAAATTGACGGCCTTTCGACTACTCTTTTTTAAAAAATATCAAAATTATTATTAAAGACACTAATACTAACAGGGCATCCTCGCCAAGCATATTCAAGATGTCTGAAACATTTTTGTATACATCTCCAACAAAAGGAGTTGTAGGGCCAAAAATAATGCCCAGCAATAGTGAAACTGCAACTAAAGGTAATAATAATTTTAGTAACTTATTAAAAAAAGCGGTAAGTTTAATAAGAGAGTTATTGAGATTCATTTTTATAATAAAGTCAGAAAGGGTCTAGCGACCCTTTCTAACATAGATTAAGCAATGCTTATCTGTTAACTAAGCTATATAGAACTGCTAATACAAGTAGCCCTACAACACCACCAGATGCTAAAGACTCAACCAAAGATGTAATATTTCCAATCACATCTAATCCCATCATATCGCCGAAAGCAAGGCTTCCAACAATACCAAGTCCTAAGATACCGATGATGACACTAGTTAGGTTGCTAACTAGGTCGCTTAACATTCTAAATGCATTATCCATAATTTCCCCCTATGGTTTGCATGGTTAGTTAACCTATAAAACCATAAAAAGAAATTACGAACAAGAAAAAAGTATGAAAAAACTTGCTAAATTTGACATTTAACAAGTTTAGGTATAATTGATATATATAAAACTTCTATTTAAATATAAATATAAGTTATAAATAAAGAACTATTGCTCAAGTGCTTTCTTAGATAATTTCATTTTTCCACGGTCAAATCCAATCAATTTAACCTTAATAACATCGCCTTCACTCAGAACATCAGATACATTTTCAACTCTCTCAGAGGAAATCTCGGAAACATGAAGTAAACCGTCTTTACCAGGTAGAATATTTACAAAAGCACCAAAGTCCACAATCTTAACGACTTTGCCTTCATATACTTTATCTAATTCTGGATCTTCAATGATGCCCTCAATGATTTCTAATGCAGCTTTCATAATTGACTGCGTTTCACCAAATATAGTTACAACGCCATCATCATTAACATCCACAGATGCCCCCGTATCGGCTTGCATGCCTTTGATGACCGCTCCACCCTTACCGATTATCTCTTTTATCTTATCTTGATTGACAGTAATCTTTTTCATAGCAGGAGTATTGTCAGAGAGCTCTTTTGGAGCAGAAATCACTTCATTCATTTTTTTAAGAATATGCATTCTTGCATTTTTTGCTTTTTCCAAAGCAGATTCCATAATTTCAGCTGTAATGCCTTGAACTTTAATATCCATTTGTAAGGCTGTTACACCATCTTTTGTTCCTGCAACTTTAAAATCCATATCACCCAGATGATCCTCATCACCAAGAATGTCTGTTAAAACAGCAAAATCATTTTCCTCTTTGATCAGGCCCATCGCAATTCCAGCTACTGGATTTGTAATAGGAACACCTGCATCCATCAAGGAGAGAGAAGTTCCACACACAGAAGCCATTGAACTTGAACCATTAGATTCAGTTATTTCTGAAACAACTCTCAAGGTATAACCAAATTCTTCAGAATCTGGAAGAACTGCTTTGATTGCCCTCTTAGCTAAATTTCCATGGCCAATCTCACGTCGCTTTGGTCCGAGTGGCATACCAATTTCACCTACACTGTATGCAGGAAAATTATAGTGCAGCATGAATGTATTTGATTCTTCACCATTTAATCCTTCTATCCTTTGCGCATCTCTAGTAGAGCCAAGTGTTGCTACTACCAACGCTTGTGTTTCACCGCGAGTAAACAAGGAAGATCCATGAACGCTTGGAAGAACATTTGTTTCAACAAAGATAGGTCTTACAGTATCTAAGTCCCTTCCGTCAATTCTTGGTTCATTTGATAAGATGCTTTTTCTAACAACATCTTTTTCTACAAGTTTAAAGGCATTCATTAATTTACCTCTTTCCATTTCTTCTAAATCCTCATAGGCATCATTAATACTCTCTCTAACTGCATTAATTGCTTCACCTCTCTCAGACTTATCAGCAATCTTAAAAGCTTTCGCAATCTCATCGGTAAAGGAGTTGGCTATCTTACTCTTAAATTCAGCAGTTAACTCATCTTCAGAAAACTCCCATGGTATTGGATTCACTTTAGCTCTTAAATCTGCGCAAGCTTTAATAACTTTTTGCATCTCTTGATGACCATATAGAACTGACCCCAGCATCAAATCTTCGCTCAGCTCATTTGCTTCGGATTCAACCATCAACACAGCATCTTCAGTTCCTGCAACAACCATATCTAACATAGAATTTTCTAACTCTTCTGGAGATGGATTTAAAACATAATTACTGTCAATGAAACCGACCCTTGCAGCTCCTAATGGGCCCTGGAAGGGAACTCCTGAAATTGAGAGTGCTGCAGAGGCTCCAATCAAGGATGCTATATCAGGATTAATATTTTTATCTGAAGATAAGACTGTACAAAAAATTTGTATCTCATTTTTAAAATCTTCTGGGAACAGAGGTCTAATTGGCCTATCAATCAACCTTGAAGTTAATGTTTCTTGC
>Ga0181564_10001312_pt1 | contig 22214 bp, 21 predicted proteins | sample 011ome_24_FD_134512 | JGI IMG/M metagenome (GOLD analysis project Ga0181564, IMG submission 134512) | Coastal salt marsh microbial communities from the Groves Creek Marsh, Skidaway Island, Georgia - 011513CT metaG (megahit assembly) | ecosystem: Environmental > Aquatic > Marine > Intertidal... | reverse complement strand
ATACTGTCCAGTATGTCGTCTTCCGCGATTACCCTGGTGCCGAGACTGCTGTCGGCCTCAATCACGGCAGTAAGGGAATCGGCAAATTGTTTTTCAACCAACCCGCCCATTTCCAGCATATGCTTCTTCGCCTCTTCAAGATCGGCGTTAAACTGCTGCGAAATATGATGGCCGTGGTTGCCGGCGTTGCTGGTCATGGTATTAACTGGTCACTAAGCACTGTGTGGTTTTGCGTTTTTCGACGAACGAAGTTGGATTGAGGTTCTGTTGCGAAAACGAGATTGTATGACAGAAATGCTACAGTTTCATGTCAACACAAATCACCGCCTCGCGCAGTGATTTCCAAGGCTTGCCCTAACCATAACGCCCGGTGATATAGTCTTCAGTCTGCTTTTCAGATGGATTGGTAAACAACACGTCGGTACTGGCAAATTCGATCATGTTTCCCATATCCATAAATGCCGCGTGGTCAGACACCCGGGCGGCTTGCTGCATGTTATGGGTTACGATCAGAATTGTGTAAGTGGATCGCAGTTCGTTGATCAATTCTTCGATTTTCAGCGTAGAAATGGGGTCCAATGAAGAAGCTGGTTCGTCCAGCAACAGGACTTCGGGTTCTACTGCGATGGTACGCGCGATCACCAGTCGCTGCTGCTGACCACCTGACAGTTCGAGGGCGTTGTCTTCCAAACGGTCTCTAACCTCATCCCAAAGGGCGGCGGAGCGCAGCGCGTTCTCAACCACTTCATCCAGAATCCGCCGGGAGTTTATCCCCTGGATACGCAATCCGTAAGCGACATTCTCATAGACAGACTTGGGAAACGGATTCGGCTTCTGAAACACCATCCCAACGCGTCGCCTGAGGTCTGCGATATCGGTCTTCTTGTCATAGATATTGACGCCATCGATGTTGATCTTGCCCTTTATGCGGCACTCATCGATCAAATCATTCATGCGGTTGAAACAGCGCAACAGGCTAGATTTACCGCAGCCACTAGGGCCGATGAAAGCTGTCACCTGATTGCGCGGTATCGCGAGGGTAATGTCTTTTAGCGCATGGATGTCCTTGGCGTAGTAGAGATTCAGTTTCTTGATATCGATGCAAATCTCAGATTTGGCTTTGGCTTCGCCATCTGCTCCCGCAGGAGTCTGTGGCTGGTTTGTGCTTTGTGAATCTTCCATTATTTTCTCATTTATCCTGCCGCTGAATTATACATCGAGCGCCTGATAATTTTCCCGCAACCGATTACGCAGCGCAGCAGCCGTGAGATTTAGCACCGCGATCACAATCACCAGCAACAGAGCAGTAGCAAATACCAAAGGGCGCGCCGCTTCCACATTGGGACTCTGAAAACCCACGTCGTAAATATGAAACCCAAGGTGCATGAACTGCTGATCCAGATGCACATAGGGATAAATACCGTTTACCGGGAGTGAAGGCGCCAGCTTCACCACACCCACGAGCATTAAAGGTGCCACTTCTCCCGCGGCCCTGGCAATAGCGAGAATCAGGCCGGTCATCATGGCTGGACTCGCCATCGGCAGCACAACGCGCCAAATAGTCTCGAATTTGGTCGCACCCAGTGCAAGCGAGCCCTCGCGAATGCTGCGGGGAATACGGGTAAGTCCTTCTTCCGTTGCGACAATCACAACCGGTACGGTAAGAAGCGCCAGGGTTAACGACGCCCACAGCAATCCAGGTGTGCCAAAAGTTGGTGCCGGCAAGGCTTCTGCATAAAATAACTGGTCAATCTCACCACCAATGAAATAAATGAAGAAGCCCAGGCCAAATACCCCGTAAACAATAGAGGGTACACCTGCAAGATTATTCACCGCGATACGAATCAGTCGCGTCACCAGGCCCTGTTTTGCATACTCACGCAAATAGATCGCGGCAATCACACCGAATGGCGTTACGATGATGGACATGAGCAATACCATGACAACTGTTCCAAAAATTGCTGGAAACACGCCGCCCTCGGTATTGGCCTCACGGGGCTCTGCACTCAGAAACTCCCACAGTCGAGAAAAGTACACCGCGAATTTGCCAGGCAGGCCCAGCTGGTTTGGCTGATACGCACGCACAATATCTTCCAGGGCGATTTGAACTTCGCTGTTGTTGACTGCACGCATCAACACAGAGTCGCGACTGATTTCCGCTTCGAGTCGGTTTAGTCGCTGTTGAATAACTAACAGCCCAGACTCCAGGGTTGCGCGGTTCTCATTAATTTCCTGCTGTAGCGTTGGGCTCATTTCATCGGCGATCACGAGAGCGCGTTCAAGCAGACGCAGCCGCTCAAGCTCACTGTTGACCCGCCCCAACTCTTGTCCCTGCAGAGAAGAAATTTTTTCCCTTAGTTCGTATGCACGGTCCAGCCTGAATTGCAGCTCAGCCCACAGCAAACTGTCGTTTTCGGCCTGTGCCCTGCTGTTTGCTAACGTTTCACCACGCTCTAGCAAAGCAATGGGTATGCCGTAAAAATTGCCCCATTGCTGCCTCTCCAGCACGGTCAATGCGTCAGGAAATTTTTTCTCGCTGATATAATCTGTCAGCAACCAGCCGAAATCCGTGCCGATTATTTCCCGATTGCCAAATTTCCACAGGTCGCGTTGATAGAAATTTTTAGCCGGATCCACATCGACACCGCTGTCCTGCAGTCGCTCAGCTAAAACAGTTTCTGACTCTATCAGTTCTCCGATTACTTCGGTTGCGGGTAATCCCGGCGGCTGATAGCGTGCCTGCATAACATCGGTCGGCCAGAAGTGGCGCAGGCCATGGAAGGCCAGCAAGCCAATCAAGCCTGCCACCATGATGATGCTTATCGCCACGGCCCCAGCGTTAAACCAGACCCAGGGTGACCCTGCTCGCAACCATTTTCGAAGTTTCTTGCTCATAACAATCTGTACCTCGTGCGGAGGCGCTGACGCACCAGCTCGGCCACAGTATTTACCACAAAGGTAAACGCAAACAGCACGAGTGCAGACAGAAACAGAATACGGTAATGGCTGCTGCCAACCTCAGATTCGGGCACTTCCACCGCGATATTCGCCGCCAGGGTTCGCATGCCTTCAAATATATTGATATCCATAATCGGTGTATTGCCTGTAGCCATCAGCACGATCATGGTTTCCCCTACAGCACGCCCCATCCCAATCATCAAAGCACTAAAAATGCCCGGGCTCGCCAGAGGCAGAACAACCTTGGCTAGGGTTTGCCAGGGAGTCGCTCCTAGGGCCAGTGAGCCATTGCTGAGCTGACGTGGAACCGTGAACACGGCATCCTCTGCGATGGAAAAAATAGTGGGGATCACCGCAAAGCCCATGGCAAAGCCTACAATCATGGCATTGCGCTGATCGTAGGCCAGTCCAAATTCATTGCTGAGCCAGGCCTGCATGTCACCACCAAACCAAAGCATCTCGAGAGGTGGCGCAATCCACAGTGCGAACATGCCGCTCAAAATGATAACCGGCACCAGGATAGCAGCCTCCCAACCATCGGGAATGCTGTGTCGAATTGATCTCGGCAAAAATACCCAGGCGGCACTCATGGCAATGATGGAAACAGGAAGCAGCACAATAAGTGCAAATATGCCGAGTAGATTGGTTTCGACGAACGGCGCAAGCCAAAGTCCTGCCAAGAAACCTAGGACAACTGTTGGCAGCGCCTCCATTAACTCCACCAGGGGTTTTACCTTTCGCCGCATCGGTGGCGCCATGAAATACCCGGTGAAGATTGCACCACAGACGGCCAGCGGCGCAGCCAGCAGCATGGCGTAAAAAGCGGCTTTAAGGGTGCCAAAGGTGAGTGGCGTCAACGAATACTTCGGCTCAAAGGCATTGCCGGCTGACGAAGACTGCCAAATATAGTCTGGTTCGGCATAGTCCTCATACCAGACCCGTTCCCAGAGAGCAGACCATGAGATTTCTGGGTGCGGGTTGGAAACACTCCAGCTTGTCAGCAACCCCGAATCAGTCTCGGTCAACAACCTGTCACCACGCGGTGACAGCGCCAGCGACCGGATCGTGATGTCATCCAGCTGTTGTTCGATCAGGGTTCGCTCTGCGGTGGTATTGAAAAGTCGTAGCACCGCTCTCTCATCAATAGCCGCCACATTTTTTTGTCTCTGCTCTACTGTCAGCGCAGTTAGAGGAGTTCCGCTACCAGCGAAGTTCCTGACTCTACGCAGGGCCAGACCCTCCTCATCCACCGAGAAAAACCACTGTCCGATATCGCCGTTGGCGTCGGCCACCAACAGGGATAGGCCACCCAGCAAGAATCTGGCGTCTTGGATGCTTTCGGTTTGCAGCGCGAGCCTGTCACTGGCCTGTACAGCAGTCGACCCGGAAAACACCGCATCAAGCGCGGTCGCAGAAACCATGCGCTGCGCAGAGATAGCCAATAGCCAACGCTGGTCACCATCAATCAACAGCCAGTCAGTGTCGACCAGGGCCAACTCAGAGCGGGTATACTCGAGCTGATAGTCTGTGTCCGCACTTGGGTCGAGCAAGGCCAGCAAACTGGACTGCCGCGTGGCACGCACCAGCGACAACTCGCCACTTCCAGCGACCGCGGCAATCACTATGCTGTCATTGGCCTGCGCTACAGCAATAGCCTGCATCGCATCCGCTGCAATGAAAACCGGCTCTCGTCCCAATGGATAATTAATGCGAGGCGTAATCTGACGCACATTGTTCGGGCCACTAAAAGAGATTTCATAGTCTGCAGAGAACAGATGCACCGCACCGGTGTCCAGGCCCAGGGCGATGAGCCCGCTCTCCTCGGAGGCGAGCGCGAACTGCGTTATTTGTGCGCCAGCGGGAATCGAAATCTGTTCCGAGTTAATCACAGCCCCATCCGCTAGCGAGAAGAAATCTACTCTGCCCGATGAAGACAGGCGCATGCTCAATTCCGCCTGTTCTTCTATCGCCAGATACAGTGGCTCGCCGGAAGCTGCAGATGGGCTTAATTGAAAACTCGTAAGGCGTTGAATCTGCGCGGATTCAAATAAAGGCTGGACCACATAGACGAGGTAGATCAAGAGCAGTAGCAGAGTAGCAATGATGCCAATGCCCCCAAGCGAAATTGTTATGCCTGCCCCGCGATCCAATAGCTCGCGCATTTTACGCTTGGCTCTGAGCCGGTCCGCATGGGTTGCGAATACCGATTCTACCGTCAGGGCATCACTGCTTTGTTCGATTGTGCTTTTGTCCTTATCAGGCATGGTATTCATACATCAGTAGGTGAGAGATTGCACAGTGGTATTCAATTGGTAGCGAACTAGGGGTCCAGCCCCAGGGAGCGCCGCGCCAGCTCGACAATGCTCGCAGGCAAGGGCACGTAGCCATCCCGCAGCACAACTTGCTGACCCGCCTCGGACAGTATCAGTTTTAAAAATTCTCTCTCCAGAGGCGGTAACTCACGATTGGGTTCTTTATTGATATAGATGTAGAGGAAACGCGCCAGGGGATATCTGCCAGCCACGACATTTTCCGCTGTGGCTGCCACGAATTCATCTGAGGCTCCCGCCGCGAGAGGCACCGCCCTAACACTGGACGTTCGATTACCCATCCCCGAATAGCCAATCGCATTGATTGAAGTGCCCACTGATTGAACCACCGATGCTGAACCAGGTTGTTCATTGACGTTGTTCTTAAAGTCGCCGCTGCATAACACTTCCTCTTTGAAATAGCCGTAAGTACCAGACACAGAATTGCGGCCGAACAACTGAATATTGCGTCTGCCCCAGCTACCCGGCAAACCAAGCTGACCCCATTCAACAAACGAAGGCGTGTTGCTACAGCGCTGATTCAGGGAAAAAATTGCATCCACCGCATTCATGGACAAGCCTGCTATCGGATTGTCTTTGTGAACGAACACGGCCAGGGCATCGATTGCCACAGGCACAGCGGTGGGTTTGTATCCGTAACGGGTCTCGAAGGCCTCGATTTCATTATCTTTTAACTCGCGCGATACCGGGCCAACATTCGCGGTGCGCTCGGTCAGCGCAGGCGGAGCAGTAGACGAGCCTGATGCCTGGATCTGAACATTCACATTCGGATAGAAGCGCTTGAACTCATCGCTCCACAGGATCATCAAGTTGGCCAGGGTGTCTGAGCCAACACTGGACAAATTGCCGGTGATACCTCTGACAGGTGTATAGCGAGGCAAGTCGGCGGACGCCTGCGCAGCGTAAGCACAGTATCCCAGCAAGCCGGCCACAACTAAGGCCGCTACACGCAAGTATCTGGATACACTCATGAGTGGCCAGAACACATCGCTTTTGGACTTCGCTGATTTTGGGACACAACTAAACATATTTAAGAGCTTACCATGCTAATTTTGCCATGAGATGTCATTTCGCCCGTTATCGCGGTGGCTGAAATGCGATTGGAAGCCACACAACACTGAAAAGCGAGTTTAGCCATTTTCGCCAAATTGCGGCGATCGCTGCCAGCCAAACTGGCCAATCAAACAATTTCAGCGCCGGAGAGACCAGACAGACGCTCAAGCCCGAGGAAAACAAGGCCCCCAGAACAACCCACAGGTTTTGGATAGATCTGGCGCAATTGTTGTTGAGCAATCTTCATAGAATGGTCTGCTACAGCTATTTCTTGCCAATTTCGCGCACGGCCACTGCGTGAAAACCAACGGTGATAATGGAAAATTGCAAAAAGGTCCGGCAAAGTGAATTCTGAATCCAGGATTGATACCGATGAGGCTGAGAACTTTGGAAGTGTTGAGAATACCGCGAGTTAGAAGAAGAGAGCACAAAAATGTCAGATGAAAACAATGCCAAAAAAGAATGCCAGAGCGCCGAGGAGTCACATGCTATAGCAGCTAAGAAGTCGCGGATATCATTCGTATCAGCCTGCGGGATGAAGCGCGTCGTGCAGATGACACCGCTGACTGCAAAGAACTTCTGGCAATTGCCGCAGAAATGGGCGTGGACAAAGATCAGATTTCCCGCGGGATCCACCTGCTCGAATAAGAGCAGCTGGCGCACGACAAAGAGGCGGAACTATGGGGCCGCTTCAGGACCCATGGCTTCCTTTTCATCGCAGAGAATCTGCTCTGCGTCACCATCAATGTAATCGGTAATTTCAGCACTTTCTGGTCCATGTATGTCTTATTCCGCTGGGGATTGTTTCTATTGGGACGCTATACGGGCATGCGCTCCGCGCCGCAGTTTGTTGAATTTGCAGTGGATCGAACGTGGCAGCTGGCTAACAACCATTATCAGGCCTTGTTCGAAGATGATTCCAATGTTGGTTTCACAAGCACTGACACAAACGGCATGTCTCAGACCGAGGGCATTGCCTCAATTGCAGGTGAAAAGCTGATACTGGAATACCAGACCATGGATGCCTTTCTTGGACTACCCCAATCCAGCATTAAAATCGTAGGAATACCGGTTCAGCATCTAAGCAATATTCGTCTCTAGCAGCGCTTCTAAACGCCGACCTGGTGCTGCAGGGCAAAAATATGAGGGAATTGAAGAATGCCCCGGGCAGCAGCACAGGCAAACTCAGGCTGCAAATAAACCGGCAGTCTGCACGCGCAGCATCGGAGCTGGTGCAGTCCGGCAGGGAAATTCTGGATGGTAGAGCTTAGCCTGCTTATTCGGTCTTGTGCAGGTGGACATCCATCTGCGGGAATGGGATTCCCAGACCTTCCTTATCAAAGCTGCGATAAACCTTCTCATTCAAATCGAAAAAGACTCCCCAGTAGTCTGGCGAGTTAACCCAGACTCGCACCACGATATTCACTGATGAATCCGCAAGTGCAGACAGGGCCATGAACGGCTCAGGGTCCTTGAGAATACGATCATCTTCTCCGATGAAACCTTTGATTACCTCATAGGCCTTATCCAGATCATCACCATAGGCAATACCAATGGTCCAATCGACTCGGCGTGTGTCTTGTGTTGAGAAATTGATCAGAGAACCTGTTGCCAAAGGGCCATTAGGTATCAACACCGTCTTGTTATCCGGTGTGGTAAGTATGGAAGTAAATATCTGAATTTCTTTGACCGAACCAACATAGCCCTGAGCTTCGATTACATCACCGACTTTATAGGGCTTAAACAGCAGGATCATGACGCCACCGGCGAAGTTCTGCAGAGTGCCAGACAATGCCATACCTACAGCCAGGCCTGCGGCACCCAAAATGGCAATGAACGAAGTCATCTCTACACCCAGCATGCCAATCGCTGTGATGTAGACCATAACTTTAAGCAGAATGGAAACCAGACTGCGGATAAAGCTCGTGAGTGACGGATCCGTGTTGCTTTGATCCAGCACTTTGCCGATCACTTTTACCATGATACCGACGACATAAAGGCCTACGATAAGCGCGACGATTGCCGACACCACCCTGATGCCGTAGGTAATCGCGAGTGACGTTAAGGCCGCTGTATCAAATTCCATGTTGTTCCCCTTCTTTTATTTTTGATCATTGCTTGTCTATTTCGCGCCGTTTGGCAGCCAGCTTCTAGTGCCAGATTCGAAATCTCGCTTCCAGATGAGAAACATTTCTAGCAGCGGCCATAGCCGATTTCGTGACATCCTACCCGGTAGTTAAAGAGAGAGCCTTTTCAAGCGTGCCTTCTCTCGGAACTCGGTTCGCAGTCTACCGTTCTGAAAAATATCACAGAATCCAGCTTCCTCCCCAGATAAAAGTAATTTTTCAGATACCCTTCTTGACGAAAGCCTAGCGCAAAGGTGCTGGCCTGAGCTTGCTGCCACAAACATAAGTGACCAGCTTGTTAAGCCTATGCTGGTTGCATGCGAAATCGAATACCAGCAGCGAGGCATCAACACCAATGCCGACCCTCACATCGTCAGGGTCAATAATATAAATCAGGAACTCAGCTCGAAACTGTTATGGTTCCCAGGCAGTAAAATCGGCAAAACCGATTGGAATCCAGAGGGCATCAATTTCTGATAATTACCCGCTTGAATTTGCCAACTTGCGCCGGCGCTGGCTAGTATTCAGCAGCGAATCTCTGCTCCAACCCCTCACGCTTGAACTGTCGATTCTCATGCTGGCGATAGGCATTCCAATACTTAACATTCTCATAGGCAGATAGCAGCAGGTCGACATGGGCAGGACCCAATCGCTCAAGTCGCGAGTGCGTCCCAAGCAGAGGTTGATTCACAGGCTGCAGCTGAGTGGGTTTCATGGTTCAGGCTGCACTTTCCAACACAATTAATAGTCCAAGGCGACTAAATTATTTCTAACGTTCAATGGTATCGAAGCCATTAACCTGATTCAGCTCATTGATCTAGTCGAGCAAATCGAATCCCCAACAAAGTCTTCAGCACCAACTCCGGTAAACACCCCGCCCAGGTCTGCCTGCTCCTGGGTAAGGGCAGCTGGAGAATCGAGGCCAATACAAAGGTAGAGAAAGTAGCAGTAAATCTGCTTTGTTATTGTTTGCAACGAATTTGTCATTGAGCGAGACCTTTGCCTTATTATTTCTTGCTGTTGAAGGATAGAATACGTCTGGAATACAGTCCCGCACGACCCAAGGAATGTTCCCGCAGTGGAAATAATACCAATATTTACAGCAGCTTACCCTTTCTTGGTAGTGCCCTGGAGCAGTTTATGACGGGCGCGCCCATCGAAAAAGTTCTCATCGCTAACCGCGGCGAAATCGCCCTGCGTCTGGTGCGCGCCTGTGCCGAGGCGAATATCCGTTCGGTTGCGGTATACACAGAACCTGACCGCTATGGCCTGTTCGTCAAACGCGCAACCGAAGCCTACTCTCTGGGCAATGACCCACTTGCTGGCTACCTGGACCCTCTGCGCATTGTAAACCTGGCCGTGGAGACAGGCTGTGATGCAATTCACCCGGGCTACGGTTTTCTCTCGGAAAATCCAGAACTTGCGCGGCTCTGCGAGGAAAAAGGTATTATCTTTATTGGCCCCAGTGCTGAAGTGATCAAGCGCATGGGGGACAAGACCCAGGCCCGAATGGCTATGACTGCTGCGGGTGTGCCAGTAACTCCCGGATCGGAGGGCAATCTTACCGATCTGGATGAAGCGCTCGCGGAAGCAAAACGCATCGGCTACCCGGTCATGGTAAAGGCGACGTCCGGTGGTGGCGGTCGCGGCATCCGCCGCTGCGATGACGCCGCAGACCTAAAGAAGCAGTTCCTGCGCGTAATCTCCGAAGCCACCAAGGCCTTTGGCTCCGCCGAAGTGTTCATGGAAAAATGCATCGTTAACCCCAAACACATTGAAGTCCAGGTGCTGGCCGATGCCCACGGTAAGGTCATTCATCTGTTCGAGCGAGACTGTTCAATTCAGCGCCGCAACCAGAAACTCATAGAGATTGCCCCGAGCCCACAAATCGATGATGCCTTGCGAAATCGGCTGGGCGAACTTGCGGTAAAGGCTGCTGCGGCTGTGGGTTACGTCAGCGCCGGCACTGTGGAATTTCTTCTAGCCGGGGACGATGTGTATTTCATGGAAATGAATACCCGCATCCAGGTGGAGCACACGATCACCGAGCAGATCACTGGCATCGATATCGTGCAGGAACAGCTTCGCATCGCGGCGGGGGAAGCGCTTGGCTATGGCCAGGAAGACGTCAGCTATCGGGGCTTCGCCATGCAGCTCCGTATCAACGCCGAAGATCCCAAGCATGACTTTCTACCGAGCTTTGGACGCATCACCCATTATTACGCGCCAGGAGGGCCTGGCGTACGAGTCGATACCGCCATCTACACGGGTTATGAAATTCCGCCCTATTTCGACTCCATGTGCCTTAAGCTGGTAGTTTGGGCGCTGAGCTGGGAGCAGGTGGTCAGTCGCGCCCAGCGCGCCATTGATGACATGCGCTTACACGGCATTCGCACTACTGCGAACTACTATCAACAAATTCTCAAACATCCGGATTTTCGCAACAAGGAATTCGACACCAGCTTTGTCGCATGCCACCCGGAGTTATCTCGCTACTCAGACAAGCGACATCCCAGTGACGTGGCGCTCGCACTATCCGCAGCAATCGCCGCCTACGCTGGCTGGTAAGAATCCAAGGACAAGACTAATGAGTGACACCCGCCCCATTGAAGTGACCGAAGTGATTTTGCGAGACGCACATCAGTCGCTCATCGCCACACGTATGCGCATCGAAGATATGCTGCCAATCTGCGAGAAACTGGATGCGATGGGCTTTTGGTCCCTGGAAGTGTGGGGTGGCGCCACCTTCGATGCCTGTATTCGATTCCTCAAGGAAGACCCCTGGGTGCGATTACAACAACTGCGGCAGGCGCTTCCCAACACCCGACTGCAGATGCTGCTGCGCGGACAAAACCTGTTAGGCTATCGCCACTACGCTGATGATGTGGTCGCTGCCTTTGTTGAGAAGTCCGCAGAGAACGGCATCGATGTGTTCCGTGTATTCGATGCACTTAATGACCTGCGCAATATCGAAACTGCTATGAAAGCAGTCAAGCGCAGCGGCAAACATGCCCAGGGCACGATCTGTTTTACCACCAGTCCGGTCCATACAGCTGATCTGTTTGTAGAGCAGGCCCGACAGCTGCAGAACATGGGCGCCGACTCTATTGCCATCAAAGATATGGCGGGCCTTCTAACTCCTTACGGTACTTATGAACTGGTCAAGGCAATAAAGGACAATGTGCCTTTGCCACTGGCGATTCATAGCCATGCCACTTCCGGGCTCGCGCCGCTATGCCAAATGAAAGCCATCGAGGCCGGGGTAGATCGCATCGACACCGCAATCTCTTCTTTTGCCGGTGGCACTTCCCATCCTGCAACTGAATTTCAGGTCGCCGCACTGCAGGGTACGGCATACGACACCGGACTGGCGCTCGATCCCTTAATGGACATCAGCGATTATTTCCGTGAGGTTCGAAAAAAGTACCACCAGTTTGAAAGTGAATTCACCCGCGAGGATATTTCGGTACAAGCCAATCAGGTACCGGGCGGCATGATGTCTAACCTGGCAAACCAGCTAAAGGATCAAAATGCCTTGGATCGCATTCGGGACGTATTCGACGAAATCCCGCGGGTCAGGAAAGATCTTGGCTATCCTCCCCTGGTCACACCCACCTCGCAGATTGTCGGTACGCAGGCTGTCTACAACGTGTTGGCTGGTGAGCGCTACAAGACCATAACCAATGAAGTGAAACGCTATCTTCAGGGCGGCTATGGCCAACCCCCGGCTGCGGTGAACGAAGCGGTTCGCAAGCAGGCTATTGGCAACGATAGCTACAGTGAGGAACGCCCAGCCGATGCTTTGGCGCCCGAGATGGACAAATTGCGCCAGGATATCGGTGATCTGGCTGTGTCTGCAGAAGACGTGCTGACTTTTGCCATGTTTCCCGACCTGGGCCGGGAGTATTTGGAGCAGCGGCGCGCTGGGACTTTGCAGCCCGAACCCTTATTGCCTATCGATGCCGGTGGCCGACCTTCAAGCACTACCGCGACGGAATTCAAAGTGGATGTTCATGGCGAAACCTATGAGGTGGCCATCACTGGTGTGGGTGACTCCGGCGGCGGCCGCCGCAAACTCTATGTTTCACTGGACGGCATGCCGGAAGAAGTCATTTTCGAGCCCCTGAATCAATACGTGGCTGAAGATGGAGGCAAGCGCAAGCAGGCCAGTGAGCCTGGACACGTGACTGCCGCGATGCCGGGTAATGTGGTTGAGGTGCTGGTCAATGAAGGAGACCAGGTTGAAGCAGGTCAGGCGGTGCTGGTGACCGAGGCCATGAAGATGGAATCTGAAATCAATGCCAATATCGCTGGCACGGTGACTCTGGTTAACGTCGCCAAGGGCGACCGAGTCACGCCAGGTGATGTACTCATGGAAATTAAGTAGCCGCAAAAAATTTGGTCGTCGTACAAAAAAGCCCGCTGCTGAGCGGGCTTTTTTGTTGCGCGACTAATTGAGTTAAGAGCGCGCTTTATGCGAAAGCTTGGGGTTAGCGCTTTTCATACTTGGTAAAAGCACCGCCTGCCCAGCTCAGAGAGTTGGGACCCTCGGCTGCAAAGACATTGCCATCGGCATCCACCGCGACTCCCTCGCCTGCTGTACCCTGGCCAATCCTGTCAGGCCGATCGAAAGGCTGGATAAAACCAACAATTACATCTTCATCAACCGGTCCGATGCGGACACCATTGCGCCATCCCACATGGTTAGTTGGGCTGGATTCTGAATCAATGGCGTACACCATGGCGTCATCCGTAATAAACAGACCGCTGATGCGTCCATAGGCATAGCGTGAATCCAGGTAGTTACCTTGCTGATCAAAAATTTCGATGCGATGGTTACCGCGGTCCGCAACCCAAAGTCTGCCGTAAGCATCGAACTCCATGGCGTGCGGTGTACGGAATTCGCCGTGGCGCACGCCGATCTCACCCCACTGCTTAATGAAGGTACCGTCCGGCGCAAATTTCATAATGCGGGCGGTATTGCCGGCAGCGCGGCCTTCTTCCATGGCCTGATTGCTGGTCATGCCCTGACCATTGTGGCCGTCAGACACATAGATGCTGCCATCTGGTCCGACAATCACATCATTAGGTTGGTTGAAGGTATCTGGTCCAGTCCCGGTTTGACCAGGAGTTCCGAGACTCATCAATAAATCGCCATCGGCACTGAACTGATGGACCTGGTGGCCCTTGCTGCCATCGGCACTGGCGGCAAAATCCGTGACCCACACTGTGCCATCAGCAGCGGCGTGGATACCGTGGGGCGTCTGCATGAGGCCACCACCAAAGTTCGCCATGACCTCACCGGTGTGACGATTGAATTTGAAAATAGGATCTACCGGGTTCGTGTCGCAGTTGACCGGCACACCGCCGCCGAAACTGCTGGCGCCACAGCGCTCATAGGCCCAGATATGCCCATCATTGGGATCAATATCGATACCGGCGGTAGAACCCCAGTTGCGGCCAGCTGGGAGATCTCCCCAGTTTGGAATGACAACAGGGTTCGGATTGGGCAAACCCTCACCGGTGATGAAATCGGTATCGTCAGAGATGGCGCCACTGGATGCAGCGAGCGCAGCACAGACTGACAAAGATGTGAAAAGAACGCGGGATGACGGCATGTCAGTACCTCCTAATTGTTGTTCTGCAGCCAAGTCTACAACAGCCTCGCGGGGCTCACACCTGTTATTCTCTGCTTTCTGGGATGTTCAGGCTGCACTTGCAGGGCCACGCAAGACCTGTGCATGACACAGGGTTAGAATAGCGTCGTTCACCAGCAATGGCATTTGGATCAAGGAGCAACACAATGATATTTAGTCTGGGAGAGGACGCAGTCGAAATAACCGGGGAAGACTATTTCGTCGCGGATAACGCCACTGTTGTTGGCAAGGTCCGCCTGGAAAACAATGCCAGCGTCTGGTTCAACGCCGTGATCCGCGGCGATAACGACCTCATCAGCATCGGCGAAAACTCCAACATCCAGGATGGCTCTGTGCTGCACACCGATTCAGGTGTCCCACTCAATATTGGCAAGAACGTCACTGTGGGCCACAAGGTCATGCTGCACGGCTGCAGTATTGGCGATAACTCACTGATAGGCATCAACTCCGTGATCCTGAACGGCGCCAAGATTGGTCAAAACTGCCTGATAGGCGCAAACAGCCTGATTACCGAGGGTAAGGAAATACCCGACGGCTCACTGGTAATGGGTTCGCCCGCAAAGGTGATAAAGGCTCTGAGCGAGGAACAACAGGCACGCCTGATTCTGAGCGCAGAGACTTATGTTAAAAACTTCAAACGCTTCAAGGCAGAAATGAAGACAGACCCTCGTAGCTGAATACAATCACGCTTACCCTAACTCTGGAGATTCTCCACATGACACGCGCCGTTATCTTATTACTGCTTACGCTCCCGCTATTCTCCTGCCAGGTCGACTATAACCTCGACATTTCGCTCGGTGATAATGGTGAAAGTTTTGCTTCAGCTTTAAATCCGATTCATCCCAGCAATTTCAACATCGATCAGCCAGAGCTGGACAATATCAGGCGTGAGATGCAGCGGGCAGTAGATAGCGGGCATATCTCTGGCGCATTGCTATTGGTGGGAAATCGAGACGGTGCGGGCGTCCTCGAGACCGTAGGTACCCAGACCGCAAAAGGCGAGACACCAGTCAACAAAGATACGATCTTTCGCATTTATTCCATGACCAAACCGGTTATCAGCGTTGCAGCCATGACGCTGGTTGAGGATGGCATGCTCGGGCTGGATGATCCCGTGAGTGACTACATTCCCAGCTTTGCCGACCTCCAGGTCATAGACAGTGAAACCGGCACCAGCAGTCCTGCCGTAAATATCATGACAATTCGCCATCTTCTCATGCATCAGTCCGGCATTGTGCAGCAGCCATTTGCCATGAACACACCGCTGGGCCCAATGTACCGCGACAGCTTTCCTGACGTGCTGACGAGACCGGATCAGAATGCCGTTGATACCAACTTTATGGAGGCTTTCAATGCCATAACCGCCCAGGAACTGGCAACTCGTATCGGAGGCCTGCCGGTTCTGTTTGAGCCTGGGACTGCCTGGCACTACGGCCACTCCACCGATGTGTTGGGCGCTGTGCTGGAGGTCGCCACTGGAGAAACTCTGGATATAGTCTTAAGGGAGCGTATCTTCGATCCGCTGGAGATGCGCGATACCAGCTTCTGGGTGGCGCAACCCGATGCCTTCCGCATTGCCGAGCCCATCTATGGACCCATGACCGACAACACCAAGCCAAGAGCCATGCTGGCGGGTGGCCACGGGCTCAATTCCACAACCGAGGACTACGCCAGATTCGCACTCATGCTTCTGAATGGCGGCAGTTTCAGAGGGGAACGTATCCTGTCAGAGTCGACCCTGAACATGATGCGCGAAGGCACTCTGGGACCCGACGTATCTCGTGAATACTTCTTCTATGGCGACGCCGGTGACTGGGGCCTAGGATTTCACCTGCAGCCTAGCAGCGATGATCCTGACGGCCCCCACAATTTTGGCTGGCGCGGAATCGGCGGCACCATTTTTGTAGTGGACGAGGAGAATGATTTCTACCTCGTCTACATGGTGCAAAAATGGGGCGGCCCCAGCGGCACGCCATTCGATAACACCATCGCAACCCGGATGGTGTATGAAGCCCTGCGGAACTAGCCGATTGACAGCGTTTACTTACAAAGCAATTGCCACGCTCCGCGGCCCGTACAAGCAGAAGTTCGCCATCCCGAGGCAACCCAACCTAGTGCCAGAAGCCGTGGGCGAATTGGTTTTTGAGCAGGAATTTGCTGATGCAAATGGTTTGCGTGCGCTGGACCAGTTTTCCCACTTGTGGCTGATATGGCATTTTCACGAAACCAGCGCGCAGGGCTGGTCGCCTTTGGTACAGCCACCGCGACTGGGGGGTAAAGAAAAAGTCGGCGTGTTTGCCAGCCGCTCTCCCTTTCGTCCCAATTCCATCGGCCTGTCAGTGGTCCGTAATCTGGGAAGCGCCGAAGTAGACGGTAAGCTTGTTCTTCGAGTGGGCGGTATCGACATTGTGGATGAGACCCCAATCCTCGATATCAAACCGTACATAGTCTACGCCGATTCAATTGCCGGCGCGGAATCAGGGTTTGCCAGTGAACAGCCCGGTAGCCAACGGCCAATCTTATTTTCAGCTTCAGCCACCCAGGCCCTGACTGAGTCTGCTGCCGACTATCCCCGACTGAAGGACTTCATTGTTGCGGTGCTGCAGCAGGATCCCAGGCCTGCCTGGCGCGTGCAGGCTAATGATGACAAGCAATACGGCATGACACTCTATGAATTCAACATCAAATGGCAGTTTTCTGGAGACAAGATTGAAGTCAAAGCGATTATATCGAGCGATGACGATCCCGAATTCTGATAACTGGTCACTGATATCAGTCTCTCGCGCTGCGTAGCTCAGTCTCTCGCACTGCGTAGCTCAAACCACCCCGGCGCTCTTCAGCTGGCTTATTTGCTCCGCAGAGTAACCCAAGCCAGTCAATATGCTCTCGGTGTGCTGCCCCAGGCCTGGGACTGCCGAAATTGCGGGGTCATAAGAATTATTGTGACCCGGTGGTTGCAATGCAGTGACAGGCCCTGCTGGTGAATCAACCTCGATGAATCTTTTGAGTGCGCGCAACTGGGGATGGTCCCAAACTGCGGCCATATCATTGGCATTAGCATTGGCAATTTGCGCAGCGTCCAAACGCTCAACAATCTCCACTGCACTCCATTTATCAAACTGTTGCTGAATCAGAGCCTGTAATTGCTCACGGCTCTCACTACGCGCCGAGTTGCTGGCAAAACGCTGATCAGCGGTAAGACCCTCGTCTTCAAGCACGTCCCGACAGAAACTCATCCACTCCCGCTGATTTTGAATCCCGAGCATCAACAGCTTATCGTCACCAGATCGAAACACCCCATACGGATAGATACTGGCGTGATCCGCACCACTGCGCGGCGGTGCAGCGCCACCTTCATAAGCGTAGTAGAGCGGAAATCCCATCCACTCAACCATGGCTTCCAGCATCGAGATATCAATACAACTGCCCAATCCGCTGCGCTGGCGCTGCAGCAGGGCCGCCAGGATCGCGGTATGCGCCTGCATGCCAGCTGCGATGTCAGCGATTGAGATACCGCTCTTCACGGGCTGATCCGCAGTGCCCGTTACCGAGAGAAAACCAGCTTCCGCCTGAACCAACAGGTCGTAGGCTTTCTTGCTTGCATAGGGTCCAGAATCCCCATAGCCGGTGATATTACAGACGATTAATCGTGGATGCGTTTCATGCAAGTCGGTGAAACTCAGCCCCATGCGCGCAGCAGCATTTGGCGCCAGGTTCTGCACCAGCACGTCAGCATCCGCAAGCAGTCGACTTAACACCTTTGTTGCTCCGTCCTGCTTGAGATCAAGCGTCAGGCTTTCCTTGGAACGATTGGTCCAGACAAAGTGTGAGCTCAAGTCATTTACGCGAGAATCATAGTGACGCGCAAAGTCACCCTGCTCACGTCGTTCTATTTTGATTACGCGCGCACCCAGCTCAGCTAATTGGCGCGTGCAAAGTGGCGCGGCGATGGCGTGCTCCAAGGCTATAACCAGGAGACCATCCAGTGGAGGAGCTGAATCTGTCATAGGAATTTCGCGCCAGGCATACGTGCCGTACACCCATTCAAGTTAGAGTTCAGTTGATGTTAAGAGTCGCAGCAATGTTGAAAGCAGTTAAATTAAATTTAGCAATATCAAAAAAGGCAGCTCTATGAGCTGCCGTTTCGGAAACCAAAAAACGCAACTATTGCTCTGGTGTCCAGTAGTAAACTTCCCACTCCCGCAACGGTTCTGAACCGTTGTATAGGGGTTCATCAAGGGTCCGGCCCGATTTGGCTGCCCATTGCTCCATCATGACCAAGTGCTGTGGACCGGTGATCTGAACTGCCTGCATCTTGTAGGTACTGTCCTCAAGGCGCAACCAGGCCTTGTTGCCCCCAGCCTTGACTCGCTCGCCCCAGTAGCCGCCATCAGGTCGGGTCGCGGTAATGATGCCATCCTCTGTGGCGACCCAGGACAGGTAATTAACCAGAGAAGGAAAGCCTTCCAGCTTGAACTTCATGGGCCCTTCATGTTCGTTATGGATAGTAAAATCGGCCGGCGCCTCAGATAATGTGCCGCCTATAATCAACCCAGGAGTGCGACCCAGACCCTGATTGCTCAGATACGGGGCTGTAAAGACCCAGCCAAACAGCACTAGGACAATTAATACTCCTGCTGCAATAGAAATATTCTTCAAGCTCGCCATCTCGGTCTCTCCAGTAAATTGTTGGTCTTATTCGGGGCGCTAGTCTGTTGCCTGAATCTATTTTAAGCAATCAGGACTGGAATCACCATACTGCCTGTCTCTGCGGAGATTCTGCTCGCCGTCTGCCAGGGCAAGTTTTTCTGGATTAGACTTCACGAAACAATACTCTTATAGTTCTGCAATTCAGTTTTTAAGCCAATTTTAGACGTGCCCAGACTTCCTTCAATCCTTTACCTCAGCTGCCTGTTGGTCTTTTCTGGGCTGCTGGCGCCAATTAGCGCCGAACCCATCGATCGCCTTCCGAACAACGTGTTAGATGTGATGCCGCCCTCTGCCAGGGTCGACGGCGAGATCGGTGATATGGTCTACCTGGAGCGCACTTGTCGCGCTATCGGTGACACTAATCTGCGTGAGCGCATTATTAATGTTGCTGCGCAGGAATGGGCATTCTTCGGGATGAGTGTGCTGGATCTCACGCAGACCCGGGAATCTAATCCGAATTTCCAGCCTCAGCCCTGGCGCCGCACACTGATTGCAGCCGATGAAGCGGCACGGGTTGCCGACTCGATCGCCGGCTACTGGTCATCCACACCGAACAGCGCCTGGATTCTGGAGCGCCAGAATCAGTCATGGGAATCCAGAGGTGTCGGGAGCCGCTGGCGCAATCCCTGGTCCGCCGCATTCATCTCCTGGGTCATGTGCGAAAGCGGCCTGGGCGAACCATCACGCTTTCAGCGTGCAATCGCCCACCACAGCTACATCGACCAGGCGATTATGGCCCGAGACGATAAGGTATCAGGCTCCGCTTACGTAGCTTACAACCCGGGCGAGAAAGAGATGGTGCCCGGCGACATGCTGTGTCGCGGTAGCCGACCCGCCTATCGCCGTATCGAAGATCGCCGAAGTCAACTCGGCCAGGGTGCTCGCAGTCATTGCGATATCGTCGTCGCCGTAGAACAGCATAATGATCGAATACTATTGATCGGCGGCAATGTGCGCAGCTGGGTTAGGTTGAAGATGCTGCCTGGGCGCGTCAATGGCAAGGGAATTTTTGAACCCGAGCCCTACAACAACCGCCAAATTTTTGCCCATCTGCAGCTGCAGGCAGCAGCAGTTCCCAGTAATGCATTTAACCAGGCGCTTACCATGCGGCAGCTCAGTTGCTCCAACGCTGAGATACCCGCCACCTTGTGCTAGCAGTATGGCCAAACTCTACTTTTATTACTCTTCTATGAATGCGGGAAAATCCACCGCTCTGCTGCAGTCCAGCTACAATTACCAGGAGCGGGGGATGAATACCGTGATTCTCGCGCCAGAGCTGGATGATCGTTACGGTGTAGGCAAAGTTACGTCTCGGATTGGACTGGAAGCCGAGGCCTTGAGCTTTAATCCCATGGATGACTTGCTCACAAAGATCGCTGAGTCACACGCCAACAAGGAGCTGCACTGTGTGTTGGTGGATGAGGCCCAGTTCCTGACCAAGGAGCAGGTGTTTCAGCTTGGCGAGGTAACAGACAGCCTTGATATCCCAGTGCTCGCCTACGGTCTACGCACCGATTTTCAAGGTGAGCCCTTCGAGGGCAGCAAATATCTGCTGGCCTGGTCCGATAACCTGAAGGAGCTGAAGGCGATCTGTCACTGTGGCGCGAAAGCAACCATGGTGGTGCGACTGGATGAATCCGGCGATCCGGTGAAACAAGGCTCCCAGGTGCAAATTGGCGGCAATGATCGCTACGTTTCAATGTGCCGTCGGCATTTCAAGGCACTTCTGACATAAGATTGCCAGTCTGGCAAACCAACTACAAGCGCTCGGCCTCAACGATTCTCACTCCAGTCGTGCCAGGAAAAAACTCTCTCTAAGCCTCTCGTTTTGCAAAGAAGATCACATTTTTGACCTCAATTGGCAATTTTTGCGGGCCAAAGCACACCAAAAGTGTGAGCGCCTTCCACAAATTATTTTCTGAGTCATCTACGCTAGCGATATGGCAGTTCGATACACCCGGAGTGGATGAATGAGGAGTAAATCTAAATGAGCATAAACACAGAAATCGATCGCGAGCTGGACAGTCCGGTAGAAATCAGTGAGCTCATGCAACTTGCCATTTTGCACCGGTGGCAGTTTAGCTGCTTGCAGATGGTCAGAAATCACGTGACATCTGACTCTGTGCAAGTGCTGGATGTAAACATCAATGACCGTTCCTTCACGGTGGATAGCAAGGTGCTTGCCGCCAGCACCTTTGAATCAAGCGTGGTGGCCTTCAAGGCTCAAAGCGGCGGAGTCACGCTGATTTTTAAGGCCAAGGCCCTGCGCAACCAACTTGACCCTAGTGTTTATAAATGTTCCTTCGCGTTTCCAGAAGCAATCCGCCAGACCCAACTGCGTCAAGCGACTCGCATCAACCTGACAAATCAGCCCGAGGTTTCCGTTACCTTATTCCTGGAAACTCGCATGAAATTCGATGGCCGGGTGACGAACATTTCGGCTACCGGTGCAAAGATCAAATTACTCGGAGATCTTTCAGACAAGTTCAAGTCTTCCCAGATCATTGAAGATTGCCAGATTCTGTTACCCAACGGCATGCAAGCAGCGATGACTATCCAGATTCTGGGCTGTGTTTATGACATCAAAAACGGTGTGAGTTATGTCCGATGCCAGCACCTCGATATGGATGAGAACAGCGAAGCCCAGATCATCAAGATGGTTGATGCAGGGATCAAGCATCGAACCGCTCTCAAGATGAAGAGAGCGGGTTAGTGAAGCGCGCTATCTAGAGAAGCATGCTATTAATGAGGACTCTGGATTGTGATGCAATCCAGAGCCTTTTTTATTTTGACAGGCGAGTAGCCAAGCGCCCTGATTCCCTGCAATCCATTCCCACCGTTCAAAAAGTCGGCGTTGTGTCCGTACAGCAACGCAAGCAGCAGAGAATTTCGGATTTTAGCGGACTACAACGAGATCACCTGTATTATGGATTCTCGCTGCGTGATCATCTCCTTTAACTGGTTCTTAAATTTGCCCTGGTGAGGGGGTAGACATCGCTTTCTGGTCTCGTTAGAAATGTCAGAAAACCCTCGACGACGAACTCGCTCTTGCTCGCTAGAGAGCCAGTTGCTGTTCAATCCCTGCCAGGCGCTCTTGCAGCGCTAATGATGCCACAATGGCTTCAGCATAGTCGGACTCTAATTGAGATTTTAGCGCTCTCGCTTCCGCCAAGCTGTCGGCTCGGACTAACCAGATAAGTTGAAAGAGCGCCGCATTAACGTCGGCCCGCAAGCGTTCGGAGCGCCCAGCAAACTCTGCAGCCACGGCAAACTGACCTGCTCCCGCACTCAACAATGCACGCTGCATCAAGAGATCGGGCCAGCTCTCTCCGAAACCGCTGTTTTCGAGCAAGGTGTCTATCAATGCCAAGATCGGCTCT
>Ga0181564_10001308_pt1 | contig 22252 bp, 20 predicted proteins | sample 011ome_24_FD_134512 | JGI IMG/M metagenome (GOLD analysis project Ga0181564, IMG submission 134512) | Coastal salt marsh microbial communities from the Groves Creek Marsh, Skidaway Island, Georgia - 011513CT metaG (megahit assembly) | ecosystem: Environmental > Aquatic > Marine > Intertidal... | reverse complement strand
TCTTGGTTTCCGTGGCGAGAAAACCAAAAACACACCGATTGAAGTGTTTCCAGACATGGACAGACAGGCGAAGTTTAAGGCCCAGACGGTCAATAATCGCTTTTCCGACAACCGTGCAGACAGGCTTCCTGTTGCCGGGACCGTTCTGCGTGGAACTGCTCTCGAATTATCCAATGTCTTCGCGGCCTCACCTACCTTTCACAGCGATGCTCTTAAGTCAGGAAAATCTTCCGATGGAGAGTGGCTTGCCAGAGTTCCTGCCGAGCTTACCATCGACATGGCTCTACTCAAGATGGGGCAGGAAAAGTATGATATCCATTGTGCAGTTTGTCATGGCGAGTATGGGAACGGCCGCGGTGTTACTGCAAAATTCGGACTAAACCCCAGAAATTTATCTGATTCATCCCAGTCGGGCACCTATTTAGAATCGGCCGCCACTTGGACGGATGGTCAGATTTATAACGCCATTTCCAATGGTTCTGCTTCAGGCATCATGCTTGGCCTGAAAGAAAAACTTACTCCGAAGGAACGCTGGGCAATCGTACTTTATGTCCGTGCCCTACAATCTTACGTCAGTGATGCCACCTTGGCATCCAAGAAGCAGAATTTATGAGTCAGTCCGCTCAACCTAACGATCAGGGTAAGCCTGATATATCCACCAAGTTACTGGCTGGTGCAGTAATCGGTCTGGCAGTGGGCTTGGTTGGTTTATTCATGGGTATGCAGTCTGGAGACAAAGCCCCATTTCTTGGATGGTTGTGGGGATGTGCCTTCTGGCTCAGTATTGCCATAGGAATGCTCATGCTAGTGATGATCTTCCGGGTTTTTAATTCAAGGTGGACCCCGGTTGTTCGGCGTCAACAAGAACATGCACTTGCTGCCTTTCCCTGGCTAGGACTTTGCCTGCTTCCCTTGCTTTTGATTGCCTGGTTTGGCGGGGATAATTCTGGGATTCTCTGGACTTGGATTAACCCTGATTCCCCTACGATTGAGACCAGTCATGTGATTCCGGTGAAAGACGATGTACTTCACCAGAAAAAGGAAGGTTATTTAAACCTCAACTTTTTTACTTTCCGGCTTGTTCTTTATTTCGTGATTTTCTGCGGTCTGAGTCATTGGCTTAGAAAAGTTTCTTTTTCCCAGGATTTCGATGGTGATCCAAATTGGACGCACCTAGGCATGAAGATCTCTGCAGCTGGAATACCGGCCGCTGCTCTTGCTCTTACCTTTGGTGCATTCGACTTATTCATGAGTCTCGAATACCAGTGGTTTTCCACGATGTATGGGGTATGGTTTTTTGCCAGCGGCATGCGTGCGGCTCTCGCGGTGACCATTATTGTCTGCATTTACATGGTGTCGACCGGCAGGCTGAAGGGCTTATTCAAGCAGGCTCATCAATACGACTTAGCCTGTCTCTCCCTAGCTTTTACTGTTTTTTGGGCCTACATCAGTTTTTCTCAGTACTTTCTAATTTACAGTGCGAACATCCCTGAGGAAACTTTTTGGTACACTATCCGCGAGATCAACCCAAACACGGGGGAGCGTTCTGGCTGGTTTTGGGTGAGCATGGGTCTCATCTTCGGGCACTTTTTCTTCCCTTTCCTCTACCTCCTGTTTTACCGTAACAAAATCGACAAACCCCGCATTCTTTTTATTGTTTCCTGGATTCTTGTTTTTCACCTACTGGACCTTTATTGGAACATTATTCCTGGAAGGGAAATTGTCCCAGGTGCTTTCGTTGGTTTTGAGGCACGTCCTGTTCTCGGCACCCACCTTGTGTGGGGATTATTTTCTCTCTTGGGAATTGGCTGCCTTTCTGCCTGGGCGGTCCTAAGAAGTTTCAACCATTCTGCTCAGGCGGAAATTGTTCCTATCAGGGATCCCCGTATTCTCGATTCTATAAACCACCATGAGTAATCCTAGTACCCAAAGAGCCGACGGATGCAGTGTATTCTTCACCTTTCTGGTGCTGGTTTTTTTGCTTTCAGGGTTTTACATTGCCCAAAAGATCTTTGAGCCTGCCATACCAACACCAGTTGAGCAGACAGTCGATCAAGGCCGTTCTGAAATGGTGAACATCTACCGCCAGGAAAAAAGTACTTTCAATAACTTGGTCGATCAGTTCCATGCGGATCGAAATTCATCCCTCAGCTCGGCGATGTCTGCGGTTGTAAAATCTTACAACGCACCATCCTCCAAGAATAAACCGGCAAATCCTTGACTCTATTTATGTCCCAAGATTCTCCAGATAAAATTATCGATAAGTCGGCGAGGTTGGTATTCAGTTTTTTTATCTCATCCGCCGGACTTTGGTTACTTGCTGCTGCCTTGCTCGCTTATATTGCAGCCGCCAAACTGACTGACCCGTTCTTCCTCGCAAGCTTTGAGTTGCTTACCTATGGAAAAGTGAAGGTCGCACAAGCCAACGCGTTTGTTTACGGATGGGGTGGGAATGCAATTTTTGCAGTCACTCTCTGGATTTTGGCTCGTCTTTCCCAGGCTGAAGTGCGCGGGAGCGTATTTTTGATTTTAGCAGGTGTGATTTGGAATCTCGCCATTACTTTCGGTCTCCTCGGTATTCTCGATGGACACATGAGCGGTCATGAAATGCTTGAAATGCCCACTGAGGTTTGGCCAGCCATGCTTATCTCTTATTTGATAATCACTTTTCTTGCTTTGGTCATTCATCGTTCCAGGCAGGTTCGTGAAACCATTGCTCCTCAATGGTTTTTATTGGCAGCCCTTCTCTGGTTCCCTGCACTCTTTTTGATTGCTTGGAACGGTCTTGAGCTTAACACGGCTCGTGGCACTCTCCAAACCGTGCTATCGATGTGGTTTGGACAAAGTCTCATTTGGTTGTGGCTTACCCCAGTGGCGTTGGGGGCGGCTTACTATCTTATCCCTGCGATTCTTGGACGAACGATTGATAAATATTATTTAGCAATTTTTGGTTTTTGGTGCATAGCTGCCTTGGCACCTTGGTCTGTGGTGCACCACTTGGAGGGCGGACCAGTACCTATGTGGATTCCTGCGATCGGTACGGTTATGAGTATTGCGATGGTGTTCCCAATCGCGGTGGCTTCAACAAACTTTCATGCTACTGCCTTTTTGGATGTGGGCAAGGTTTGGAATAGCCTGCCTTTGCGATTTGTTATTTTCGGCACTCTTTCCTACACTATCTCGAGTTACATTGGGGTTGTTTTTTCTCTCCCTGCAGTGGCTAAAATTACCCAGTTTACAATCATCAATGAATTTCATTTTAATCAGCGTGTCTATGGCTTCTTTAGTATGATTGTTTTTGGTGCTGTCTACTTTGCGTTACCCAAGATTACTGGTCGTGAAATACCCGTAGCCGCCAAGAACTTTCATTTTTGGACATCTACCTTTGGTGTTTTACTTCTCTTGCTCGCCTACCTGATTGGGGGGCTGACCCACGGTGTTCTTGCTGGACAACCCACATTGCCTTGGTCCTCATCAGTTATTGCTTCAATACAACCTTACTTTATGATCACCAAGTTTGCATTTGTAATTCTTGGTTTTTCCCAGCTTGTCTTCGTGATCAATGTTTGGAAAGTCATATTCCCTAACCCATTTACCTGCTGTGCAAACGCCAGCAAGGAGGTGAATGCATGAATAACCTGGCTAAATTTACCATTGGTATATTCCTGACTTTAGGATTTGCCTGGCTTGCTTTTGTGGTCGGTGCCCGTTCCCAGTATGGTGACCTCACACCAACGGCTCAGGTTCTTAATGAAGACGGTTCAGTTCCTGCGGATGCAGAACTCTTCCCCCTGCCCATGAGCGGATTGGCAAAACAGGGTGCGGAAGAGTATGCTGCCCTGGGTTGTGTGACCTGCCATACCCAGCAAGTTCGCCGGGTTGAGGCCGGTTTTGATGTGGATCGGGGTTGGGGGAAACGCCCCTCCGTACCCCGTGACTATGTTCACCAGGAACATGTGCTTTTGGGTAATTCCCGCATTGGTCCTGATTTGGCTAATGTAGGCCTGCGTGGATACGATGAGTCCTGGTTCCATCAGCACCTCTTTGAACCTCAGAGTCTCTTCCCCCAATCACTATGTCCACCAAGTCACTTTTTGTATACTGAGGTGGATGAAGGTAATGATGTTGTGATTGAGATCAATTCCACTGATGAGTCTAAGTCTTCCCGCTTCGTCAAACCATCCGTCCGGGCAACCCGATTGGTCGCCTACATGCTTTCCCTCAAACAGGATTACGAGCTTCCTGAGGTTGCTTTTGTGGAGTCTGCTGAAGAGGTGGACTTGGAAAAAACGGAGATTGTGGCGACTGCAGCTGAACCAACTGGACAGCTGCCTGAGTGGTTGCGTGATCAGATGGAGGCAGGGAAAGAGGTGTATATGAAAGCTGCAACTGGAGGGGGTATGTGCTTTACCTGCCACCAAGTAAACGGACAAGGTTTGGCCGGACAATTTCCCCCACTCGCCGGTTCGGATTGGGTTTTGGGAAACAAAGACAGGTTAATCAAAATTTCGATGTATGGATTGATGGGGGAAATCGAAGTAAACGGGGTTAAGTACAACAATGTAATGGCTCCTCCTGGTATTCCCCCCGGTTCCCTAACTGACGAACAGATCGCCAATGTTTTGACTTACATCCGTAATGACTGGGGTAACTCCGCATCTGCCATATCTGCTGAAGAGGTTGCCCGGGTGAGGGCATCGCTTGATGGGCGCCCGGCGATGCAAATGTTTACCGCTGCTGAACTTACTCCTCCCGTACAATGAGCGAAGAAATAAAACCGCAGGATAACACATCCCACCAGCAGGTTCTCTCTGATGAGGAGATCGTTACCTCACATGTTGAGCTAAGCAAAACCAAACATGAACCTACGAGCTATTTTCTCAAAGCACCTCTCATCTTCGTATTTGTTTTTGGTTGCCTGATTTTTGTTTGTTCCATTCAACTTGCTCATTCGACCAACAAGTTTCAGCTCCACCCCCCGGTGGAAGTTGTCGAACTTACCCCTGAGGAGAAAGAGACATTACGTCTTGAGCGAAAGCTGAGTTCAGGAGAGAAGATTTTTGCGGCTCGTTGTGCTTCTTGCCATCAGGCAAATGGTCAAGGCATTGAAGGTCAATTTCCCCCGCTTGCTGGATCGGAGTGGGTTTCCGCAGATCCTGGTGTTATCAGTAATATTATTCTTAAGGGTCTGAAAGGTGAAATTGTGGTCAAAGGAATAACCTATGGCACTTCCGCAGCTGCCAATATGGCTGCTGTTCCTATTTCTGATCGAGAAATTGCCAATGTCGTAACTTATGTCAGGCAAGCTTGGGGAAACTCTTCCTCAGAAGTTTCAGAGGGTGAAGTTGCCAAGTTTCGGGCTGATTCTGCTGAACAGCAGGACCAATGGACCGGGGATCAGTTAAAAGCCTTGTTCGCAGATACCTTTTTGAACTAAAGATTTTTTTGTTATTCTCTTTCAAGTTGTCCGAAAAATTTATTCGGACACAATGAAGCCATTGAGTCTCTATAATTATATATTACTCCCGGTTCTTGTCCTGGGACCTATTGGAGTTTTGGCCGGTTCAGTTCATGAAAAGCCGGAGCATTTTTTCAGTCAACTCAGGCAGATTATCCATGGACTTGATAGTAAGTCTCCGGTCTTGCTTCAATTGGAGGCTGATGTCGCCGAGTCCTCTGCTAATGTTTTGTATGCACGGGCTGAAAAAGGTCTTAAGTTTGGGCTAAATATTTCCAATCAATCCATACATCAAGACAACCCTGATGAAGACTATTATCACCACTTTCGAACTTTCAGTCAGGTGTATCTACGAAAACCCCTTTATCATTGGGGGGCATTAGAGGCTCAAGAGAAAATTGCCCTAGAAAATGAGATTTCTAAGCATGAAATTTTTAAGTTCAGAAAAAGATCATTAATTGGCGAATGTAGATCGCAATATTTACAACTCATATTGGATCAATATCGTTTGGGACTTACACAAAAATATATTGATTTAGCCCAAAAGAATACCGCTAATATCAAAAAAAAACTCAGCCTTGAAATTGATACTCAATTGAACCTCGATCAGGCACTTTCCTATGAAATTAGCAAAAAAATAGAGTTGTCTGAACAATTGGTTCATCTTGAAACAAAAAAGGCAGAATTTGCCTCCCTATTTGGGTACACCGAGAATTTGGAATTGGAAATGAACGAGAGTTATATGTCCTTTTCTCTCGATTATAATTTTACATCGAATTATCCAATCCTGATTGCGACAGCAGACTCTTCGGAGATTAGACATCTTCGCCACTTGATCCGTAATGAAGAAAATAGGAAGACCATTGCCAACAGTCAGTTAAAGCCAAAATTAAACTTGTTGAGCACTTTTTATCAGGATCAGATCGATGTTGTTGGTAGTCAAGAAAACCTCCAAAGGAATAATTTCCTGATTGGCATTGAGGCGAATTGGGCGATTTGGGATTCTTATCAAAGCAAAGCCCAAAGACAGGCGGCAATTGCACGCCAGGAAAAATATGAACACATGCTAGAACAGAGAAAAAAAGTGTTTTTTATCCAAGTTAATGCAATTGCAGATGAGTTGTCTTCCCTAAACGATCGAATTAGTTTGTCTCGAAAGATGATTAATATTGAGAAGCGCAGGGTTGCCAAAAGTAAAATGGAGTACGATTTGGGAAAAGTGAATTACTCGACTTATTTATCGCATCTGCTCGCCTTGGATACATCCCATATCTCTAATTTGGGATTAATAAACAAATATCTTCGTTTGGTCGATTTATATGACCAATATGTTAATTCTGTTGATTATATAGGAGTCAATTTGAAATGAAAGTATCCAAGACCAAGATCTCCTTGTTTTTTTGTTTTATTCTTGGCGTCGCCTTTATTGCGTCACGGTTTTTAGTAGAAATGTTTGCTTCCGAGACCTTGGTAGTAAAGGCGAAGGATGGTTATATAAGAGACTCGGTTACTGGAAATATCCGGGTTCATGCGGCTGCAACCTATGATTTAAAAGCCGAAGCGAGTGGGGAAGTCCAATGGGTTGCAATTTTACCGTTAGGAAACCCTTTGAATGTAGAAGTGAACCAAACCCTTATCATGCTGGACATGGAGGATGTGAATCGTTCAATTACGAGGCTGAATTTGGATAGGGCGCAGCACCGTGAGCGTATCCAGGCAGGTTCACTCACTAAAATTCTACTTAATATTCGAGAAAAGGAATTAAGAGATCTCAAAGCATTAGCTAAAACAGAGTACCTATCGGCCTATGATATCGAGGCTAAGACGAATGAAGTAGAGCGCTTGCGCGCCCAAATCAGGCATGAACAATTAGCCGATGAGCATTTTATCCAGAATTATTTTCACCATTTATCCAAACTTGAAGATGAGAAAGAAAAAAAGTCGATCAGAAGCCCTATCGCTGGTGAATTTAGTGCCTGCTATGTTGCTCCAGGCAACCAAGTTTTTCACGGAAATGTAGTTGGGAAGGTATATTCAGAGCAGCGAATTATCGAAGTGTCCTTACTGGAAGAAGAATTCAAGGAACTCAAAGTAGGCATGGCTGCAGGGGTATCTCTCCTCTCCACTGGCGATAAGATTTATTCCGCAAAAGTTTCTGCCCTTTCTTCCACAGTAGAAGCAAATTCTGGGATCAGGAAGCTCTACCTCGAAATGGATGAAAATAATCTTTCCCTTCCAGTGGGAAGCTCCGGAAGAGCCGAAATTATTCGTAAAGAAAAAGAGAGTGCCCTGATTATCCCAAGAAAAGCACTGGTTGGAGATTTTGTGGTAGTTACGGAAGCAGGGCGAGCAATGTTTAAAAAAGTCAGCGTGGGTGCCAAGAATCTCAAAACTGTGGAAATCTTAGAAGGTATAAAGGCCGGTGAAAATGTAGTCATTCAGACGCCCCATCTTCTTCGCGAAGGGGAAAGAGTTGAACCCATCTTGGTTTCCTTCAGCGAATAAATTTCCTTTCGCATGCTTTGCTTAGAGATAGCCTGGAGTTACTTGGTGAGCAGAAGGCGCTCGATGCTTTTTAGCCTTGTCGGAATTATCTTTGGCGTTGCTTTTTTTGTGATCACTCAGGCTCAAACATCTGGTTTTGAGCAGTTTTTTATCCAACTATTTTGGGAACCAATGGAGCAATCCGAATTTCCGACCGCTATCAAGATACTTTTGGCACCGTTGAAAGCGTTAGCGATGAGGGCAGGACCAAGTTTATTTTTCATACAAAGGAGGATGCCCGCTATCACAAGGGAATACAGCAGCCTTCTTCCGTCAGGTCAGCTCTGGATGCTTTTCCAGAAATCATTGGTATATCTGAGATCCTGGAGGGAGTCGGTGCTCTCGATACCGGATCAAGAAACAAAACCGTTCATGTCCACGGCATTCGCTGGGAGGACCATTCCAGTGTTAGTGATTTAGGTAAGCATATCTTGCAAGGGGCGGGGTACGGGTTTTCGGCGGATCAGATGGGGTTTTTGTTAGGTTCGAGGATTGCCCAAGAATTGAATCTTCAACTGGGTGACAGGGTGACGCTCACTGGTGGAGTTAGAACCTTAAATTTAAAGGTAGCAGGGGTTTTTGAAACGGGAGTTAGTCAAATTGATAAGAACCGAATTTACATGCACCTTTCGATGGCCCGATCTTTTCTCGGTCAACCATTCGGAGGTTCAGTTTTTCAGGTTGGTTTATCTGAGCCGGATATCGCCCCCCAGCTTTCTGCCCAAATTCAATCTACCTTGAATCATCGTGCTGTGAGCTGGCAGGAGCGTGAGAAAGTTTGGTTGGATGTTTTTAAAGCACTCAAATTCTCCTCCGCGATTACGGTGTCTTCCATCATTCTTTTATCAGGTCTGGGTATGTTCAATGTATTTGCAGTCATGGTTTTTGAAAAAACAAGGGATATCGCCATCCTGCGTGCCTTAGGATTTTCTCCCCAAAACATTTCCGCTGTTTTCCTTTGGCAAGGTTTTATTATTTTGATCTGGGGCGTTTTGTTAGGTGCTTTGCTGGGGGCTTTGACTACTTGGGTCATATCTCGGGTGCCCTTGCGTATTCGTGGGATATTTTCAACTGATAGCTTTGTGGTGAATTGGGATGGGTCTCATTACCTTTGGGCTGCGATGATTTCCTTTTTTGTGGTAAGCATTGCCTGTTATATCCCCGCACGAAGAGCTGCACGTGTGCAACCTGCGAAAATTATTCGCGAAACCGTATAGTGTTTGCATGAATTCTACTCTTCTTCGTGCAGAATGTATCGACTACAGTTTCAAAGAGTCGGGTAGTCAGGGCAGTTTATCAACAAATGTTCTTAAAGGCGTTTCCCTCTGTCTCAATGCCGGTGAAATTACTGCGGTGGTGGGGCCTTCGGGGTGCGGGAAAAGTACTTTGCTTTATTTGTTGGGTCTATTGGACCGCCCGGAAAAGGGATCCATCTTTTTTAAAGGGCAAGAAGTGGGGCATTCCAGCGAAGAGGTCCGTACCCAGTTAAGAAATGAGGAGATTGGTTTCGTTTTTCAGTTCCATTTTTTGATTCAGGAACTTACCGTTTTGGAGAATGTGGCTCTTCCTTTGCAAAAATCAGGCATGGCGAAGGCAGAGGCACACCAATCCGCTTCAGCCCTCTTGGAAAAACTGGGAATGAGCAGTATGCAGGGACGGCATGCTCACAAGTTGTCAGGAGGGGAGCGGCAACGGGTCGCCATTGCCCGGGCACTGGCCAATCAACCAAGTATTCTTTTGGCCGATGAGCCTACCGGTAACCTCGATAGCCATAACTCAGATACGGTTTTCAACCTCATGTTACAGCTGGCAAAAGAAAAAAATGTCGGGGTTTTGATTGTGACCCATAACCGGGATTTGGCTTCCCGTTGTGACCGGGTGATATCCATCCGGGATGGGGTAATCGTAAACCCTGGAGATGCTTAATTTTTCTTGCGGCTTTTTACAATGGTCTCATAGGCCAGATTGATCCGACTTAATTGCTCATTGGCAAAATCAATGAATTCCGGAGGTAGTTCTTTGGGTTTAATTTTGTCTGGGTGAAATTCAGAAACCTTTTTTCGGTAGCACTTTTTGAGTTCCTCATCGGTACAATCTGCAGTGAGGCTTAGGATTGCAAATGCCTCGGAGAGAGCAGGGGGGGGGCTTGATTTCAAGGAGTTGCCGGGTTGGTATCCTCCCTGGATCCATGAACGCAGGGTTCCCTTTTTTAAACGTAATTCCTGTTCGCCTAAAAGAAGTAACCGGATCTGCTTTTCATGTAATTTATGTCCATTTGACTGAGCAATTTCATAGAGGCCGCCCAAAAAGGCATGGCATACAGTGGAGTCAAATTGAACCAGTTTGCCGACCTGTGCAAAATCCTCGGATAAGGGACGGGTGTTTTCCTTTGATTTGCGGAAAACGGATATACAAAATTCTTTTATCCTGTCGTTTTCGCACATCCGGTCCATGAGGGATTCCGCCTTATTGATCTCATGTTCGGAAATACGGCCATCTGCTTTGGCAATTTTTGCGGCACAGGAAAAGAAGTGAGCTAAATAGAAAAGCCTGGCCTTTTGGGCATTGGTGGGCGGTCGGTTTGTCTCATCAAATAAATGACCGATCGCAGTGCCAACAAGGGAAGTTAACGGGCCTGCAAGCATACCTAGACTGGCACCCACCACTTTTCCCCACCAATTCATGTATGGTTATGGCTTAGTTGAAAAAAAGAAGCACCGATGGCCTAGGAGGAGCTGGTTAAAGCCTCCGGTAGGGTTCCGGATTGGGGCCGATCGGAGTTCCTTTGTTCGGGATCACCTGAACACAGCGATCATCCCAAAGCTCAATCATATCCATATCCTTCGCATTAGTGACCTCCAATTCGGGTAGATTATGTTGCTTGAGCCAGGCAAGAATGGGCGGAATGGCAAGCTTGGGGTTCTGGGCACGGGCCGTGACAATTTTTACCCGGTACCCCATTTCCAGCCAAATACGTACCCGTTTAATCATATTGGGCACGGGTTTACCAATATGCTCAAATCCCTTCCAGGCTTCGGCTTCGGCGAGCGTGCCATCAAGGTCGACTCCAATCCACTGCCTGGATTCTGCTTTTTCTCCAAATTGATTCATGTCAGTGATGGGTAGCCCAGGCGTATGGGGCACACGCACAGAAATTTTCTTTTTAGAGAATGCCTGCCTGAAAAATCGAAACATAGAATAATCTTCAATCTTTTAAAACCCTGTCTTAAGGTTTAGGGTTCATCAATCTTTTTAAGTGTTCCTTATTCTTTTAACTATTCCGATCGACCCATTTAGCATTCATGGGTTTCCCTGGGTATTGATCGCATTGTGGAACATTTGGTTGTTTCAACCCGTGGTCACTTTTTTTCATGAACTCGGGCATGCGTGGGCCGCCCTTCTATTTACAAGGGAAAAGGTGAGCCTCCACATAGGGCAGCAAAACTTGTCGCCCTCTTTTTCATTCTGCTTTGGAAAAAGGTTTTTGGCCAATGTGTCCCTAAGGAAAGGAAAATGGGGGTATACTCAATACCAGTTGGAAGAAGAGAGCATATGGGGGCATTTGCTCATCCTGTTGAGTGGCCCACTGATGACTCTGCTGTTAACTTGCTTAGCAGGTTATTTCCTGTTCTTTACCGCAAACAATCCTGTACTGGAAAATGTTTTGATCAGTTGGTTTTGCGCTAATTTTCTTACCTTTATCCGTGCCGTCCTGCCGATGAGAATGCAACCGACTCCTTCTTTTCCGGAGGGCCCGCCGAGCGATGGCTTGCAAATCTGTAATCTCCTCTTTCCCTCGCCTAAATCTTAGCAGTTTGAGAGGACTTAAAGGAGTTTAATCGGACTGGTTGTCGTAGAGGTTACGGTAAAGCTGGCAGTTACGATAGATTTTACTGTGGGGACCATCGGCAATGATTTTTCCCCGCTCCAGCACGAGTATACGATCGGCCAGCCGGATCGAGCTGAATCGGTGAGCGATTAGAAAGGTGGTCTTTCCCTGAATGAGCCGGGACATTGCAGTATGAATTTTTTCTTCGTTCTCTGTGTCCAGGGCAGAGGTTGCCTCATCGAGAATAAGGATAGGGGAGTTCCTGTAAAAAGCGCGGGCAAGAGCAAGCCTTTGTAACTGTCCTCCCGAGAGGCGACTGCCGCGTTCTCCAAGAATCTCATTTTCCTGATCTTTCATCAAAGAGACAAATTCCGAGGCGTTGGCAGAATCGAGGGCATCGGAAATAGGGCACTCGGTGAAAGATGAATGGCCAAGTTTTATATTTTCTCTGACTGAGGCATCAAATAGGAATGGTTTTTGGGGAACGAGAGCGACCATTTCCCTTAAGGCGTGTAAATCCACGTCGCGTAGGTCAATTCCATCTATGGATATAGAGCCCGAAGAGGGGTCGTGAAACCGTGGGATAAGTCCGGCAAGGGTACTTTTGCCCGCTCCACTGGGTCCGACCAAGGCAATGATTTCACCTGCTTCTGCGGTAAAACTTATTTCGGACAGGGCAGGCGGGGAGGGGTTCTTCTGATCAAAGGACGGGTAGCTATAACTGACGCGGTTAAATGTTATTTTTCCCTTCGGGGAAGTGATCTTCTGAGAGTTGGGTGCATTACTAATAGTCTCCTCCGCACTAAGGATATGGTCCAGTCGGGTAAGGGAGGCTAGGCCTTCCTTTACCTTATTGTGAATGGTCCCGAGTTTTTTAATGGGCTCGTAGGACATATACAGAGCCACAATAACCGGTACCACGGCATCGAGGTGGATGGAGGTCTTGGCTGCCTGAAAGATGGCAATGGAAATACCCGTTGCCGTAATGATTTCAATCAGTGGGGTGAGAAGATGGGCATATTTGATCACCTTCATGCGGGCGGTGAAGAATTGATCCGCAGCTTTTTGAAAACGGTCCACTTCTCTATTTTTAAGATTGAAGGCACGGATTTCTGTCGGACCGGAAAGGTTTTCACTGAGAATGGCCGTCAAACCGCCCACTTGCTGCTGCATGCCAAGAGCCTTGGACATAAGAAGCTCACCGACCCGACGGATCGGGAATACACAGACCGGGATGACCAGAAGGCAGAGGAGCACGAAAGCCATACCTTCTCTCTGTACTGCCATCACGCAAAGGGCACATATTGCACCGATAAAAGTGATGGGTTGTTTGATGAGATCATTGCTTACCGCGAGAATGGCGGACTGAAGCTGTCCGGTGTCAGAGATCACCCGACTCAAGAGATCACCGCTCTTATTTTGGCTAAAAAAAGAGATAGGCAAATTTTGAAGTTTTCTAAAGACATCGAGCCGGATTTTTTCCAGAACCCTCATCCCACAATAGTTGATCAGGTAGGAATTCGCATAACTGCTGACCCCCCGGACAAGAAAGACGGCCGGAAACCAGGCGACATACCAAAAAATTCCCCAGGATGGGAGGGTGGGGGCAGATGGGTCCGTCGGGAATATTTTTGGGAATACCTGATCAATCATGTAGGGCAGGCCGAATCCGCTACTCAGCCCATACACTGCACCACATAACAAAGCACCAAGAAAAGAAAGCCAATGGGCTTTTAGGTAAAAAAAATAGGGAAGCAATCGGCGGAATCCGGGAGCATTTTCAGTCGTTGGTGTGGGATCCATGGTAGTTGTCAAAGCAATTGATCGACCGTCTTTGGGTAGAGGCGCCCGGTTACCAGTGCCTGTTCCCTGAGATAAGAGGAGGATTCTTCCCTGAGTCTATTCAATTGCTCGCTGGTCATTCTCCATTTCCAATTACCATGCTCATGCCCAGGCCTATTAAATCTTGCTTCTGTTCCCAAGGATAATAAATCCTGAGCCTGCACAATCACCAGAGGGGGGACCGAGCGATATGCCTGCCTAAGCATCTCCCAACCAGGTGCATCACCGGAAACATTGAAATACCTGCGAAAGTTCGATCTGGTTTGTTCGCAAGAGGCATTATACCAACCTACTGCAGTGTCGTTGTCATGGGTTCCGGTGTACAAAACCAAGTCTTCTCTTAGGTTGTGGGGGAGATAGAGGTTTTCCGGTTCTCCACTGAATGCAAATTGCAGAACTGCCATTCCAGGAAGACCAAATTTTCTTCTTAATGAACGAACACCCTCATGAATCTCACCCAGGTCCTCGGCCAAGAAAGGGAGGTGGGGGAATGCCGCTCCGATATGTTGCCAAAATTTTCCACCGGGTCCATCAATCCACCTTCCTTCTTTTCCATTCCTGGCATTTGCGGGAATGCTCCAGTAATCATGGAAAGCACGGAAGTGATCGATGCGTAGAACATCAAATAAATCGAGTTGATCCGAGATGCGGGCCGTCCACCAACGATATTCTTCAGCATCATGGACAGGCCAATCATAAAGTGGGTTACCCCAGTACTGGCCGTCTTCATTGAAATAATCAGGCGGAACCCCGGCAACGGCCTGGAAATGCAAGCCTGGATCGATTTGAAAAAGGGAGGGCTCGGCCCATGCATCCGCCGAGTCAGGGGCGACATAAATAGGAAGATCGCCAATGATGGAAACCCCTTTCTTATGGGCATAGCTTCGCAAATTGTTCCATTGTGCCCGGAATAAGAGCTGCTGAAAGTAGATGTATTGGCAGTCCGGTTCAGTGGGTTGGTTAAGGGCCTTGATTAAGGCAGGGGAGGAAAATTTTTCTTTTTCTGGCCATTTCCACCAAGGGTTCAAATCGTTCTTGTATTTTAGCAACTGGTAGGCCGCATAAGGCTGTAACCAGTCCGCGTGGTTGGAAATAAATGAATCCAGACTTCCATATTTATTTTCGAGAGGATGAGGATTTTCCCTGAACCTTAAAAAGGCAGTCCTCAGGCAAGGTTCAAAGAATTCGTAAATCTTTGCATAGTCCACCTGTTGGCGGGGAAGCTGTTCCAGCATACTTAGCTCACTTTTTTGAATATAGCCAAGGTCTATGAGCTCATCCCAGTCGATGAAATATGGATTACCTGCGGAAGATGAAAATACCTGATAAGGGGAGTCGCCAAATCCGGTCGGGCCTACCGGGCAGGTCTGCCAAAAACGGAAACCGGCATCTGCGAGAAAATCGATCCAGTTTTTTGCACCTACTCCTAAAGTGCCCACACCAGAGGAGGAAGGAAGGGAGGTTATGTGCAGCAATACACCTGCAGAGCGTTCACGTAGCCATGAAGGAAGTTCAGACATTTTAATTAGACATAATGTATATTGTGCGAACTTATTTGATTCCCCAGCGTTTGGTGAACGGATAGTAAACAAACAAGGCCCGGCCAATTAGTTCATCTTCAGGAACAAATCCCCACGCCCGACCATCGAGGCTGTCAGTTGAATTGTCGCCCATGGCAAAGTAACCATTCTTTTGGGTGGGATTCTGTGGATCCCTGCGTTGAGGAACATTGAGGAGTGAACGATTGGTCAGTAGACCCTCAGCACGGTATGCGGGAAATCCGTCCTCGTTGAACTGATGGGGAGATTTTGCAAATGTTTCTGCCTGCTGGTTATTCTGCAGAATAGCAAGGTGGGAATCCGCCGGTTGGCCATTACGATATAATACGCCAGGCACCCCCTTACGCACATCTGTGCCGTTGGTGAAAACTGATTCAGGTACGCGAATCTCTAGGGTATCACCAGGTTCCCCGACCAGTCGTTTGATATAATATTTATCCTCACCAATCAGGCTTCTGACCTCAGTATTGAGCTCCCGGTTAAACGCGTCAATTCCGGCTGTTTTAAAAATAATGGGATCGCCTGATTTTGGGTTGATGAAGTTGTAACTCATGCGGTCGACAAATAAGGCGTCACCGAGGAGTACATCAAAAGCAAGCGGTATATCCCCTTTGCTGACCCTCGAGTCACTGAGTTTCATTCTTCCGCGGGCAATCGATTCATCTTGGGCAATTACCATGGGCAAATCTCTGAGGTCTTTAATACCTGCAAATCTCTCCGCCAGTAACTGATCCATGTCAAATTCCGCGGGAACTTGCAGAAAGTGTGCCTTTCCTCCTATTTCAAAAGTGTATTCCCTGACCATGGTGGGAAAGATAAAGAAACGGCCATGGGGGAAATTTGCCTGAACATATCTGTGGCTGGTGCCATTTTGTAGGACCAGATAGAGTTTGCCGGAGCTTTCCGCTTCCAATCGATAGTGAGATGCACCCAAAAGCAACTTATCCCGAGTTCTTTCTGCAATATTTGGGGGCGTTTCATTCTCATAGATGTAGGGTTTCATCCCATAAAACGAAGGAAACATCGAATTGGTCGGAATAATAAATGGCTGTATAAAAAAACTGCGGATTCCAAGAATAACAATTGCTGCCACCAGGAGCATTTCCACATTTTCTACCCAGTTTTTCCTATGATAGTAGTTGCCCCCAGACTTCCTCAAAGCCTCATCCAGGATTCTCGCCTTATTTTCAAGGGTTTCGGATGAAACTTTTCTTTCCCGCAATGCTTCCTTTAATCCTTCGTTGGCTAAATTCAGCCCCCGTGCCTCCACTGCGGGCAATCGGTCCTGCCTGAATGCGTAGACTTTAAGCCCAAGGGTGAGCAGTTCTTTTGCCCCTTTTTTTTCTCTTCTCGAAGCCCTTTGGGGATTGTTTGTATCTTGATTCATTGGACGAAATAGATGTGAAGGTAAGTATTAGTCAGGAAGAACTCTTAAGAATCTGGACAAAGGCCTCTTGAGGAATATTGACGCTTCCAATTTGTTTCATTCTCTTTTTTCCCTCTTTTTGCTTGTCCAAGAGTTTTCGCTTACGGGAAATATCCCCACCATAGCACTTTGCCGTAACATCTTTTCTCATGGCACTAATGGTTTCACGGGCTACCACTTTTCCCCCGATTGCGGCCTGCAGGGCGATTTTAAAAAGTTGCCTGGGGAGAATCTCCTTCAGTTTAGCACAAAGTGCCCTCCCCCTCGATTCCGCTTTGTCCCGGTGGACGATCGTCGAAAAGGCGTCCACTGGTTCCGAGTTGACGAGAATTTCCATTCTTACCAAGGCGGAATCCATGTATTCATCCATATCGTAGTCCATGGACCCGTACCCGTGGGTAATGCTTTTGAGCCGGTCATTGAAATCCACCAAAATCTCATTCAGGGGAAGGTGACAGGTGAGCATAATTCTGGTCTCGTCGATTGTTTCGGTGTCGCGGCAACTTCCTCTTTTCTCAGTGACCAGGGCGAGAAGGTCTCCAATGGACTGATTGGGGGCGTGAATGCGGGCGAGAATGGTGGGTTCTTCAATCTTGTCGATTTCCGAAGGGTCAGGTAACTCAAGGGGATTATCGATCTCCATGACTTGCCCAGTGGTAAGAAAAACCCTGTAAATTACGCTTGGATAGGTGGAAATCAAATCGAGCTCATATTCCCGCCTAAGCCTTTCCTGAATAATTTCCATGTGCAGGAGTCCCAGAAATCCACAGCGGAAGCCGAAGCCGAGGGCGACAGAGGTTTCGGACTGGAAGGTAAAGGAGGCGTCATTCAACCTCAACTTCCCGACCGACCTCTTCAGTTTCTCATAATCGGAAGTGTCGAGGGGGTAGAGTCCGCTAAAAACCATCGGTCTGACCTCTTTGTAACCAGGCAGCATTTCCTCCGCCATGTTGTCGGTAAGGGTAAGAGTATCCCCGATTTTAATATCGGCCACATCCCGAATGCCGGTGACAATGTAGCCCACCTCCCCTTCCGCTAAGCTTTTTTTCGGATGGGGACGAGGAATGAATTTCCCGATCTCCTTGATCTGGGTTTTTCTCTGGTCGCTCATCAGGGAGAGATTGCCGTTTTGAGCAAAAGTTCCCGAAAATACACGGACATAGCAAATGACGCCCTTGTAGGAGTCGAACTGGCTGTCAAATACGAGTGCCCGTGCCTTGGGGTGCTCCGCCCATCGGGGCGGGGGCAATCGGTGCACCACAGCTTCAAGAATTTCATCCACTCCAATACCGGACTTTCCGCTTGCGTGGATGGCGTCCTCGGCTGGGATGGCGAGAATTTCCTCAATTTGGTGAGAGACCCGGACCACATCCGCACTGGGTAGGTCCACTTTGTTGATTACCGGAATAATCGTCAGGCCCTGTTCATCCGCAAGCTGGGCATTCGCCAATGTTTGCGCCTCGACCCCCTGTGAAGCATCGATCAGGAGCAATGCCCCTTCACATGCGGCCAGGCTGCGTGATACCTCATAGGAAAAATCGACATGGCCTGGGGTGTCGATCAGGTTGAATAAATAGGTGCTTCCATCCTGAGCGAGGTAATCCATTGACACGGGATGGCACTTAATGGTTATCCCCCTTTCTCTTTCCAAATCCATGGAATCAAGCAACTGGTCCTTCATTTCCCGTTTGAGAACGGTCTGCGTGCGTTCGAGGAGACGATCAGACAAGGTAGTCTTGCCGTGATCGACATGTGCGATGATACAAAAATTACGAATCTTGTGCGTTTCCACCATTAAAAAGTTGACCACTCCGTGTTTCTCTCGACAAAAGTCAATAGAGTCCACTTAAGTGTGGATATCTTATCACACAAAACTGAACAATGGACAAGAATCGACTTCATGGAGTGCACACTGCGCTGGTTACACCAATGGCGGCGGGTGCGGTTGCCTATTCTGATTTAGAGCGCCTTATTGACAGGCAAATAGAAAGTGGGGTTTCCGGAATTGTGCCCTGTGGCACCACCGGTGAGTCCCCCACCCTTTCTGAGTCTGAGCACTTGGAGGTGATCCGCAAGAGCGTCGAATGCACGGCAGGGAAAACTCTGGTCATTGCTGGGACAGGTGCCAATTCCACGGAGGAAGCCCTCTCCCTGACGCGTTCTGCTGACCAAGCAGGAGCGGATGCCTTCTTGCTGGTGGCTCCCTACTACAACAAACCGAGCCAGGAGGGCTTGTTTGCCCACTTTAGTGCTCTAGCCGAGATTACTGAGAAACCGATCGTGCTTTATTCGATTCCCTCGCGTTGCGGAATCGAGATTTCCACGGACTTGGTATGCCGGTTGCGGGAAAAATATCCACATGTCTGTGCGCTCAAGGAAGCGGGTGGCCAATCGGCAAAAGTTTCTGAAACCCTTTGCCGTATTGACGAAGACTTTGTGGTTCTATCAGGGGATGATGGATTGACTCTTCCCTTTATGGCCTGTGGGGCAATGGGAGTGGTCAGTGTGGCGTCGAACCTTGTTCCGGAGGTTGTTACAAAAATGGTTCGCCTGGCTTTGGCTGGGGACTATGAAAGTGCCCGCAAAATTCACCATTTTCATTATGGGTTATTTACCGATCTTTTCTGTGAGCCCAATCCTGTGCCGGTCAAAGTGCTCATGCAAATGGCGGGCATGATTGAGTCAGCAGAAGTTCGTCTTCCCCTTTCCCCACCCTCTCCTGCAAATTTGGCTTTACTCAAAGGCCTTTGCTCCACTCTTTCGCTTCCTGAGAAAGTATATTGATGAGCCTTAAAATCTTACTTTGTGGGGCCGGAGGGCGAATGGGGCAGGCAATTTCCTCGATTGCGGGGGATCATGGGTGCTCAGTCACCTGCCCGGTCGATCTGGGCGATGATCCGGCGGAAGGGATAGCTTCCTGTGATGTGGTGATTGATTTTTCGCTGAGGGAAGCTACCTTGCCGCTCGCCCGTTTGTCTGCGGAACATGGTAAGCCCATGGTCATCGGAACCACCGGGCACGAACCGACTGAGAAAGCAGAAATAGAGGAGATCTCCTCAAAGGTTGCCATGGTGTGGGCAGGTAATTTTTCCACCGGGGTAAACCTTCTTTTTTACCTGACCGAACAGGCTGCCCGGGTGCTTGATCTTGAATCTGATTTTGACCCCGAGGTCATCGAAATGCACCACCGCTTAAAAAAAGACGCTCCCAGTGGGACCGCAGACAGATTAATTGAAATTCTTAAGGCATCCCGTGAATTAAGCGATAGCAATGTGGCCCATGGCCGTTCCGGAATGATGGGTGAGCGCCCCATGCGGGAAATTGGTTCACATGCCCTGCGCGGCGGAGATGTGGTCGGCGATCACACGGTCATGTTTGCCGGTATGGGGGAAAGGGTCGAGCTCACCCATCGGGCAACTGACCGCAAAATTTTTGCCGCAGGTGCTCTAAGGGCGGCCAGATGGGTCCACTCCCAACTGCCAAGACTTTATTCAATGCAGGATGTTCTCGGTCTGAAAGCGTAAGGACAAGATGATCGCATTTCTTGAAGGCAATTTGGTGGAATGCCAGCTCAATCTGGCGGTAATTCAGACTGGTGGAGTTGGATATGAGGTCCATGTGCCTCTGACAACATCTGAGAAATTACCTGCACTTGGTGAGTCTGTTAGACTTCATATTCAGGCGACCTATCGAGAAGACTCGCAAACACTTTATGGCTTTGTTGACCGCGAGTCCCGCGATTTTTTCCGCATGATCGTGGATAAAGTATCCGGGATTGGGCCAAAGATTGCCCTTAATCTACTGGGTTCGCTCTCTTTGCCCACTTTAAAGAACTCAATTGCTCAGGGAGATGTGGGGATGCTTTCCAAAGCACAGGGGCTTGGGAAAAAGACTGCCGAAAGAATTGTAGTTGAATTAAAGGACAAGGTTCTACCAAAGGGACTGAGTGGAGGGGGTTCCGCCGAAGCTGTTTCAGGTGCTGCAGTTGGTGCGGGTGAAAAAAAACCGGCTTCCCAGGGGCAGGATATTGTTGCTTACAGCGACGCGGTTTCTGCCCTGCTCACGCTTGGCTACAAGGCGACGGAGGCAGATCAGGCGGTTCGGAGAGCCGCCGATTCTTTGGGTATGAATTGCACCACGGAGGAATTAATCCGCCAGGCGTTGGGAAGATAGGGCGAGTTCAGCCTGAATGTATCCCTGCAGGTACTTACCTGCCTCTTTTACGGCCTGCTCAAGCTCGCCAGATTGTGCCCAGTGGCAGGCAATTCCAGTAGCCAGCCTGCACCCCGTTCCGCGCACCTGAGTTCCTCCGATAAGCCGTTTCCATGGGTATGTCAAGGTGGGCTGATCATTTCTAAAAAGAAAATCTGTGCAGTGTTCACCTTGGGCATGTCCCCCCTTAATCAGGACCGATTTTACACCCAATTGCAACCAGGTCTTCCCCAGTTTTTCAGGATCTGGCTCAGTGTTGTTGGATGTGTGATCGCACATTCTTTGAGCTTCCTCAAGGTTGGGGGTCGCGAGGTCGACTAGCGGAAGCAGGATGTGTCTAACTGCATCCCAGCCCTCCTCATCGATAAGAAAGTGACCGGAACTACTAAGAAGGACAGGATCAAGGATGACCAGAGGAAATCGATGCTGGTGAATCAGTTCAGTAACGACTTTTACGGTCTTTGCATCGGGAAGCATTCCTATTTTGAGCCCGTGTATGGGCACTTTGGTAAGCTCGGAAAACTGACTCCTCAGCCCCTCCTCGGGAAGGGCAAATGAACGAATACCTTGCTTTCCATTTTGTAAGGTTATTGCCGAAATAACAGGAATGGGAAAATGACCGAGACGAAGAACTGTTTGCTGATCGGCAGCAATACCCGCACCTCCGGAACTGTCCGTACCTCCAATAAACGCAATATTTAGAGAATCTTGTCTAGTCACACAGGGAGAGCTCGGGGTATCGCTGACACCAACCGTCCATGCCATGGGCAAGATTATACAGCTTGGGGAATCCGGCACTTTGCAAGGCCTGGCATGCCGTACGACTTCGGACTCCGGCTTTGCAATAAACCACCAAATCCCTCTTAGGGTCGAAGGAAAGGGGGATCGAGAGGGAAACCATTTCAATTAATTCCCCCAACGCAAGATGGACAGACGAAGAAATTTTAAGTTCTGCCCGTTCCCATTCTTCCCGCACATCCAAGAGTTGCAAGTCGGGTTGGAGATCAATCATTTCCTTAAGCTCAGCTTCGGATATTTCCTTAATAAGCTCAGACTGAATGACGGGTGTCTTAGCGGATGTACAGGACTCAACCGGATTGGGCAGAGAAGAGATTTTCCTGCTATCGGGAGAGGCTTGAAGGGTGAACCTGTTTAATTTTTGGGAAAGGGCATCATAAAGAAGAACTTTTCCGGACAACACCTCCCCAACACCGCTCAAGACCTTAATCGCCTCAAGTGCCTGCCAGCAACCGATGATTCCGGGGAGCACGCCAAGCACGCCCGCCTCAGCACAGGTGGGCACAGAAGAAGGGTCTGGGCATTCCGGGAAGAGGCAACGGTAAGTGGGGCCATGCTGATAGTTGAAGACTGTGACCATCCCT
>Ga0181564_10001307_pt1 | contig 22256 bp, 10 predicted proteins | sample 011ome_24_FD_134512 | JGI IMG/M metagenome (GOLD analysis project Ga0181564, IMG submission 134512) | Coastal salt marsh microbial communities from the Groves Creek Marsh, Skidaway Island, Georgia - 011513CT metaG (megahit assembly) | ecosystem: Environmental > Aquatic > Marine > Intertidal... | reverse complement strand
GGATCGATGGTGCCATCCTCCGCGCCGCGTTTCAAACCCGGGGACGTCCCGAGAAGCTCGGCGTCCTCGCGAGCCAGTCTTCGGATCCGGATCGTGTTTCGAGGGAGCGCGTGGTGGATGGGAACGCGGGCGAAGGCGGGGTCAGCGCGCGTTCGCGGGACCGCTCGGCGGTATCCGCCCCGGCGCGCGACGGCGCAGGAGCGGAAATATTCAAAATGGCAGTTTGAAGGAGGGTGCCAAGCTGAGAAGAGGGGTGCCAAGGATTTTCTCGGATCGGAAGAGACGCGCCCGTACCTGTCTCGCTCGGCGGACTCGACGTTCAGCTCGTCGAACGAGCTCTTGCGCTGCAGTTTGAAGCCTGCGAGGGGAGGCCGGAAAAAGGGGGAGATCCGTCCGTCAGTTCCACGACGCGCGTCGTCGACATCGAGTTCGGGACGACTTATTGTCTCGAGGTCCGTTGTCGCCCACGAAAGACCCACGGGACGCGGACGCGGCCCTAGAGTCGGGCACGGTCCGGACCCAACGGAGACGCCGGCGCTTTACGCAGTCCCGCACGCACCTGGAGTGACCCCCGGCGTGTGACGCAGCGGCGAGTTATGGGCGTGCTCGGCTTGCTGCGCGGCATCGGTCGAGGGAGTAAACTCGAGGTGCGCTTGCGCCTCAGGCGTGTCCTCTTCAGCGAACGCCTCGCGCGGCCGTTTACCGAGTGACGAGCGGTTGCGGTTCATCGCGCAGATCCGCGCCGTCCGGACGCCACCACCGTTCTCTCGCACCAGAGGTGCAGGCGCGCCCCCGCCTGTCTACCTCGCACGATCTCAGGACTGGTACTTGTAGATGGGAGGCACTCCTTCCCTTATTACGCATGGTTCCAAGATTTTCAACGGGCGGGTTCCGGGGACTTCCGCGGGTTCCGGGGTTCGTTTCTACGCCGTGTTTACCGGAAACTATCGCACTCGATCTCGTAGACTCTCAATCACCAACGCGCAGCCAGTCGGGACGTACGCTCGTCGGGCTGGTCGGAGAGAAGGTCGATGTCACTCATCATAGCCAGACGATGCGTGCGCAGCAGCGTGACGCGCGTTTTGCTGAGACCGGTTCAGCACGACCCCGTCTCGAAATTCGACGGAGCGGCCCCGAAATCGCTCGTCAGCGGGCGAAGGCTCCTCGCGGACAAGGCTGGTGGGAAGCACGACGAGGCGATGCGGGGTCTTCCGGAAAGCCGTGTGCCGATCGTGGAGGATCAAAGCATCCCTGCGACGGAGGAGGAGTTCGCGCGACGCCGCGCGTCGGCTCTGCGCCACTGGATGGAGAACGAGCTTGGGAAGGAACGAGCTGCGCTCACCGCGTTGCTCGCGAAACACGGGGTGAAAATACAGGGTGGCGCCGATGAGGCCAAGGCCTTCGTGGAGGAGCTCATCGAGTGGAAGGCGGACGCGGTTGTTTCTGGCATTTGACATAGCGAAGATACATGAATGATGACACGCGATGCACCTAAGCTCGGAGGCATCCGTCCTCATAGTCGACGTCGTCACCAACGACGCGACCCCGCCGGTCCGCCGGTTTCGGACTTTCGGTTCTTTTTCTGCTCCACGAAAATCGCGTTCAAAAATCGTGAAACCCGTCTGCGCCTCCGAGGAAACCCGCATTGGAGGGCTGCGCAGGCGTGACACGTGAAGGCGAGCGACGCCGACACGTGTCGTCATGTCCGAGCACGCGGAACCACCGCAGAGCTCCGGGACCTCACCCGACGGGTCGTCTCCCGGGGAGGCCGTTGCCGAGGAGTGGTCCGACGGCGACGGCGATGAAAGTTCGTTCGGCGTTTCCAACGACCCGGCGACGCACGGCGTCGCCGACGCTGCGGAGCTCCTCGCCCTCCGCGAGGCGCTCAGCGAGAAGGAGCTCCAGATGCTGGAAATGCGGCAATCGATGGCGGATGAGGAGGAGGAGAACGCCAGGGCGCTTACGTCCGCGAGGAAGGAGCTCGCCGCGAAGGTGCGGGAGAGCGCCGTGCGGGCGAAAGCCAAGATTCGCATCCTGCGTTCGGAGCTCAAGGCTGCGCGCGAGGCTGCCGAGACGGAGCGCGAGGCGTCGGCCGCCGAGCGAGCGGCCGCTGCTTCCGCGCGCGATGAGATGGCGAGCTACCGCGAGAAGTGGATGGACGAGAAGCGCGCCGCCGCGGTCGCGGAAGCCGTCGCGGAGAAGGCGAAAGAGCACGTCGCCTTGGCGCGTGAAGAGCGCGCAGAGGCGCGGGAGGAACGCGACGCGGCGAGACGCGAGACCCTGGAGAAGACGCGCGAGCTCCACGCGCTGCGCGAGAGCACGGAACCCGCGCGTCGCGAGAGCCAGGCGGCCATCGATCAGGCGCAGCGCGCCGCGGCGCGGTCCCAGCAGGTGGCGGCGACGGCGGAGGCGGAGCTCGCGGATGCTCGCGACGAGTTGCGGCGGGTCGCGCGACGCCGAGACGACGCGGCGGCGACGCGGCGGGACCGCGCGTTGACGCTTTTGAAGGAAAACGCGGACGAGCGCGTCCGCGAGGCGATCACGCGCGAGTCTGCCGCGATAGAAGAGGCGGCGACGCACGCGAACATCGCCAAGCAGGCGGTCGCCAAGGCTGAGGCGGTCGCGCTCGCGCAGGTGGAGCTCAAGGCGAAGACGCAGCAGCTCATCGACCGGGTCGCCGAGACGCAGCGGCACGCGCGCGGCCGCGCGGACGCCGCCGCGCGGCACAAGGCGAACGCGCGCGAGTTGCGCCGGCAGCTCGCGGACGCGCGGGCGGCGATGGCGAACGCGGCGGCGACGAAGGATCTAGCGAACGTGGACCCGTCCGCGAGGGATGCGGTCGCAGAGGCGTCGACGACGCTCGCCGACGCGATGAAGCAGTGCTTCGCCGTCGGCGGCGGCGAGGATGCCGACGGCGAGACTTTGCGGCGATGGCTCGCCGGGATTACGGGCTTCGGAGGCGACACGGCGAGCGTGGACGGCGCCGCACTTCTCGCCACGGCGCAGCGCGCCGCGGGTGCGCTGGTCGCCGCGACGTCCCGCGCCGCCACCGCGGAGCGCGCGGCGGAGGAGGCGAAAGAGGCGGTCGACCAGATGTGCGTCGATCTCGACGCGACGCGCGCCGAGCGCGACGCCGCGCGCGCGGCGCTCGACGGCGAACGGTCGGCGAGCCGCGGATGGGAAGACGCGGCGGCGCGCGCGGAGTCTTCGCTCGCGGCGTCGAGAGACGAGCTCAGCGCGTTGCGAGCGACGATCGCCGCGGAGGACAGGCGATCGGCTCTAGAAGAGGGCGACGTGGAGGCGAAGTTGAAGCGGCTAGAGGTGTGGGACGAGCAGAAATCGCAGCTCGGGGATGTCATTCGGCGCCTGGCGAGTCGGACGTTCGGCGAGGAAAACGCGAGCGCGGCGCGGAACCCTAAGCCGGCGCCGCGTGCGGTCCGCGCCGGACGCGCGACGGGCGAGAACGAACGAGCCGTCCCTCGGAAACCCGCGAAAGTCGCGTTTCGCGCGTTTCGATGATTCGGCGCGTAGAAGCATAGGTACCACGTACTCGTGAAGGTCGTAGATTCGTGCGTAAGCGTTTTGATTCGTCGTTCGCGATGAAACAATCGTCTCGATCCCGTCGTCCTCGCCGTCGCTCAGCCGCACACCCCGCGCCTCCCGAAACCGTCCTCCGCACCGAGCTAGCCCTCGTCGTCCCGATGCCCGGATCCGGAAGTCAGATCCACGTCCGGCTCGACGTGCCGTGTGAGCTTGCCGCGCGTCAGCCTGAGAACACCACCATTGCCCGTGTGCTTATCCCTCTTTCTCTCGATTTCGGAGAAAGCCGCTTGCGCGCCGGCGGCGGCGGTTTTCATGCCGAACCCGTCGCCGCCGTCGCGTCGTCGGGTCCGCGGCGGCGACGACGGCGGCGACGCCTGGGTCTCCCTAATTTCCTCGCTCTCGCTCTCGGAAAGCAGCCGCTCGTCCTCGACGGGATCGCTCGAACCGTCGATAACCAGAGGCTTGTCACCCCGAGCCGAACTCGGGTTCGGGCTGGGATCGTGAGTGGAAACGGGAGAGTGCAATCTGATCTGGAAATCGTCGTCATCCGACTCCGCGGCGCCCTCTTCCGTGTTCACGGGAGGCTTCGCGTCGCGGGGCTGTATTCCGCCGAGGTATTTTCCTCGAGTGGAAACGCGCGCCGCGCCCTTGCTTTCCTGCTTCGTCGTCAAGTCGACCGCCGGTTCGTCGGACTTGCGTCGCGCCGCCCTCGCCGGCGTGCCCCAGCAGCCCGACGGAGCGTCGCCGTAAAAAGCCATCGCGCCGACGGGACCCCCGCCGTCCGCGTTCGCCGTCGCCCGTCCCGAGACGTTGGATCTCCCCGTGAAAGGCACGTGTCCCTCGCGTTCAGCCTTGTGCTCAGCCTCGCGTTCCTGCGCCTTTTGCTTCTTCCTCTCCTCCTCCTCTTTCTTCTTTCGCTTGCGCGCGAAAATCATATCGGACAGGAGGTTGGTGCGGTCATCCACGCGATCGAACAGCTCATCTTTCACGGTGTTGATGTTGAAACGCCGGTTTCGCAGCGTCGTCACGGTTTTGTCGTCCGCGCCTTGCTCTCGCGCGGTGTCAGGATCCGGGACGCCTCGTTCCAGCTCGTTCAGAATATCGCGCATGAGCTCCGACCGCGTCACGAGTGCCGCTTCAGGAAGGAACCAATCGCGTCGCAGGAACCCAGGCTTCATAAAAGTGGAGTACGGGGAAGCGTCGCCGCGCACGGCGGCCTGGACGTCCTGCGACGAGATCACGTCGGGAAGATCCTCGAGGAATTTCTCAAAGAACATGCACAGGAACACTCCGCAATCGCAACCGTTGTCTTGCTGGGGTACCCTCATCCGCTGGTGCAGCAGAGAGGACTTGTCGAACTGGAGAAGCTGTGCCTGGCCTTCTTCACTTACCACGACCGTGTCCGAGTTCAGCCGCAGCCACTCCATGGCGAGGTACTCCCGAATTTTCATCGCCACGACGGAGGATTTGTGCCCGCCGGCCATCGAGTCCATGTGCAACAGATACGGAGTCGGTCGCGCACCCAGAGGCATGTCCTCGCCGTCTTCGGCGTTTTCATCTTGCACTCGGCCCGGGTGGCACAACACCATAAGACTCCAGTGCGTGTTGCCGTGGATAGGGAAGAACACGAAATCCTTTTCGAAGATGTTGACACCCTTGGTCCACTTCTCCACGCGTTGGTGCGCTTTTTTCTGTCGCACGTCCGCGGCCTCGCTCCGTTCGTCACGGACGTTCGTGAGCTTCTCGTAGAAGAAGGAGTTGAAGATGTGACACCGCGCCGCCTTCTCAGGGGGCATCTTCTTGTGCTGCAAACTCTTGATGAAGAACTCGATCACGCTGTCGTTGAGAAACTCGTGGTCCTCCAGCGTGAGGAGATCCTTCGACGACATCTCGACGGTGCCGATGGACGACGTCGACGCGCTCGCGCCGTCCCCCGCGGGCGTGTGGGGGAAAATCACCTTGATGTTCCCTATGCGCTGAGGGATGGACAGCTTCACCGACGAGCGCGTCGGGCGAGTCGAGTGCTTCGGCATGTCGTCGTCGCCAATGACGATAGCCCCGGACGGCCCGGCGCCGTCCGCTTCCTCGTCGTCCGAGAGAATCTCGATGCACTCGGCGCCGCGCGCCGCTTTCCTGGCGCTCGTCCTCGGCGGCGGAGAGGAATCAGCCGCCGCGGCGGACGGAGGCCTCCACTCGCCGTCCTTCTCGCTTTCCGGGACGCGGCTGCGAGCTGCGAGCGGCGGGCGAGAGACCTCCGCGGGGGGAGCGATTCGAATTCCGTTGAGATCCGACCTCTCCCCGTCGCGCCGGCGCTCCTTCCGGGAGGGTTGATACGGGGCGGATTGCTCAAAGACGTCACCGGAGCCCGCTCGCGACCGTTCCGCTCGCGACCGTTCTGCTCGCTCGAGCAAGATGCGCCCTCGGGCCCCCGGCTCGGCGTTCTTCTTCTGCGCGTTAGCCAAAAACGCGCCCCCCGGGCGAGATGACTGAGGCATCACCGGTTTGTATCCCAAGTTTTCCCAACGATGCGGTTTCCTCTTGTCGGGTTTCCCCTTTTCAAATCTTTCCTGTTCCTTCCTGTTCCGATCTTTCAGTTGCTCTTCCTGAGAAGCGGCGGCGACGTCTTCATCAAAGTCAAAAGCATCCCCATCGGCTTCGTCGTAGGAACGCTTCTTCGCGTTTGCCTTCTTGTGGAGCTCTTCTTCGAACGCCTGCTGCAGAGGAACAAGCTTCTTCAACCAGCCGAGCCTAAGCGTAATCTTGATGTCAACATCAGTAAAGACTTTTTTGTGGATCGTCTCGAACTTGGAGATCTGAACCTTCATCGACCTCAGGTCACACCTCAGCATGGCTTCAAAGTAGCTGTGAGGGTCAGTCAAGGTCTTCGTCTTAAGCACTTCGTCGTAAATCCCCTGGTACTCAGTCTCCCACTGCGTACCCTTGAACCGATCGAGGTCCACGGCAGCAGCAGCGAACTGCCCCATCCTACGTGTTGCACGAGCTCACAAGCTCGGCGTCTGGCTGGGCGCTTCTAGTAGAGGAGGCTGGCTCCCTAGCTGGACATCGCGAAAGGCCGCGTCTAGGTACGCAAAGTGTGATACGCTCCGATATGCGCAAGTCACTCGTCCTCCAGCAAAACGCGAACGCGCCACGCGCGGCAGCTTGTGCCCGGGGTGCCAAGATCGCGAGTGAAGTTCATGTTATGTTTTTGAAGAGGAAATCCAGGAACCTGAAGCGCGGCACGCGCTCGTGAAATTTGTCCACTTCGTGAATTTTCGTGCCACGTGTATACATACAACAGGTTTGTGCTTCCGGTGGCTGTCACTCACAGCCGCACCGGAAGACGTAAGATCGAGCACAGCATGATCACATCGGACAATCACGATGAGGTCAGCATCGCGTGGCGCGATATCGTGTACGACGTGCCTGTCGCTGTCAAACCACCCCCCAAAAAAGACGGTAACGCGTACGATCCCGAGGTTTCCAAGACGAAACGCATTCTCCACGGAGTCTCCGGTCACGTGAAGGCTGGAGAGGTCGTCGCGGTCATGGGCCCCTCGGGAAGCGGTAAGACGTCGCTAATCCACGTCCTCGGCGGACGCCGAGAGACTGGAGTGACCGGAACCTTTATCATCAACGGCAAGACGCATCAAAACACGCGCTCGTTGTTACAAGATCTGGGGTACGTCACGCAAGAAGACGTGTTGATGACAACGCTCACCACTCGGGAGACGCTGGCGTACGCTACCCGTCTGCGGCTTGCGCCGCGCGAGCTGGACAAGTCGTCTTCGCGCGCGGCGGCTATTACCGCCATCGTGGATAGGGCGATCGACGAGTTCGACCTCGAGCGAGCGGCGAACTCGCCCGTCGGCGTTGTCGGCCAAGGCGGCATATCCGGCGGCGAAAAGCGAAGACTGGTCATCGCGATGGAGTGCGTGCACAAGCCGAAGATTCTACTGCTCGACGAGCCCACCAGCGGTTTGGACGCGACCACCGCGCTCCTCGTGGTCAACAAGCTCAGGAGCATAGCCAACGGAGAGATGGGCGGACATCGGGCGGCGGTGGTGACGTCCATCCATCAGCCACGATCGAGCATCATGCCGCTTTTCGACTCCGCCGTGTTGCTCGCGGACGGCCGCGAGGTGTATTGCGGACCGACGTTCACGGCACTCCCCGGCGGCGCGTTGAGCGAAGACGGCATCATGGGGTGGCTGAAAGACGTCGGGTACCCGTGCCCGCCGTTCGAGTCGCCCCCAGATTTCATGATGGACATGATTAACACCCGCGTTGAGGACGAAGACGCGCCGCGCGAGAAGAACGCGGCGAACGCGGCGCACGACGCCGCCGAGGGCGGTGGGCAGCCGCAGATTCACGACCGCTCTGTGGTCGTGAAAGAGCTCACCGCGAGTTGGTTAACTTCTCCTCGGCGCGCGACGTATTTGCGCGCAGGCGACGATATCGCCTCCATGGACCCCTCCCGCGCGTTCGGACGGTCCAGCTTCCGCCGCCGTTCGAATCTCGCCACGTGGTGCACGCGATTCGGCGCGCTGTTCAGTCGGACGTACGTGTACAAACTTCGCGAGCCGAGCGCGGTGGCGACGCAAGCGGTGAACTCGGTTTTGATGCCGCTGATCATCGGCTCGATCTTCTTCGACCTCCCACTCACCGTCTCCGGCGCGAACGATCGACTCAGCGCGATCTCGCTCATCGTCCTCATGCAGTCCTTCGCGGCGTTCGACCAGCTCTTGCTCTTCCCGAAAGAGCGCGGGCTGTTTCTGCATGAGTCGAACGGCGGCATGTACTCGACAAGCGTGTATTACTGGGCGAGGACGATCGTGGAGTCGGTCACCATTATTCTCTTCGCGGTGGTGTGCGCGTGTGTCTCGTACGAGATGTTCGGGCTCGATGACAGCGCGGACGGTCGAATTACGTTCTACTTCATCATCACCGCTGTCACCATGGCGGGCGCCGCGTTCCTCACCATGATCGGGTCCCTCTGCAAAACGTTCGAGCAGACCAACGCGCTCGCCGTGATGTGCCTCATCGTCCTGATGATGTTCGACGGCAACTGGATCAACCGCCGGAACATCCCAGTGTACTACCGGTGGCTCGTCGAGGTCTCGTTCCTTGGGTACGCCGTTGAAGCCGCGGTCGCGTCGGATTTCAAGCGCCACGACTTTACCTGCACCGCGCGCGCGGTCGAAGAGGAAGGATGCGTGCCGCTCTCGGGCTCTCAGATTCTGCGCAGTCTCGATTTCGACCCCGACATGGTGTGGCCGAACTTCTGGCTACTCTTTGGGGTGACGGCCGCGTACCGGCTGGTCAGCTTCTTCGGTCTGCACTTTTTCTGGACGGGACAGTCGTTCAAAGAGAGATGGGCGAAGCTCTTCGAATCTGTGTGAGACGGGTTGACGACCATCGTTTTAAAGAAACGCTAATTTTCTTACTGCAATGTAGCTATAGGATATGTGTAGTTTTAGCGCGCTTCCAGCATCAGTCGTGTTTCAGAGCCAGCCGCAAGTGCGGGAAACCAGAGCTAGACTTGTATCGTTCGAATAGGTCCGCGATGCGGGCGTAGTACTCGTCGCAAACCCGGTGCACGTCTGCCTCCATCGCGGCGCCGTCCGGTCCGGGCGGCGGCACTGCGAGCGGTTCGCCCACGACGAAGCTGAGCGGCAGCGGCGCGGGCAGTGGAAGGCACCCTTTCCATCCGACCGCGAGGAACGGCATCGGAAACCCGAGCCGTTTGTACGTCCAACGCTGCGCCGCCTTCCACTTCCACAGGTTCGTCAACGCCTGGCTCTCTCCGAAGCAAAACACAGGCACGAGATGTGCGCGCTTCTCGATGGCGATCTTGATGAATCCTTTGTGACGGGTGCACAGCGTCACCGTGTCGTCCGCCTGACCGCCGACGTGCTCGACGAGCTCCGCCTGTCCGCCCGGGCACAGCACCACGGCGCCTCGCTCGTCGAGGCTCTTTAAAAAGGTACTGCGGGAGACGTTCCTCGCGCCCGCCCACATCGCGACGTCGCGCAGAATCGGCACCCGAAAATTGACCGACGCGCCCAAGGTCACCGGCGACGGCACCTACGGAAACAGCGTCACAAACTGCCGCATCAGGTTGAACCAACACGCAGCCGCTGGGTACAACCCGTGGGGATGATAGCCGAAAATCAAGCGCCGCGCGCCTTCCTTCTCCTTTTCCTTCTCTTCTTCGCCCCCGACGAAATGCCACGCCTCGCCGTCCCGCACAATCCGGCACTCGCCGTGCCACCGCCTGGCCGCGTCCTCTACCACCCTCGTGGCCCAGGCCTGAAAGGCCATCCACGAGCGCATTCCCGTCGATCCCGGCGCGCCAAAAAACGTCGGCGAATACGCCGCGCCGAGCACCGCGAAGGCCGTGGCACCCCACGCGATGCTCGGTGCCGCGGCGAACACAGTCGCGATGAGGGCGAGGAGAAGGAGATGCGGTGCGTGGATCACGTGGAGCACGAGGAGCATCTGCAAAAACCCGCGCAAGTCCGACGACGTCTGGGAGCCTTTCACGGCGGCGGTGGGCGCGGGCGCGGTTTCGCCGGGCGCGGTGCTCGGCCTGAACAGCGGTAGGGAACTTGCGAGAAAAACTTGTGCCAAGAAACCAGCGCCTCCGGCGACCCAAGACACCACGGCCACGGTGCGCATCTCTTCGGTTCCTTCGCCGAATCTCCCTCTCGTGACCGCCCGAAGAACGATCGCGCCGAGCACCGCACATCCAGCTACGCTGAGCGCGAAACTGGCCCATCCGCACGTTTGGAGCAGGACGAAGCGGAAGCCGCCTCGACCGGGTTGATAAAAACGCCAGCTCCCACTGATCGCCCACTTGAGCCGTCCCCCCAGACCGTGCGTCACGGGCACGGCGACGGCGAAACAAGCCAGGGCGAGCGACGCGGACGCGACTCGCGCGAAGGGGTCGGCGGTGTGGAAGTGGTGCGCGACGAGAAGCAGCGCCGCGCCAGCCAGCGCCAGCGCGCAACACATCGCGACGGTCACTTTTGTGCCCGCCTCGACGATAGTCTGTGTGCCCGTGGAGGGGGCTCTCCGGTGGCGCGTCAAACGCCGGCCGCGATGGTACGTGAAGAGGCTAGAGACCATGAGCACCTCACTTATCAGAGCGGAGCACCCTGAAACCGTGAGGAGCTGCCTGGGCGCCGACACAGAAATGGCCATCTTGGAAACATACAGTTGGCAGATGGCGAGCGCCAGAAAAAGTGACGCGACCGCGAAGAACGCCCAGCTGAACCCCTGAAACAAAATGAACCGTGGTCCCCCGGTGAAGAAAGGTGGCGCCCAGAAGCGCCAAGAATTCTGCGCGTCTCGGTGCAGCAAGTGCCCGGCCACCCCGTGTGTCAAAGGAACGAAAGTGACGGCTACACAGGCTACAGCAAGCTCCACATTAGGAACGTAGACACCACCCATGTTGCTCGAGAGAAACCAACAGACTTCACGCCACGCCACTCCGCGGTTGTGTGGTTGCACGCAGCAGAGCGTGGAGCGATGCCTAGTGCGCGATCGTGACGTTTACCGCATTTCGATGCAACCCTGGCGGCCAGGGTGTGGGCCCTTCGTTTTGAGATCCGGTCCGACGTTCGCGAAACTTTCTTCTTCTCTTGATTTTGGCGTGAGATGGCGTGAAGTGGCGTGAAATCAGGGGGGTTGCACGAGGACAGACCTTTGACGGCTATCGTACTTCCGGAGCGAGCGTTGGTCGATGATTCTTCCTAGCATGCAAGGCATGTAATTGAAAGTCTACTAGCTACGTTTATTGAGGAACCGTCCATTTGCCTCGCTCTTCCCGCGCCGGCAGGCTCTCGAGGTACGCAATCAGCGGCTCGAGCTCGGAAGGCACGGGCCCATTCTTCGAACGGCTCCAGACCGCCTCGAACGCGTCTCCGGCGGCGAGCTGCAACACCGCCGCGAGTCGTTCGAGCTCGGTCCGAAGTTCGTCTGCGACGCTGCGCGCGTCCGCCTCAGCGTACGCGCGCGCTATGTCTGGCCACAGTGACACCGCGTGGCCGGGAACGCGCGGCCACGTCATCCTACACGCCAGCTCGAGGCAAGAGGCCGCTCCGCACGCGACGGCATCGTCGCGCGCGTGAAGCCAGCTCAGCAGTGGCGGAAAAAGTCTATCAAGATGCGAAGCAACCGAGAGCTTCAGCGCGGCAATCAAAGGCGGTACCTCTACAACCCACGCCGCCGCAACCTCGGGCTCGTGTCCGCGCAAGTTGGCTGCGTCAAGGATGGCGGTGAACGCCGTCATGAGCCCAGGATCGCGTGTATCGTCGGAGCACACTGCAAGCGCGGATCTCACATGTGCCGCTGCGGCTGCCCCGAAGACCTCTGGCGTGGACGCCGAGAGCGTAGACGCCGCGGCGTCCAGAAGGGCAGCGCCGTGCCAACGCAACTCGGTACGAGTGACGGAAGCGACGAAAGCGACGAGGGCAGCGCAGCCCTCTCGGCGCACTGAAGCGTTTTTATGATCCATCGCTCGAAGCACACAGGGCGCGACACGGGATACCACACCTTCAATGCGGCCAATCCAAGGGTATCCCACCATCTCGATGAGCCGTCGAAGCCGCGTAGCAGCGACGAGGGCAGATTCAGCCGACGCCAGTTGTGCCGCTTCCGCAAGCTCCGGGGGAAGCTCGGGCGCCGGCGGGCGCGGCTCACGGCGATCATCCTCTTCAGGCTCTGCACCCCAACGCGGTTCGGGCGCGCAGGCAAGGCAGTGCGCTAGAACTGGTGCAGATTCGCCCAAGCACCGCGCCAAGTTTTCGCGAGCTTGTTCGTCGAGCGTGTCACTCCGTGCGCGTTCAGTCTCTGATCCAAACGCGCGTTGAAGCAGCGCGCGCGCAGCGGTTGCGGCGGACGGGGAACTCCATCCTGGCAAAGCATCGACACCGTGAAGCTCAGCGCCGGAAACGTACGCTGCGGCGGCGAGTGCGGCTACAGATGCAATGCTGAGGTATTCATCCTCCCGACCACTCGTGGACGTCGCTGGTTGCGCGGCTTTCTCGTCTTCCGGCGCCGAGGGGGTCACATCTTCGTCCACGATTTCGATTATGAGCGGCTTTCGCGATGTCGTCGGTGGAGGGGTCCGCACCTCTGGCGACGACTTACTCAAGGTGTTCCTCGGTCGGGCATCATGATACCGCCTAGGTGGGTACCTCTGTGTCAAAGGAAGCGCTGCGAGCGTCGATGCCATGCGCTCGAGGCGTTCGGAGGCTAAGGCAGCGGCTTGGGAAGCAGACCCCGCGGCGGTGGGATCGGCGACAAGCGCTAACGCGGGATCTCCGCGCGCAGTCGACGACACCAAGGCGGCAGCCGGCTCGATCAGCTCAGCCAGTGCTCTCAGTGCGCTGCAAGGATATGTCGTATCGGTATCATCCGACCCGGCATCGTGATTCGCCTCGAGCTGCACCATCGGCTCGACGAGCGGCCAAGGCCGCCGCGACGAGTGTGAGGACAATCAACGAGAGTCTCGGGTACAGTCGTGTTCCCGACTTCGGGCGCCAAATCTGTTTGAACGAAACAGAGTTGACATCGCGCACCTCCCGGGGTGGGGTGCGGGATCAAGAAGGTTGCGCCATGAAGAGAGCGTGCATGGCATCAGGGAGTTTACGACGATGGCTTATAGTTGTGTTCATCGCGTTCTTCCTTCCAGGCGGGCCTGTGGAGCGTACGGCGACGGTCGAGGCGTCCAACGTGTTTGCCAAGATGGTGCCCCTGGGTGATCGCGGTTTTCACGGCGACTTCGGCCCTCCCGGCCGAAGCGGACACACCGCCGTGGTCACCGACGAGTCCCGCATGATGATATTCGGCGGCAAGGTGCGCGTGCCGAACGGAGATTACCTCAACGACATGTGGCTCTACGACTGGAACACTGGAAACTGGACCGCTTACAACCCGAACGAGCTGGTGTGCGAGGAATGTGCCGTGTGCGCGAGCGAACGCGCGAATAGCGAAGAAGGTCACAGGTATATCAAAGCTGACGATGGCACATTCATCCAGTGCTCGGAGGACAATCGAGCGGAATGGGAAGCACTCACAGTGACATCTCGCAAGTTTGGTGCGACGTGCGAGTATCACACCACCTGCTTTGACTGGACTGGACTGCGACCGTACGCTGAGCCTAACCTCGAAAACGGCGTGAACCGACCGGCGCGCGAGTTACCCAGTGGACGCCATGAGCATCAGGTTGCCTTGGTTTTAAACAGGCTCACGGGAGAACGAGATACCCTGGTGATGTTTGGCGGCTACAGCATAGACTGCGTGGATTACTGTGAAGATCTGTGGCATTACAACATCCCGCGAAGTAAGTGGGTTAAGATCACTAACTTCACCAAGACGGTGCCCGCTCGACGATGGAAGCACGCCATGGTTGACTACGAGGACGTCGTTTTCATGTTCGGCGGGCACGGACAGCGCGTGAGCCCACCTCTTCCGGGTCAAGCAAGGATAGCGCATGAAATTTACGACGACAGGACCAAGTACGATCCAAATGATCCTTTATATTTCGATGACTTGTGGTCGTACAACGTCACGGAGAGAGAGTGGTCACATCTCAAGCCCTTCTGCGTGACGTGCAAAAACGAAACGGAGGTTGACGGAACCGCAGAGAGAGACGTCTTCGGACCACGCGGCAGGCACAGTCCGTCACTCGCAGCTCATGGCGAGGCTTTGTACCTTTTCGGCGGTTATGCGTATGGCGGCACGACTAACTTTGTGGGAATCTACCCGACCGGCATATCTACCGACTATCCAAGCCTCAGCACAAAATATTACATGAACGACTTCTGGAAGTACAACATCACGTTTAACACCTGGGAAGAGCTAAAGCCACATCCCAGGTATCCTATTCGACCATCGCCGCGCTTTGGACATGCGGCAGCTATAAGCATCAAGGGTTCGCAAGTGGTTATGCTGGTCTACGGCGGATACACCTGGAACGACGAGATTGGTGACCTGTGGTATTATAACATCTCTGGCGACACATGGATCAAGGTTGAGGGTGAGGGCGAATTCCCGTCGCGGCGGTACAGAGCCGTCATGGTCCCGGTGGGCCATTCCAGTCAGCTTCGCACGGGAACGACGGACCAGGCCGGACGTGCGTTGATATACGGCGGGCATGGATGCTTGAAAGGCGAAAATTATGTCGATGCGACGAAGAGTAAAGTCGAGTCAAACATGGATAGAATCAACAACATCGACCGACAATGGGATACGCAATACGACATGACCGGTGACGGGAGGATCACCGTGCGTGCGAACGTTGATGAATACGGGAACCCGATGTTGAACACCAACCCGGATCTTTGGATTCAAACCCCGAGCGAATATGGTGAAAAGTACTGCTACGAAGAACTAGACGATTTATGGCAGTACTTCCCCACGTCGTGCCCGAAAGATTGCTCTCGACGTGGCGTGTGCGAATACAACTTCTGCGTTTGCGACGAAGGTTTCACGGGCCTGGACTGTTCGAATGTCTCGTGTCCGGCAGATATCTGTGTATTCGATTACCTCGGACATAAGCAGGTGTGCAATCAGTGCAACAACCGCGGGACGTGCAACGGGTACACTGGTCAGTGTGAATGTGAATTCCCTGCTTCTGGACCTTCCTGCCGTGAGTACGACTGCCTGAACGACTGCAACGGCAACGGGGTGTGCGACAACTATCGCACCAACGCTCTTGGTTACGGACGGTGCGAGTGCTTCACCGTTGACGGCCGCGCCGCATACACTGGACTTGACTGCTCCATTCCAGTCTGCCCGGCCAACCCGTCGGATAAAAAGGAGACGACGTGTAATGATCGTGGCATCTGTGTCAACGGAACCTGCGTTTGTCACCCAGGATACGGAGACAGTTTCATCTACAACGAGTTGAGACCTCCCGACGGTGGTCTGTACGGTATTCGCATTCCGACGGACGCGAATCTCAATCCTCTCCCGGGCTGCGGGTACGACGCAGAAAACGACGCGTATGATGATTCACTTCGTGGACCGAAGCCCGCGGATCCCGTTTCTGGAAGACCCGCATTGCCTCAATGCCAGCCCATTTATGTCGCTGACTGTGGAGGCATACTCTACGACTTCGCGGGAGCGAAAGCGATTTATGGTGCGCCGTTATTCTTCGCCGTCACCATGGTTTGGGTGGCGTACGAGTTCGGGGATCGAAGGAGGGAGCAAGACTGAGAGACTAAACTATTTAGCTAGCTACTAGCATTACAACATTTAATGAGTCACCGGAACGGTGAGCATTTCGGACAATCTCTGACGCGTGATGCGTACGTCCCTTCCGAGCACGACATGGTGGTGGAGTAAACAGTGAGTTGATTCAGCACGGGATCTCGTGAAAGGACTCGCTTGTAAATCGTCGAAGGAGAAATCTCCTCCGCGCCAACCTCCAAAATCGCCTTTTCTGCTGGCGCCTTCCGGTTATCCCACGGCGGCATGGGGATCCAGTGATCGTAGTTGGTCTGCACCAGAAACCACTCCCCGTCTTCAGCATTAATTCTCCAAGTATTGAGCAATTCGTTCCGACCTCGAGTAAGCACCACACCCTCTCCCGCCGAGACCCCGCCAACAGTCAGATACATTTGCGTCGCAAACTTTCGAGCTCCAAGCAAGGAAACTACGCGGTCAAAGTCAGAATCCTCTTTTTCCAGCAACTCTCGCACCGCCCACGTCACCGGATACGCGTCAGTCGACATCAAAACATTCACTAGATTTATGAGGCTCTTGAAGATGTTTGGAACAGGAATCGAACCAGTCATTTCGCGCTCGTTAGCGGTCACCGAGAAGGCTCCGGCGCGCATGCCAGTAGCAACGCCCACGTATCCCGCGAAAGTCGTCGCCGAAAACGCGAGTTTGCCCGAGTTCCAGAACTCGACGTCGATGGCAATATCTCGAAGACTTGCAGACAGCTGTGGCATGGCCAGCCCGAAGTCCATATTCCTCGCGTGATAGATCAAACCGGAAGCCGCACTCTGGGAAACGATGGAGGTGCAGAACGGCGTGATTTCGAAAAAAAGGTTCACGATAACCACGTCACCGAAAGTGACGTTCAGAGCGTCGGCGACGCCGAGCATCTCCTCTCTCGCCCACGCGGGAAGCCGTGCCTCGGCGTTCGAGATGAGCACGTCTACCTCTGAGTGCACGGTCTCAGGAAGACTGGAGAATAAGTAAAACATCGTCGCACGGGCGCCTTCCCTGTTCGCCTTCATGATATGTTTCCAACGCACATGCGGAGGGTCGTCGAGGTCGACGCGGAACTTCTCCAGAGGAGTGCCGTCGTCACGCCCCGAGGGATGCCGGTGCGTTGTCATCTCGAGATTGACGCCCTGTCGTCGAGCCGTCGACGGTGCGAGCGAAGCCCCGCCTGGCATCAAAGCGGTGACGAGCGTAACAAGAAGCAAAGGACGCATCCGCACGACGCGCGACATCATCTTGGGATACAGGGGGATAGGACTGCACAGCGCGTGTGCACGACGCCCGAAGGAGTGCCGTGCCGGGCGTTGGAGAGGAAACAACCCGAGACGGGAACTCGCAGCAGGACAGCGTCCATCGGCAAGATCGGCGACTTAGAAAAAAAATAATCAAACGACTGACAGACTGAACGAGCCTCGGCTTTGCGAAGCGTTTCCACTTTCCTGAGCTTCGAGCACGATGACGTTCGTTGACCGTCATCAATCATGAGCGAAGCATGCCGTCCACGAGGTGAAGCGAAGAAGAGATTTGCTTTCTTGGTCATCGGAACCCGCGGAGATGTCCAACCTTTGGCGATCTTAGCGGCGAATCTGGCAGCGAAACACGACGTTTTTTTCGTCACGAATCGGAACAACAGCTTCTCGGAAGCGCCCCTGAAAAGGGCCGGCGTTCAGCGCATCGACTTTCTGAGCCTGCCGTCAGTTACGCCCCGGGGGGGGACACGCGTCGTAAGCGAACATCAGCACCGAGCGGAGTGCGTCGACTTTCTTGAAGATGCGCTCGGCTGCAGAGCGGGCCACCAGGGTGGAGAAAGCACAGAGGCTGCTGACGGGGAAACTTTTGTTGAAGAGGCGTCGGAGTGCCTTGTCGTCATCAATCTGTTCGCCGTTGAGGGTTTCCACATTGCAGAGGCTCTGGGAGTGCCATGCGCGATTGTCAGTCCTTGCCATATACCGTATGATGCGCCTCGCAACGTGGTTAGGGACATCAAGCTGGGATACCCCGGTTTGTACGACGCCGAAGTGGAGCACTGGGCGTGGGTTTTATTCGACACGACAAGATGGGCACACTGGCGAGTCACTGAGCTTGGTCTCGACGACGTGCCCTTTCTTGAGCGACCGATGAAGACCCAGCTGATTTATGCCATTCCACCGTCAATATATCCTATTCCTGGTTATTTGCCTGACACGGTGCGAGCCACGGGGTTTTTCTTTCCACCTGAAGGCTGGGAACGCGAAGTCATCGTGCCAACTCGAATGCAAAACTTCTTCCAGGGCTCTGTCGTGTGCATCGCACTGTCGACTTGTTGGGATAAGATGGGAACGCTTGGAAACGATGAAGACGCCATCCGTTTCATACGAGCATGCCACAGCTCCTTGAAATCCCTCGGTCTTCGGGGTTTCTTGCTTCTGTCCACCTTGGATTCAGTCCTCGGAAGAGCATGGACCAGTGTCTTCAGGAAACGCAAGCTCGCAAACGACTCAAAGGTGGAGCGCGAGACAAGCTGGCTGGACGGAGACGATGTTCTACAAGCGTACGTGGGATCGTTTCCCTACGAGCAGCTCTTTTCCTTTTGCTTTGCCGCGTTTCATCACGGGGGTTCTGGAAGTGTTGCTGAAGCTATTCGTGCAGGAATACCACAGATCATACTGCCCACCGTTTTCGATCAACAGCACTGGGCGGAACGCATGCAGTGGCTGTCAGTGGCAAAAATTCTATCGCGCACAGAGCAAAGTAAATCGACTAACATCGACGAAAACGAGCTCTTCATGGCGTTTGAATTTCTAAATAGCGCTGAAGCTCGCGAGAATGCGAGAAACTTGCGCGAGACAATCAGGGGTAATGAATCAAACGCTGTGAATGACACGGCGGAATTGCTAGAAAGCTTTGCGGAAACGAAAAGCTCGCGTAGATCGAATCCGAGCGTCACGGTCAGACTAAAAAATGGGTGGCGATTCGCTTGCAATCACCGAGCACGCAAAGAAGTGATGTATCTCTACGATGAGATAGTGGGAAGGAGTGTGTATTTCAGAAACGGCATTCGACCGAAGAGAGGTGGCATCATCTTCGACGTCGGTGCAAACACTGGAATGTTTTTGCTTGCAGTTCATGAGCAGTTACGAGTTGACACAGAGTGCGGATGGGAAAGATACATCGCGTTCGAGCCTTTACAACAGAACATAGACACGCTCCGTAAGAACGCGAACGCGCATGGCGTTAGTCGGTACGATATCGTGCAATGTGGTATCTCAGACGCCGACGGAAACGCCGATTTCGTGTACTTTGCAAAAGCACCCGGTAACTCAACGATGCACATTAAAGAGAAGCTCGAGTTGCAGAGTACATCGATGAATCCGAATCTGCTGGAGGATCGACAGAACAGTCGATGTGCCGTGCGAACGCTTTCTTCGATCCTCGATGACGAGTATTCCGACATCGAACGAATCGACCTGCTGAAGATTGACGTAGAGGGCAGTGAACTTCTCGTGCTTCGAGGCATCTCGAAAGCGCACATGAAACTGATCCAACAGCTCGTCCTTGAGGTACATGATGTTGACGGTAGATTGGCAGAGGTCTTAGAACTTCTCACAATGAGTGGCTTCGATTGCTCGACTGAATCTGGGGAAAGCGGGGCACGCGCATCCATTGTGTATGCGACGCGAAGCTGACAGCCTCAATTGTAAATATTTTCCTCACGCGTCCCCGTTGTATGATTCAATGCCGCTTTACGCATGTTTGTTTTATTTGTGATTGCGCTCTAGCCCGTGAAAAACAATTCAGAAATCCGAGACCATCCATCGGCGCCGCCTAATATTTTCTCGCCCCGAGTCGACGTCTCGTTAAAATTTGATTTATATTTTCGGAGTTCTCGCGATCGTTTTCGCTTTTCGGTAATTCTCGCAATTGATCCTTTTCCCGATTTTGGCACCGAAACGCTTTCTTGAGCGTCCCGAAATCTTCGTATTTTCCAGTATTTTGTGACTGATTCGATTAGTAGAATCCACTTTTGACGTCGGTTTTTCGCGTCCACGTCAGAATGTTGATTTTTTGGCAAGTATCTGAGAATATATAACGTTATTGGAATGTGCGGATCGTTCAACACTCTCACCAGCACGGACGTCACACTGACGACCAGCCAAGAGAAGCTTACTCAAACCCGACACAGGTACGTTAACGACCCTCCCTTAAATCGTTTTGTTATCAGCTCCAAAGGCACGCAAGAACCGCCGCGCACGCCAGTGCACACAAAGATTAAAAACGTTTCCGACACGGACCGCAAGTCTCGCACTTTTTTCCGCCGTTTTCGCGGTCCTTCTGCGAGAGTCCTTCAGCGCCTGTGTCGACTCTTCAGACCTTAACGAAGCTGTTGAGAGCCAGCGACGCTCATCGGAGCAATTGGTCGCCAATCATATCCCCACGTGCTTTTTGCTGACCTTTCCAAAACCTTGTTCCCCTCTGCCGATTCAGGGAAAACTTTTAATTCAACTCAGAACAACAACGAGATGAGCTCCAAGGATATCAACCTCAAGCTCGCCGAGGAGGCCATGGCCCTCCAGGCGAAAATCGGAGTCGGCGTCGCCGACGCCGGCATGTTTGCTGAATTCGCCTCCAAGTTCCCTGGTTTCTTCGCCGAGAAGTTCAATTTCATCATGGGTCCGGGCAAGGCTGACAACAAGGATTGCAGCTTCGGTGAAATGATGGGTGTCGCGAAAAAGATGTTCGATGCCATCAAGAACAAGTCCATCAAGCACGTTGTCACTCCCGTCGACGACAACACCATGAGCGTTCAGATGATTTTCGACTCTGTCTACACCGACGCCCACGGTGATGAAATCGCGGGTACTGAAGGCGTGTACGAGTTCACCACCCTCCTCACCTACAACGCCGACCACAAGATCGTGAGCTGGAACCAGACCTGGGACACCGCCAAGATGGACAACATGCGCGAACTCGAGAAGGAAGCCAACCACAAGATTTTCGAGCGCAACAAGGTTCTGTTCAGCGAGATTCTCGGCGCTTGGGGCTCCGGTGCTTTCAACACTACCAACCCCGACGCCAAGAAAGTCGCCGAGAAGTTCATGGCGGAGGACTGTGTGACGGACGCCCGCTACAACACCGAAAACTCGAGCGGATTCAAGGTCTACGAAGGCCGGGAGGGTTGCCTCGAGTGGTGTGCCTTCCTGGAGAAGACTTGGGCCATGCCCGATTACTCCATGCTGGGCGTCTATGAGGGTCCCAAGGGTGAATGCTGGACCACCGGGTCCGCCTCCCCCCTGCACATTCCTACGGGCAAGCAGATGCCCTTCCCTTGCGAGTTCATTTACCGCGTCGGGTTCAACAAGGAAGGAAAGTGCACTTACTTCAAGTTCTACAACAGCGGAGCGTTCATGTACCAGGACTCTCTCGTCTCCGAGAACGAGGCGGTCGTCGCTCAGATGATTCCTCTTCCCGAGCGACCCGTGGCCGATAAGGATTTCGCCAAGAACCTTGAGACTTTTTGGGGCAACATGCAAGCGTGGGGCTCTGGGGTGTACAACGGTCCCAAGGATGCCGCGCTCGAGACGATTGAGAAGTTCTGGGCGAAGGACTGCGTCGTGGACTTCCGTTACCCCATGAAGACCACCTCCGTGTTGGACAAGCCCTTCAAGGGACCCGAAGGAATCTTCGATTGGTGCCAAATTCTTGCTGGCTGGGACATGCCTGGCTTTGATGTGCAGCACGTCGTGGAGTGCAACGAAGGCGAGATTCTTGCCCTGTTCCACCTTACCAACACCGTCAAGGCGACCGGCAAGTTAGTCGGTACCTACGACTGCATCTTCCGCTGCTCCGTCGTGAACGGTAAGATCGCGCACGCTATGATGCACCAGGGTCCTGGCGCTGCTACTCTCGACGAGGCGCACACTCCCGATGCGAACAAGTTCTTCATCGTCGAGCACGAGTTCCGCTCGCCCGAGAAGGCTGAGGAGTGGTGGAAAAACACGGCAGAGCTCTTCTCCGACGCCGAAAAGGTCAACGCCTCCAACAAAAAGCAGTTCGAGCTCGGTTTTGCCTTTCATCAGTTCCTTCCCCAGGCCGCGGGCACCGACAAGAAGATGCAGTGCTTGTGGGAATGCAAGAACACTGTGACCAAGGAAGAGTTCCAGCAGTTCATCGACGGCCCTTACGGCCCAGATGCGACGGACTGCGTCATCAACCACGTGTCCCCGGCAATGCAGGGCGCCATGCTTCCCGGCACCAAGTTCTTTCTGCCTTACTTCCAGGCTGCGCCTGAGCATCCCATCCAGACTAAGGGCTCTTTCTTCTGGGTGAAGCACGAGTTCAAATCCCCTGAGTCCGCAGGCGAGTTCTGGAACGCGATGGGCTCTCTCGACTTCAAGGCTGTCACCGCCAAGAACAACAAGCTCGGTTTCCACAACCACACCTTCGTTCCCGTTGCTCCTGAGGGCCCCATGTTCTGCCTCTGGGAAAGC
>Ga0181564_10001293_pt1 | contig 22349 bp, 18 predicted proteins | sample 011ome_24_FD_134512 | JGI IMG/M metagenome (GOLD analysis project Ga0181564, IMG submission 134512) | Coastal salt marsh microbial communities from the Groves Creek Marsh, Skidaway Island, Georgia - 011513CT metaG (megahit assembly) | ecosystem: Environmental > Aquatic > Marine > Intertidal... | reverse complement strand
GATCTGTTGGTAGGAGAGGCCGTTAGTTCCCTGCTCATAAAAACTCACCTGTGGGCCGGCGCCTCCAAGGTGGCTGTCCTCGCGTGGGGGTTCAGTGATTTCGGCCGGTACATCCTCCAGTCCAACTTTAGGCAGGAGATCTGGATCGTCTTCCTGCGACTGTCGATCCGCCAGCGCCAGCGCTTGTTCAACGATGGCGTTTCTGTCGTTTTCACTGAGCGATGCTTTGATAGTAGCCAGCTTCGTTTGCTCTGCTTCCTGCTCAGCATCTGCCAGTTGCAGATCCGGTTTCAGGGTTAGAGTGACTCTGTGTGGGTTATCGATTAACAGGCGTTTGATTAGACCCGGGATATAATCAGGGTCAGCAACACGTTCCCGAAGCAATTCAAGCACGGGATCAATATCCATCAGCTTGATAGGGTCGCCGCGATGGAGCGCGGTGGACAGGCCCGACAGGATCAACTGCAAGCCATAGGGATAGCTATCCCCCGATATCTCCCGCTGATTCAGTTCCAATTGGTGCAGGGCTGCCTCTACCTGTTCCTGGGCAACGCCATCTTTGCAGAGGGTTTCGAGGCAGTTCAGGATCAGCGCCTCTACAGCTTCCGTGGCGTCATCACTGCAGCCCTCGAGGCCAGCCATAAAAGCCATTTCCCTGTTGGAATCTTCCAGGCCGCACATAGGGGAGGGAGACTGACCGAGCTCACTGGTTTCCAGTATGTTCAGCAGCGGTGAGGCGCTGTTTTCCATCAATACGCTGGTCAGCAGTTGAGCCTCAAAGAGCTCAACGATTTCTGTGCTTTTTCCTAACAGCCAGCCTACGACTACATGGGTTTTGCTTTCGGCAGTTTCTGCAACAGCGTAGTTTTCTTCGACTTTTACCGGGGTCGGGTATCTTTTTTCATTCTCGACGTGAATATTCACGTCGAGATGTTTAAACCTTTCCAATGCCAGTGACTCAAATTCCTGGTGATGTTCAAAGGCTGAAATGTCCCCGAAGGTCATAAATACGGCATTGCTGGGGTGATAGTGGCTTTTATAAAAATCCAGCAGCTGCTGATAAGCGAGGTCTGGAATGTCTGTGGGCTCGCCTCCACTGTTATAGTGATACGTTGTAGTAGGGAAGAGATGTTTGGTCATCATCTGCCAGAGCGTGGCATTGGGCGAACTCATAGCGCCCTTCATCTCGTTGTAGACCACGCCTTTATAGAGCAATTCACTGTCGGCATTATCGGCTTCGGCGAATTCCAGTCGATGCCCCTCCTGGGCAAAGTCCAATTCATGCAGGCGGGAAAAAAAGGCCGCGTCGAGGTAAACCTGCAGCAAGTTTTGAAAGTCTTTGCGGTTTTTGCTGGCGAAAGGATAGGCGGTCCAGTCGCTACTGGTGAACGCATTCATGAAGGTATTCAGTGAGCGCCGAATCATCATGAAAAACGGATCGCGCACGGGAAACTTTTCACTGCCACACAGGGCAGTGTGCTCAAGGATGTGGGCCACGCCGGTTGAATCCATCGGCACAGTGCGGAAGGCTACCAGGAACACATTCTCGGGATTGTCGCTGGCCAGGTGATAGTGCATGGCCCCGGTTTCCTTGTGTTCATACTCCTCAATCGTGATATTTAGGGATGGAATGGCTTCGCGTCTGTGGCAGGTAAACGCCGGATGAAGCGCGGGCTGCTGGGTGTCAACTGCAGCCGTGTCGGCTGCACTGGATAATTGGCTCATAAGGTGTGGTTAGAAGATCCTTTAAACTGCTTGGAAAATATTTGAAGTGTGACTCTGAGGCAGTGATTATTCAGTCCGTGCCTGCGGGCGGTAACTCCAATGTATGGTTGCCTAGTTTACCTGAGCGGTAGTCGTTTAGTAATGTTTGTGCGACCTTCCCGTAATCTGTGGCACCTCGTTTGTTAATGCCTCCAGTATGTCGCGCGATAATGGACAGCAATGCTTCCGTGTCACCAGGCGATTCCTCGAGTTCGTAGCGTTGTCTGAGCACTTCAGGAAAGGCAGACTGCAGGTATTCAGCTGCCAGCCAGCCAATCTCGTCCATATCGATCGCGGTTTGCCGGATTGAACCCGTCATGGCCAGGCGCAGGGCGGCATCCTGATCTGCCAATTTTGGCCACAGCATGCCGGGTGTGTCGATGAGGGTCCAACTCTGGTTGAGCCTGATACGCTGCTGACCCTTGGTAACTGCCGGTTCGTTGCCTGTTTGCGCCAGCTTCCGCCCCGCCAGGGCATTCATGACGGTGGATTTGCCGACGTTTGGGATTCCGAAAATGACACACTGCTTGCGGATCCCAAGCGCAGGCTGGACCTCGGCGGTTAACTGGTCCAGCAGCCGCAGCACTGATTCAAGCACGTCCTGCTTGTCCAGACCCGATACCAGGCAACGGCAGTGGGGCAAGGTATTGAGATGTTGGTGCCAGTCATCCGTGGCGCCAGGGTCAGCGAGATCACTCTTGTTGAGCAGCTTCAGTGCTGGTTTACCTGCAGCAATTTCGGCCAACAGTGGATTGGCACTGGCAGTTGGGATACGTGCATCCAGGACTTCAATCACCGCATCCGTTGCAGTCATGAGTTTTCGGAGTTCTTTGCCGGTCTTGTGCATGTGACCGGGATACCAGGAAATAGCCATAAATGAATTATCGGCTAAATCGAGTTTGCGTATAATAGGTAATTCCTGAAATTGTTCAACTGCCCTGCCTGATTCAGCTCACTGGCAGGCAGAGGCGATTCGTCAGAGGTGTCTGGCGGCTGTTTGAGCAGACGATTTCACTTCCACAATTGCATTAAGGGCTGACCCAGAGAACGGTACAAAAAATTATGGCAATACAAACTGAAATTGAGCACAAAATTGAACGGAATCTCAGCCCGCAACTTCTCACAGTCGAAAACGAGAGTCATCGCCATGGTGGCCCAGCGACAGAATCTCATTTCAAACTTACGGTGGTGTCGGATCAATTCACTGACTTATCCAGAGTAAAGCGACACCAGCGAGTCTATGCGCTGCTGTCTGACGAACTTGAGGGTGCAGTGCATGCGCTGGCGCTGCATCTATATTCGCCGGAAGAATGGCGGCAAAATGAGTCGGGTCGCCCAGATTCACCAGACTGTCGCGGCGGCAGCAAATTTGACTGAGGGCGGCTCAGGCCAGCTGCGGGTTATTGATCAAACGGTCATTAATAGCTTTGTTATTCCCATGCGGCAGGCGTAGAATTTTTGATCCAAACTACGATACAAGGCGTTTATCGAGCAGATTACCGCGCTTGCACGATCCTTGTGTATAGTGCTTAAATCTACGTAAGCCTCTGTTTATCAGTTGGATTTTGATTACCGGCGGATACACAATATCAGAGTGATATCAGATAGATGGGGCCGACTGTTCACACCGATTGTTGCGAAGTCAGGACTAAATTCCTGATTTCTATGGACTTAAGATGGCGAACACAGAGCACGGTTTAGATAAGGCCTACGAGTTGCGGCGGTTCGAGCAACAAATTGCTGCGGGCGCTTTGGGCTGTTTGCTTGCGGCTCTCATCACCTACGTTTCTCTTACGTCCGTACCTGCAACACCTGAAATGATGGCCGAAGAAGCCGGCCTCACTGAAATTGAGCCCATCACCGTTTTTCCAGACTTCGCGTCCATCGATACTGTTGCCGTCAAGAAACAGCAGTTTTTCGATTTTCTTGAAGACTATGTCATGGCGGAAAATGCAAACATCGCCGAGACCAGAAGAGAGCTGCGTTCCTACGTAGACATTGCCAATAGCGGCGTAGCTTTCAGTCAGCGTGAGCGCAGGTGGATTCTGCAGCTTGCCGAACATTATGATCTCGACACTTCGGCACTCAGCGACCGCGAAATTGCCAATGAGTTGTACCTGCGCGTCGACAAGGTGCCGGTTTCTCTGGCCCTGGCTCAAGCCGCCAACGAGTCGGCCTGGGGAACTTCCCGATTTGCCCGCCAGGGCAACAATATATTCGGGCAATGGTGCTATGAGGAAGGTTGTGGGCTTGTGCCGCGGAGCCGGCTTAGCGGCGCCACGCACGAGGTGAAAAAATTCGATTCGATTCAGGAATCGGTCAATGCCTACATCAACAATATCAACACCCACCCATCCTATAGTTATTTGCGGGAATTGCGTGCGCGTATGCGCGATCGAAACAGACCCCTGGATTCGTTACGCTTGGCCATGGGACTGGGTTCCTACTCTCAGCGAGGGGACAACTACGTGGATGAAGTACAGAATTTGATCGTGCAGAATCAATTGACCGAGCGCGATAAAGGTTAGTCTGGTTTTATCCACTGCAGCGAGTACCAGAAGTAGCGACCGCTGTTGGACAAGGGCGCCGTGCAGATGTAGCGCCATCGCCTGCCGCTATATTCTTTGTTGGCGCTAAGTCGCAGCAGCCCTGCCGATTTGTCTTGCCAGTCCAGTATCAGGGCTTCGCCATCCGCGAAGCAGCCGATCTGATCGAGGTTGAACTCTCCCTGATTGAATTTCAGCAAAGCGCCGGGCGCGCGGGTGTTTGTCACCGGCGTAAGCGGATCAAGCAATTCAACATTGAACGCCAGCGACGCGAACTTCGTGCGTGCGGTATCCAGGTCCGCGTAGATGCTGGCCAGGGGGTAGCGGGGCAGTGCCAGGAAATCGGACTGAAATCCCACGGCGCCGGAGTTTTGCGCGAAACCTACAAACCCTTCTTCCGCCAACATTATTTTCAGCTCAGCGTTAAACTCACCGTAGGGATAGGCAAGGAAACGGTGATTCTGGCCAGTTTCAGCCGTTATGGTGGCTTCTGCAGTGAGCAGTTCTGCGCGTTGACGTGCTAACCACTGGTCGTCAGTTTCCCGGCCTTCGTGCTCCAGCATGTAGGGGTGGTAGACCATGTGATTGGCAATTACCGCCCCCGCATCCGATAGTTCCCGCACCTGGTCCCAGGTCATATAGTTATTTTGGCGCTGATTAATCGGGTCAGTGCTAAGAAACAGGGTAAACGGCATATCGAACTGCTGCAGTATGGGAAAAGCGGTTTCGTAGATCGAGGCGTAGCCGTCATCGAAGGTGATTGCAACCGCACGCTCTGGCAATGGTGTCTGGCTCTGCAGGTGGTCGATCATGGTATCTAGCGCCATCACCTGATAATCGTTGTCCCGCAAGTATTCGAGGTGCCTGCGAAAGTCTTCTGGGGAGATGCTGGTGGAAGGCGGGGTACTGGTGTCCACGTGATGATAGAGCACGATCACGCCGCTCTCAGCGGCCAAGCTAAACGACGCCCAAGCGCTAGCTGCCAAACCCAGCAGGCAGCATGTAATCTGAAGTAGTCGCGAAGTCTTACCCATCTGGCAATGATAACGCATTTGATTGCAAGGCGCTGAAAATTAAAGAGAATAGCTTGAGGTGAGCACAGTAAAGCGGGCCTGTCCTGAGTCCTGCCTTCTGGGTATAATGCGGCCCCTCTGTAGCAACTGGTGCGAGTAAGTGGTCCGAGCAACAGGTGCCGCACTCGCAAGCAGGAGATTCAATATGTTATTTACGGGCAAGGCGCTCAGCGTCGAGGTATTGCCTTCAGGCGTCGCAAATCTGAAGTTCGATCTGCAAGACTCTTCAGTCAACAAATTCAATCGTCAAACCCTGGAAGAGCTGCGCGAAGCTGTTGCTCAGCTGGGCAGTGCGAACGTGAAAGGGCTGATTTTCACTAGCGGCAAAAGCGGGTTTATTGTTGGTGCGGACATCACCGAATTCACCGGTATTTTCGCTGAGAGCGAAGCTGAGATTATCGGATGGCTGGTTAACGCCAACGAAGTATTCAATGCGATCGAGGACCTCCCGTTTCCAACAGTATGCGCACTCAACGGTGTGGCGCTAGGCGGCGGTTTTGAACTTGCCGTAGCCACGGACTATCGGGTTGCTACTGCACAGGCCGTAGTCGGCTTCCCGGAAGTGAAGCTCGGCATCGTGCCAGGTTTCGGCGGTACCGTGAGGTTGCCCAGACTTATCGGCGCTGACAATGCCAACACCTGGATAAGTAGCGGGTCGCACATTAAAGCGAACCAGGCCTTTAAAGAGGGTGCGCTAGATGCAGTTGTTGAGCCCGATAAATTATTCACGGCAGCTGAAGATCTGGTATTGCAGTGCGCTGATGGCAAGCTCGACTATAAGGCTGTGCGGAAACAGAAGGATTCGCCACTAACCCTGGAGCCAATTGAGCTCAACGTGGCATTCGAAACCGCGAAAGGTATGGTGATGGCAAAAGCTGGCCGAAATTATCCGGCACCGGTGGCTGCTGTATCTGTAATGCAAGAAGCGGCAACAATGAATCGAAGTGCGGCACTCAAAGTCGAGCATGCTGCATTTGCGAAGCTGGCGAAGGGTGAAGTCGCTGCCAATCTGGTGCAAATGTTCCTCAATGACCAGCTTTTAGGCGGCATGGCCAAGAAAGCCGCCAAGGCAGCGCGCGAAATTAATACTGCCGCAGTGCTGGGTGCCGGCATCATGGGCGGCGGCATCGCCTACCAGTCTGCCTTGAGAGGCACGCCAATCATCATGAAAGATGTGCGCCAGGAAGGTATAGACCTGGGAATGTCTGAATCTCGCAAGCTGCTGGAAAAGCGCGTAAGTCGTGGCAAGTTGGACACCAACGGCATGATAACGGCGCTGTCAAAAATTTCTCCCACGCTGGATTACAAGGATTTCGGCGACGTGGATTTCGTCGTAGAAGCGGTGGTAGAGAATCCGAAAGTAAAGAAGTCTGTGCTGCAGGAACTTGAAGACCTGGTCAGCGAAGATACTATCATTGCCACCAATACTTCGACGATTTCTGTGGATGAGTTGGCCTCGGTGCTGAAGCGCCCTGAGAACTTCTGCGGCATGCACTTTTTTAACCCGGTTCCGGTGATGCCTTTGGTCGAAGTGATTCGCGGCGAGCATAGCAGCGAAGCCACTATCGCCACGACAGTGGCCTATGCCAAGAAGCTTGGCAAGACACCGATTGTGGTGAATAACTGCCCGGGATTTCTGGTTAATCGCGTGCTGTTTCCCTACTTCGGGGCATTCGCACAATTAATACATGATGGCGCTGATTTTCGTCAGATCGACAAAGCCATGGAGCGTTTTGGCTGGCCCATGGGTCCTGCCTATCTGATGGATGTGGTCGGTATTGATACCGGCGTTCATGCTCAAGCAGTAATGGCAGCTGGTTTCGATCGCATGCAGCAGAGTTTCGAAAGTGTAATTGAAAAGCTGTACGAGAAAGGCGACATCGGTCAGAAGAGCGGCAAGGGCTTCTATCTGTATCAGCCCGACAGGAAAGGTAAACCGAAGAAGCTAGCTAATCCAGATATTGACACCTTGATCAGCTCGGTGCAGAGCCAGCAACGTGATTTTGATAATCAGGAAATCGTAGATCGAATGATGGTCGCGATGTGCATGGAGACAGTGCGCTGTCTCGAAGACAATATCGTGAGTTCTGCTATAGAAGCGGACATGGGGCTGGTACTGGGTATCGGCTTTCCTGCCTTCCGTGGTGGCGCCCTGCGCTATATTGACAGCATGGGCGTAGACAAATTCTGCGAACTGGCAGACCGCTATGCTGAACTCGGCGAAATGTATCAACCCACTGAACAACTGCGGGAGCGCGCCAATGCGGGCACCCCTTTTTACCCGTAACCTGAGGAGATCACCATGAGCTTGCAAGCCAGAGATGCGGTCATCGTTGATGGAATTCGAACCCCCATGGCGCGCTCCAAAGCAGGGGCGTTCAGAAACGTGCGGGCAGAAGAGCTGTCTGCTGCCCTGATTAATGCGCTGTTCACGCGCAATCCCGACCTCGACCCATCCGAAGTCGAAGACGTAATCTGGGGCTGTGTCAACCAGACCCTGGAGCAGGGCTGGAACGTAGCGCGTAATGCCGCGCTGATGTCGGTATTACCTCACTCAACCTGTGCCCAGACGGTCAACAGGCTGTGTGGTTCATCCATGTCTGCTTTGCACACTGCCGCCACCGCTATTCAATCCGATAATGGTGATCAGTTCATCGTTGGTGGTGTAGAACATATGGGCCATGTTGGGATGACTTACGGTATTGATCCCAATCCGAAGGCATCAAAACACATCGCCAAGGCGGCGTGGATGATGGGCGTAACCGCAGAAGTACTCTCCAAGATGCACGGCATCGGCAGGGAGCAGCAAGATGCCTTTGCAGTCCGCTCGCATCAACTTGCCGAGCAGGCGCGACTTAATGGCGGTTTCGCCAACGAGATAGTGCCCATCGAAGGTCACAATGCCGACGGCTTCAAAGTTCTGATTGAGGAAGATGAGACGATCCGGCCGGATACCACCATGGAAGGGCTGGCTCAGCTGCGGCCGGTATTCGATCCTGCCAATGGCACTGTTACAGCAGGCACATCGTCACAGATTTCCGACGGCGCGTCGGCCATGCTGTTGATGTCAGCTGAAAAGGCCCAGGCCATGAACTTAAATATTCGGGCCAAGGTTCGGTCCATTGGGTATGCCGGAGTTGATCCTTCAATTATGGGCTACGGCCCGGTGCCAGCTTCACAGAAAGCCCTGAAGAAAGCAGGTCTGAAAATTGATGATATCGAATGCGTGGAATTGAACGAGGCCTTTGCGGCGCAGTCACTGCCGGTCATGAAGGATCTTAATCTGCTGGATGTCGCCGATGACAAGGTGAACCTGCGCGGTGGCGCTATCGCGCTTGGCCATCCGCTCGGATGCTCAGGCACCCGGATCACTACAACCCTGCTGAACAACATGGAAAACCATGACGTGACCCTGGGTCTGGCGACCATGTGTATCGGTCTGGGTCAGGGCATCGCAACCGTGCTGGAACGGGTTTAACAGGCAGAGGTAGAGTAGTTTTGAGCACGGCGGATAAGGGGCACTTTCAATTGAATCGCAGCCGCAAAAACTTGCGGCGCGATGTCGGTCGTGCGATCGCTGATTTCAACATGATTGCGGACGGCGACCTGGTAATGGTGTGCCTGTCCGGCGGCAAGGACTCGTATACCTTGCTGGATATTCTGACAAACCTGCAGCGACATGCCCCCATTACGTTTGAACTGCACGCCGTCAATCTTGACCAGAAGCAGCCCGACTTTCCGGAACAGGTATTGCCTGCTTATCTAGACAATCTCGGGGTCTCCTACAAGATCTTGCAACAGGACACCTATTCGATCGTGACGGACAAGGTGGAAGAGGGTAAGACTTACTGCGGACTCTGCTCGCGCCTGCGCCGCGGTATTCTCTACAACTATGCGGAAACCATAGGGGCGAACAAGATTGCCCTGGGTCATCACCGTGACGACATCATCGAAACGCTGTTTCTCAACATGTTTTATGGCGGTAAGTTAAAAGCGATGCCGCCCAAGCTACTGAGCGATGACAAGCGCAACATCGTTATTCGACCTTTGGCCTACTGCAAGGAAGCGGAAATTGAACGCTACGCTGCGCTCGCAGATTTTCCGATTATTCCCTGTAACCTGTGCGGCTCACAGGACAACCTGCAGCGGCAGGCGATCAAATTGATGCTTCAGCAATGGAACAAACAGTTTCCGGGGCGCGTCGAGACTATCTTCCGTTCGATCTGCAATGTTGCGCCCAGCCAGCTGGCAGATACGAAGCTGTTTGATTTTGTGGGACTGGAGGCGGGGCGTCGCGACAAATCTGCAGAACTCGAGCTGATTGAAGTGGTTTAGTATTCGCTGTATCTGTTGTCAGCTTTACCCGCTCCCATCACTCACATTCACACAATTTAGCTGCAGGTTGCCGCGTTTGTAGAAGCGGGCCCGCTGCTCGGCCTAATTGCCATTGCAGAACACGTTATTCACGAAGATCTATTATGGAAATTCCTTACACTGAATTGTCTGCTGAAGCCCTGCGTGGCGTGATCGAAGAGTTTATCTCCCGCGAAGGCACAGACTACGGGCATCAGGAATTTAGCCTGGATGAAAAGATCGCGGCGGTGATGAGGCAGCTTCAGGCCAGAGAGATTATCCTGACTTTCGACGCCGAGACTGAGAGTTGTAACTTGGTGCGGGTCAAGTAAGAGAGCAATCGAATCTGACATATGCCGCCCGGAATCACAAGCGTGGGTTTTGAACATGACAGGTGGAGCAGGCTCATAGACTCTGGGAAGTTACCTACCATGCTGTAGTGTACCCGGTTGAAAAACGTTTGGGTGAGACTGGGTTGACAATTTATTCTTGCTCCGCTTATTGCTGCGCGGCGCTTGATGTGAAGCATTTCGCTGGCTTGGAGCATAGGTTAGTATCCCTTCCTCGTGACAACGACACAAATGGCATTTGCTTATAACTTGGTATGACAAAGGATCCAGATAATCTAACAGGCGAGCGACACGATTCTGAAACAGAATTAGATGCGAGCGGCTTGTATTGCCCTGAACCAGTGATGCTTTTGCACAACAAGATTCGTGATATCGCCGAGGGCGATCTGCTGCGAGTTATTGCCACCGACCCGTCCACTGAAAGAGACATCCCCAAGTTTTGCCTGTACCTGGGACATGAACTTCTGGAAACTGGTCAAGATGGGGATCGATATGTTTATCTCATCAAGAAGAAGGCTGAAACATAGGCCATGTCCTCGCCACAGCTTAGTCGGCCCGTTTACCTGATTGATGCGTCGATCTATATCTTTCAAGCGCATTTTTCCCCATACATCGAATGCTTCGATCGCCAGGGCGGTGACCTGAGCGCTGTCTATGGTTTTACGCAATTCCTGCTGCAGTTTTTACGTCGTGCACAACCGCGGTATGCAGCCGTCGCACATGATGAGAGCCTTTTCTGCGGATTCAGGCATTCCCTATGCCCAAACTATAAATCCAATCGCGAACTGCCTGATGACAATCTGGCAATGCAGCTGCAGGCCTGCGCCACGCTGTGTGAAATTTTTGGACTAGTAGCGTATGGCAGCAAAGTTTACGAAGCAGACGATATTATTGGCACCCTGTCCACAAGAGTGCGGGTCCATGAGCAGAGTCAGCCGGGCACTGCATCGCCTTGCCAACTTCACATCGTGTCGAAAGACAAGGATCTGGCCCAGCTCTTGAAAGCTGAGGAGGACTGCCTGTGGGAGTTCAGCAGTAACCAACGCCGATTTCGCGAGAATATTAAAGAAGAATTTGGCGTGTCCCCGGAACAGATTCCTGATTATCTTGGCCTCACCGGAGATGCGGTTGACTGTATCACCGGGGTGCCTGGCGTTGGTGCCGTGAAGGCCAGGGAACTGCTGCAGAATTTTCGGGACATGGATGAGATCTACGACAATCTTCACACTGTTGCGCAGCTCAAGCTGCGCGGTGCCAAACGGCTCGCGGATCAGTTGGAAGCCCATCGCGACTTGGCTGAGTTGAGCCGCACCCTGGCAACTATAGTGTGTGAAGTCGATGACCAGGCAGAGGAGTTTGGCCGGGTTGAGCTGGCGGATCTTGAAGCAGGAGTACTGGATATCGATGAGTTTCGCAGTTTTCTGGTGGAATATGGATTTGTTTCGGGTGTAAGTGAACGCCTCGTGAGCCAAGCATTGCGGCTTGCGGAATCATAGAGGCAGCAGGGACACCGTATGCGAATAATAGCTGATCAAAACATACCGCTGCTGTCGGAATTGTTAGCCGCACACGTTGAGCTTGTGCTGGTTAATGGTCGCGAAATAAGTCCATCGGTCGTTAAAGATGCAGATGCGCTGCTTGTGCGATCGATTACCAGGGTAGATGCGCGGCTGTTAGAGAACTCGCGGGTTAGCTTCGTTGGAACAACGACCGCCGGCGTAGATCACATCGACAGGGAATGGTTAGCGACCCGCGGTATCGGTCTGGCTACTGCAGCTGGTGCCAATGCCAGCGCCGTTGCTGACTATGTTATGGCTGCAGTGAGCAACTACATGCTTGCTGAGCAGGCTGACCCTGCAGCCCTGCGCTGCGGCGTAATTGGTGTCGGCTATGTCGGCTCAGAAGTCGCCCGCAGACTTTCCGCACTGGGTTGTGATGTCATTCTCTGCGATCCGCCGCGCAAACAGGCAGGGGATGTGGATGCCCAGGAATTTGTCCCCTTGGGCCTGTTAGGCGAATGCGACATTGTGTCGGTGCACGTGCCCTTTGTTGCAGAAGGTGAACACCAGACTGGGGAGCTAATTAGCGGCAGTTTTTTAGCATCGCTGCCGCCAAAAGCGATGTGCATAAACTCTTCAAGGGGTGAAGTGCTAGATGAAGGCGGTGCCATTGATGTCATGAATACAAGGCCAGATCTCAAGCTGGTGCTGGACGTATTCCAACATGAGCCAAGCGCTAATCAGCAGTTGGTTGCGCTGGCCTCGCTTGCGACGCCCCACATTGCTGGGTACAGCTCACGGGCGAAATCAACAGCAGCTCGCCAGGTGGTCATGGCGCTGGCTGCGCATTTCAAGCTGCAGGTCTCTGCGTCACAGCAAGCTGCCGCTGAAGCTCTACCGGTTCACTTTGCGCCTGCATTGGCGCTCAAAGCGGGGCAAAATCCGTGGCAGCTGCCGGCAGCCTGTTTCGACATAGGCTCAGTGAGTCAGGCCTTCAAGCAATCAGTTGCCCTTAGTGGGGGGCAGAGTGCTTTCGATCTCATGCGCAAGGATCTGGCGACTCGCATGGAATTTTCGCAGCGAGAGATTGGCGTTGAAGCAGGCAGTAAGGAGGCTGAGCTTGTAAGCGCGCTTGGTTTTACTGTGACCAGCAATCGCTGAGCGTGGACAGTGTAGAGGTTGGGGACATGATTCCAGGCGCTAAATGTCGATGTCAGACTCGATGCTGGTCCAGCACGTGAGCCACCCTCGACATCGCCTGCTTTAATTCATCAGCCCGCGGCAGGAACACAATGCGTAAGTGCTGGGTGTCCTGGATGTTAAAGGCACTGCCTTGCACCAACAGTATTTTCTCCTGCTCCAGAATATCCAGAACCAGTTTAACGTCGTCTTCGATCTTGAAATGCGTTGGCTCAAGCCGCGGGAAAAGGTAGATCGCACCTTTGGGTTTGACACAGCTCACGCCGGGAATCGCTGTCAGCAAGTCATAGGTGGCATCACGCTGTTCCAGCAGTCGCCCACCCGGCAAGATCAACTCGTTGATACTCTGATAACCACCTAGTGCGGTTTGAATGGCGAACTGTGCGGGCACGTTGGCACACAGTCGCATATTGCTCAGAATCTCCAGGCCTTCGAGATAGCTGGTAGCAGCTTGCTTGGCGCCGCTTATCACCATCCATCCTGAACGAAAACCCGCCAGTCGGTAGGCTTTCGAGAGACCATTAAAGCTCACAACCAGCAGGTCCTCACACAGTGAGGCGACCGGGATGTGTTTCGCATCATCATAGAGAATCTTGCTGTAGATCTCGTCGGCAAACAGGATGAGCTGGTGCTGTCTGGCCAGCTCAATGAGCTCTAGTAGCAACTCCTTGCTGTAGACGGCGCCAGTCGGGTTGTTGGGGTTGATGATGACCAGCGCTTTGGTGCGAGGCGTGATTTTGGCGGCAATGTCCTCCACTGAAGGAAACCAGTCTGCCTGCTCATCACACAGGTAATGGACCGGTGTGCCGCCGCTGAGACTGACGGCAGCAGTCCACAAGGGATAATCCGGCGCTGGTATCAGTACCTCATCCCCATCGTTAACTAACGCTTGCATCGCCATGGTGATGAGTTCACTGACACCGTTACCCAGGTAGACATCTTCGATCTCAACATTAGGGACTCGGAGGCGCTGACATTCCTGCATCACGGCCTTGCGGGCAGAATAGAGGCCTTTGGAATCGCAATATCCCTGTGCGGCAGACAGGTTATGGATCACATCATAGAGGATTTCATCCGGGGCGTTGAAGCCGAAGGGGGCAGGGTTGCCAATATTCAGCTTCAGGATCTGATGACCTTCTTCTTCCAGGCGCTTGGCTTCTTCCAGCACTGGCCCGCGAATGTCATAACAGACATTGCTAAGCTTGTCGGATTGCGCGATAGCCTTGCTATAGGCGGCTGGTAGTGTTTTGGCGTGATCCATGAGTCACGAAATTCCGTTATCTGTTCGCGGGCGGCAGTATTCTGCCTGATTTTTGAGTAAAATCACTACTGATTTATGCTTTTGTTTCGCATTGCGGATCATCTCGAGACGAACTTTTGACAGGTGGATAATTGGTTCAGAGCGACCCCTCAGGTGAGCACACGTTACTCCAAATTAGTCGGAACCAACTAGAGGAAGCTCAATCCGAAGCGGGTGTGAGAGTCCCAACTTGCCATGGTTTTTTTCAACCTGCCGCGTTGTTAAACACAGTTGTAGAGTAGCTCTACTACACAAGGGAAATATCATTATGAACAATGACAGCGTTGAAGGGCTGAATCAGGCCAATGATGATGAATCGGTTCACGATCAGGCTATGACCGAAGCTGAATGGCGCAAGGAACTGGATCCTGAGCAATACCATGTGCTCAGAGAGAGAGGGACTGAACGGGCTTTTACAGGGAAATACTGGGACTTAAAGGACGCCGGTACCTACCGATGTGCGGCCTGTGGTGAGCCCTTGTTTAGTTCCGAGACCAAGTACGATTCGGGTTCTGGATGGCCCAGTTTCTTCCAGCCAGCGAATACCCATAGTGTCAAAGAACTGGCAGACCACTCTCACGGTATGATTCGGACTGAAGTCACTTGTGCAAAATGCGACTCTCATCTTGGCCATGTATTTCCCGATGGTCCACCTGAAACAGGGCTTAGGTATTGCGTCAACTCTGCTTCGCTGGACTTTGAGAAGCAAGAAGAGGTTGACGCTGAATAGTTCGAGTTTATCGCGGCATTTAAAAGGGGCCATGTAGCCCCTTTTTTATTGAGTCAGTGGTGGAACTCTATTGCGATTAATGCTGTGCCTCCGCATTGAGTCTCAATTCAGGCTCAGGGGCACTTCACTCAAGTTTGTCGCTAAATCGTGTACGGCCCTTCCAGATGATTGATGCTGTTAATCTGATTGCTGATGAAAAATCGCTTTGTAGTAATTTAATAATCAGGAAAAGAATTAGAACTGATAACGGAAGCCAGCCTGGTATCTGAACCTGGAATAATCGAATAGCTGAATGTCGCTTTTGTAGTCGGTATAGCTTGCTTCAGCAGTAATAGTGAGGCCTCGCTTGGCCTGCCAAAACCAGCCTGCAGTTAATGACTTGTTGTCGTCACTGCGAACTGTGTCGAAAAATACCGGGTGTTCACTGTCATGCTCCACATCCTGAATTGAGGCCCGCAGGAATGGCGTATGCTGGGGGTTCAGTCGGTACAGCAGGTTGTACGCGAATCCGGTGAATCGGCGACCATTATGGCTGCCGAGAGTTGGGTTTTCGGGATCTTCATCAGCGTGATACAGATTTAGAGAATGGGTGCGTTGCCCAGCGATTTTCGTCAGACCTGCGGTGAACAGCAGCTGATTGACGTCACGTAGTGAATTGGTAGCGCCGGTATTGGTGTCATAGCTAATCTGGGTATAAGCGGCGGATAGGCTCTGATACCAACCATTGCCGCCCACATGTTGCCAAGAGCTGTTGATGGAGACGGAATCCTGGAAGCCCTCTCCATCCAGGTTGACCTGACCCACGGCCACGCCGTGGCGGAATCGGTTCACATCATCACCCCAGGCGTAGGCGACTTCGCCTCGCAGGCTATCGATATCAAACTGGTCAGTATCAAAGTTATCTAGGTGGATGAGGCCGACATTAACATCGAGCGAACGGTCTCGGGTGAAAGGGTAGTTATAGTTTAAATTGATTGTCGTATTGGAGAATTGGTCTTCGGTTTGCTGGCCAGCCTGATCCAGCTCGATCTGTCCAATGAGGGGCGTATCTACCAGGCCATTGCTGGTGGCGCTGTTGATATTGTCATCTGAGCCAATTACTGAGGCGATTGACCAGTTAAACGAGGCGTCTTGCTGATTCCTGCGCGCCTCAATTAGCTGCAAGAACGCCTCGATGTTTTGCCGCACATTTTGCGGCGGGTTATTCGTCAGGACAACGTTAAACAGGATTTCAGCAGCGGTGAGGTTGTCGGTGACAAAGTAGGCGCGAGCTAATTCCAGTCGGGCGCGTTCTCGCAGTACGCCATCGGTAGCAGTTGCAGCTACCCGTTCTAAAGCAAAGACTGCGTCATTTGGACTGCCACCTTCCAGTGCCGCAAGGCCATAAACAAAGTCAAACTCAGGATCACCTTCTCAATCCTCAAGATTCCTCGAGCCCAGATCCAGGGCCTCCTCGAATTGACCCGTCGTGACTAACCTGTCCATTTCGGCGTATGGTGATTCACTCTCTGCAGCTTGGGTCTGCAACGGCAGGCCTAAGCTTAAAATAAAGAGCAGCAGCAGACGGTACTTTTTCATGTTGTTGTCCGTTATTGTTGCGAGCGCGCTGCAGTGGCTGAATGCGCTAGACCAATTCGGCTCCGTGATGTTGGCATTGTATCAAAAAGCCCACGCAAGTCTCGCTTTCGTAGGCAAGAAATTTAATGCGAGTGCAGGAAACTCAGGGCCTCTGGAAATGTGAACAGGGGTAAATTCGCACCGGTTTATTTTCTCTCATCAGCTTGCAGCCTACAGGGTATTGCTGTGATGACGGTTTGGGCAGAATATAGCCAGAGGTGAATCAGCACCTATTAGCCTGCCTCTATAGCGAAAAGCTTACGCTATTAATCCATCGGCCTATCTCAAAGGTTTATGAAAAAGTTTATCCAACTTATTGTTCTTACGCTGTTTATGCAGGCCGCAGTCGCCCAGGACGTGATCCCTGGCCGGTCTGCGTTTGGAATCGGAGCTTATTATGCGAAGGGTGATTTCGGGCAAGATTCGGAGACCACCATCCGTTATGTACCGGCGACGCTAGAGCATGACAACGGACGCTGGGGGTTGCAGCTGCTTGTGCCAAGGCTGGAAGTAGAAGGCCCCGGCACCGTGCTGCTAAATCTGGGGGGCATCAGTCGGGCAGTTGCCAGCGACGAGATCACAGTCGAGCAAGGATTGGGCGATGCCGTGGCGTCCCTGATTTATCACTTCGATCCACTGCCTGATCGCCAGACTTTTGTTGACCTTCGGCTCGACGTAAAGCTGCCAACCGCCGATGAAGCGAAAGCGCTCGGGACGGGGCAGGCTGACTATAGTTTACAAGTTGACATTAGCCAACAGCAGGGAGCGATGACCTACTTTGCTACTGCGGGCTATACCTATCGCGGCAACTCCCCCGTATTTCAGGAGCTGCGTAACGGAGAATTTGTTCAACTAGGACTGGCTTATCCGCTCAGCCAGCGGGTCTCTGTCGGGGCAATCTACGATTATCGCGCTGCGCCTGCGGCATTTTCAGACGAGATACACGAATTGCTTCCTTATGCGGCCTTTCAGCTGAATGAAAACTGGAGTTTTTCTACCGTCATTACGACGGGTTTCACTGATGCGAGCGCTGATTTCAGCTTGCTCGGACAACTGCGCTACAGCTGGTAGCCTAATAATGGCTGAAATAGTGGCCGGAGCAGGAATCGCAAAGGGCACCAGCGATTGCAAGCTGGGGATTGGCCCCGGCCTTTGCTTCAGAGCGGCAGGGGCCGAATCCGAGGAGGCAGCAGCCCTGGTCGCTGCAGTGGGCGAACTCTCTGCACCGGTGGCAGGCTCGGTCGTGCAATCCGCTCTGGACGATGAATGCGGTTGGATTCCATTTCCGATTCATGCGCAGACCGGCCAAGGCTGGTGTTATCTTGTGCGCTGGCTTGGCTGTTCGATTTATCCTGCCCCAACAAGGCGGCAAGGCTGGACCAATTGAGCTCGCTTGCAGCAACGGTGCTTGCGGCACCGGGGCTTGCTGTATCGGTTCTACCCGCATCAGTCCCTGTGTTGGTGCCCGATTGGTCTGTGCTTGCCGACTCATGTCCAGGCAATGGCAAGAAAGGGGAATTCACATATCCTTCGAGTTCTTCTGCACGATACTCGGCGGCCTGCTGCAACAGAAATACATCGCGATCCAGGTCATGCTGAATTTGCTCGACGATACTGATTGGGGAAGAACTGCTGGTAACTTCCGTGGGAGTAATCAGCTCAACGACTCGGGGAATAGGCATTTCTGGGGCCGGGATGCTGGCTGTAGTAATTTGCTCGACTAATAGGGCATCTGGTACGGCAACTGGAGGAAGGGCGTCATCCTCCCGTAAGACCAGCTCTGGCTGCGCGGAGCCATTGCCTCTATCGGTACTGCTGCCCAGATAAGGCCTGAATCCAGTGCCACCGAGCCCGCTTTCGTTGCCTGGGACTACTGTGCGGCCGGTACCGCCGATACCGCTGTCTTCATTTTCATCACCACGAGAAATTTGGCCGCTAAAAGCCAGTAATGCCGCCAGCAGCGCAGCCCCGAGTGCTAGCCATCTGTAGTCAGAGATGGAAGAAAAGCCTGGCCTGGATACCTGATGGGTCATTGTTTATCCGTGGTGCTTATGCAGCCTCATTTAACTGCAGATTTCAGTTGTTGTCATGCATTGCCGCCAGGTTTGGCGGTTTCTTCTGCGCTAATCTGTACTTTTGACTCCGCCCGGTCTGCTCTCTCTTTTCCCGACCCCTCTTTTTCCGACCTTTCTCTTTCTGGCCCTCGCGGCAGCGTGCGCCTGGGCAGGGAATCATAAGAAAATATGCCGAAGTTTATACGATCCTGCGCTGACCCCATATCTTGATCCGTTTTCTGTCTCGCCATGGCGGCATTATTCATCGCAGTGAGCGCCTGCATGCCCAGTTCATTCGCCAACTGCTTGAGCTCTTTGACAGATTGGGCTGAAAGTTGGTCGTAATAGACGCTTCGATCAAAATGCAAGGGTTGTTCGTCTAGTAGATTGCCGCTGCTGGCGGCAATGTGATCTCTGATATTTTTGGCGAAGAAAAAGGCTTTCTCTTCAAAGCCTTTTTTCGGGGTGAATGCGCCTGAGTTTAAAGTCACATACTCTCCATCGAACTCTGCCACTCCCAATCGCAGCCATTCGTCCAAGATTACCCTGGCCCGAATATCCTGTTTTACGACTCGTTTCACCAGGCTTTCAAAGCAGGGTTTGCCTAGCTCTGTTTCCTTAAATGGAATCGGCAGTGGCTTGCCGTCGGGTGTCACGTAATCCGGGTCGCCCAGCCATTGTGCGATTAATTGCGGACCAGTTGAAACAGTGGTGGGCAAAGGACTGGTGTCAGCTGAGGTCTCTCGCAGGCGCTTGACGTCTTTGCGATGGACTCCAGTAAGCAGATGAATTCGGCTATCAGATTGGCGCTTCTGGCCGTTGCGAAACTCTTCTTCTGCGACTTCAACAAAGATTGCTTTCAGCATTGCCGCCAGCTGGGGGTAGGTAATTTGGCGATGTAGCATCAACCGCACCAAGGGCCTGAGCACGGCTGCGAGGGTATTCGTCAGTCGTGCGTTTGGCGCTTGAGAATTGGGGCTCGTTTGGTCTGGTGCATGCGTCACGACTTTTAGTATATGTTTTTGTGGGAATTTTTCACAGAGTGTCTTGGCGACGGGGTACGAAACTTTGTGGCAGTAATGAGGCGACAAGCCTTGTACGGGCTTGGCATAAATCGCTATGCGCAGGTTTTGGGGCAACGTTAATTAAGGAAACCGTATTTTCAGACGACATAAAGAATAGAGCAATTGACGTGGGAAATTTTCCCACCTACACTAAAACCGCTGACTGTTTACGGTTGGCTATCCTTGTTGATCAGGTTTCTGGAGGCAACAATTGCAACACTTGTGGCCGCTCAGCCGACGGTCAAAAGCAGCTTCGCCAGAGGCTCGATGCACTTTCCAGTCTCCGCAACCCAGTGGTCTGTTCAAATTAAGTAATTCTCACATTATTGCTTTTGAAGAATACGGCGACCCAAGCGGTGAGCCCTGGTTGTATTTCCATGAAGGTGGAAACTCTCGCCTCGAATGTGCTTTTTTCCATTCAGCTGCCAAGGCCCGAGGCTTGCGCTTGCTTGCCATAGACCGGCCCGGAATCGGCGGTTCCAGTTTTTATCGTACTGATTCTGCGAGTGCATTTGCCCGCGATGCTCTTGAATTGAGCGACAGGCTGCAAATAAACCAGTTTAGCGTTCTATCTCACGGCAGTGGCGGTGTCTTTAGTTTGGCGCTTGCGCACTTGGCACCGCAGCGAGTCACGCAGCAGGTTAATGTGGGCGGTTTGCCGGGCAGCGTGCTCGGGCCTGATAATCTAGCGCGGCGAAAAGCCACTTGGTGGGATGGTATCACGCCGCCCCTGATTAAGGCCCTGGTGCAGCTGAGGGTGAATTTCTCATGCCAACCGCTGCCCGAATTCATTAAGCCCTTGCTGCAACCATTGAGCAGGGCTGATTCGAGGCTCTTGAATAAACCACGGGTTAAACAAACCCTGGAGTTGGATCGCCGAGAGGCGGTAAGGCAAGGTGCGAAGGGGATAGCCCAGGACATAGCCATGGGTTTTCGCAAGCTGGAATTCAGTCTGGCTGCTGTGGAAGTGCCCTTGGTGATTTGGCAGGGTAGATCAGACGGACCGAGCGCCGCTTCGGCGACTTCAGCAACATCTTATCTTATCGGACGCTTGCCAGCGGCGCGCTGTCATGAACTGCCGTTTCGGGGCTACTATTTCTTTCTGCAGGATATTGATGCTGTGTTTGCGCGCTTGTCTAAGCCCAGCGCCTTCTCAGGTCGCCTGGCCGCCTGAATTTATCGCTCAATCGGTATCGCTAGTCGTGTCGGCCATGGGAGTCGTCATGCAGATCTACGTCACAGGGGTGGTGACTGAAACAGCTGAATTCCCGGGAAGTGGAGTATTCCTTGGTATCGATGATAGTGAATACTTTGGCATCAATGAAGACCTGAACCAAATCGGTATCGATCAGCCCCCGCTTTGACTCATCAACCAGAATGTCTATGGCTCTTTCGGCTGTCATCGCCGGTTTATAGGGTCTGTCGGATGCTGTGAGTGCATCATAGATATCGCAGATTGTCATGATCTTTGAGGGCAGCGGAATTTCCGATTCTGTCATCCCATAGGGATAGCCCGTGCCATCCAGTTTTTCATGGTGGGCCGCAGCTATGGTTGGCACGTTAGAAAATTCCTTGGTCCAAGGAATGTGGTTCAGGAAATTTTGTGTGTGCACCACATGGGATTCAATTTCTTTGCGCTCGGTAGGAGACAGACTACCCTTGGCGATTGAAAGCAGATAGAGCTCTTCAGACGTGATAATTGAAAGGTCGCCGTCCTGAGACTCCATGCGGTAGGCATTTATTCGGTCCAGCATCTCGCGATTGTCCTCTTCGAGCATACTGGGTTCGTTAGCCTCGACAATGGTGCGGTAGAATTCGTCAAGCATGTCCGTGTCTACAGCCAACTGTTTGTCTAACTCAGCGAACCTTGATTCATCTACACCACCATTTCTAAACATTGCGATTTGCTTGGAATGAGATTGAGTCTTTAGCCGCTCCTTGGCCAACAGGATGCGATACTGAATGCTCTCTAAAGAACCAGCGGTCAGCTTCTTTTCCTTCACCAGGACAGATTCGCGTACACCGACTTTGCCGAAGTCATGCAGCAGGGCTGCGTATCGCAATTCCCGGACTTCTGTATCGCTAAATCGGGAATTACGCAGACGGGTAAGGTTGGAGAGTGAAACTGATTCTGCAAGGCCAACACATAAATCAGCCACGCGGAAGGAATGACCGCTAGTGGTTGGGTCTCGTTGTTCGATAGCCGCTACCGAGGCGTTGACGAAGCCTTCAAACAGGGCCTTGATATCGTTTTGAAGAATAGTGTTTTCGATCGCGATACCGGCTTGACTCGCCAACGCCTGCAGTAGCACATTGATGTCGGAGTCGAATGCTAGTGTATAAGCCAATGCCGATTTTTCATCTGTAATCTTGAGCGAACGAGCTTTTTTGCGGTTTATAAACTGCAGAACCCCAATAACTTCCTTCTGTTTATTGGCAAGCGGTATAGCGAAGATTGACTTCGTCCGATAGCCAGTTCTTCTATCGAATGACTGGTTAAATCTGTATGGTACAGTGCCCGATAGCTGATAGGCGTCAGGTATATTTAATTCGCTGTCAGTTAGCGCCACGTACCCAGCAACAGAGGACTCATCTAGAGGAAAGCGCATCTTCTCAAACGGAAAATCCATGGAATCGTTCTGGGTGAGCTTGAATACCAGTTCACTTTCGTGGTCGTTGATCTCGTTAATCAGAAACAAAGAAGCCGCATCGCAACAGGCGATGTTCTGACCCTCGGTCAGAATTTTTCGGAGCAGGGTCATCAGGTCGTCTTCTGCAGACAGGGAAATACTGATATCG
>Ga0181564_10001285_pt1 | contig 22394 bp, 37 predicted proteins | sample 011ome_24_FD_134512 | JGI IMG/M metagenome (GOLD analysis project Ga0181564, IMG submission 134512) | Coastal salt marsh microbial communities from the Groves Creek Marsh, Skidaway Island, Georgia - 011513CT metaG (megahit assembly) | ecosystem: Environmental > Aquatic > Marine > Intertidal... | reverse complement strand
TTTAAAGAATATCTCGAGGAAGAGTATCTAGAAGAGAGAGTACTTTCTATAGGACTCAACCCCTCGCATCAGAAACACAGAGAAACGCATCGAGGACATATACATGATATGATACATCATGCTTATAAGTCTATTGGTGGTTACGGTGGACATGCTTCTGGTTCTAAGAAAGAATCAGATGCGATACATCATGACATATCACATTCCGTTATCAAAGCAGTGAAACGAGGTGACAAACTTTCCTCTGTTAATCTTTACAAGAAACAGCATGGGCGTAAGTCTATTGCATCCGCTACTGACGGCACTGAGCAAGGTAAGAAGGACTTCATAAAAACGAAGCTGGAAGACCATGAGCATAAACGAGCGTGGGGAGAAGTTTCCGGTAAGGTAGCTTCTATTCACAAAAAGATCGGCACTCCCGATATTCCTTCCAAGAAAGCCGGAAAGTTACTCGGCAAGAAAATCAAACCCCATGCTGACGGTGTACATTATGACCGGAAACTCGGCGATAAGATGCACACAAAGAAAATGGTGGGACATCCGAAAGAAAGTGCTTGATATTTGATTTTTACTCTGTTATAATACTGGTATAAAATGATGAATGAAGTGAGGCAAATTTGTGACTAATCACGTTATATACTTTCATGGATATGGTTCAACTCCGGAGTCTAGTAAAGTAGATATGCTCCGAGAAGAACTCTCTTCCGATTATTCCGTCCATGCTTTCCCGATAGACATAGACCCTGATAAGGCTCACTTAGAGCTTACTGAGCAGATAGACAGTCTTCTCTTGGAAGATATGCACAGTGACGATAAGGTTCTGTTTGTCGGCACCTCTTTGGGCGGCTGGTGGGCATCTAAACTCGGTGTTTTGTACGGTATCTCTGCTATAGTGATTAACCCCCCTGAGAAGCCCTCTGAGTCTCTGTCTAAGTACGGAGAACCCGAAACTATTACTAGCAAGTATGAGGACTTTACTGTCGGAGAGGACAATGTGTACTTTTTCGCCGAGGAGGATTCGGTGATTGATAATCTTGAACTTCGTAAAAGAATCGCTACCGCCGGACTTCCAGTCTTTATAGTTAAAGGAGCGACTCATCGATTTAACGGAAAAGACTTTTCGATGGCAATTTCCGTATTGAAGAATATGATAGAAAGTTAAATAAATTTATTAATAACTAAGGAGATGTAATATGGCTGCTAAGAAAAAAACGGCTCCTAAAAAAGCCACGACTAAGAAGAAAGCACCCGTTAAGAGAACCTCTAAGAAGAAAGCACCAGCAACACCTAAGACAGCGGAGTCTTTTGATAATTCAGAAGAACGCCATTCTGAAGGTAAGGCTATCACTAGTGGAGTCTTTATCATAGGCGGAATCATTGCTGCGCTAATACTACTTCTTACAAATATTTAGGTGACTTCCATGGAACAAGAAAACATCGATCCAAATGAAGAAAAGTTTATAGGATGGTTTTGGTGTCCGCATAGAAAAGATTTTTTTAGATGGTCTGCGGTTGTAGATTATGATGAAAGTGAGAGAGTAGAAGATGAAGATAGTCCAGTTTAAAGACGGTAAGTTTGCCCTGCGTAAACTAACAACTAATGGCTACATGTACAAGGACCTGAGTCCTCACAACTACGATACTTGGTGTGGATTCAGAAAGTTTACTACAGAATATTTTGTTAATAACTGTCGTAAGGATTTGAAGACAGTTCAACACATGTTTGATGTTCTGAGTGACCAGGGTACTGTTTACAAAGAGCCAGAGCCAAAGACTAAGAAACCTAAATAATGAAAAAATTTATTTCAGTTGCTAAGTGGGCAGCTACATTCTTTGTTATACTTGGCACAGGACTAAACAGTCTTGCAATATATCCACTAGGTCCTCTTGTGTTGCTACTTGCGGGTATTTTGTGGACAATTGTTTCGATATACTGGAAAGAGAAATCCCTTATTGTTACTAATATGACACTGACACTAGTGAATATTATCGGTCTTATAATGCATTATGTTTTAGGAGTTATTTGATGTTTGGAGTTTTTGCAGAAATACTATTGGTTCTTGTAGTTTTTTCATTACTGATGTTCTGGTTCAACCTATCTACTAGGGTGGACAATATAGAGCGAAGAGTGTTTGATAAATCTAAGATAAAATACACAGATGGAGACAACACATAAATGGAACCAGTAGATCCAAGCAGAAAGCACTTTTATATCTCTTTAGTGAAGAGTTGCGTCAGAGCAATGAGTGGAGGTGCTTTAATTGGAGGGAATCTCGTATTAGCAGGAGTGTTATTGATTGCAGCAGAGGTATTAGGAGTAGCTGAAGAACTCTGACAATATGTGAAAAATAGTGACAGAATGTTGTTACACATCTTGTCACTATTTGCAAATTTTTACAAAAAAATTATATATAATAGCGAAGTTACTATTCTTGTAACTATACCAAATAGGATACGAATCAAATGAAAAAAATATTATTGTTTTCGTGTATTCTATTAGTTGGTTGTGCAGTCGATACTACTAGAATTGATTATGAATTCAGTTTTCAAGGCCCAACAGACATGAGGTTTTCACCCCCACCTCAATTTGACTGGATGCCACCTTCTCTCATGTGGGAGCGGAATGTTAGGAATTGTAGAAGCCAGCCACAATGTAATGCGGCTGACTTGTTCAACAATTGATAAATTACTCTGAGTCGTTTAAAGGATTGTCGAGTAATTGTTCTATCTTTTCTTCCAGGTCGTCCCTGGTTTCCCGCAATTGCTCGTCAATTTCACGCATTCTATCATTCAGCGTATTTTCCATAGTGTATACGTCATTGCGGAGGTCTCTCTGCGTTTCGTTAGTAGTTTCGTCAATCTGACGCACAAACGTATCTACCTCATCGGTATCTTCTCGTATGCGGTCAATATCTTCCTGCAGATTGTCCATCAGAGTTGTTATTGTGTTGAACTGTGATTCCATCTCTTGTTGAATCATGTCTACGGACTCAACAACACTTGCAACGCTTTCAGCTTGAACTGCTAGTTGTTGATTGATACCAGACATATCGGGTGCAACATATTCAGTAACAGCTTCTTCAGCATCCAACAGACGCTGATATAATTCAAAACCGCCCCATAGTCCACCCATGATTGTTCCGAGTAGTGGTATAAGGATTAAAGCCTTACTACCGGATATTTTCATTTCCCCTATTTCTACTTCAGCCATTTGAAAATTTCCTCTGTATCCATTTAAATGAGTAATAAATTGATAGTCCGTAAAAAGCTAACACGCTCATAGGCATTGCTATGTATATTAGTTCCCACGGAGATAAAAATAACAATTGCCAAGTAAAATCTGCTACAGCCTCAACATCTCCTACAGGATGTTCAGGTATGAATACTTCTGCGTCATCAAACTCAACATAGTTGTGGAATTCATCCCACTCTTCTGTCGTAAAACATATTTCAAATTCTTCTGGGCATTCTATATCATCATTCATATTGCGCTTCCACCATTTCTCTATGTTTACCGTTAGTTCCTATAAGTTGGAGCATTGCATTTCTATCGTTCTGCAAGTTACCTCCTTGTAGCATTGATTGTGTAGTGTAAAAGTTTGTGTCCTGCAACATACTTCCATATTGATTGAAACCGTTGACTCTATTCATTAAGACTAATGTTAGCCCTTGATTAGAATCAAAGCCACCTGTAGTTTGCATATCAGCTACAAAGGTATCTAGGTTGTTTTCAATAGCACTGTCAGACATGTTTTCCATTTGCCTCTCTGCTCTGTCTACAGTATCCTGTTCTTCTTCTGGAAGAGGTGACACATCAAATCTTGAGAAGTCTGGTAGCTCAGCAGTTATAGCTTCTGTTATAGATCCACCAGTAGATAGAGCTTGGTCTGTTTGCGATTCAAAGTTTTGATTTATACCAGCACCTGACTGAGAAGAGTTATCTGAAAATCCTTGTAAGTCTGTCTGCTGCGAAGACGAGGTATCACTGAAATTTGTTACAAAGATAGGATCATTGCTACCAAAACTAAAATCAATTGTCACACTGTCATTGAACGCTGTCTGTGATCCATTACCGAATGTTCCAAATGCTGATCCTGAACCCATATTACCAGAACTGAAATCTATGCTACCGTCACTGCTACCTGAATTTTGATTAATTATATTCTCTACTATGCTCTGTTCTGTTATTGGCGCACCGTAGCTAGGTCCCTGTGACTGACTTGGCACTATGTCTCTGGCGGCACCTGAAGATGAAACAGTACCAGCAGAGACTGCTCCTTGCACAAGTTCCTCGCTGGCTTGAATCTGACTTCTTGCAATACTAACTGCGTCTACTCTTCTGGCTGCATTGACTCTTCTTGATGCGCTTGCAGTTCTTGGACCAGCTGCTTCTCTAGGAGCGGCCCTCACTGCTCTTGGTCTTGGAGCTGCTGCGACCACTGGTTTACCAGGAGCAGGAGCTTCAACTGCTATAGTTTCTGCTACTTCAATTACTTCTTCTGGAAGCGGCTCTAACTCTTCAAAGACCTCATCAAATTCCTCTTCAAAGGGCTCCTCAAAATTCTCCTCGAAAGGTTCATCAAATTCTTCTGTTATATCTTCAGCCGCTATTTTCTCATAAGATTCTTCAGGCGGAGCACCAGGTGGAGGCGGAGCACCAGGTGGAGGTTCAGCACCAGGCGGAGGCGGTGGAGCTCCTGGTGGGGGAGGCATATTAGTGTCTTCAAACTCATTAAAAGTTTCTATCTCTGGTAGACCGTCACCCGGAGAGTCAAAAGCAATATCTTCAAACGATTGGGTCGTAAAGTCATCTGGAGGAGGAGCACCAAAAGAATCCTGCGGAGGTTGTCCGTCAAATGTTTCTTGTGGTGGTTGGCCGTCAAACGTCTCCTGTGGAGGCTGACCATCGAAAGAGTCCTGTGGTGGCTGACCGTCGAACTGAGAATCGTCAGAAAACATTGAGGTACTTACACCCGAATCAAATCCATCAAATGAAGAATCGAAAAATCCATCTTGTCCTGTACCAGGTCCTGATGTCAACAATGTTTGTTCATATGTTTCAAACGGATCGGGACCAAAGTTTAAAGACGGGTCATCGATGAAGTCTGTTATATCATCACCAAATATTTCTGGTCCAGTATTAAAATTAGCGATAGATGTAGATACATCAAGATTCAATTGTCCACATGCTGCAGGGTTTTCAAGGCAAGGATCTATGGTTGTTGTCGATGGAATTGGATATGCAGTATGCTGTGAAGAGTTACCGCTAGAATCTACAGCAACACCAGTCTGCGTATTAAATGACATAGTGAAAGGGGTTGAAGTAGTCCAGCCTCCTGGCCTATATTCAAATTGATAATATTGCCCCTCAGACGCATCACCAGTTACACCAATTGTTACCGCATGGTTGACAACATCAATTTCGTCATACAAGAATTTTATTTCACCTGTATCATAAAGTTCCAGCTCAAAACTAGATACATCGCTTGTTCTTCTATACCACTCTGGTACATTATACCAACCAAATATAGCCATGCTGTCTGTTGTTTTGTACCACGGGTTAGCGACATATTCAATATCTAAATCTGTCCATAGTCCGAATATAGAATAGTCCCATTTTGTATTGGCTTGCGTAGTTGAACTGGTTAAATCTCTCCCTGTACAGCAGAACCATGAACCCGATGTACTGGCTTGAAAGTTCAATACCCCCGTGTAGGTAACCCAAACATCATCATATGTCTGTTCATAAAAGGGAAAATCAAACCCTAAGTCTACTTGTGTTTGTCTCAAGTCATCTAGTTGAAGCTGTGTGGCACCAGAGTTTCCAGTATTCAAATTACTAAGCACAGACTGCCCGAAGGCACTGCCACATAAGATACACAGAGCTATAGTGAGAACTATTCTCATTAGTTAGGCATGTTAGGAGACGAATCCATTCTCCTCGCATCTCTTTTGGAGACACCAGGAACATCTGTCAGATTCTCTTCCCATGCTAGTCCAGCTTCTTCACCAATCATCCCTTCATAGGGACAGGGCGTACCAGCCATCTTCATAGCCGTCCAGACACGTTCGTCTTGGCACATGAGTGAAACGGCAGCTACTCTCATTCCCATGTCGTAGAGCGTCTTAGAGAGCTTTATACGCTCGCAGTTAGTATCAGTTACGCTCTTACCAGCTGACAGTCCAAATATTTGCGTCTGCACAGCGCCACTGACTCCTGTAGTACATAGATCCTGCGAATATGATGATCCAATTGATGGAGCAATTGCAGATGGTGGTGGAGAGTTTATATCTTGAACCACTCTCTGTGACGATGTAGACTGATTGATGTTTTGATTGACATTGTTGTTAGTATTATCAGTTGTTACCGTGCTAGTACTATTACTAGTGTTGTTACTAGAAGATTCACTAACATTTCGGTTAAGGTTATCGCTAGTTGACGAAGAAGTACTTGAACTAACACTTGTATTGTTGCTGGTACTGTTACTCGTTGTGGTGCTATTCACAGTCGAGTTGTTGGTATTGGTGTTGTTGTTAGTATTATTATTGGTATTATTGTTAGTGTTAGTACTTGTGTTGGTATTGTTGCTTGTGCTAGTACTTGTATTAACATTGGTGTTGGTATTGGTATTATTAGTACCACCACTCATTATGTTATTATTTGTGTTGGTGTTTGTATTGGTACTAGTACTGGTGTTGACATTTGTATTGTTATTCGTGTTGGTATTCGTGTTTGTACTGGTGTTATTGTTGGTGTTTGTATTGTTGTTGGTATTGGTGTTTGTCGTAGTTGCAGTTGATGTTGCAGTAGACGTTGAGTTAATTGTAGTAGACGCAGTAGATCCCTCACAGTATTGAGTACCAGTAGTACACGTTCCGGTAGCTTGTGCTTGAACATTATTAGATAGTATAGGGGTCATCAGGAGCATAACGAAAGGAAATATGCGATTCATCGATATCCTCTCAAGTGTCATGATTGCGACACAATAAATGGTGTGCTTCTTAACTTTCACTATTTATATACTGTCGTTTTTACGACACCCAATAAATAAAACGCTTGACATATGATTCAATATCTGTAATAATAACGGTATAATTTAAATGAGGGTATATCATGTATTTAAATCTCGGCAATTCTCTAAGCTACACTACTTCCGGCAGAAAAAGACGAAAATTGCCGGCTAAAAAGAAGACAAAGCCTAAGTTTGAGAAGTATGTACCAAAATCTACTTATGTCAGAGAGACTCCTGACTACCCTAGCGTCTCCTCAGCGCCCTCTGCTGACGCTTGCGCCAAGGCTGAGAGAGTAGAGTACACTGGTACGTTAATCAAGGGCATATCGACTATGCATAAGTCTAACGCAGTGCCCATTATAAATCAACAGGAAGCAGAAGATATTGCAAAAATGCGCCGGTAAATAATTGAAACTTGCTGTCATTATTTTGAAAAACCTTCCGATAAAAATGTTAGGATAAATAAATAGAAGTATGGGACAAGTAATAGAATTTAAAAAAATAGAAAGTGAATTACAGCCTAAAGTTATAGGCCATCGAATCTCTTTCTATACCGAGGAAGAAATAGATGTTACTCTCATGGCATTGAATGTTTATGGGGATGACAATGTTCGCTACACCCGTGATACTTTCAAAGAGTTGAAGTTAGAACCCCTGTATATTAAAAAGTGTTTGCTTTTAATGATAGAGTCGGGATTAATTTCTGTCTTGGGAGCTAAAGTGATAAATATGATTATTGATAATATTGAAGAAATAACGGAGAATGATTATGCCAATGAAATTTAAACCATCTACATACAAAAGAGTAGGAGGAGTCAGAAGAGGAACTCATAGTTACATGACTGGTACCTCAACGACTATTTTGAAAGAAACTCTTGAAGCAAGCAATACGAAGCCCAAATTTAAAGATAAGATTCGCAAAGAACTTATACGCCGAGGCGAATAATGCCCACATACAATTTTGAGAATGTTGATACTGGTGAGATAACTGAAAAGTTTATGAAAATTTCTGAGAGGGATACATACCTCAAAGAAAACACACATCTTAGAAGTATTCTATTAAGTTCCCCCGGCACTGTAAACGGTACCGGCGACAGAACCAAAGCACCCAATGGCTTTAAAGAAGTACTTTCACGGATATCAGATGCAAATCCTACAAGTTCTTTGGCTTCAGATTATGGTCAAAAAGATCATAAGTCTGTAGCTAAAAGAGAAGTAGTGCAAGCCCATAGAAAAAAACACGGAGGATAGTTCACTTATATTATGATTCTTTAATAATAACCAACAATAGGGATTACCACATGCCTAAAAAGAATCTTCAATTAGTACAAAATGAAAGAAGTGAAAGAAACCCATCCACAAGTCTCAAGATGCGTCTTGAGGACATGATTACAATCAGCGCAAAAACCGAATCTCAAGGCCAGTTTATGTCTCAATACAGATATAAGCCGGCCTTTTTGTTGCATGGCTGTGCTGGAACGGGTAAAACTTTCATTGCCTTATACCGAGCGTTAGAAGAAGTAATGGACAAGCAAAACGGTTATGGTAGAGTAATTATTGTGCGATCAGCAGTTCCTAGCAGAGAAATTGGACATTTACCTGGTACTGAAGCAGAAAAAACTGAAATTTACAGTTCACCATATCAATCTATGTGTGAAGAGTTTTTTCCTACAAAAGACAAACCTTACAATCGATTGGTAGAGCAAAAATATTTAAAATTTATGTGTACATCTTTTGTCAGGGGAATAACATTGGATCATTCTATTGTTATTGTTGATGAGTGCCAAAACTTAAATGACATGGAAATTAACAGCATAATGACAAGAGTTGGGGTTAATACAAAAATAATTTTTTGCGGAGATTTTCGTCAAACAGATTTGTATAAACGCAACGACATGTCAGGCCTGAAGAAATTCATTCAAACCACTGAAGATATGCCTTCTTTCTGTTCCGTTGAATTTGGCCCTGAAGATATAGTCAGATCCGAATTGGTAAGAGAGTATATTGAAGCTAGAATGCGCTACGAAGATGAATATGGGGCAAGTATTTGATTTAAAAGAACTTTTTATTTTCAACTAATTTAGCATCTCTAAGGAAATCAAGTACTTAGAGATGCTTTTTTTCCTTGACTTTTGGATTACAGGGTGCTATAATACTGGCATAAACTGAGAAAATACTTGTGAGGAGATATTTTATGGGTTGGAATTTAGAAGGTATGCGTGTTAAAGGTCTTTATCTTGACGGTAACCAGCCCGTCAGCGGCAAAGTAACCCATAGCCGTGTTTGTTACGGTGGCGGTGTCGCTCACCACATCGAACTGGATGAAGGCTTCCAGTATAAAGATACCACTATCAGTCGCAAGGCTGGTGAGGTTGTTATTGTTGACCACAAGTATATTACGGAGGTCCGTGACTAATGTTAGTTCTTAGTAACGGCTATGTCGAAGAAATCTTTACTTGCTATGAAGAAATTCTTGATTGTATAGGTCAAGAAGATTTCGAGGCAGCACTCTCAGGAGTGCATTCGCAATACACTATTACTTACATACCTATAACATAATGTCTAAAAACGAAAGATACACTTTTCCGAATACAACCAATCCGATAGCTTCACTCATAAAGCAACGGCGTTTGCAGATTCTTATACATTCTTGTATTTACTATCAATTGGATAGCAATATTGTCAGTGATGAAAAGTTTGACGAATGGGCAAAGGAACTAGAAAAGTTGATGAAAGAAAATCCTGGATTGTACAGCGATAGATTTGATTATGCGTTTGAAAATTGGGATAGTTCCTCAGGATATGATTTACCTTATCGTGATCCATGGGTTATGGGTCAGGCAGAATATTTATTAAAGCACTCTTAGCTCAACAGGATAGAGCACCGGCCTTCTAAGCCGGGGGTTGGTTGGGTTCGAGTCCCCCAGGGTGTACCAAATTTAGGATGATAATGTTTAAACACAAAGAAATTGATATCGTAGAGGCTGTTGCAAAAAGTACTCCGAACGGAAGAATGTACGAAACACCGGACGGTTCTTCTTACCCATCAGTTACCACTGTTATGTCATATATGACACAGGACAGTATAAAGGCATGGCGTGAAAGAGTAGGTGAAGAGGAAGCTAACAAGATAAGTAATCAAGCAGCAACCCGTGGTACTAAAATACATGATTTGTGTGAGCAAATACTTTTGAATGAGGAAGTATCATACGATAAACTCAGCCTCTTAGACAAAGAAATGTTTTTTAAATTTAAGCCTTTGTTAGATAGAATCAATAACATTCATGCGCTGGAAACAGCTTTGTATAGTCACCACTTACGACTGGCAGGCAGAGTAGATTGTATTGCAGAATTTGATGGTAAACTTTGTGTTATTGATTTTAAAACATCAAGAAAGCCAAAAAGAAAGTCTTGGATTGACAATTACTTTATGCAATGCACCGCTTACGCTATAATGTTTGAAGAAATGACAAAAATACCGATTCCGACTATAGCTTTGCTTATATGTGTGGAAGGCGATGATCCTCAGGTTTTTATTGAAAAAAGAGACAATTATGCTGAAAAATTGTTGGATTTGAGGCTTGACTATGAGCGTAGTATTAAGTTATAATTATAAATAAAAGACCTATAGGAGGAAATGTATGAGATTACTACTTTTAGCTTTATTGTTAATACCAAGTTTCACTTTTGCTCAAATTACAATTGTTTCAGAAACACCTAGATATGTTACAGTCACACAGCGAGAGTGTGAAATGAGAGAAGTTTATGTGGAGAACAAGTTAGGCGGGTCTTTATTGGGGGGCATTATAGGGGCTGCTATAGGAAATCAAATCGGCGGAGGCTCTGGCAAAGATATTGCTACAGTTCTTGGAGCTATCACAGGAACCAATGTTGGACGTACTCGTGCTGAAAACAGAGGAAGAATTGAGTACCGTGAAATATGTCACAATGTAGAAACACAGGTACAGAAAGGTAAGTACGTTACGATGAGTTATCAGGGAAAAACCCACACTATTGTTGTGGACTAATTCGCTGAAGCATGAGATAGGAAGTTTGGACGGGGGTGCAATTCCTCCCGCCTCCACCAATAAAACATATGGGGGCGTTTTAGATTCGACAGACAACTGAAGGCATGTGGAGAATCGGTGAGGAAGCTACCGTGAACGCAACAAAACTTATAAATGCCAATGATGAGGTATTTTCTTTAGCTGCATAAGCTAAACGGGGCATGGGCACCGCCTTGTAATCAAACGGGCCCATAGACTAAAGGGAAATTTTTATGTTAAAAGTAGTAGAAGAAACACTTCCTATGATTAGCGTAATAACAGGGATGTCCTTGTTATTTGTTTTGACTTATGATAAGCAAGAAGAAACTCCAATAGTTGAAAATGTAAATAGTTCTTTTGCCTCTGAAATATCGGGGCGTGATTTTGATTATTCTTGGTATGCAAATGCTGAGAAAGAGATTGAATGTTTGGCAACGAACATTTATTTTGAAGCACGTGGAGAGTCTCTTGAAGGTCAAAAGGCAGTAGCTTTTGTAACGCTAAATCGTGTAGAAAGTGATAAGTTTCCGAACGATATTTGTGAGGTTGTTTATCAGGCACAATATGAAGTTTGGTGGGCTAGCCACAATGATGGATACTTGCCTATTCGTGATAAGTGCCAGTTTAGTTGGTATTGTGATGGAAAGTCAGATAGGATACGAAATTCATCTGATTATCAAAATTTATATCAACTAGCTTCCCAAGTTATTGTAGGAAAACATAAAGACAACACTAAAGGCGCTCTTTGGTATCATGCAGATCATGTAAAACCTATTTGGCGGTTAGATTATAATAAAATTGCAAAAATAGATTCGCATATTTTTTATGCCAGTTATTAATGCCTTGACAATTACGAGAAAAATGATACAATAGTAATATGAGTAGTTATGAAACAGCAAGAATAGTAGTAACTGGCGGCTGTGGATTTATAGGATCACATTTAGTTGAAAAACTACATGACTTAGGATTCCATGTTACAGTAGTAGACGATAACCGCCAAGGAGATTATCGTTGGGACTTGCCGAGAGTAGTTTATGTTTCTGAGGATGTTGCAACTTGTAATCTGACAGAAGTTATGTCAAGACCCATAGCAATATTTCATTTTGCAAATATTACTCGTGTTACAAGTGATGTTGAAAATCCGAAAGAGATAATTAACAAAAATACACAAGCAACAACAGCAGTTTGTGAATGGGCAAAACACTGGGAAACTTACTTATTTTTTGCAACAGTCCCAGAAGAAAAATTTGTAGATAAGTCCAATTCTTACTATTGGAGTAAGAAAACATCTGAAAGCATACTTAATTTGTATAGTGAAATGTATGCACCATATTTTTATTATGTTAATATGGTTCTATATAATATATACGGACCAAGAGAACCGGATCATGGAAAATTTAGTTCTGTGATTAAAAAATTTAAAACTAATTATTTAAATGGGCTTCCTATTACAGTGTATGGGAGCGGAAAGAAAAAACGTGATTATACTCATGTTGACGATGTAGTACAAGGTATGTTACAATTGTTAGTAGAAGACTCTTTGCCGAAAGAAGTACACTTAGGTAAAGGCTCTCCTAAGTCAGTATTGACAATAGCAAGGGCTTTTGATACTACAGTTTTGTATGAGTTTAACGCACCTAATGAGCCAGATATTGTAGAATGTACAACACCTTATATAGAATGTCCTAATGATGTTATAAAATACATCAATAGTTGGTTAAAGGAGAATCCGATTGATAACTAGAGTAGTGGTAAACGAATTTATGTCTAATCCAGAGAAGATGACCGATGTTTTCATTATTACCAAAAAATTCAAAACCCCCTCTGAATTTTCGCAACATATAGAAAGGAGGGCTGTACACACTAAGTCCCCATATATGGATATTCTTTTAGAATATTGCAGTAAAAATGATATAGAAATAGAAAGTGTAAATAAACTGTTGAGTTCCAGTCTTAAAGATAAGCTAGAGGCTGAAGCACAAGATTTAAATCTCCTGAAAGTTAAGGCAAACAAACTACCTTTTTAACATGGACCCATTTGAAGTTTACAGACTTTATTTAGCCTTAAGGTTGCACTTTACTACTAAAAACTATGACATAACCAAAACTAGGGGTGCTGTCAGAAGTAAAAAAGAAACCTTTCTAAGAAGAAGAGATGCAATTTCTTTCCGAAAACTTGCCAGAGATTACGACAGATCTGAAATTATCAACATATTGGTTGCTAATTTTGTAAGTGGAGATAAATGGGGCGGCATGTTTGATGCTTCTTCATTAGAAACTTACAAAAAGTGGTTGACAATGAAGCAAAAAATGTTGTATAATTTTAGTACTGATTTAGATAATATTATTCTAAATATGGAATTAAATAATATCAAATCAGCGATACATGAAGATACACATCCTCTAATTTTTAAGATGTATATGAGCCGTGAAATTAATTTAGAAACAGTAGTTATGTTAGATAAATTGAGGCCTTTTGTTGAAGAGTACAATGATGATTTTGTACTTGATGAGATGTGTCTTCTAGTATCGAAATATAGGCCCTTTGTCAGATTTGACAAAGATAACATTAACTTGAAATTTGAAGGAAAATTAAATTTAATTTACGGAAATGAGTAAGTCTAATAAATTTAAACCTCAAGAAAAGCGCATCAAGCGCATTGAAAAACGCCCTGAGAAACAAATTGACAGGGAATTGAAGCGTATAAATAAAATTAACGCATCAAATATAGATGATGTGTTAGAAAAAATATACGACAATTAATACAACGCTATACAACGCAATACAAACCATATATCGCATACAAGGAGAACTATATGTCTTTTAATACTCTATCTGATCTACGCAAAGCCCGTGGCAACTTTGATTCACTCATGAAGGAAGTTGAAAAACTAGATTCACCTCAGCAAAATAACAGGGGTGATGACAGAGAATGGAAGCCTACCGTAGACCAAGCAGGTAATGGCTATGCTGTTATTCGCTTTCTACCCGCCCCTCAAGGTGAAGATATGCCTTGGGCACAGCTTTGGAATCATGGATTTCAAGGACCAACTGGTAAGTGGTACATTGAAAACTCACTTACTACACTAAAGCAAACTGATCCTGTTTCTGAACTAAATTCAGAACTTTGGAACAGTGGTGTTGAAGCAAACAAGGATGTAGCTCGTAAACAGAAACGCCGTCTTTCTTACTATGCTAATATTCTTGTAGTTGAGGATTCTGGCAATCCTTCTAACAACGGTAAAGTTTTTCTTTACAAGTTTGGTAAGAAAATCTTTGATAAGATCAAAGACGCAATGCAACCTGAGTTTCAAGATGAAGATCCAATGAACCCATTTGATTTCTGGGACGGTGCTAACTTCAAACTTAAAATTCGTCAGGTTGAAGGCTATCGTAACTACGATAAATCTGAATTTTCATCTGCAAGTCCTGTTGCTGACAGTGATGAAGCAATTGAAGCGATTTGGAATCAGCAGCATTCACTAGCTGAAATCGTATCTCCTAGTAACTTCAAGTCATATGAAGAACTCAAGAAGAAGTTGGACTTTGTTCTAGGCAATGGTGCCCGTGTAGGTACAGCAGAAAGTATTTCATCTATCACAGGTGATAGCTCTGACGATAATTTTCTAAAAGAAGTTACAGCGGCTGCGGAGTCTCGCACTGAGACTACAACCACAGATGATACAGAAGATACTATGTCATACTTCGCTAAACTTGCAATGGATGACTAGATACTAGTCAGAAAGAGAAAAGGGGCTTAACGCCCCTTTTTTAATATCTTGTGTTATTACTTATTACTGTGTTGAAAAAATCTAAAAGAATTGTCATTGTTTCTAACAGAAGGTGAAGACACAATAATAGGCTGTGGCTGTGGACCACTACCATTATTGTTTGTAGTGTTGTTAAATATATTCGTCACGTTACTCACCATTTGTCTGTAAGCCTCTGTCATGTTATTTACTGCATCTCCAGTACGAGTGACTTGTGGTGTCATACCTTGAGCTTCTGGTGACAATACACCAGATCCAGGAATAGTCAACATATCAGGCTCTGTGCTTTGTCTAGGATTTTCTAAAGTTTCACTCTGTGACTCTACTGCTGAACGCAGGTGAGGATTTTGTTCTAAAAATATTTCTTTTTGTGCCGGTGGCATATTCTTGATTGCTTGTATGAACGCAGGATTATTTCTTTGACTATTTTGCATTTCTTGTGTTGATAATTGTGTCATCGGAGTCGATTGTACTACATCAGGCTGAGAGTAGCCGGCTCTTTCCGTCTGTATTCTTTGAATTTCTTCACGGTCAATTGTACCGTATTCTTCCATGTCTTGTCTTTCACTGTAGCTCAGGGGAGCATCTGTAATAGTTTCTCTCCCCCCGGCGGTTCTTCTTATTCTCTCTGGTCCTCTTTCTCTGTTTGCCCACATATCATCAAAAGTGCTGCCCATAATATCGCCAATAGCATTTCCGATACCTGCTCCTATCATTGCACCCGTTGGCCCCCCTAGCATAAATCCTGCAACGCCTCCTATTACACCTGCTGTAACACCCCCGACATTTTCTAGATTAGCACCGCCGTCAGTTCCCGCAACTATGTCAAATACATCTTTCAATACTGCTAGGGGCCCTAATATTCTAACTGCTTTTAATCCGGCTGTTAATGCAGCACCGGCTGCTGCGCCTAGTGCTGCAATGCCGGCCGGTCCCAATAGACTTCCAGAGCCTACGCCTTCCATTTCTTTTAGTTGGGCAAGTATTTGTTCTAATAGCTCTACTTGTTTATTTTCTAGAGACTCTCTGTCAATGCCTGTTGTAAAAACTCTTCCGCCCTCTGCATTTTTCACTTTAGGTGCCACAGTGGTTTTATTTCTCTTTTGATTGTTCGGAATGAGTGCTGCTCCCAATTTACCAAGAGCATTGGTTGAACCTCTGGTTGCAGAATCGGCCTGTACGCTTTTTATTATATCAGATGTACTAGGGTTTAATCCAAATAATTTTGTTGGTGATAGAGCTTGCAACGCAGACTCTTTTCTCAAATCTACATTAGTAAATTTTTTAAATGCTGCCCCAAACACTGACTGTCTGCCAAGAGGTTTAGCAATTTCTTCTTGTCTTTTATTTAGGTCTAATGTATCAGAAAGTTTTCCAGAAGTATCAGCTTTTTTCAATTTTTCTATTTGTTTTACTACATCTTGCATTGCTGCTATACTAGCATCACCAGTTTTCTTTTGAGCGTCATTCATCATTGTTAATAATTTTATAAATTCTTGCTGAGTTTCTTCTCCACTGCTTTCTATTATAGTCTGAAATTCTTTAGTATTTTCAGCTATAGTTTTTGACATATTACTAGCAGTTTGAGCAATGACAACTTTATTAGTTTTAATAGAAGCTGTTATTGGAGAAATAGCGTCTTTTATAGTATCTGATAAAAATTTAGCAGCTTCTGAGGACATTTTTCCAGTATTCATATCTCTGGCATTGGATCCAGAAAATCCCTCGTCTAGTATATTTTTGCCTTCTACTCTAATCATTATTGGCTACTCTGTTGCTTTTCTGATTTCTTTTTTAAGTGTGTTATTAACATACCAACGTATACTTCTCTTTCCCAAGGCATCATATTTTCCAATTCTGTCAAACTATAATGATGCTCTTGCATTAACAAAAAATTCGTCTTGTAATAATTTTCAAGAGAATCTTGGGAAAGAGTTAGCCGAAAAAATGTTCGTACCCATTAATCATTATTTCATTTTTTGTATCACATTTTACACAAGTATATTCTACTTTATGTACTAACGCTGGTATATTTTTAAAGAACTCTGCTGCTTCATTTAATGCACTAACAGGCAGACTTTCAATAAATTCTATCATTTCTTCTACTGTTTCTTCTTCTGGACGAGTTACTTCTTCGCCATTATAAATGTAATCTATGCTATTAATAAGTATTTCAACATCATTTAACTCATCTTTTGACAATTGAACCTCTGCTGGAGGATACTTTAAAACGATTCCTACACCTTCGTTTATTTCTAATTTCTTTTCAGTAATGGTTGTATCTCCGACTAATTCAAACTCCGTTAAGTCCATTTCGTAGTTTATCAGGTCTTCACACTTACCGCATCTTAAAGAAAATTCTTGTGTTCCCCCAATTGACTTTTCCCTCAATTTCAGGAAAATACTTTGTAGCTGAAACATTGCTAATTTTTCTGCTTCCAATTTTCCGAAAGAACAATTTTCAATAACTTGGCAACATGCCTTATACATATCATTTGAACTTTCTGATGCAGTAGCTAGTGTTAAAATTTTATTTTCTTTCACTAAAAAGGGTCTAAATTTTACCTTTTCTTTAAATGCTGGTATTTCTACATCAAAAGTCGGTACATCAATTACAGGTAGTGCCATTATAATCTCCAATAAAAAATCATATCAATTAATTTCATCCAGTTATTCTTGAAAAAATTCTTCCAAATATATTCCTAGTGTCTTGAGCCGCTGCTCCTACATTTTCATACTCTCGTGTCCATTTTTTCGCTGAAACAGAAACAGACATTCTTATAACTCCAGTATTGTTCCAAGAGACTGGAGTTAAATTTATTAGTTTAGGAACTGCATCATGCAATTTCCATTCAGCAAGTATATCGTCATTTACACTTAATGATCTTATTTGCACACTGCCTTTAACTGCATCATAAAAAGAAACTTCTTTGGATGTAGGGTCAGAAGACAGGGATATCCATTTTTCAAATATTTCTCTTCCTTTCCATTCTTCATCTACTATAAAAGTGAAAGTCATGTCGGTAGTTAGAAATTCTACATTCTGTGTTCTATATTCTGTCCATGCACCGATTTTTATTGGTACATTTGTTCCCACTAAACCAGGTATCTGAGCTTCTTCACAATAAACGGAAATTGAGTAAACGTCACTTTCACTAATCCCCTCTAATCCCCCTCCTGGCAGATTGAAAATAACTTCAAATCGTTCTGACCGAGGCGTGTGTTGGCTTCTTACCTGTGATAAAAAGTTTTGTAGTTTTGTTCCTGCTTTAGCCATTTATTATGTCTCTGCTATCTTTGTACACTTTTTGTACCGATGCACCTTGAAAATTCTGTGTTGGTAAGAATATTGATGCTTTCCAGTGTTCAGGATCTACTTTTAGAAATCTACTGTTAACCTGACTATACAAGTACTTCTTTATTGTAGGCTGTATGCCAGGAAACTGACTGAAAGATTTCAATAAACTCCACTTTACTTCTATTTTACTATCTTCTGATAATTCTTTATCAGTATAATTCAACAATTCACCTAATAGCTTTGCTCTCAACATTGGAGGTAAGTAATGTAAATTTAGACCAACAAACCCACCTGTTGTATCTTCAAATGGTAAACAAAGTGGGAACTGATCCCAATATGGTAATTTGTCTTTATGTTTCGGATCGTACATATACATGTACATATTGCCCGGTTCTAATTGGCTTGTAAACTCACCTATGTCTGATCTTGAAGCGTCTCCGAAACTTCTAATATTTCCTGCAACCTTACGCACAGCATCTTGATACCATCTAAAACTACGATCAGCACCGCCTGTGTTGGATTGTATGTTTGCAAAAGGATTAGCCATGAGACTATTTATAACTAAATTCCGAGTTCCTTCTCAGTTATAATCATAAATTCCCAATTTCGGTCTAAACAAAATTCTTTAGCAGCTTCCCACTTAGATAAGTTTACTCCCCATTGTTTGACTTCATTTAAGAATCTTTTTGTTTTTCGTTTAGGTATTTTTGGTTCTTGTGTAAACCGAAACGGCTTTACTTCTACCAAACAATATCTTACTTTATTCTTACTATTTACTTTAACAAAAAAATCAACAAAATATCTATGTATTTTGTTGTCTAGTGGAGAGATGTAAGGGATTACTACTTCTTCTGATCCCCACTGCAATACTGAATCACTAATGTCACACCAATTCATGAATTTTAGTTCATAACTAGAACGATAAATAATGTTGTTTACACTGCCCTTATATTTTTCTGGGTTTCTTGGTATAAATTTGCCAGAATAAACTTGTTTAGAATATGTCATATATTCAGGATATTTCCGTTATAAATAAAGTAAACTGAAACTATTTATCAGATAGGAATAACAATGGCTACAATAGTTACAAGAGCAGGTAAGGAAGCGCCTCTCTCTACAGCAGAAATGGATAATAACTTTTCTAATTTGAATTCAGATAAAATGGAATCTGATAATGGAACTGCTACGGGAACTTTAAATGCTGAGAATATTACTGCAAACAATCTAGTAGATACAGTAATTCGAGGAAAAGTCCAGAACTTGGGTAATGTTTCTGGTACAGTAAATATAGACACAGCTCTGGGTGATACTATTACTTGTACTATTACAGACAATACAGTCTTCACTGTATCAGGATTGGTTAATGATTGTGTAAATACCATATACTTTGTAATTACTAATATAGGGGCAGGAGCTGTTACTTGGCCAGGTGTAACTACTTTCAATACTGGCGGTGCAATAGAGACAAGTCCCACCGGAAAAACTATGATTATATTGGACACTGTTGATAATGGTGTTACTTATATGGGCGTACAATCCTGGCGTGATTATTCATAGGACATATGAAAAATGAGTTGGACTAGAAAATTATTCGTAGGTGGCGGCTCTAAAAATACTGAGATAACTACTGTTTGGTCCACTAGTTGGAGTACCGACACCTCACAAATAACTGAGTTCGCTACCGGCAGTGACACAACTACTCTTTGGAGCGGATCTGCACAGAATACACAATGGAACACTGATAGAACAACTTACGGTACAATAGTAGATTCATATAGCACTCAATGGAATACGAGTAAAACAACTACCACTACTTGGACAGTACAATCAAACGTAGTGGTAGGCTCAGATAGTAGAAACACAACTACTAACTTTACTACTTATTGGCAGTCCTATACTGGCAATCAGCCAATGTCAAGAAACACTAACACGACTACTACTTGGACTACCAATACTACAAGACAAAGCCAGTCTGTCATAAACACTAGTAGGCCTACAAACTCAACGGTGACTGAATCAGTTCCTGTTACACATTGGAGAAATAGTTGTGCTGATGTTATGCAGACTACTAATTGGAATACTCCTTGGAATACTACCTGTACCACTACTTCACAGCAAGTTTATGTAACCTACTATGAGTATGGGTGCCAGTATTTTTATGACGATAACTGCCAACAGTTCTGGTATCGGGACAACTTGCCGGTTGCTGACGGCAGATCAGAATGCTACTTATATTCAGCTAATACCATTCCGCCAGGCTGTGTGCCACATAATGAGGGCGGGAAGATATGTTTCAATGGTGACACCCATTGTCTTGAAAATCAGGATGTAATTAATTGTGCTACTCAATATCGAAATACCAATACGTCCACTCTAAAAGAACAATGCAATCAGGTAGTTGATTACTATACTTACACAAACACAACTTATAATGTTACTTTTACTACTTATTGGACCGTACCTGGTCCAATGGTTGATGTCCCATATACTGCTACAGTTTCAGGAAATATCAATACGACTACTAATTGGGATCAAGATCAATATGCAACCGTGTCTCGAAATACCAGTAGAAGCACCAATACTGCATGGGATTTGTATTCTACAGTTATAAATACTTATTCTCAAAATACTGTTACTAATTGGAATCCAAGTAGAACAACCACTACTTCATACGAAGGAAACTATTCTACAAATTGGAACACTAACAGCACAACCGGCGGCGGGGGTGTCGCCGGATCAAGAAATACTACTACTAGTTTCAATACTAATTGGACTACAGAATATTCGGATAACACAACAGTTGACACTGATAGGACTACCAGCTGGTTAACAAGTTAATGATGGAGACTTAAAAAAAATGTTATATGCTAAAATAGATGTGGATACTAATGAAGTACTAGAGTTTCCCATATATGAAAATGAATTAAGAAATGTAAAACTCAAGGGATCCACTTTACCTAAAAAAATAACTGATTTTTCTTTAGCCGGAACTCCTTTTAGGTGTGTGAAGCCACTTCTCCTTAGCGATTTAGGCTATACAGCTTCTTACACACACTCTATAGAAGCAGTAGCAGCCCATTACAATGAAGAAACTGGAGAATTTGACAGAGAATATGGATTAGTAGAAGTCGATCCTGCTAGACGAGAAACGAGAAAGAAAGTTAGATTAGAAGAGATAAGGAAAAACAGAAGGCCTGCTTTTTCTAAACTGGATGCTAAAATTTTACGTTATGAGAGTCAAATTAGATTAGGAGTTACTCCTACAGACGATATAGCAGAACTAGACGCTAAAGCACAAGAACTTAGAGATGTCACTGAACTTGAAAACCCATGGGGAATATATGATTCAGAATTTTTTGACGTATAAATAATTTTTTTATTATGTGAGTATATTATGAACAAAGATTTTTATAATGAATCTTTCTTGAAAGAAACCAATTTTACTGAAAAAGATTTAGAAAAAAAAGAAGAGACAGAAAAAGTAGAACCTCGTCTGACAGCTAACAAAATGTCAGATTTATTCAACGAAAGAGCCAAAATAGGACCTTACGCATCTAGGTCTTTTAGAAATGAATGGGCATACAGTATTGAAGAATTAGTCCGTTCGATGTCCCCGTGGCCTATAACATACGATGTTGGATCCGTACAATCTACTAATTTTTGCGAATTTACCTATACTGAATTTGCCGGCGGCGGCCTCTGGATAACTACTCAATCAAGAGAAGTGAATTGTCGGCTTCTTGATTTTGCCTCAAAAATAGATTCTGGTAACGAAGGTCAAGAACTTTTTGAAAAATTTGTTTCTTCTTTTTCTGATAAGTATGATTTAGAAAACCTTGAAGATGATTATAAAGACATAAAACATGCCGTTTTCCTCCCAGGACACAATCTATTAGACTTAGTGGATACGACAGCGTTAGATAAACTTCTAATGGAAGAAGATGATGTTATGGTCAAACCACATCCACTCACTCATAATGATGCACTTAAAATGGTTAGCGGACGATGTGGTTGGCAAAAAGTTCTTCCAAAAAACGTATCAGGATCAAAACTACTAGAGCAATGTGAAACTGTTTACAGTACAACCGCATCTGAAATGATTATCACGGGCGCAGCTTTGGGAAAAACTGTATATGATATTTCTCTATGGTCAGCCTCAGGAGCGGGTGTATATCAGCCTTTTCATAGAATAATTACTTACTTACAGAAGAGAGAAGGCAAAGAGGCGGCAAAGAAAGCAATAGCTAACATACTAGCATGTCCTTG
>Ga0181564_10001273_pt1 | contig 22460 bp, 15 predicted proteins | sample 011ome_24_FD_134512 | JGI IMG/M metagenome (GOLD analysis project Ga0181564, IMG submission 134512) | Coastal salt marsh microbial communities from the Groves Creek Marsh, Skidaway Island, Georgia - 011513CT metaG (megahit assembly) | ecosystem: Environmental > Aquatic > Marine > Intertidal... | reverse complement strand
GCCATTAAAAATACCCGCAAATTCGGTCGCGATATACCCTCCTCCGATGATCAGCAATCGCTGCGGAAACTCGGGCAAGTCAAAAATCTCATTTGAGGTGAGGGCGTATTCACTACCGGGGAATGCGGGGATATACGGCCAGGTTCCCGTGGCGAGCAAGACTTTTTCAGCGGTTAGCTGTGCGCCATTGACCTCTATACTGTGTCGATCGTGAATATGGGCGCGACCGTCAATAACGGTCGCTCCTGCGGTTTCAAGTAGCCGTTGATAAATGGCATTGAGTCGAGATATTTCGGTTTTCTTGTTGTCTCTCAGGGTCGCCCAGTCAAAGGTGGGTTCTGGGGTTTTCCAGCCAAAGCCACCGGCATCCACAAAGCCCTTTCCGAATTCACTGGCATAAACATAAAGCTTTTTGGGAACGCAGCCTACGTTGACGCAGGTGCCACCCATGTAGCGATCTTCGACGACTGCAACGCGTGCACCGAGAGATGCCGCGGTTCGCGCCGCCCTGACGCCGCCGGAGCCCGCGCCAATTACCAACAGGTCATAATCAAATACGGCAGTAGACATAGGTCCTATTACTATCAATTGCTGACGATTGTGTGCCCGCTCATGTAAATTGCACAACCAATGGCGTAGTCTCGCCACCTTCGAACAAGATTGGAAAACAGTGCAATGAGTTTACATCTTCTATCTGTATTGCGCCTGCTCGGGCCGCTCTTTTTCTTGGGTCTCGTGGTCATATCGCCCGCTGCGCGAGCGGTTGATGCCACCTTGACTTCGGACTCCATGACAAGAGCGATGGTTCAGCTTTCCGACGGCTCTTTGATTGCTGGCACGATCGTCGATATTCGGGACGATAAACTTTACCTTGCGACCCAGTTCGATGAGGAGGACCTCGAAATTGGCATCGAGTTTGTGGTGAGCTTTGAGTGGCTGCAGCCGACAGAGATGTTGCTCAAAGACGGAACTACCACGGCCCTTGACAGCTTGATTGTGTCGTCCGGGCAGGTCACCAGCAGTGATGAAGTCGGTGCTCTGGGTGATATAGCCGTGATGAATCCTCGCGCGTGGGAGCGCGGAGAGGGATATCACTGGACCGGGGATACCAGTGCTGCATTGGTGGTAAATCGCGGCAATACGGAAACCGATGAGCTGGACGTTGCCGTTAACTCAGTGGTTCGAAGTACGCGGGATCGCTATACCGTCAACGGGCGCATCGACAAGGATTCGAGTGCTAATGCAGATTATGACGCCTCCGCGCCAGAAGGACCTCAGAACCGTCAGTGGATCGATACCGCCGATAACTGGAAGCTCTTAGGCAAGTACGATTACTTTCTTGCGGACAGTCGCAATTACCTGGGGGCGAACGTGGCCGTCGAAGCCGATGCGCTTGCGGCCATCGATCTGAGAACTTATGTAGGACCTTACTTCGGGCGCAAGCTGGTCGCAAAATCTTTCCTCACGCTGGATGGCGAGCTCGGGGCTGCCTATGTGCAGACCGACTACATTGCGCCTGACAGCTGCGGGCAGCGGGGTGTCGTTCAGGCGATCAGCTGCGACAACCTTAGCGAGCGTTACGGTGCTGTGAATTGGAACCTGACCGGTGAGAGTTCTATTTTGGGTGGGGATTCCAAACTGTACTTGCGCCATATCGGTATTCTTGGTCTAAGCGGATCAGATCAGCTGCTGCTAAAGACCACGGCGGGGCTTTCATTTCCGTTGGTGTTTGGCTTTCAAGCTGCGGCGGAAATTACCGTGGACTACGACGCATCGCTTGATACCGAGGTCGATCAAAAGTACAACTTTCGTATTGGCTATGCATGGTAAGCGGTGGTCCGGGGCCTGAGGCTACCTGGTTTCTGCCACTGGGGGGTTGCGGTGAAATAGGCATGAACCTCAACCTCTACGGCCATAATGGCCGCTGGCTTATCGTCGATTGTGGCATCACTTTTGAGCATGACGGGCGGGGGCGTGCCGGCGGGGCTAGTATTCAAATGGCCAACCCCGACTTTATCGCTGAGCGCTGTCAGCAAATAGATGGTTTGATTCTTACCCATGCCCACGAGGACCATCTTGGCGCAGTGCCCTACCTCTGGCCCAAATTCCGCTGCCCCGTCTATACCACGCCATTTACCGCAAACGTTCTCCGACGAAAGATTGGTTGGCGCGGCGGAGAGGTACCGAGTCCGCTCATTGAGGTCACGCCCACTTCCCGTGTTCAGATCGGCGTATTTGATGTTGAGTGGCTGCCGTTAACTCACTCGACTCCTGAGACCTGCGCGCTGTCGATTCGCACCGCCAACAGCCATATCATTCATACTGCAGACTGGAAAATCGATCAGCGACCGGTGGTGGGCCAACCTTGGAAGCCCACCGACTGGGAGGGCAAGGGTCTTAAGGCCCCCGATGCAATTATTTGCGATTCGACCAATGCGCTAAAGCCTGGCAGATCACCTTCTGAAGGCGATGTTGCTGATGGTTTACTAAAGGTCGTAGCACCATTGACAGGCAAGGTCGTCATTGGGTGTTTTGCGAGCAATGTCGCTCGGTTACAAACGGTACTTCGGTTGGGTCACGCCACTGGGCGGCGGGTGGGTCTGCTCGGCCGATCCCTTGATAATATGTATCGCAGCGCCGTCGCTACAGACTTACTTTCTGATGACTTCAAACCCATCGATCCTAACCACTTGGATTACCTGCCTAAACCTGAAATTCTCGCCTTAGCAACGGGCAGTCAGGGCGAGGTCGGCTCGGCGCTTCATCGCCTTGCCACGAATAGTCATCCGAAACTCTGCCTCGAGGAAGGAGATACAGTCCTTTTTAGTGCGAAAACGATTCCCGGCAATGAGCAGTCCGTTAGTCGGCTGGTGGAGCAATTTAAAGGACGTGGTATTCACGTGCTGCATGCGTACGACACGAGCGTTACGCTACATGCCTCTGGTCACCCCTGTGCAGATGAGCTGCAAGATCTTTACCGATTTCTTCAGCCTAAACTGGTTATTCCCGTTCATGGCGAGCCTCCGCACATGGCTGCAAACGGGCGAATTGCACGGCATCTGGGTGTCCATGCCGTGTTGACCGGAAGTAATGGCGATCTGTTTTACCTCTCCCCCACACCAGGAATCCGCCGGCGCTGGGTGAGCACCGGGCGACTCCGTTGGTTGGAGGATGAAGTCCGGCTAGAAGAAGCGTAGACTGGGTCAGCATGAAAAGTACAACAACTCATTCCGGCTGGATTCTACTGGCACCAAGTTTTGCCATCTTGAGCGCAGGCGTTTTCGCGGAGGACGTGCGCGGAATAAATCCCTACTTAACCCATGACAATATGGTGTTCTTCGGTGCCTTTATTCAAGATGGTAAGGGTAGCGTCATCGCTCAACGCAGAGATTTCGAGCCGCGCCCTGTAAGGCTCGATAACCTAGGCTCTGATGAAGAGTATACGAGCTGGCTTCTCGAGTACCGCCACCGCTTCAATAAGAAATGGTCAGCGTCATTAGGCGCCTATCGCTTTAATACCGGCAATCGATTTACCGCAGAAGAGGACTTCAATTTTGAAGGGCGCGATTTTACCGCCGGATCTGAACTTGACCTTTACTTCACCATGGATACGTACATGGCCGATGTCATGTATACCTTGCGTAGCAATGAGCACATGGAATGGCAGGTGGGCGGAGGGCTTCACGTCTTCGATGCTTCGTTCACACTGACCAACACGCTGACCCTCGACGGCCAAGAACTAGTCCGAGATAAAGAGAGTCAAAGCAGGGCGACCTTAACCGCGCCAGTGCCCAATCTGCGGACGACAGGTTTCTATGCCTTTAACCCAAAATGGTCGATTCACGGCACATTGGGTTGGTTATCCGCTGACGTAGACCGTTACAGCGGGGACTTTTTTTATAGTAATGTGCGGGTTCAGTACCAAGTCACCGAACGGCTAGGGCTTGCAGCAGGCTTTCAGCATGTACAGGCCGACGTTGAGGAAGCGATAGATAAAGGCTTTAATCGCTTTGATATGCGATTCAATGGTGTCACGGCTTCCTTGAGTTATATGTTCTAGGTTGCGTTGCGCACCGGCAAGCTCGTTTTACCTTACGCCGGCTTTCTTGCGGGCTTCGTCTCTTCGTTTGCTCTGCTGATCGATCAGCTTGTAAGACAGGTAGTATTTAAAAATATTAGAAACATATTGGACGGTCTCTCGTCCAATCTGCTCGGCGGCAATAACCTCCACGTGATCAAACCACCGATTCGGGTCGTAGCCACGTTCACCGGCTTCTTTTCGTAGCCGCCTGACTTTTGCCGGACCCGCATTGTAGGCGGCTAACGCGAGCAGCGATCCATTAAGGACATCCAGCCCTGGCTCGCTAAAGTAGCGGTCCTTTAAAAATGCCATGTATTTAGCACCAGCTTCGATGTTGGGTTCTACCTCTTCAATATTAGGTATATCGACATTTTTATCTTGTGCGGTGCTTGGTAATAACTGCATGACTCCGATAGCGCCAGCACGGCTGCGCACACTTTGATCTAGTCGGGATTCTTGAAAGCCTTGCGCTGCCAACAGCGCCGGCTCTATCCCATAGGTCTCCCCATGCTCCCGAAAGTAGCGTTCCAAGGCGCGATATTTTTTGAGTTCGTCTGAGTCGGTTGCGTTACTCGCCCAGTCGAAATCTCGGATATAGCGGTTGCGTACAATGTTGCCGAAAAGGGTGCCCTCTTTGTTTTCTGTTAAGAAATCGTTGAGAAAGTTCTTTAGCTGTGGGTTATTCCGGCGCACTGCCCAGGCCAGCTGAGCCCCCTCTCTGAAAACAAGGTCATTCCGAACAGTCAACTGAGTAAACACGTCTTTCCACATAATGGGTTTGTAGCTGTCGACGATAGCCCAGGGGAGTAGGCCGGCATTAACCATTTCTATCAAGTCTTCATCTTCCAGAAGCTCAGACATTGGCTCGATGGCTATGGCTGGCTGGTTGCGTGCTGCAAACTTTTCGTTGAGATGATTGACACTGTCGGCGTAGCTGGAGGAAGGACGTAAATAAACCGTTTTTCCTGAAAAATCTGTGAGCGTGCGAATGCCCTGGCCGGAGGGACCGGTTACTACAATCTCTTTCAGCGGTTTGCTGACCGGATTGGTGAAGTCAACATTTTCTCGGCGAGCGTCTGTAATGGTCGTACCTGCTATGACGACGTCGCCGCGGCCTTCGATCAACGCTTGGAAGAGTTCATCCCTCGCGACGGGAATCACGACTACCATTATCTTCAAATGGCCGGTCTCAAAGGTCTCGTTAATAACGGTACCCAACCGCTTGGCGTATTCTGCGGTGATACCCTTTGCTCCCTCATCGAGGTAGTAGCGGCCCGGGCCATAGACCGTCAAGATACGCAGGACGCGTCGTTCGACAATTGCACTCAGGTCACCGGTGTCACTTCCTCGTCCAAGGGCTGTGCCGACCTGCTCAGCATCTGTAGCTTGGCTGGCCTGGGGGGAGTTTAAAAGCACTAGCCAGCATAAGAGACGGAGGTAACACCGAAACGTGTTTTTCATTGTGCTCGCCTCTTAGGTTCGGGATGGCGGGAAAAAGAGATGATACTTCCTGTGCTACTGCTTAATTCGGGCAATGAAAGCTGATAGTCACTGGTGAATTCAATATTAGATTGATCAGACCCGATGTAAAGAATCCCCGGTGAGTCAATAGACTGCCACGCTCCGCAGGCCTCTCCCGCATCACAAATGTAGTAGTCGTTATCGGTATCTGTGCCTGCCCATATTTCATAGGACCCCTGTGGCAAGTCTGGGAGTGAATAGGCGTATTTTGCGCCAGACCAGGTGGCGGCTTGTGCCACTGTCTCCTGAGATTCGATCTCTATGAATAAGATATAAACAACGCCTATATCACCGTTGATGTTTTCAGTGACGCGTAGGCTGATAGAAACCGTCGCGGTACCGGCAGAAGAGGTGAAAGAAACGGTTTCATTGTATTGCCCCTCGGCGAGTGTCGAGCGGTTTGCTCGCAGTCGCCAAACACCGAGACCAGCGGCATCGACATTCAGTGGTGTGATTTCAAGCCACGCGGCCGATGTTTCAGCGCTGGAAACAGTGAGCTCGCCGTCTCCGAGGTTAGTCAAAACGATGTCTGAGGTGTTTAGTGTGCTGCCAAAGTTGACAGAACTCGTGGACACTCCAAGCTGTGCGGGACGCTCGACTGTTTGGCCTATTTGGTCAAGAGCTGTCACGATGGATTTCTGCGCATTAATTAGTCCCCATCCATAGGTGTTATCTTTATTTGCACTACCGAGATCATCTGTGAGACGCCCCTGCACTAGCAGAGCCTCCATATCAGAGGTAGACAGATCATCATTGATACTCTTGATGAGAGCCATTACGCCGGCGACATGAGGGGTTGCCATAGATGTGCCCTCGAGAAAAAAATATTCAGGCACTCCGTCACTGTAGTAAGTGCTTAATACTCCGTCGGGTTGACCATCTCCGTTGGCATCCCCCTCCAAATTTCCGCCCGGGGCCATGATGTCCAGATCGCCGCCGCGGTTCGAATAGCGGGTAACACTGTTCGTTGCATCGGTTGCACCAACAGCGAACACAGCTTGATAGGCTCCCGGATAATCGACCGACTCGATCCCATCGTTGCCACTGGCGGCGACCACGATAACGCCTCGTTCTGAGACTTGCCGATAAAGGTTCTGCTCACTCGCACTATAGGAGCCGCCACCCAGGCTTAAGTTAATAACTGTCGCCGGCCTCGTTGGCAGAATGCCAGAATCGTTTTCTAACCCTGCGGCATAGCGAACTGCTTGCATGATGTCGTAGGTAGTGCCCTCGCCATCTGCATTGAGGGCGCGAAGCGGCATGACTTTGCTCCCATAAGCGATCCCCACAATGCCGGTATTATTATTGCCTGTCGCTCCGATGGTGCCTGCAACATGAAGCCCGTGGAAGTTGCCCGAGCGAAACGCGCTGCTGCCTTCCCCCTCATCGGTAGGGTCTGGATCGATGCCGTCGCCGTCTCCGGCCAGAGCAACATCGGAGATAAAGTCGTACCCATCAACTAGCTGGCCTGCAAGGTCTGGGTGATCAGCAATGATTCCTGTGTCCACAACGGCGACAACGACATTGCTATCACCCGTCACGGTGTTCCAGGCCGTGGGTACGTTGATCGCATCGTAATGCCAGAGATAGTTAAAGTATGGATCGTTCGTTGTTGCGGCGGCGTGGAGGAGGTAGTTTGGCTCAGCAAACATGATCCCTGGTTCACCACGAAGTTCTTTGATTAGCATGAGGGTGTTCCAGCGAATATTGTCTTCATCGGTTTTCAGCGCGTTCCGTTTGTTGAGTAAACGGAGTGGCAATGCTGACAGAGACAGAATACTTTGCACGTCGGCTTGAAGTTTCCGCGTGCGGTTTCTGCCGCCTCCTGCATCGCTGAGAGAAAACTTTTTCATTATCGCCAGATGGTTGGATTCCACGACATCTTGGCGCAGTACACGCTCACCTTGATAGGTGACCAGAACATCGCCGGGAACGATCTGCTGGCCAGTGCGAACGCCCGTGTTTGTCCCGATGGTGACAATATAGTTTGAAGCACCGCTGTAAAGAAATGGATTGATGTACCAGGTTCCGGCCTCAGGGATCACCAACTGTTCGGTTTCTCCACTACCGGCGCTGAATTCGACGATTTCACCGCTTGAGTCGTATAAGTAAAGATCCAGATCTGCCGCGGCATAGTCAGCGGTAAAAAGGGTTATTAGCTCCCCTCCTTGGGCCTCGACTCGATAGTAGTCATCGACATCGCCAGTGTCAGAGGCATTTCCTGGCTCTCCCTCGCCCGCATCGCTGAGATAACCACCCGCCGTACCCGGATTCCCCAAAGGCTGTGCCAATACAATGGAATCATTGCTTGCGTCACCGTTGTCAGGGTTGTTGGTATCGCTGTCGATGACGGTACCTTCAAGCACCCCAATCGTTCCGGCGATATTAAAGGTCAAGATTTCATCTGAGATTTCAAATACCGGTGTCAATCTCGCGACGTTTTCGGAAGCGAGAAGGCTTCTACGAAGCGTCAGGGGCACGGAGGACATGCTGAGGCTGCAATCTACCGTCTTGCCGCCGCAAACGGTGCTGTTTGTCTCAGACCACCCCGCGAATCGATATCCCGGCTCAGGCACGGCCGTAAAGCTATCACTAAAGTAATTATCGTTAATGTCCCACACGCAGCTGTTACCGATGTCGGCTTCACAGTCGTATCGGCCACTCCCTGACACTACCTGACCGCCTCCTGTCTGCACGACTTCAAGCCGACACCCTGATAGCACGAATGTCAGCGTCCAGAAGGTTATAGTGAAGAGGAGTTTTTGAGCGGTCGCCATTGCAAATTATCTTTTGATATTAGTCGCGGCAATCAAGTATCAATTTTCCGAAATGTGATCCGGTTTGCATCACCAGCTGGGCCTCCATGGCGTCGGCTAACGGCCATACCTTATCAATAATGGGGGCCACCGTCTTTTGCCTGACCCAAGGTAAAACCGTGTCGCGAATAGCACTGAATCCTTCGGCTCTGCCCACGGAGCCCATGCCTCGAAGCGTGCTGCCCGTCACGGTCAGGCGTTTCATCAGTATCTGAAAGAGGTCGACGGTAGCCTGAGCGCCGCGCATGACACCAATGCAGACAATACGGGCATCGGGGGCCGCGAGCCCGAGATTGATAGGGACGAAATCACCCCCGGCGATATCCAGAATCACATCGATTTTCCCGCCGTAGCCGGCGGTTGTAAGTTGTTCGAGCAGGTCGCCGCCTCGATAATCACCGACAAATTCGGCACCCAGATCCCTAACCCGCTGGCATTTTTCCGGACCGCCTGCTGTCGAAATCACCTTAGCCCCATGGGCGAGTGCCATTTGTATCCCCATACTGCCAATGCCGCTGCCACCGCCGTGAATGAGCAGCGTCTCCCCGGGCTGGAGCTGACCGAGGTGAAAAACATTGTGCCACACCGTCAGCAGTGCTTCGGGCAAAGCAGCGCCCTCTTTAGTGGACAGGTTCTCGGGCAGATGCAGGGTGTGATCTTCGCGGGCAATGGCATGGCTGGCGTATCCGCCCCCGTGGACCAGAGCACACACTACATCCCCCGGTTTGAACGCGCTGACGTTGGCACCGGTTTCGCAAACAGTACCCGCAACTTCAAGGCCCATGATGGCTGAAGCGTCCTCGGGGACCGGGTACAAGCCCATGCGTTGAAGAACATCAGCCCGGTTGATGCCCGCAAAGTCAACCTCGATCAGCACCTCATCCGGACCTGGTTTGGGAGCCTGATCAGTTCTCAATACGAGGGTTTCTGCGTCCTCAATGTCTATGTATCTTCGATTCATAAGAAATCTCCCGGCGTCGCGCAAGCATACCCCAGCCTTGAATTGCGCTACAGTGGAGCCGCAGCGCCTTTGCTAACAAGGCCTTTGCGAGTAGCGGTGGCGGAGCCGTTACGGCATCTGACATAGGGAGGAGGTTTCATGGCAAAACCAATGTTTTTACGGCAGGGGCTTTGGCACTTTAGGATAACCCTGGCGAAGTTGCTGGTGGGCTCCAAGGCAACATCGCCCCACTTTGCCTTCATCGGAGCAGCCAGTTCCGGCCACCTTTGTCGTCGAATCGCTGAAAGCGGCCATCGGGATGTACTCGTGGTTACGGATGGTCCCCTGCGTGAGTTGGGGATTGCCGATAAGGCAGTTAGCCCTTTATCACTACAGGGGGTGCGAGTGCATTGGTATGACGGGGTGAAGCCAGACCCTACCTTTACCCACGTCAGGGAGGGTGCCGCGGCTTTAAAGTCAGCCAATGCCACCGCGGTGCTTGCGGTGGGTGGCGGCTCCTCGATCGATGCAGCCAAAATGATTGCCCTAATGGCAGAGGCTGACAGTGAACCGGAAACCTGGGTCGGTTTTCAAAAAGCGCCGGAGAGTGCAGCGCCGATTTATGCTATTCCCACCACCGCTGGCACAGGTAGCGAGGCGACCATGGGCGCGGTTATCACGGATGAGAATGATCATAGTAAAAATGTTATTAGCGGATCCGCGATGCTGCCCAGAGCAGTGGCGCTAGATCCAGATCTGATGCTTGGTCTGCCCCCGATGATTACGGCGGCCACAGGCATGGACGCTCTAACCCATGGCGTCGAAGCCTATATTGGGCGATGGGAACGCGGTACGCGCACCGAAACCGCCAGTATGTGTATACGGGGGATTTTTGAATGGCTGCCTCGAGTCCTGGCAGAGCCACAAGACGCCGAGGCCCGTTTGGGTATGGCTGTCGCAGCCTATTACGGGGGCGTGGCCATCAATCAGGTGAATGTTGGCAGTATCCACGCTATAGCGCATCAATTGGGTTCTCTTTATCACCTCCCCCATGGAGTCGCAAACAACATGGTGATGCCCCACTTATTACGGGTCTATGGAGTCTGTGCAGAACCTAAACTAGCGGAGCTCGCAGCACTCGCCGGCATTGATGATACGCAGTCTAATCTCGCCGCTAGGGTCATTGATGCCATCGAGTTGCTTGGCGTGAATGCCAACCTACCCACGACATGTGATGCCATAACGAAGTCAGACTACCCTCGACTGATTAGTCGAGCAGTTGAGGAGAGCGACGGCTATGTGTCGCCGCGCCTACTGACGGAAGCGGATGTTGCTTCGGTCCTTGATAGGATCAGTGGTTAGACCGCAGCGGTGCTAACCACTCTGTCGCCAGGGCGATGAAGTGTTGATGGCCTTCAGTAGGGCCTTCTGAGCATGCAAAACCGTGGGCTTCATTGGCATAGTGATGGTAGGTGGTGTCGACGCCAGCCTGTCGCAAGGTAATGCCGAGTCTCTTGCCGTCATCGCGCAGCACGTCGCGTTCCGCGGTGACCACGAGGGATCGGGGAAAGCCTTTGTAGTCGGTACGGCGATTGACAAAAACGGTCTTTGCTTCGGTGGCTGCCGGCGCGGTATCTCCAAGGTATGTATCGATGAACCAGCGCATGATCGGTGCCGTCAGCGGCTTGGATTTTGCGTGCTCACGGAACGACGGAAAGCCCTTTAGGTAGTGCTCGGTGGCGGGATAAATCATGATGGTTCCCACCAAGCGCGGCTCGTTTATTAATGTGGCAGCGGTGCACGCGGTGAGATTGCCGCCTGCGCTGTCACCGGCAAGCACCACCTTGCCATTGTTGGGCGCCAGAGTATTGAGATTTGCCAGAATCCAGTCCGTGGCCGACAGGCAATCATCATGTGCTGCGGGGAAAACGTGCTCGGGGGCCAATCGATAGTCAATTGACATGATGGTTGACTTTGATGCATCTGCAAGCGATCGGCAAAAGGGGTCGTGGGTATCAAGGTTCCCAATCACCCAACCACCACCGTGGAAGTAGACGATCAGGGGGCGGTCAGCCTCGCCGTGGTACATTCTTACACGCAGATGCTCGACGGCACCGGGAATCAGCAGGTTGCTCACCTTGAGCTGGGGGGCAACCGGTGCATCTTGCCAAGCTTTTTTGCTGATGATCCGGTAGTAGATCCGGAAAAGGTAGGCCTTAAGTCGCGACAGGAACATGTTCATCGGTGTCTATGAAACGCGCATCAGGATTTTGAAGATACCAATTTACACCAGATTGATCGCTGGTTTTAGAAATATTGCCGCGGTGCAGTAGTAAATTAAGGTGGGCTAGGGTTTCTCCGGTCGCAAGCCCTAGCAACTCGGGGCCAATAGTCCGCTTGAAGAGTGCGGGAAAGCAGTCGATCACTCTTTTTGACTCCTTCAGGTACTCATAAATCGCCTGCAAGCCGATGCGGTGGCTGTCGATGATTTGATTCAGGCGAATGTGTAACCCGTAAAATGGCGTTTGGTGAGCGGGTAAAACCAGCACATCGTGGGGCAGAATTGAAATGAGTCTCGCCGTTGAATCCAGCCATTCTTCCAAGGGATTACCCTCGGGCTCGGTTGGAAAAACCGACACGTTGGGGGTAATGCGGGGCAGTACTTGATCCCCTGAAATCAGCAGTTTTAGGGCCGGGCAATACAAGCAAGCGTGTTCTGGGGAATGGCCGGAGCCGACAATTACCTGCCAGTAACGTCCACCGATGGTCATGGTTTCGAGATCGACAAGACGCCGGTAACGATGTGGCATCGGCGCGATCATTTTGCCGAAGCTCCCAAACCTTTTTTTATAGCCTTCAAGCGACGGGTCATCGAACCCTGCGCTACGATAAAACTTCAAGCCTTCGGTGGGCGCGTCCTTTCCCGTGTAGCTAGTCATCAGCTGACACATGAGAAATTCTTCTCGCGTCATCCAAAGCTCGCAATCATGTTGTTCGCAAATCCATCCAGCTAAGCCGATATGATCTGGATGCATATGGGTACAGATTACCCGCAGGATCGGTTGGCCCTTCAAAAAGTCTTTGAAAATTTCGTTCCAAATGTCTCTCGATGCCGTTGAAGCAAGACCGGTGTCAACCACCGTCCAACCCGTCTCATCTTCAAGCAGCCAAACATTGATATGATCGAGAGACATTGGCAAAGGGAGACGAACCCACCATACGCCCTCAGCTACTTCAACCGGCTGAGTAGGTTCCGGTGATTGTTTGCGACCCCAAGGATAGTGGAGACCGCGATAGTGTTCGTCTTGGACCTTGAGCATAAACCTGCTTACCAAATGGCACTCGAGGGTGTAGTGTGCGGCTTTGACCTTTGTCTTGTCTATGTGTGTACCTGATTCATTAGCCTTGGTGTCGGCCCAATCTTGCGTCTGCTCCCAGCGGCGTGAATCAACAGACGAACAGTGTGAACATGACCGCTAGCGAAATGGCAACGACGCGATTTTCTCCCCCCGAAAGGGAGGGTGCGCTTACGCGACTTCATGAAGCGGGAGTTGATGTGCTTATCGTTGGTGCCGGTATAAACGGCGCCGTCGCTGCTGCTGCCCTAGCTGGCGCCGGAGCCTCCGTCGCAGTGCTTGATCGTGGGGATATTGCCAGCGGGGTGAGCTCTCACTCCAGCAATCTCGCTTGGGGTGGTATTAAGTATCTCGAGAGCGGAGAGCTTCGCTTGGTGAGAAAGCTATGCCTTTCCCGCAATCGACTTATGGACGCGTATCCCTCGACGGTTCGAGAAATTCGATTTTTTACCAGCATTAGGCGGGGCTTTCGACTCTGGGCCATCTTTGTCTGGTTTGGCGCCCTGCTCTACTGGCTCATGGGAAATTGTCGTATGCAGGTGCCCCGCTACCTGATGCGATCACAAATTCAGCGAGAGGCACCCGAAATTGCTGTTGACGAAGTCGTTGGCGGCTTGGAGTACTCCGACTGTTACCTCTACGACAATGACTCGCGCTTTGTTTTTAACTTTATTCGGCAAGCGATGGATGCCGGAGCAGTCGTCGCCAACTACGTCGCGGTAGAAGGTCTAGTCTGGGATGAGGTGACTGGCCTATGGCAGGCGCGCTGCCGAGACCGAGTATCCGGTGACGCGTTCTCCCTTCGTGTGAAGGCGCTGGTGAACTGTGCCGGACCCGATGCCGATCTACTCAATGAGACGAGCGGCATCACAACGGACCATCGTCACGTGCTTTCGAAAGGCATACATTTAATTGTCGATCGGGTGACCGACCTGCAAAAAGTGCTTACTTTTTTTGCCAGCGATGGCAGATTGTTTTTTGTCATTCCTATGGGACCCAAGACCTGTATCGGCACGACCGACACGCCGGTAAAAAATGCCGGCGTAAAAGTCACTGACGAAGATCGGCAGTTTGTGCTCGACAACGTTAATGCAATGCTTGATCTTCAGGAACCTTTAACTGTCGACGACATTATCGCAGAGCGAGTGGGTGTTCGCCCGCTGGCCATTGCGGGCTCCCAACAAAGCGACGATTGGCTTCAGCTCTCGCGCAAGCACGAGATCGAAGTCGATGAGACGCGTCGCTATATCAGCGTCTTCGGGGGCAAGCTGACCGATTGCCTGAATGTGGGTGACGAGCTGGTGGCTCAGTTAGAGGCGCTTGGTATCCCGATAAGTGACTCGAAAGCCCTCTGGTTTGGCGAACCCGGTGAGGCCGATCGCCATCGCTTCATGCTGTATGCGGCGGCGGCGGAGCTCGACCGTTTTACAGCGCCCCACGTCCCCGAACCTCTGTCCCGCCGGTTTTGGCGGCGCTATGGCATGGCGGCGTTTGCGCTTGTGGATGCTATCAAAGCCGATCCCCGCGAGGCTGAGCTGGTGTTAAGTGAAGCCGAATACACCCGGGCGGAACTCAGACTCGTTGCTCAACGAGAAATGGTCGTCGAGCTGGGAGACTTCATGCGCCGGCGATCAAAAATCGAGCAGGTGGTTCGGCGCACTAAGTTGACTGCTGACCCTGGTTTACGGGAAGTCGCCGAGATATTGTTTGGAGCCCATGCCGAAGCGCTTCTCGAAGCCTATCTTCGCGACAGCGTTTAGAAAGACTGCTGAGTTTTCGGCGGGGATGGGTCCCGGTGCTCTGCCTTCAGGCGCGGCAAGGATGAGCTTCTAGTTTTCCAGACCGATCAATGCCGCACGCAGCTTGGGTCGCGACGTTGATGGTGATAGCCAGATACCGGCGAAATCTGCTCCAAAACCTGCCGCTTCAATGCTGCCGACTCGATTGCCGTTAAACGAAAAAGTTGATCGGCCCTCGAGATCGATCGAGAGCGAAATAACATCCCCCGGGGTCACGTTGGGCCATATGGTCTCAAGTACCGCAAGCCAGCGGTCGTGTTGCTCAGAGGTAATCCCCTGGCTCTGCCACTCCTTCCGTGTTTGCTCGACTAGGTTTGCCGATTCGATGTTGCGGAGATAGCGGATATCGAGGCGAAGCGGCCGGATATCGGGAGACCAGTCACCGTCAGGAGTAAAAAGGGTTGATTCGTAGATATCCCAAAAAAGGACCCGAAGGGTTGCACTGCCGCGTGGTTTTAGCATCGTCTCCATGGCCCCCTGGGGGGCCTCATAGATCGGCCTATCGGTGGGGGTGTCCGCGGTTATGCCAGTTAGCGGGGCGCTTAAAAACAGTACTGCGGTAATGATTGGTAGGCGCGTCACGTGGCTATTTGGTTCCGAGATGCTTTGCGAGGCGATAAAGAGAAGGCAAAAGAAAAAACCAAACAACAATGAGGGAGGTTGCCGTTGTTCCAGTTCCAAGAGGCAGATCGACCGCGCCCATCTTGGCCCCTGCTCCATAGTTTAGCGGTACCGCAACGGCGCCGATGAGAGCGGCGATCCATAGTTTGCGGCCAAATACAGCCAGCGCTCGCTGCAGGGTGGTGGCGAAAGCAAACCAGAGTGCAATCAGCCACAGCGGAATAAAGACGTCACCGAAGTTAAATACTCCCAGAGCAGTCAAGATCGCGTCGGTCACGATGCCGGCGCCGGCAACTGGAGCAATGCGCTTCAACTCCTTAACTCCCGAGGGAACGAGCAGGAAATGGAGAGCAAACATGGCCGCAATCGCGGGTAGCCAAGGGTCGCGACCCAACACGCAGGCGAACCACGTTAGCTGAAACCACAGGCCATTGAACCAAGGCTTATCGACAAGGCCTAGGTTACGCCAGTGGGCAAGGGTCTGCTGAAGATTCATCACGGCATTAGTACGCCGTGAGCAACCCCTTAGATTAGCTGACGCCGAAGTGGGCCCCGGTTTTATCCAGAGCCACCGTTAGTTTCGCTACCAGCGTGTCGATTTCATCGAGCTCGGTGACGAAGGGGGGTGCCATAATCATCGCATCCCCAGTTTGTCGAACCATCAAACCGTCACCAATCGCCTGATCACGACAATACACTGCGCCTGCGGATTGGGGTGCGAGGCGCTCGCGGCTCGCTTTGTCCTTAACCAGCTCCACCGCTGCTACCAGCCCTTTACAGCGTACTTGTCCGACAACCGGGTGATCGATGAGCTGTTCCAGAGATGCCTGAAAATGCGGTGCGAGCTGCTCTCTGGTTACGGTTAAGATGTCGGTGTGTTCGTAAATGGCCAGTGTCGCGAGGCCAGCGGCGCAGGAGGCGGGGTGCCCTGAATAGGTCAGCCCATGAGCAAACTCACCTCCGCCCGACAGCAGGACATCGGCGACCTTATCGCCGACGAGAGAGCCGCCAAGAGGCATGTAGCCGTTGGTGACGGCTTTTGCGAAGGTGATTAGATCGGGCGTCGTGCCATAGGTTTCACAACCGAACCATTCACCTGTTCGACCGAAGCCGCAGATGACCTCGTCTGAGATAAACAGAATGTCCCGCTCCTCAAGGATGCGCTTGACCTCGGGCCAGTAGCTCTCGGGCGGCACAATGACGCCTCCAGCACCTTGAATAGGCTCGGCGATAAAAGCGGCGACCTTGTCCTCGCCGAGTTCATCAATTTTGTCGGCTAGTTCCTGTGCGGCTTTGATGCCAAAGGCGTGCTCATCCAAATCCCCGCCGAGCTCAAACCAGTGGGGCTGGTTGATGTGGTGAATATAATTGAGTCCCATGGTCTGCTCATGCATCGCTGACATGCCACCCAGTGAGCCGGCGGCAATCGTAGAGCCGTGGTAGGCGTTTTTTCGACTGATGATAAGTTTCTTGTTGGGCTTGCCCAGCAGGTCGAAGTAGCGGTGGACAAGTTTTATTTGGGTGTCGTTCGCCTCGGATCCCGAGTTGGTAAAAAAGACGTGGTTGAATCCTGCCGGGCTGACCTTACACAGGGCGCTGGCCAGTTCGACCGCGGGCTGGTTGGAGCACTTAAAAAAATTGTTGTAGAACGGCAGCTCGTTGAGCTGCGCCGCGACCGCTTCCTTGATGCTGTTTTGGCTGTAACCCAAATTGCAGCACCACAGGCCAGACATGCCGTCCTGAATCTTGTTACCGTCTGAGTCGTAAATGTAGACGTGCTCGGCGCGACTGATAATCCGGCCGCCCTGATGGGCATAATCCTGAAAGTCGGTAAACGGATGCAGGTGGTGCGCTCGATCCAGATTTTTAAGGGCTGTTGTGTCTAATCTCGATGTCACGTGGGTTTCTCCCCAAAAAAGACGTTTCAGATTGCGCCACGCCGCCTCACGGCGTGATCGCCATGGACGGCGCTTCTGGCGCTTTGCTAGCGGAAGCATCCTGACATAGGCTGGAAGCTGGGGCATTACCCCTTTTTGGGTGGGCTTTTCGTGGGAACTTACCCCCGGCTGTTTGACAAAATAACTGCCTCCCCACATGCTATACAGCGTTTTTCGCACCTATTGACAAAAGACAGCGAGGTTCACCTCATGAATTTCAGGCCCGTTTTGCCACCCCTTACGCTGGCGTTAAGCCTTATTTCAGGCGCTGCCGTCTCACAAAATCAACATGCCGTCGACAACGCCAGTGAAAACGCGTCTTTTAAGCGTTGTGCCACTGAGCATCCGTCTCAGGCAGAGGCGAAAAAGCTCGAAAAAGAAATGCGCAAGAAGCTTGCAGCCGTGAACGCAAAAGGTAAGCCTGATAAGCCCGGTGGTGGCGGTAATGGTGGTGGCGGTAATGGCGGCGGCGGAGATGGCGGCGGCGGAGATGGCGGCGGTGGCGGTGAGCTACCTACGCCATCTTGCGCTGAAGGTAAAACCTGCATCGGCGTCGTCTTTCACGTTGTCAGCGATGGGCGCGGCAATGGAGATGTTTCCAATGCCACGATTGCCGCCCAAATGGACGTGATCAATCAGGCCTTTGCTGGTATTGGCGGCAACCCAGCGTTGCCCTACGAATTTGACCTCATCAAAACTACGCGAACCGCGGATAGAAAATGGTATACGGGGTGCTACGGTCGCTCGGAGCGCTCGATGAAATCCTCGTTGCGGGAAGGCGGGGCACAAACGCTGAATATTTATTCCTGCAGGCCAAGTAACGGCATTTTGGGTTATGCAACGTTCCCGAGCAGTTATGATTCTCAACCGAGCCTTGATGGTGTGGTAATACTTGATGAGTCGATGCCGGGAGGCACCGCGGCGCCCTATAATCAAGGCGACACCCTGACTCACGAGATCGGTCACTGGTTGGGTCTGTACCATACGTTCCAGGGTGGGTGTAATGAACCTGGAGATTATGTGGCCGACACACCCGCGGAAGCATCTCCAGCCTATGGTTGTCCAGTAGGTCGCGATAGCTGCTCAGCTAGCGGTGACGACCCGGTGACAAACTTTATGGACTACACCGACGACTACTGCATGGACACGTTTTCTATTGGCCAGGCTAGCAGGGTGGACAACCAATGGACCGCTTATAGAGCACCTTGATCTCGGCTCTCACCAAAAAAGCCGGCATATGCCGGCTTTTTTGTGTCTCTCAACGACTCAGGCTTAGTTGCCCCAGTTCATCCCCAGCATGACACCAAAGGTACGTGGCCGCATGGGTCCGAAGAAGTGTGACGGGATAATACCGCCGTTGGCGTTGTAGCCATCCCAGGTGAACTCATCAAAGACGTTTTCCGCATAAGCACTGACATACCAGCTGTCGGTTTCATAGCCGATCCGCAGGTTCGCCACGGTGTAGGCATCAATATAGCCTTCAGGGTTGGCTTCCCAACCGCCGCCGCGCTCATCTTCGTAGGAGAATTCAAAGGCGCCGGTGATGGCCCCATTACCCATCGGGAAGTTGGCATCAAGTCGCCCTGCCGCGGTGATCTCGGGCGCCCAGAATAGCGGACTGCCCTCACAGCCGTTGACATCTTCCAAGCCGCAGATGTTCTGGATGCCGGTCGCCTCGGTGTCGAGATAGCCTGCAGACAGATACAGCGTGAAGTTGTCGCTAAGGGCAATAGTCGTTGCTGCCTCGACACCGTAGCCTTCGGTTTGGCCGACGTTGAGCACTCGGCCTGCAAACGCGCCGGTCTCCTCGACCTCCACGTAGTTAATGACCTGCATGTCCTCGTAGTCATACATGAAAAAGGTGATGTCGAAATTACCGCGCCCATCCAAATAGGAAGTCTTCATCCCGATTTCATAGGAGTCGACGGTCTCAGGGTTGAATTTGCCGGGCAGGTAGCCATCGCCCTGACGTATACCCGTTTCGTAAGCGGGCACTCCACCGTTGGCGTCCTCAATCCAGAAGCTTCCATAGCCACCGGACTTGAAGCCTTGGGTGTAACTCGCGAAAAACAACGCTTCACCCATGGTGTAAGTCGTGCCCACGCGTAGGGTCAGATCATCCCAGCTGTCCGAGTCCTCGATGAACTCCGCTGTCGCAAAACCGTAAGTGAAGTAGGGCCCAAGATAACTTTCGGGTTCAGGTACCAGTATGGCGAAGTCTTTGTCGTCCTCGGTGTAGCGCACACCGAACTCAACGTTCCAGTTCTCGGTGATGTCAAAGTCGGTGTTTACGTAGGCCGCCCAACCCGTGTACTTGCCCTTGATCTGTGATGTTTCGGTGAGGTTGCCATCAGCGGACGAGTAGAAATCGTAGTAGTAGGGAACATCGGCACAGCCTTCAAACTGCGGGTTGTAGCTGTAGCCATAATAGGCCTGATAGTAAGCGTCATAGTAGGAGTTCAAATAGTACTGACACATCAGGTCTTCAGAGCCGATAGCGACGAAGCCCGCGTCTAGATCTTCCTGGTAGTAACTTCCTCCCACGTACCAACCGAGGGGGCCATCATCGTTAGACGTTAAGCGAATTTCTTGCTGGAAGTACTCGCCGCTTTGGTTGAATTGGAAGTTATTTACGTTGAGCGGTGTGCCGTCATAGTCTTCTTTGTAGAAGTAGTCGTGATCCTTATAGCCCGTGTTCGAGGTCAAGGTGGCGAAGCCCAGGTCGTAGTTAATGAACAGTCCTAAAGTCAGTATGTCAGCGTCGTCTTGTTCACCGGATCCAATATCAGAGTCCAACTCTTTGTCCGTGCCGCGCAGGGTGGTGTCAGACGTAATATACTCATCAAAGGTATCCCAGATATCCCCGGTATCAATCGCGCGGTACATAGAACCACTCTGACGCCGCTCTTCATACTCAACGACGCCGTCGACCGTTAGCCGATCAGTCTCGTATTTAGTCGACCAGCGAAGCGCCCACTTCTCGTGTTCAATTTCATCGCGGCCCGAGAAAACGTTTCGGGAGAATCCGTCCTCTTGTGAGTAATAGCCAGCAATGCGGGTAGCGAGGTTATCGCCTAGAGGAATGTTGATGGCGCCCTCTCCCACCGCATGTCCGCGCTCACCAATATCGAGTTGGATATACCCGCTTTGACCATCGGGGTCAGCCTTGGCGGTGTAGACACTGAACGCACCGGCGATGGCGTTACGGCCAAACAGGAAGCCTTGTGGGCCGCGAAGAATTTCGACCCGATCAATGTCATAGAGACTGGTCACCGCGCTGCCGTTTCGGCCTTCATAGAGGTCGTTTTTGAAGAAGCCGGTGGAGGGGTCGCCTCCCACGCCAAAGTCCTGGTAGCGCACACCACGAACCGCGACGGCATCAATATAGGAGTCCTGCGAATTGCCACTCACCCCCGGCGTGTAGGCAATCAAGTCCTTCACATCGTTGAGGTTGGTATCCATCACGAACTGACCAGAAAGCGCCGTGATGGCCAAAGGAACATCCATCACACTTTGCTCACGTTTGGTGGCGGTTACCACGACTTCCTCGAGCATTTGTGCCTGAATGTGGCTGGCGGCAAGTGCTGAAGATACCGCGACGGGAAGTGCTAGATGTCGAACGGATAGGGGACGGTGGCTCATTGACGGGCTCCTGTAGTCAATAAACAAAATAAAGCGTTGGGCACACGATGCTAGCTTGCTATCGCACGATCAATTTGTACAGACCTCTTGAGGGTTAATAAGGCGGAAAAGTGCGGTCCCCGTGAGGCAAGTTGAGCGGTGAATCACTCGAGTGGAACCCCCGCGGCCTCGAGAATAGCGCGCATAGGGGCCAGTTGTTCCTCGTAGCGACGCCAGCGGCCAATCGACCGCGTGTGTGCGGGCTCACGCACCTGTACGGCACTGGCGGTTGCCACGCCCGCGCTGGACTCGTGGAAATGCAGACAGTCGTCCTCCCACTCCAGCTCGAGCTCGGCAATCAGTCGTTGGGCGTTGGGCTCCAGGTCTGCTGCCGTTGCCTCGTAGCTGATATCAATGATCCTACCGGGAAATTCCCTGTGCCAGTGGGCCATCAAATCTCGGTAACGAATATGATGGCGCGCCATTTCCTCCTGATCGTAGGAATGCAGATAGGCATCCGCAAAAAGTTGTTTGAAGCTGGCAAAGCAGGCATCCATGGGCCCACGCACCAGGTGAACGATCTTGGCATTGGGTAGCGCCGCTAGAATCAATCCAATGTTCAGGTAATTTACCGGCAATTTATCGACAAATCGCGGCAATTTACCGCGCATTCGCGTCGAGGATTGCAGGTACATCGTACCCAGCTCGGCCGGATTGAGCGCGGCAGCCGCCTCCAGCAGTTCGGGACTGTAGCGCCGCGGGTCCTGAATTTTTGCCAGACGGCGGATGGCGAGGCCAAATTGCTGTAGCTCCCCGGCGGAGTGGACCCGGGAATGGCTGGTGATAATCCGCTCGATCAGCGTGGTGCCGGTGCGAGGTTGCCCCAGCACAAAGATTGGTGAAGCGTCAGGGTTGCCCGCGGCGCGCTGCGCTAGCCAGTCTCTCGTATAGGTCGCCTTGAGGGCATCAAACATGACTTGTTCGGTTGGCTCATCGAAGGCCACCGTCTGACGTCTGGCGGCAGCCCCCGCGGCGAAGGCGTCGAAAGCTTCTGGCCAGGCTTTGGTATCTTCCAGCTCTTTTCCCAGTGCGTAGTAGAGAAACCCGAGTCCCCGAGGATTGTTCTCGTTGCGTGCCAGCAAGCTCCGCATTTGATCAATATGGGCGCTCGAGTCCGCTTTGACCGCGCTCGAAAAGCCCCAGTGCGCTTGGGGTGTGTTGGGCTGAATATCGATAACATCGCTAAAAATAGCCTTTGCGGCATCGATCTCCCCCAAAAAGACCAAATTATTAGCCAAATTCATCATGTAATGCGGCGTATTGGGGGCGGCGGTGGTGGCCCGGGCGAAAAACGCTTTTGCGGCGTCATATTCGCCTAACTGGGTTAGAACGGTGCCGATCGTGTCGAGAACGGCCGGATCGGTGGGTTTTAAGCGGCGGGTTTCAAGCAGCGCCTGTTCCGCCAGCTTCACCCGCCCCTCACTGGCGTTGAGGCGCGCCAGTTGAGACCAGGCGGCAGCGTGGTTGGGGTCGAGTTTGACGACTGATTTGAACGCGCGGTGTGCGTTGGGTCTATCAGCGGCCTCAAGCGCAACTAGGCCTACCAAAAAATGGGCGTTCGGGTTCTGCGGGTCTACATCCAGCGCCTGTTTACAGCACTGCCCCGCCCTCGTAATGTCATTGCGATTAAGCGCATCAAAGCCTTCGGCTAGCAGATTTGTGATGACTTTACTCATTAGCTCTGCGTTGTGCGCCCCGTGGATGGACT
>Ga0181564_10001266_pt1 | contig 22523 bp, 25 predicted proteins | sample 011ome_24_FD_134512 | JGI IMG/M metagenome (GOLD analysis project Ga0181564, IMG submission 134512) | Coastal salt marsh microbial communities from the Groves Creek Marsh, Skidaway Island, Georgia - 011513CT metaG (megahit assembly) | ecosystem: Environmental > Aquatic > Marine > Intertidal... | reverse complement strand
TTTATTCAAAAGCCAAATTTTCAGTTTTATCAAAAATTTTTACACTTACCTTCAAATTTAGACTCAATATTTATATCTGGAATTAATTTAAAAAAGAAAACTAAAATTAAAAAATTTAAATACTCAATCACAAATAATCGATATGAGGTTCAAGTATTTTTTGCAGAAATAAAAAAAATTAAAAATAAAAAAATTATTTGGATAGATGAAAGTAAATTATCAAAAATCGCATTACCATCTTTATTCAAAAAAATTTTAATTTAAGATCTTATTTTTTTTCTAATTTCATCAATAGAGACAAGATTTTTCTTTTTATCTTCATAATGCCAGTAGTCCCATCCATTAAAGGAGGACGTATTATTAACTTTGGCAGCTATTTTATGAATTGATCCTCGATCATTATTATAAGTAATACTACCATCAGGTAGTATTGTAGCTTTATAATCTTTGTTAATATTGTAAAGCTTTGATCCAGGTTTTAGGTATCCAGTGTTAATAAGTGTTCCAAATGGAACTTTTTTTTGTGGCTTGTCTCTTTCATTGATTTCTAAAAGTTTTTCATCAAGTGTTTTGATTGAATTCAATCTCTTATTAGCCAAAGATTGATATGCTTTATCTTTTTCAAAACCTATAAATTTTCTACCTAGGTGCTTTGCAGCTGCGCAAAAGCTAGCCGTGCCAGCAAAAGGTTCTAAAACTAAATCACCTTTTATTGATGATTGTAATAAAATTTTGTTCATTAGCGCTAATGGTTTTTGTGTCGGGTGTGCGGTTTCATTATCAACATTTTTTAATCTTTCTTTTCCTGAACATATAGGAAAATTCCAAACACTTCTCTCTTGTTTATCTTCATTGCTAGTTTTTAGAGTATGGTAATTGAATTGATATTTTGATTTAGGGCTTTTAGAACACCAAATAAGTGTTTCATGAGCATTGGTGAGTCTAGTTGCTCTAAAATTTGGTAGCGGATTTGATTTGACCCAAATGACATCATTTAATATCCAAAAATTTAAATCTTGAAGAATTTTACCAATTCTAAAAATATTATGGTATGAGCCAATAATCCATAACCCACCATCATTTTTAAGAATTCTTTTGCAATTTTTTAAGTAGGATAATGTAAATTCATCATAACTTGTGTAATTATCAAATTTATCCCAATCTTGACTTACACCAGTTACGACAGAGTGGTTGGGCCTTGTGAGCTCTTTGTTGAGCTGTAAATTATATGGTGGATCTAAAAAAATAAGATCAATTGAGTTTTCATCAATTTTATTGAGTAATTCTAAACAATCTCCTTGATGAATTTTATTAATCTTTAACACTCAAGAATCTTAGTTTTTTTTTTGTTTTAGAGTTAGTTAATATGATTAAGACTGTTGATAACTAAGTAGATAACTATTTGATAAGTCGACTAATGGGTTGATAAGTTTTTCGGTGAAAAGGACTTATACCATATTTATCAATAGCATTGAGATGATTTTTTGTTCCATACCCTGCATTTTTGTTCCATTCATATCTACCTTCAAATTGATGTAATTTTGAAACTAGTTTATCTCGAAATACCTTAGCCATTATTGAGGCAGCAGACACTTGATTAATTTTATCATCAGCTTTAATCAAAGATGAAACTTGAAACTTATTTAAGTCTTCAGGGATAAACTTACCATCAATGATGATTTGATCAGAAGTTTGAGCAATAGTTTTAATAGCAATAGACATTGATTGTAAAACTACTTTATGGATATTTAATTTTTCAATATCTCTCTTTTTTCCAAAAGTAATTTGATAAGAATAATTTGGATTTTTATTGCCCTTAAAATATTTATAAATTTCTTCTCTTTGTTTTTTATTTATTTTTTTTGAGTCTTTAACTGAAAAAGGTAATAATTCAAATAAATCATCTCTAGATCTAAACGCACATATGATTACGCTTCCTACAAGAGAGCCTCTTCCAACTTCATCGACTCCAACAATGAAATTACTCATCGAGCCTAGGTATTAACTCAATGAAGTTACAGGGTTTATGCCTAATGTCTAATTGGTAAAATAAAATCTCTTTCCAGGCATCTTGAACGGCAGACTTGGATCCTGGTAGACAAAAAACGTATTTTTTATTTACTAGAAAAGAGCTACTCCTTGATTGTATTGCTGAGGTTCCAATTTTTTGAAAACTTATTTGCCTAAATAACTCCCCAAAACCTGGAATTTCTAATTCTGATATAGATTTTACACAATCAATAGTATTGTCCCTACCTGTTAAACCAGTACCACCAGTTGTAATTATAACTTGTATTTCATTTTTTAAGCTTAGCTCTGTAACAGTATTTATTATTCCCTGAGCATCATCTTTAATTACCTCATGATATAAACAAAAATGCCCTTTTTCATTTATAGCTTTAGATAAATATGTTCCAGATTTATCATTATCTTTATTTCTGGTATCAGAAATAGTTAGCACAGCTATATTAATAGGTGAGAAAATTATCTTTTCATCAATCATTGTATCATAATAGTATTTTGTGAAATGAGCTCATCTGCATAATTAAATGAATTATGATTGATTAATTCATAAATCACAAGGTTGGTTAAAACCCTTTCTACAAATATTCTCGTTTCTCTTGATGGTATTGACTCAATAAGCAAAAAACTATCATTATTAAATGATGTTTTTTTCATCCATTTAGATAAATTTCCTGGCCCTGCGTTGTAAGATATTAAAGCCTTTAGCAAATCACCATTAATACTTTTCATATTTAATAAACTTTTGAGATAGAGACTTCCGGTATCAACATTTATTTGTGGATCGTAAAGATATCTAGGATTAGATTTGAAATTATATTTTTTATTTACCATCCTTGCTGTTGATGGAAGAATTTGCATAAGCCCATAGGCACTTTTTCCACTCCTAGCAAAAGCACTAAATTGTGACTCCTGCCTTATCATGCTTAAAATTAATATAGGGTCTACTTCATTGAATTCATAATTTTCTATCCATTGAGGGGTAGGGTACAAAAATTCTATAGGAGCATTTTCTTTAAATAAATATTTTGCAGTTTTAATTTGAAGAGAGCTTAGGTCATTTTTTTTGGAAAAACCTAATAATGTCATTTTGAAACGGTCATTGGAGATACTTTGAATTCTATTTAACTCAATTTCTGCAATAGGAATTTCATCTATTTCAATTAAAGCTTGAATTCTTTCTCCTAAAACACTTTGAGTAAAAGAATTTAGGTCTTTTGATAATTCTAAATCGTTAAATTCAAAGTCAATAATAGGTTTATCTAAAATTCTACAAGAAAGAAGAGAATAAATATTAAAGCTTGGATTACACGCAGCATTTAGTGAGTCAAGGGAGGCTTCAAAAGTAATATTGTCTTTTGGGTCTTTAGTTGCCGATAGGAAAGACCAATAAGCTCCAGCATTCTTTAACCATTTGTTATTAGTGATTTTTGATAAAATTAAAAATTGTCTTGATGCTTTCTGAAATTCTGCCTTTCTGTAATGGGCTAGGCCTTTTATCCAAAGGCCCTCAGAGTAGGGATCTTTAATAAAAGATTCATTTTTTAAAACATTGATTGCTTTATCGTCTAAATTAGCCAAGTAGTAACCATTAGCTATTTTTGATAATAGAAACGACAACTCTTTGTCATTAAAATTCTTTTTATGGTGATCTAAATATTCCAGAGCTCCAGTAGGCCACCCTCTACCAACTCTTGATCTTACAGTATTATATATACTTATTTTTTTTGAGTAGTTATTACTTGTAAAAATTTTTCTCAAAGGGCTAATCGTCTTTTCAATTGATTGTTTCTCAAGAAATATTTTATCTAATTCAGGGTATTTATTTTTTAAAGGCTTTTGTGATCCGGAGGGCATTCTTTTTATAGCAAGCTTGTAAATTCTTTTAGCTTCATATTGATCATTATATTTACTAAGCCATAAATCTAATTCACTGAAGCTTGAGCGATGTTTGGTTGGGTGAAGCAATTTAAGGGCCTCAACATGACCCATTAATATAAGGTCATTTAATTTTTCAATATTTTTGTCAGCTTGTTTAAAATTACCATCCCTATAATCTTTGAAAATAGATTTGTATAATGCAACATCTTTATTACTTAACGCAGATAAATTTTGACAAAAACCAATTAATAAAATTATAAAAAAATATTTCATTTTAACCACCCAATTGCCTTTTTATTTCTTTTAAATCTTCCCAAGCATCTTTTTTCAAGTCAGGGTTGTTAATTAAAATTTCTGGCTCATATAAAACTCTACACCTTTTTGGTGTTACATCGTTTGGTGTATTAAAGTCAAACCACTTTCCTCTTAAAGACATTGAAGATAAATCAGTAGCTAATAACATTTTTATACAGAAATTTGACATGATGATTAGATATTTTGGATTAATTAATTCAATTAATTTGTAATTAAAAAGCTGTATTGTATTTAAGAAATTTTCATCATCTGATAAGTGTTCCAATCCTCTTGGAATATATGATGAAAGACTTATCAAGTTACGATCTAATTTGATTGAAGAAAGCATTTTATCAAAGAGATCTCCTGTCAAACCATCTAATATTTTTTCATCATTATGGGCGCACTTACCATAAAAAAATAAAATATTTGAAGATGGCGCACCCTCAACAATTGAATTTTTGAAAGAAAAATTATCTCTAAGTTGTTTTTCTAAATCATCTAGAGATTTTATGTCATTAACACTAGGTTTTTTAGTTTGACTATTTTGAATAACGTTCACATCTATTACATTGATGGATTCATTTGATTTAAATTCATTTAAATTCATCAATTCCAAAAGAATATTTTTTTGATACTGTTTATTATCCATGTCTAGAATAGTTAATTATGTAGCGAATTTTATATGTTTTTTCTTGATAATTGTACATGCTAATGCGTCAAAGTTAGAATTTAATTATGATAACCAAATTTTAAGCTCCATCTATTCAGAATATAACAATGACTATGAAACATGGAAAAATTTACCTAGTTATGATGAATATAAAGATAAAGAAATAAATTATTTAAATAAATTTATTATCAATCAAAATAACACAAAAAATCAAAAGCACAATTTAGATAGTTATATTGCTGATTTGTTTAATTCTTTAACTCAAATAAGGTCTGGAGAATGTACTAATCTAAACTTAAATAATTTTAATTATATATTTGAAGAGTCTTTGTCTCTGACAATCAAATTTTGGATTAGTTATTGTCAAAATAATGTAAATTTTGAATATTTGGAAAAAATTGATAATAGATTTGAAAATTTAAAAGTATTAAACAAATTATATTTTTATCATTTAAGAGGAGATATTTTTAAAATTAGAGATGTTTATAAAAATATAAAAGATAATAGGGAGCTGCTTTCACAATTAAATTTTAAACAATTAAATTTAATAAATTACATCTTTTCTAAAAGTGATTTAGATTTTTCATTAGATAATTTCATTGGAATTAAAGAGTCACTCAGTAAGCTCACTTTTGACTTAGACCGTGAATATCAGATTGACGATTACCTTGACTTTATTAGCATGCAAGTTTTACAAACTAGTACTTATTATTTTTATGCAAAAGATTACAAAAAATCTTTAGCACTACTTTCTTATTTACAACAAAGTGACTCTAAAAATAAAGAATATTATGATTACCAAAAAATTTCTTTCATTGCTCAATTGACACCAAATTCTAATACGTTGGAATTAATACAAAATTTTGAGTTTCAAAATAAAAATTTTGAATATTTCAAAGATTATCTTTATTTAAAAACAGCTACTGACTTTGACTATAATTTAAATGAGATGGTTGACTATTTCAAAGGTATCAACTGGAGCACTGAATGGCAAAGAACAGAATTAGCCCTAATTATAGCTATGGAGTATTATAGTAAAAACGATAATTTGACTGCTTTAGAATTTTTGGATGATTGCTGTTTAAATAATTTATCTAAATCCCAAGATCCAATTCAATTATTTAAATATGGCATTCTTTTAGAGCGAAACGATTATATTGATAAATCTGAAGATATAATTCAAAAAAGTATTGATATTTCAAATGGATCTTACCCTTCAATTCTTAATTATCTTGCTTATCTCTGGGTGGAGAACGATCAAAATCTTGAAAAAGCAGAGGAAATGTTAATTAAGGCTGTAGAAGAGTCAAATTACCAAGATGGAGCTATCCTTGATAGTCTCGGCTGGTTATATTTTAAAAAGAAAAAAATTGAACTTGCTAAAAAATGGATCACACAAGCGTATATTATGGAACCCTCAGAACCTGAGATTATTGATCACTTATCTCAAATCTATCTTCAACTAAATCGAACAAAAGAGTCTAGATATTTAGATAATAAAATTATTTTATTTCACAAAGATTATTTTAAATACGACGAGGTATTAAATAGAAATTGAATAAAGTCCAAATTAATTCTCCTGCAAAAATTAATTTAAATTTAAAAGTTATAAAATTTGATAATAATTCTCGTAAACATAAATTAAAATCTAGAGTTTCTATATTAAAATTATGTGATGTAATTCAAATCATTAAATCAAAGTCATTAAATATCAAATATCATAAGTTAAATAAAACAATTTATCTTGCTGATGATATAATAAAAAAAACAATATCTTATTTTGATAAAAAATATAAAAAAAAATCTTCTTTTAATATAAATGTAGAAAAAATGATACCAATTGGTTATGGTTTGGGGGGTGGCTCCTCTAATGCTGCATCAATCTTAAAATTTTTGTATAGCTATTATAAAATTAATCCAAATAACTTTTGGATTGATGCTCCAAATATTGGATCAGATGTTTTATTATTCATTGATCAAAATCCGAAGATGATTGATGGTATTAAAAGTATAAAGAAGATTAAGCCTTCAAAACCAAGGTGGAAAAAAATCTTTATAATTATTCCAAATCAAAAAAATTTAACAAAAGATATTTTCTTAAATTTTAAAAAAAAACAGTATCTTCATACAAATATTAAAACTAAAAATGATCTTACATACTCCTCTAGAGCGTTAAATCCTGAATTTTCAAAGATTTATGACTTTTTATGCAGTTTTCGAAATGATTTTAAACTATTTGATATGAGTGGGAGTGGATCTTCTATTTTTGTTTCTTTTAAGTCCGCTTATGTCGAAAAATCTATAATTCATAATATTCATGAGAAATTTCCTCTACTTAGAATTGAAAAATCATATTATTTCAGTTAAGTTCTTAAAATCTTAATGGGGCGTAGCCAAGCGGTAAGGCACCGGTTTTTGGTATCGGCATGCGTAGGTTCGAATCCTACCGCCCCAGCCATATTAAATTTTATGTTCCATGAGTAGCCAATTATTATTCTCTCTGAAGGAGGCAATCATTAGTTACCATAAAAATGAATTATTTAATAATTTAGATCTTAACATTCACAGAAAAGATTTTATTGCACTTGTTGGTAAAAACGGTGCTGGAAAATCAACTTTAATGAATGTCATATCAGGAGTTCATGAAATAGATAATGGGGAAATATGGAAAATTGATAATTTTTCTTTTAAGTATTTTAATCAAAACTTTCAATTTATTGATGAAAATCAATCGATAGAGAAAGAAATTGCTTCCTCACTCATTAATCTTGAAGAGGAGTATCAGATAGATGTATTTTGTAATTATTTAAATATAAATAAAAACCTATCTATCAAAAACTTATCAGGTGGCCAAAAAAAACGTGTTGGATTAATTAAAACATTAATTAACAAATCTGATTTATTATTATTAGATGAGCCAACCAATCATTTAGACCTTGATACAATAATTTGGCTTGAAAATTATCTAAGACGATTAGACTGTGCAATTATTTGCGTTAGTCATGACAAACAATTTTTAAAAAATTTTACAAATAAAATCTTTTGGATAGACAGATCAAAAGTAAAAATTAATAATAAGGGCTATAGTGACTTTGACCTTTGGTCCCAAACTCTTTTAGATCAAGAAGAAAGAGAACTTCAAAATAGAAAGCAGTCTGTAAATATAGAGGTAAATTGGGCCAACAAAGGAGTCAAAGCTAGGGTAAAAAGAAATATTAGAAGACTTGATCAAGCAAGAGAGCTTAAAGATAATCTAGATAAAGATATAAGTGCTTTTAAACAAGCGACAAAGAAAATTGATATAAAGTTAGTCAAAGATGAAAACCAAAACTTTAAGCATGTCGCCGAATTTCATAATGCTTTTTTTTATTATGAGGGTCTTGATAAAAACCCGATACTTAAAGATTTTAATTTAAAAATTAATAAAAAAGATCGTATTGGCTTATTGGGTCCTAACGGCTCTGGAAAATCAACTTTTTTAAAACTTTTATTGCAAGAGTTAGATCTTAAAAAAGGGTCTCTAAAAATTAGAAAAGAATTAGAGTTTTCTTATTTTGACCAGTTAAGAAATGATTTAAAAGACAATTTACCTATAAGAAAAATCCTTGTCCCTTCAGGAGGAGATTACTTAAAAACCAATGGCCGAGAAAGGCATGTATGTAGCTATTTAAAGGACTTTCACTTTGACCCTTCTAAATCTAATGATCCTGTAGGAAGTCTTTCTGGAGGTATGAAAAATAGGCTTCTTTTATCTAAAGTTTTATCAAACCCAAAAAGTGGTTTAATCTTAGATGAGCCAACAAATGACCTAGATACTGACACCTTAGATTTGGTAGAGTCTATTTTATCTCAGTATAACGGAACTTTAATTGTGGTATCGCATAATCGAGATTTTCTAGACAAATTAGTCAATAAAATTTTATATTTCAAAGGTAATGGCGAAATTATTATTTTTAATGGCGGGTATCATGATTTTCTTTCACAAAAAGAACAAATTATTTCAAGCAACACGAACGTAGTAGAAAAAAAATCAAATGTTAAAGATAGCGAAGCTAATACTAATAAAACTGGGAAAAAAAAACTTACTTTTAAACTTAAATTTGAATTAGATAAGATACCTAAAGAAATAGATATGCTTAAAAATCAATTAGAGAAATTAGAACAAATCATCTCAGATCCATCGCTTTATGAAAAAGATAACAGTTTGTTTATTGATACATCCAACAAGATAGGCTCAATTCAATTAAAACTTCAAGAAAAAGAGGAGAGGTGGCTGCAGTTAATGGAGTTAGATGAAGTTTGATGAATTATTATGAGAGGGTTCTAAGGGTTGTAAAAAATACTCATTTGGATGGAATATTAAATTTAATTACTAATGATAATAAAGAAATTTATTTTATAGGTGGTATATCAAGGGCTATAATACTTGATGAATACTATTCAAAAGATGTTGATATTGTTGTGCCTGATTTTGATGAGAATTTAGTAGAGAACTTATCTAAAAAATTCGAAATTAATTATTTTCCAAGTTACAAAAGTATTGCCATAAAAACTGAAGAATTTGAATATCAAATTAATTCATTTAGAAAAGATATTCACTCAACCGGGAGACATTCTAAGGTTGCTTCAACGCAAAGCTTAAAAGAGGACTCAGAAAGAAGAGATTTCACTTTTAATTGTATTTACATCAATCTTTTAGGGGAGGCTGTTGATTTTTATGGAGGTATTGACGACCTCCATAATTACTATTTACGATTTATATTTGATCCAATAGATCAGATACAGCAAGATTATCTAAGAGCCATTCGCTATATTCGATTTTTATCATTATTTAAAGAAACTAAAACCAAGCAGCATGATGTTGATAGTCTTATTTTACTATCTAAAAATATTACTGAATTCGTTAAAACAAAAAAAATAATTCAGGAATTTAATAAAATCCATAAAATGCCATATCCTGAAAATACCCTGAATTTTTTAAAGTCACACAAAGAGTTAAATATATTTTTGGACTATATAAAATTATAATTGTGAAATTATCTTTGATGCCACTATTGCAACTGAAGTAGCAAGATTTAAGGATCGAGTTTTTGTATTCATAGGTATAGTTATTTTTTCTTTTAAGGTTTTATGAATGTTTTCTGGTACTCCAGATGTCTCTTTACCAAAAAGTACAATATCACCATACTTAAAATCATAATCATAAAAACTATTATTGGTCTTGGTTGTAGCTAGGATCAGTCTTTTTTTTTCATTTTTACAATAAATCATAAAATCTTCCCAGTCGTTATGAATATTCAGATCACAATGGCTCAGATAGTCCATGACTGCGCCTTTAAATCTTTTATCCGTCATTGAAAAAGACAAAGGCTTGATAATATGAAGAGGAAACTCAAGGCAGGCAGCAGTTCTGATAATAACACCTACATTTTGCGGCATGTCGGGCATATAGAGACAAATTGCAAATTTATGCGTCATGATGACTACTACTTATGCTACATCTTACTAATAAAATCTATAAACAAATATAGAAAACATGTCTGATAAAAAAACACCTAGAAGAGATTTTATAAAACTTTCTGCTATGACGTTGGGTGGGGTAGGTGCAGCAAGTTTAGCAATTCCTTTTATTTCCAGTATGAATCCTGGAAAGGATACGCTTGCCTTAGCATCTACAGAAATTGACCTTACCCCTCTTGAGGAGGGTCAAAGCTTAACAGTTATATGGAGAGGTAAACCTGTTTTTATCAAACATAGAACAAAAAAAGACATTGAAGATGCCAAAAATACCTCACTTGCTGATTTGCCCGATGCAGAAGAGGACTCTGCGCGTGTTCAAAATGATAAGTGGCTAGTCGTTTTAGGTGTATGTACTCATTTAGGATGTGTGCCATTAGGTCAAAAAACTTCAGATACTAAAGGTGACTATGGTGGATGGTTTTGCCCATGTCATGGTTCCCACTATGATACCTCAGGTAGAATTAGAAAAGGTCCTGCGCCTACAAATCTTCCTGTACCTCCATATGTTTTTTTGACAGATAACAGAATAAAGATTGGATAATATTTTATGAGTTCAAATGACCCTCAAGGCTATAAAAAAACATTAAACTCCCCTTATACTGGATTTAAAGGTTGGGTCGACTCCCGACTCCCACTCGTTCGAATGATGGAAGCCGAATACCTTAAATTTCCAGTTCCTAAATCTTTAAATTATTTTTGGTCATTTGGTGGAATAGCAATGTTTTGTCTTATTGGTCTAATTTTAACGGGAATTTTTTTAGGTTTTCACTATAAACCTTCTGCTGATGATGCATTTGACTCTGTTGAAAGAATTATGAGAGATGTGAGTTTTGGATGGCTGATAAGATATTTACATGCAAACCTAGTATCGTTCTTTTTTATTGCCACATTTATTCATATCTTTAGAGCCTTATATTTTGGATCATACAAAGCTCCGCGTGAACTAGTTTATATCTTTGGCTTAACTATGTTCATGCTAATGATGGCTACAGCATTTTTGGGTTATACGCTTCCTTGGGGGCAGATGTCATATTGGGGGGCTACTGTAATTACTAATTTATTTTCTGCAATTCCAGTAGTTGGAGATGCTATATTAACATTACTTCTAGGTGACTTTACAGTTGGTGATGCAGCCGTTAACCGTTTTTATGTATTACATTGGCTTTTAGCTTTTGCGATTGTAGGCTTAGTTGTCTTTCACGTTATTACACTTCATATGACTGGTTCTAATAACCCAAGTGGCTCAGAACCTCAAAGTTGGGATGAAACAGTTAGTTTCCACCCATATGTTACAATTAAGGACTTAAATGCAACAATATTCTTCTTTATTATTTTGGCCTTTATTCTCTTTTATTATCCAAATATTTTAGGACATTCAGATAACTACATTAAAGCTAATCCTATGGTTACTCCTGCTCATATTGTCCCTGAATGGTATTTTTTGCCTTTCTACGCTATCTTGAGAGCAATTCCTGATAAGCTTGGAGGTGTTTTAGCAATGTTTGGCTCAATTCTTGCATTAGGATTGTTGCCATGGTTAGACACATCTAAAGTAAGATCATGTCTTTTCAGACCAGTTTGGAGATATTGTGTTTTATTATTTGCGATAAACTTTTTAGTCTTAATGTACATGGGAGGTAAACCCGCAGAAGGAATTTATGTTTTAATCTCAAGAATTGGAACAGCATATTGGTTTTTATTCATTTTCGTTTTAGCCCCCTTAGTCGGCTTTCTAGAAACCCCACGACAGCCTTTGAGTATTACTAATTATCTAAGAAGTAAAAAAGCTTAATATGAAAAAATTATTTTTTATATTATTCTTTCTGTCTAGTTTTAATACCTTTTCTGCTGGATCAAAGATAGATATCCCTAAATATGATTGGTCTTGGAAAGGTTTTTTTGGAACTTATGACCGTGCCTCTGCTCAACGAGGTCTAAAGGTGTATAGAGAAGTTTGTGCAGGCTGCCATTCTATGAATTATTTATCTTATAGGAATTTAGGCGATCTAGGTTTTAGTGAAGATCATATCAAAGCCATTGCTGCTGAAAACCTAATTTTAGATGGCCCTAATGATGAAGGCGAAATGTTTGAAAGAGACGGATTACCATCTGATAAATTTGCAAATCCATATGCTAATGATAAAGCTGCAAGGGCTGCTAATAATGGTGCTTATCCTCCAGATTTATCTCTAATAGTAAAAGCTAGACCTAAAGGTGCAGATTATGTGAAATCGTTATTACTCGGCTATGTTGATCCACCAGAAGATATGACCATTCCAAATGGTCAACACTATAATAAATATATGGCGGGTAATTTAATTGCGATGGCATCCCCTTTATCAGACGGCCTAGTTGATTATGATGATGGAACTCAAAATTCTATGGATCAAATGACTACTGATGTAACTACATTTTTAGCTTGGGCAGCTGAGCCTAGTTTAGAAGACCGTAAAAGAATGGGATTTAAAGTTATTCTATTTTTAGTGGTTTTATTTATTCTAGCTTATATTTCAAAACAGCAAATTTGGAGAGACGTAAAATATTAAGTTAGACATTAAATAAGAAGTGCATAATGTCCCCATCTTTTACTTCGTACTCTTTTCCCTCAAGTCTTAACTTTCCTTTTTCTTTTGCCCCAGCTTCTCCCTGATGAGAAAGATAGTCATTAAAAGAAATTGTTTCAGCTCTAATAAAGCCTTTTTCCATATCACTGTGAATAGTCCCTGCAGCACTGGGAGCTAATGTTCCTTTGGTTATTGTCCAGGCTCTTAATTCTTTTTCACCAGCAGTAAAATAATTTATGTAATTGAGGATCTCATATCCTTTTTTAATAACCCTTTTTAAACCTGTTTCTTTTAATCCCATACTTTCTAAGAAATCTTGTTTATCCTTAAAATCCGTTATTTGAGATATTTCTGACTCAATCTTTGCACTGATCAAAAGCACTTCAGAGTTATTTTCTTTTGCATATGTATCTATTTTTTTTGTGAATTCATTTCCTGATAAAGCAGAATTTTCATCAACATTACAAATGTAAACTACAGGCTTTGTTGAAATCAATTGATAGGTATTTAAATAATTTATCTCTTCTTTATCTAAATTTCCTAAAATCTTTTTTTCATCAGAAATTAACTGGATAGCTTTTTCAATTATAGAAACTTTATTTTTATCATCATCGGTTTTTTGCATTTTTTTTAACTTTTGGTGATTTTTTTCCAGTATATCTAGATCAGATAATGCTAGTTCGGCATTGATAATTTGAATATCCGATAGAGGGTCTATTCTATTTTCCACATGTTGAATGTCATCATCTTCAAAACAACGAACTATATGAAATAATGCATTAACAGATCTAATGTGCGATAAAAAGGCATTACCAAGACCTTCTCCTTTTGAAGCCCCTTTTACAAGACCTGCTATATCAACTATCTCAAAAGCAGCAGGAATAATTTTTTGTGGGTTACAAATATTTGCTATTTGATCAAGTCTTTCATCAGGTACTTTAACTAAAGAACTGTTCGGATCGATAGTAGCAAAAGGGTAATTTGCAGCTAATGCTTGTTCATTTTCACATAGAGCATTAAACAATGTAGATTTTCCAACATTAGGAAGGCCAATAATTCCACACTTCATTTAGATGCCTAAATTTGATAGGTGTTTAGAAATAAATATTTGTGAAAAATTTAGATAAATAATTTCAAAGAGTGAGAGTAAGTTTTTCTTTTCAACCTCTTTGAAATTTCCTAAAACATGTTTTGTAACTTTATTTTTATCACCAGGATGATCAATTCCAATTCTTAACTTCCAATAATTATCACCAATTTTACTAGTAATACTTCTCAGGCCATTATGGCCAGCATTTCCACCAGAATGTTTAATTTTTATTTCTCCTAATTTTAAATCTAATTCATCATAAAGAACAAAAAGTTCATCATTTTTATTCAATTTTGTTGTCTTTAAACTCAATACTCCTAGACCTGACTCATTCATGTAGTTTTCAGATAGGGCTATCTGACAGGAAGTTCCATCTATCTGAAAAGTGCTTGAGAGTTTATAGTTTTTAAATTTTTTTAAACTTAGATTGAATTTTTTAACCAAAAAATCTCCCAAAAGGATACCAGCATTATGTCTATTATTTTTATGTTTAAGGGTGGGGTTGCCTAGACAGTATAAAGTAAGCATTAAGACAGACTATATTATTCTGCTGCCTTTTCTTCTTTCTTTTCTTCTGCGTTTTCTTCTTCTTTGGTCTCTTCTTCGGCAGCTGGTTCAGGCTCTTTTTCAACTTTTGGTGCCTGGATAGTAGCAAGCATAAAATCTCTTCCAAGAATGGTAGGTTTCATTCCTTCACCTAGGGTAATAGAGCTTAAGCGAATATCGTCACCAATTTCTTTTCCCTCCAACGAAATTACAAAGTTTTCAGGAATATTATTTGCAAGACAGCTTAGTTCCAATTCTCTTCTCACTACATTTAAAACACCGCCTTGCTTTAAGCCAGGTGAGAGCTCTTGATTAGTAAACTCAACAGGAACAGAAATAATAATTCGGGTTTTTTCATCAACTCTTTGAAAATCAACGTGGATGGGATTATTTTTGACCTTGTGTCTTTGTATGCTTTTAACAACCACAGCTTCTTTTTTGTCACCTATTTCAACCTCGAAAATTTTTGAGTAAAAACCACCTTCCTCAAATCTTTTTTTTAGTTGAATGGTCTCAACGGCAACCATTAATGGATCTGAGTCTCCTCCATAAATTATAGATGGAATAAAGCCATCTTTTAGGTAAGGATTCGTATTTCCTTTTTTTCGCTCTTTAGCTGGTATGTTTCCACTAATTTTCATAGGCTGAGTTTATACAATAAATTAATTAATTAATCAAATAGAGATGAGATAGAGGACTCACTATTTATACGCATAATTGCCTCACCAAATAAAGATGCTACAGAGAGATATCGCATGGATTTTGGAACTTCAAAGGTTGGTTTGATTGAATTGGTGCAAACCATCTCCTCTAAGGCAGAATTATTAATATTATCAAGTGCTTTTCCAGAGTAAACACCATGGGAACAGTAACCATAAACATTAGTAGCACCTTTATCGATCAGTGCATTAGCGGCATTGCAAATAGTCCCTCCAGAATCGACTAAATCATCAACAATAATACATTTTTTACCTTCTACAGAACCAATAACATTCATAGCATTAGAAACACCTGGAGCGTCTCTTCTTTTATCAATAATTGCAAGATCAGCATCTAATTTTTTTGCAAAAGACCTAGCTCTTAAAACACCGCCCACATCAGGAGAGACAAAAACCAGATTTTTATCTCTTTTCTTTTCCTTTATGTCGTTAATAAAAAGGTTGGAGGCATAAAGGTTGTCCAAAGGTATATTAAAAAAACCTTGAATTTGACCTGCATGTAAATCCATTGTTAAAACTCTGTGAGCGCCAGCAGTAGTTATTAAATCAGCTACAAGTTTTGCAGATATAGGGGTTCTTGGACCTGTCTTTCTATCTTGCCTGGCATAACCAAAGTAAGGAACAACGGCAGTAATTCTTTTAGCAGAGCCCCTTTTTAGAGCATCAATTGCAACCAATAATTCCATTAAATTATCATTTGCTGGAAAAGAGGTAGATTGAATTAAAAAAACATCCTCACCCCTTACATTTTCACCAATTTCTACAAAAATCTCTTTATCTGAGAATCTTGTCATATTCACGTCTGAAAGGGCGTTTTTTGTATAAGAGGAAATTTCTTTGGATAGTTCTAAATTGCTATTGCCAGAAATTATCTTCATGGATTATTTGGTTATATATTAATTTGATTTCCAATCAAAACTTAATTTATCGTAATCAAGCTTATGTTTCTTCCATAGTCATCCCAATTTTTTTTTTTACTTTCTCTAAAACTGAAATAATTTCTATCTAAAAATGTATTTTTTCTGACATCTTTTATTTTTTTAATACCCTGTTTAGATAATATGTACGAGGCTAACTTAGGTAAATCAAAGTAAACCTTTGAATTATGTAAAAAACTAAATTGTTTATAATTATCTGGTAGCTCTTTTATGAAGTTCTCTGAAACCTCATAAGACATTTTTCTTATACAAGGTCCAATGACAGCAGTAATTTTTCTATTTTTAGATCCTAAATAGTTCATTTTATTAATTGTATTTTCAATAATTCCTCTTGTTAATCCTCTCCAACCTGCATGGCAAATTCCAATATTATTTTCATTATTATCATAAAATATAATCGGTAAACAATCAGCTGTCGTAATTCCTAAAATACAATTTAAATTATTTGATACTAATGCATCACAATTATAATTTTTTTGATTATTTGACACAATAATACACTTATTCGAATGTGACTGTGATGGTAAAATTAAATTTTTCGGAGTATTTGATATTTGCGCAACTGCTTTTGAAATATTTAATTGAATGAGATTAGAATTATCCTTAGATTTCAATCCACAATTTAAAGATTTATATTTACCTTTAGAATAACCATTATTCCTTGTAAAAAATTTAAATTTTATTTTTTTGGTCATTTTTTATTTTTTATAAAATGAAATATTATAAAAAGAACGACCCATATCATCAAATTCTTTTCCTTTAATTAATTCTATAGCCTTCAAAGTTTCTTCATCATTAGTATTTTGAAATTGTTTAGGTAAAAAATTATCTATCAAATCTTTTTGAGTTGAAATTATTGGTTTAAAATTTATGAAAAAATTGTTTATTAGTTCAAAATTTATTCCAAATGAATAATCAACATTTTCAAATTGCTCAAAAAAATTTACTTTTTCATGGTTAGAAATTAATCTGAGTGAATTTTTTTTTGAAATTTTCTTATACCCATAGTCTGTAGCACTGAAAAAAAATGACCCATTGAGGTTAATCTTTATTTCTTCAAGAATATTTAGCATTAGATTAGAATGTTCTAATATATCCCCATCCTTAAAGTCATATGAGCAATAATACTCTTTTAAAAAATCTGATAATAAAGAATGTTGATATATTAGTTTGTATCGGTTTTGATCTTTAGTTATCGCTATTTCATAAAAAGTATCTTTTTTATATATAAATTGTTTCGACCCTATAGCATCAAAAAATTCATTTGAGTAAATGAATAATATCTCATCATTTTTTTGATCTATCTGTGAAAGGTTCTCATATATGTTTGCTTTATTACTAAATTTTGTAGCTAATTTTTTTTGGAAATAGATACTTTTTTCAATAAGTGTAATTTGACCAATTCTGATGTGATGAGACTTAAAGAAATTTATAATATCTTGAGTTAAGGTTCCATTACCTGGTCCTAGCTCTAATAAATGTACTTTTTTTGGTTTTGGAAATTTCTCAAGAAATTGATTACAAACGGTATAAGCAAATAATGGAGTAATCTCAGGAGAGGTAATAAAATGACCCTTAACAGATATTTTGTCATTATTTTCAGTATTATAAAAACCTTCACTATCAAAGTTAGAAATTTCAATAAAATCTTGAATGCTAATTGATCCTAGATTTTTTATAATTTGATCTACTTTTGTTTGAATTGACATTTATAAATAAAAAATAATCCCAAAAATAATATTGGAATTGAAAGTAATTGACCTTGTGAAAAAATTTCATTTTTCAATCCAATTTGACTATCTGGCTCTCTTATAAATTCAATCATAAATCTACTTAAAGAGTAATTTAATAGAAATAGCCCCGTGATGACCCCTTGTTTAAGTCTCGTAGAATAAAACAAAATTATTAAAACAATTGCTGGAATTAATCCTTCAAATAATGCTTCATATATTTGAGAAATATGACGATAAAATTCTTCATTGGGATATTTTATACTTATGAAAAAATTTGTCTGTCTTCCTACTAACTCTTGATTCATAAAATTTGAAAGTCTTCCTAGAAAAATTCCTACAGGTGCACAAATACTTAATAAATCTGAGATTAGCATAATTGATAGTGATTTTATTTTACAGAATAGTATTGTAGTCATTATCACACCAAAAAGGGCACCGTGAAAAGACATACCACCTTCCCAAACTTTAAAAATTTCAATAGGATTTGATATATAAAAATTAAAATTATAAAAAATTATATATCCAATTCTTCCACCAATAATTATCGATATGAATTGATAGAAAAAAAGATCATCTAATACCTTCTTATTTAAATTAAAATATTGTAGATTTTTTTTTGCAAATAAATAAAAATAAATAAAACCAAATATATACGATAAACTGTACCATCTAATGCCAAAGCCTAAAAAAGTAAAAGCCACAGGACTCAAGAAGTCTGGATATTCAAACACTCCCAAAAGTAATAATACAAGTTATGTATCGAGCAAAGATAAACTTTATTCAAAGGCTTCTAATTTAATTTACGGTTTCTTAAATATTTATGAATTATTCGGCTATCTAAAGTCTGATTTTAGTCGTTTAAAAAAATATCTTCCAAAAACCAATAAATAGGGGATAATTTACTCACAACTTTATACCATATATAGTATATTCAATATTAATGAATGTGATATATATAGTGTATGTCTAAGAAAAACATTGATTCTGGCCCAATTTCTCATTTAGAGGCAATTTTTAACGTTAAGCAAGATAGTGCAAAAAATAAAGGATACGAAATTTCACTCCTAACTGAGATACATGATCAAAAGGTAATAATGGACTTTCAATGGATTAAAGATCTCAATGTTTTAATCACTTCATTTAGTATTGATAATTATGAATATAGTTTTTTAACTCACCATATTAATAAAATTAATAATAATTTGATAATCGGCACTCTTAAACAAAATACAAATAACAAAATCGTTTATAAACATAGCCTTCCGATTGCTGGTCAGTCCTCATCAGAAGATATTAGAATTTATCTTGAAAATATTCTTTCAGAATTTAATCACCTTGTATCTGTGTTATTGAAGGGTGATAAAACTATTCAACAATCATATAGTCTTATAAATCAAAAAATCGTTGGCCACGCGTAAGCCTCAAATACTTTTTATTGGCTATGGTCATTTAGCCAAATCTTTATTATCCTCAAAAATACTTAAGAACTATTATATCCACTATATAAATTCTAAAAATTCTATTTTTTCTATTAAAGATAAAAAAACTCCAAAAAAATTGGATTATAATTACGATTATATTTTTTTACTCATAAGGCCAGATGTCTTTAAAAAGATTGGAAAAGACTTTTTAATCTTTACAGAAAATAATCCTACTATTATTTCCTGTATGGCAGGTATTTCAATAAATTCTATTTCTCTAACACTTAATAGTAAAAAAGTAATAAGAATTATGCCAAATGTTATGGCAAAAAAATCTTTATCACAAACTTATGTATATTCTAAAAATAAAAAATTACTTAATAGTAATTTTAGAAGTTTAATAAACTCTTTTGGCTCTATTATATTTGCTAATAATGAAGATGACATTAATGTAGCTACTGCAGTTTTTGGCAGTGGTCCTGCATTTATTGCTCATATAATAAATTCTTACATGATTGCAGCTAAAAAAATATCACGTAAGTCTAAAATTAAAGACATTGAATTAATTGAATTATTTCAAAATGTCTTGGCATTAAATAATAATTCTAGAGAATTAGAAAAATTTGTAATGTCTATCGCAAGTAAAAAAGGGACTACACAAGCAGGAGTAAATTATTTAAAATCTCAAAATATAAATAAGATGATATCTACTACTTTGGATAGAGCTTATAAACGTGCTAAGGAAATAGGTGTTGAAAAAAAAAGTCCTAAATAAAGTCTTTTTGAGTCAAATCAATAAAATAGCTCATTCAAGTAAATTATTTACCCAGTTAAAAAAATTTAATAAGGACTATTCTAACTTCGATATTTTTATTGACGATTTTGAAATCTTCCTTGCAGATAAGATTGACATTCCATCTAAGGATCTTTCCTCTCAAGATAGGATATTTGAAGGAATAATTTTAAGACTAGATTATTTGCTAGAATATAAAAATCTTGTAATAAAGATTTATTTAGAGTCTCAAAAAAATCCAAAATATTTTTTAACAATAAATAAGTATTTAACTAAATATTTTAAAAATTATTTAAAATCACCTTTAGAGTATACAACTGCATACGCAATTTATGTATATGCGTTTAATATTTGGATCGAAGATACTAATACTATGGATAAAACAATGGCAGCTATCGGCAATTCTTTTGAAGGACTTAATAAAATTAAGACTTTTTTAAATCATAAATGATAACTTTTAATGATTTCGAAAAAATAGATATCAGAGTTGGCACAATAGTACAAACTAGTGTCAATGATAAGGCAAACAAACTAAGCATGCTTCTAGTTATTGATTTTGGCGAGTTAATTGGGCTTAAAAAAACATCTGCTCAATTAATACAAAATTATAATCCTGATGATTTGCTTGGTAAGCAAGTTGCAGCAGTAATAAATTTCCCTCCCAAGCAAATTGGCAAAATGATATCAGAGGTTTTAGTTTTAGGTTTTCCGGATAAAGATAAAAATCCTATTTTAATTATGCCATCACAAAAAGTACCTAATGGTGGAAAACTTTTTTAATATCAAGTTATTTCTAAAGAAATTATTACTTTTAGCCCACCGTATGATGATTTTTCAAAATTTAATTCACCATTGTTAAGTTTGATCAATTTTTGCACTATTGATAACCCTAATCCTGTTCCTTGATTGAGTTGCTCAGCTCCTTTGGTAAAGGGCTTAACCATTTGCTCCTGAGATAAGTTAGTACCAGGTCCATCGTCTTCTATAGTTATAATCCATTTATTTTCAGCAAAGGATGATTTTATAAATATATTTTCTGCAAATTTTTTGGCATTATCTAAAATATTTATTAATGCACGTGATATTTGACTTTTTCTCACTAATACAAAATTATTTTCATTTGTTAAAATCTTTAAATTTAAATAATTTTTTGATAAATCCTCAATCAAAGTTTTAGTTGATATTTCATCTAGGTTTTCATTTTTTTCATTTTTTATGAAATCTAAATAGTGATTCAACATCAAATTCATCTCTGAAATATTTTTGTAAATAGAGTCTTTGAGTTCTAAGTTTTCTAATTCTTCTATCATTAAATTAATACGAGTAAGAGGAGTTTTTAAATCATGGCTTATGCCCGCAAGCATATTTCTTTGATTGTCCAATGTGCTATTTATATTGTTTTGCATATTATTAAAGTCACTTATCAAGCCTCTTACTTCTGATGACCCACTTGGCTTTAAATTAGGAGTCTCTACTCCTCTACCAAAACTTTTTGTAATAATTCCTAATCTTTTCAAAGGTTGTATTTGTTTTTTTATAAAAAAGTATGAAATTAGAGATAAAATAAGACTAATTGCCAAGGTCCAAAGGAAAAAACCACCAACTGTTTTGGTTTCAACTCTCCTTTTAGGTATGAGATAAAAAATATCCTTATTTAAAGTATTATAAAAAATAAAATATTGATCATTCTGAATGGCTACAAATTTACCTGGAATTTGACCTAAGGATTGCCTTATTCGTTTTTTGAAAATCCAATTAGATATCTCATAAGTGCCTGAAAGATCAAAATTATCTGTTTTAATAATTTCTAAAACATTAGCATACTCATCAATTGAACCTGAGTCTTTAGTAAGCTCTAAAATTTTTATTTCATTTGAAATAGACTGAGCACTTCTTTTAAGAACTAAGTCCCAGTGAAGCTCAAAGAATATAATTATTCCAATTATTTGTACTAGAACAATAGGTACAGTAATTAAATAAACAGAACGAACTAAAAGACTGCCTGAGAAATTACTCCATTTAAACATTAAAGAAAAATTTTATATCCTTTTCCATGAACTGATCGAATTAAATCATCTAAGTTGCATTCTTTTTTTAATTTAAGTCTTAGCCGAGAGATTTGCATATCACCACTCCTTGATAAAAAGTCGAGACCTAATTCATTATTTAATAAATCTCTAGTAAGAAATTGATGGGAGTTATTAATGAGAAGTTTGAGAATTTTAACTTCGTTGCTTGATAGGCTTATTTTATTACCTTTGAATTGTAACTGCTCTTTTTTTAAATCAAATTCTGTGTCTATTCCAAGTTTAACGGTATCAGCAGATTG
>Ga0181564_10001263_pt1 | contig 22535 bp, 23 predicted proteins | sample 011ome_24_FD_134512 | JGI IMG/M metagenome (GOLD analysis project Ga0181564, IMG submission 134512) | Coastal salt marsh microbial communities from the Groves Creek Marsh, Skidaway Island, Georgia - 011513CT metaG (megahit assembly) | ecosystem: Environmental > Aquatic > Marine > Intertidal... | reverse complement strand
TTTTTTAAAATAATTATTAATTAAAATATCTAGTTTTTTTTTTTTTAAAAAAGTATTATTTATTTGATTTTTTAACTCTTCTTCATTTGTTATATCAGAAATTATAATCTTAATGTTTTTGTTTAATTTTTTTATATTATTAATAAATTTTTTATCTGATTTTCTTATTAAACAAATAATATTTGCATTATTTTTTAATAATAGATCTAGTATAGATTTTCCAATTCCACCATTAGCCCCTGTAATTAAAGCTGTTTTACCTTTAAGCATATATTATTTATTAATTTAAATTCTTTTTGTATTTAGCTTGTGATAGTAATCTATAAATATCTTCTTTTTTAGTATTTTTTTAATAATTTTTTTTTCTTAATTCAAGAGCTTTTACAACTAAATTTGAGGTAAAATAGGCCTCTAAAACTGTGTCGCCTAAAATATCTGTATAAAATTCTAAGTTTATTTTTGTATTTTTATTCATTTTGATCTCTTTAAAATCTTCTTTATTTGAAATTTTATTTATTAATTTTTTTACATTAACAGCTTTTGTAAAACTTGGCATATATTTGTCTCCAGGAATCATAGTATCAAAAATAGTTTTTAAATTATTTTTTATTAATAAATTTTTATCTAATTTTTTTTTCATTTATTAATAAAATTATTTATATTTTTTTTTATATGATCAGATATCATTAATGATACTGCTTGCACAGTTGAAGCAATATTTACCCCTGATGAGCTAGGAAAGATACTGCTATCGACTATAAACAAATTATCAACATCATGACACTTTCCAAATTTGTTGACCACAGAATTATTTTTAGATTTTCCCATTTTGGCTGTTCCAACCAAATGCCAACCAGCATTAGTGACTGGCCCAAAAGATAAAATATTTTTAGCTCCTGCAGTTTTAAGTAATTTTTTGCATTTATTAATACCATGAGAAAGCATTTTTTTTGTATTTTTTGAAATTTGATAATTTACTTTAATTCCAGGCATACCGCTTTTATCTTTATTTTTATAATCGAGATTAACTGAATTTTTTTTATTTGCTATATCTTCACAAATAATTGCTAAAGGAATTGTGCGTCCATACGATTTAAATAGCTTATTAAAAAAAAGTTTTCCGAAGACTATTTTATTAAATTTTTTGAGAAATTTAAATGTTTCGATAGGTCCTGGAGATTTTAAAAGTTGAATTGTATAACCTCTCTTAAATCCTCTACCTTTTTTAGTTTTATAAAATTGATGGCTATAAATAGCACATCCCTCTGGCCCTTCGTTTGAGGCTAAAAATTTGCTAAATCTACCCTCAACATATCCTAAAGGATGAAGCATTAAATTTTTACCTAATTGACCAGAAGAATTTGCTAGTCCTTTAGGAAATTTTTTGTTTATAGAATTAAGTAATATTCTTGGTGTGCCAATACCGCTTGCTGCTAATAATATAATTGAAGATTTTAAAAAAATTTTATTATTATTTTTGTCTGCATATATTACTCCAGTTGCAATATTTTTTTTTGACATTTTTATCTTTAAAACCCTGCAGTTAGGCTTAACAACAACTCCATTTTTAATTGCTTTATTTAAATAAATTTCTACCGCAGTAGGTCTAATACCTTTTTTGTATTTTTTGGATTTTTTTACTGCTGAGTAAGATGGCCACCAATGCCACCCAAGCTTATTAAGTGTTTTTGCTATTAAATTACCTGAATAACCTATCTCCAAGGGCTCAAGCAAATTACTAATCTTGGGATAAGCAGGATCACCTTCCAATCCAGAGACACCGACCATTTTATCGTTCAAGTTATAATATTTTTCTAAATCATCATAGTTAAATAGCCAATCTGAACTTACGTTATCTATTTTTTTCGTATTAAAATCTGAAGGATGAAACCTTGGATAATGACCTGAATAGATTAGTGTTGACCCACCTACAGCATTATAGTTTGCAATTGAGATTGGTGAGTTATCACAATTAATTGGATAATCAGAAAAAAATTCTCTTTCATTTGGATTAATGTTAAATTTTTTAAATTTAGTGATTTCACGATTTGAATTATTAAAAGAATACTCTTTTTTTTGCAAATAAGGTCCTTGTTCTAAACACGTTATTTTCAAATTCAACTTACTTAAATTCCATGCTGAAGCAGAACCAGCAGCACCTGCTCCTATGATCAGGATATCAGTTTTCTCTATTTTCATTTTAATTATTTTTTAGGAATATATTGGTCTAATATTTCAGGGATTGTAATAATCATTTCAGCTTCACATGCAATTTGCCCAGATACAATACCTTTACCTGTACCTTTGCAAATTCCTCTTTTCCAAGACAAAACCTCTGTCTCAATATCAAATTTTTCACCAGGCAAAACTTCTCTTTTGAACTTAACAATATGAGAAATAGCATGAGTTACTTTTCCTTTATTTCCAGGTAAAGTTGTAATTGCTACTGTCAACATTTGAGCCAACGCTTCAAGTTGTAAAGCACCCGGTACATTTGGATGACCTGGAAAATGAATTGGGAAAAACCATTCATTATTAGTAAAATTTTTATAACCAATAGCTTTTTTTCCTGGGATTATTTTTGTGACATAATCAATCATTAAAAATGGATATCTATTAGGTTGATAATCCAATAACTCTACACTATTTAAACTTTTTTTTTTCAATTTATTAAATCTTAATTTTATATTTTTTTAAAATTTTTTTTCCTTTTTCAAAAGAACTAAAGTCTATGATGTCATCCATTTCCAACGTTATCTTAAAAGCATCTTCTAGAGCACCTACCATTGACATATGACCAACGGAGTCCCATTGAGGAACAGATTGATATTTTAATTTTTTTAATTTGGTTTTTTCAACAGAAAAACTTTTCATAAAAATCTTGCTATACTTATCTAGATTGCCCAATTATTTTCTCCTAAGTTATATTAATAAAATTTATTATTATTTTGATAAATCATTTATATTTTTTTATTTTTAAATTCAATCAATAGTTTATTTAATTATTAATAAGCAAATATTAAGAACATTGTTAATACTTAAGTAATAACTTATACAATAAAATGCGCAATAATACTAAATTATGTATATAATCTTAATTGTTTAAACTTATATTTTTATTGTCTAAATGTATTAGCAATTAATTAAAATTGTAAATTATTTATAAATTAATATAAGAGCACTAATGATAGATCCAAAAAGTGTATATGAAGAATTTTTCAGTAAAAAACATACCCTTTCATCAAATTTTCTAAATAAATTAGGTGCACCAGTCATTAGAAATATTTTAACAAATTCTTTAATAAACTTAAGAAGGTATAAGAATTGCAAACCAAAAAATGATTTGGAATTTGAATTGATTAAAAATGGAATAATAGTAATTCCAAACTTTTTACCAATAGACGAGTTTAAAAATTTAAAAAAAGAGTTTGATGTATTGATTTCAAAAAAAAGTAATGAAGATAGAAACTTTAAAGGTGTAAAAAGTAGTGAAATAAGAAATCATGAATTTGAAGAATTTCCAGCAATGCAAAAATTGAGAAACGATAAAAGATTAAATCGTCTTATATGTGTGGGTGAGGGTCTCAGGCAAGTTAAAATAAAAAGTTTTCTTATTGAAAATACAAAGTTTGGCTCTTTAGAGCATCAAAGAAAAGATCATAATAACCTTTTTCATGCCGATGTTCATTTTCATTCTCATAAAGCTTTTTATTATATGAATGACGTGACGGATAAGCATGGACCTTTTACCTATTTAAAACAAACTCATCAAAATAATTTTCAAAGATTATTGTATGAATTTAAAAGAGGTAGACTTTCGAATGCAACAGAATTTGGTTGGCGGTTAGAAAATAATTTAAAAAATAAATTTTTAGAAAATTATTTTAGTAAAATTTTAAAAAATAAATATAAAGCAATTGCACCAGCTAATTCGTTAGTTATTGGAAATGTTCATGGATTTCATAAAGTGGGTGATGCAGTTGAAGGAAAAGAAAGAGAGTTAATACGAATGACATTTAGACATAACCCAATAGGAATTTTTAATAAAAAAAAAATTAAATAAGAAAACTTAGTTCAAATTTTGATGAATTTGATTATCAAAATACTGACTTAAGCTGTCACATGTGAGGCAATCGGTTACAGACCTTACATTTGCTGAGGTAATATAGGTATTTGTAAAGTGATGCCAAAAATTAACATTATACAAGTTTGGATTTCTTAAAATTTTACATTGGAATCCTATAGATAAGTCTTCCCAAGGGAGTTTATTATAAATTGTATTTAAAAAACTTTCTTTTCTAACTTTTAAAACTAACTTTTTTAAGTTTTGATCTTTATTTAAAAAACTTCTTTTAAATTTAGGAATTTTTTTAAAACTAATTTTATTTTTACTAAAGTTTATTAAAAAATTTATATTTAGTGGTTTAAAATTATCATCTGTTAAACAAATATATAACAATAAATCATCTTTAAAATTAGAATTTAAAAAATATTTTTCAATATAAACATCGTCTATTTTGTTAAATCCTTTTTTAAAATAATCTAAATACTTCTTTGGACTCAAGTCTTTTGTATAATGAATTTTTATATTTTTTTGATTTTTTAGTTTTGCTCCATAAAATTCATAAACATCATTTTTGTAAACATTAAGTAACTTAATCTTGTTCAATTCACAAAAATTTGCGTAATCGTCAATTGAGTTTTTGTTATTGTATTTATATATTTTTTTATCTCTTTGTAATTTTTCACTAAAAAACCCCGCATAAGGCATAAAAAAATTAGGCATTATTTTTTTTAGACGATCATAAAGTTTTTTCTTTACAAAATTTTTATTTTTTAGAGAAATTTTTAATTGTTCTTCTAGTTCGTAATTATCAAACATTAACGGGTAACCTGAAGCACCACCAGCAAATGAAGACCCATAAAAATTTACTTTTGGAAATCTATCAAAATTTATCATATTTGCATCTACGCTGAGCAAACCAGTAAATTCTCCATTAGAAAAGTAAATCCCTGAGTCTTCCCTAAAATCACCAGATTTTAAGATTGATATATTCAAATTAGTATCTTTTAAATTATACTGTACATTAAAATCTAAGACATGAATATTTTCAAAACCTAATTCTCTTATATAAATTTCAGTAGCTTTAGTTATAAAATTTGGAACTACAATTGCAATTTTTTTATTAATTTTACTAAGTGTTAAAGGATGTAAATGATCTGGATGATTATGACTTATATATATAAAATTTGAGTCATTCAGTTGATCAGTCCAATCATTTTTTGTTGGGTTTTTAAGCCACCATCCGGTATCAAACGCAGGACCAATAGCCCAAGGGTCAGTTGAAAAAGAAAAATTATCAGAACTAAATTTTAAAAAAGCGTGATTGAAAAATCTAATTTCAGTTTTAAATTTTTTGTTTATTTTGTCTATTTCAGGAAAAGAAGAAATATCGTTAATTTCTATTATTTTTTTATTAATTGAGAAATTAATTTCTTTTTTTTTTGTTCCATTTTCATAATAGCCAGTAGAAGGATCAAATTTCCACATATGAATTGGGCAAACAGCAAGTCCATTTTTAGAAATTATCTTACCACCAGCATGATCACATTTTCTATCATAAACTTTTATGACATTATCGTTATTATAAATGATATAATTTTCAAAAAAATTAGTACCTGATCTTACCTCATTTAGGTCAATTTTTAATTTTTTTGGTTTTTCTAAATATTTTAAATAACCTAAATTTTTAAACATTTGAATTTGGTTATAGGAAATAATATAAATCTTCAATAAAATATCTAAAACTATTAATTAATTTTAAATTATTCATGAATAATACTTATTAAATAATAATTTTTTTAACAAGATTAAACTTATGAGACCTATTTTCACATACAAAAAACCAATAAATGTTAAAAATAGTTATATTGAAAATTTTTTTATTAAAAAAGGTTTAAAATTACTAGTGGATTTATCTAGGAATAAAAAGCCATTGATTAATAACGAAGTAGTAAGTGAGCCACATTTTCCTGAGTTAAATGACCTTTATAATCTATATCAATATGTCTTAATAAATAGAAGAACTACTATACTTGAATTTGGTTCTGGTTGGTCAACTTTGATTTTTAGTTTAGCCTTAAAAGAATTGTCAGAAAAATTTCCTAGTGAGATTAAATATTTAAGAAGGAATAATTTGTTTGAATTATTTGTTTTAGAAAATGAAAAAAAATATCTAAATATTACAAAAAACAGAATTAAAAAATTTAATAAACATTTAAACATTAATAATCCAATTAAAATTAAATATTTTTTATCCGATGTAGAGATGACAACATTTAATAACAGAATATGCACCCAGTATAAAAAAATACCACTTTGTAATCCTGATTTTATATATTTAGATGGACCAGGACAATTCAAAGTAAAAAAAAATATTAACGGTATAACCACAAAGCATAAAGATATGGTTCCAATGGTATCTGATATATTAAAATTTGAATATTTTTATAATCCTGGGACTATAATAGTATGCGATGGAAGATCAGCCAATGCTAAATTTTTGAAAGATCATTTTAAAAGAAACTGGAAATATACAAATGATAAAAAAAATGATCAGCATATTTTTTGCTTGATCGATCCTTCATTAGGAAAATTTAATGACACACTATTATCTTTTTATAAATTAACATGAGCTCATATCTTTTGCTTCATCTTACCTAAAAAATATTCATATATTATTACGCTTAAATTAAGTAATTACTTTTACTCTTTTTTGAAAATTTTTTATCAAAATATTTATTCAGTATTTACTGGAAGTTTTATTTTCGCATGTGTATCATACCACCCAGGTAATGCAGACCATGAAGTTTTGAATAAACGAACCAATAAAGCCTTTATCATTCTTACTATAAATACTTTAGAATAACGTTGAAAAATTGAATTATCACCAAAAAATCGATAAAGATAAAATATATACTTGTATTTTTTTATTGCTTTATTTCTTGATATCCATTCACCGCTAAGATCACTTCCAAATAAACCACTTGAGCCTTTTTCAAAATTAAAATTAATAAATTTACCTTCTGTGGTAGTGGATGGAATTTTTTGTTTATGAATTTCAGCTTGTTGTATCAGCTTAAATTCTCCATATCCCAACTTTTCAAAAACATTAAATTCTTCAACTAATTGATTGAAATCTACTTTGGTACTCTCTATGGATACATATTTTGGCTTTGTCTCACAATCTAATAATGTTTTAAGTGCAAAAAGATCCATTCCTTCAATGTCAATTTTTAAATAATATGGAACCCCATATTCTGCAAATAGATCTTTTAGTTTAATAACTTTAACTTTTATTTCAATTGAGTCAGCACCAAGAAGTCGATCATTTCTATCTGCCATATCTTTTACGACAGTACCCCATACAGATTTTTTTTTATTTTTATAGAATGTTATTTCATTTGTTTTGGCATCACTTATTGCCCCATTAATTATTACAAGCTTTCCATTTTTTAAATATTCTGAGAAAATATTTTGATTTAATTTTACTAATTCTTCGTTGGCTTCGATGGCTACAACTTTAAAACCTCTTTTTAAGTAATGTTTAGTGTCCTCACCTTTATGTAATCCGAGATCAAATATTAAGTTTTTATCCAATTTAATTTTTTTTATTTTTTTATTTAGTAGATTAGACTTTTTTTTTATTCAATCAATTCAAAATAATTATAGATATATTACATTTAATACAAAAGAATTTTTTAATTCTAATACTCATTTTTTAACAAATTTATCCTTTAAAATTTAATTTAGTAATAACGAGAAATAGAAAATATTTTTTTTACATTTTTAAGATCTAACTCGTCATCAATTGAAATTTGAGGTGTCTTAACGACAACATAACCAGTATTATTTGTTAATAAAGACTTGTATTTTAATAAGATGTTTCTTTTGACAACATAAGAGCATCCATTTCTGTAATAGGTTGTTTTTAGTTGTTGTCTGTAATGTGTATTTTTTCCTTCTGGAGAATAATAATTTAATCTATTATTTTTAATTTTAAGTTGTTTGTTTGGGTGATACTTTAAATCTATTTTTGAAATAGTCCAAACAGTATCAAATTTTTGATTTATTATCTTTTTTATTGACTTCTCAACATCATTTTTTGATCTTAAAGGTGAAGTGGGGGGCATTGAAACGATGAAATCAAATTTAATTTTATAATATTTTTCAGCTTTTATTAAAGCATCATGTAGGACTAAATGATCTGGAACTTTAGACCCCGATAAAGATCTTTTTCTCAAATAAAAAAAGTCAATTCCATTTTTTTTTGCAATAGTACCATATTTCTTGGAGTCAGTTGAAATGATAATCTTTGAAATTAAATTAGTATTCTTAGCAATAATTCCTGGAAGTGCTAATAATGGTAAATTGTGAATTTTTTTCAAATTTTTATTTTTTAAACCCTTACTTTTTGATCTTGCCATGACCACAGCAAGAATATTATGTTTATTTTTCATTTTGTGCCAAAATAGAAAAACTCACCGGGAAAATTGTATTATTTCTTAATTGATTTTTCTTATATTTTTTATCTAAAGAAATAATAGTTTTCATATTATCAGAAATTATAAATCTTTTATGCTTTGCCCTTTCTTTTTTTGGTAAATATTGAAGTGCCTGATCCCAACAATAAGCTGTAGCACTAAAAGGACCACCAGAAAGATTTGTTTTGATTACTTTAAATCCACAATCGCCTAAAATTTTACTCATACCAAACGGTGTAAATCTAAAATAATCACTTGGTTTCTGATGTATTTCTCTCAATATAGGTTCAAAAATATAAATTTTACCATTTTTCTTCAAAATTTTACTACATTTTTTTATTAAAAACTTATGATCATATATGTGATGCATGAGGTTAGGTATCAAAATTAGATCAGCTGTTTTTTCTTTAATTTTTATTTTTTTATAATCTGTGTGAATGTCAATTGGGATTTTAATTATATCTTTGTTAATAGTAAATTTTTTATTATACGCTCCTCTTTTTTTTATTACTTCTTCACTACTATCAATGGACAAAAAATTTACCGAGTTAAAAAAAGGAGCGAATATGCTTATATTTCCATACAAACCACCTCTTTCTATTGAAATTACATTTTTATTTTTTTTATATTTTTTTGATAATGTAATAATATCTTTGAATAAAATATCAAATTGAGGCCACTTTTTATCTACGAAAAATACATCTTTTCTTAATGCAGAATAATGTTTTTCTAATAATCTTTTATTTATTTGTAGCATAATCTTTTTTGAGTACTTTGAATTTTTATTTTTTCTAATACTTTAGCTATTTTAATTCCAGCTCTTCCATCGCCAAAAATTTTATCTGTTTTAAATTTTTTTCTTGCAATTTGTTTTTTTATTTTCATGAAAATATCTTTGGAGTCATAGTTGGAATTTATAACATTTTTTCCATGCTCTCTTCCATTTTGTCTTGTACCAATATTTACTGCTGGTACTCCTAAATATGAACACTCTCTAATAGCAACACTTGAATTTCCTACAATACATTTTGATTTTATTAGTATCTTGAGAAAATCTTCTGGTTCAAAGTTTTTAAAAAATCTAATTGGCAAATTTTTATTTGTCTCTCTCATTTTTCTTAAATTTTTTGAAATTATATCGTTTCCTGCGTCTATATTAGGCCATAACCAAATAATTGACATATTAAGTTTTAGAGCAGCTTTTAAGGTTTCATTAATTTGAGCTTCAGTATTTTTATACTCCGTTGTTATAGGATGTTGCACTATTACTATAAAATTTTTTAAGTTTATATTGTGGTCACCCACTCCTCCTTGCTTATTTAATATGCCAATAAGATCTATTTTTTTTTTCTCATTCTTCACTTTTTTTGCTAAATCAATTGAAGGACAGCCGGTCAGAAATATATTTTTTTTATTCTCACCCATTCTAATTAAATTATTGAATGATTTTTTAGTAGCTGGAAAATGAATATTTGCAAGTCTTGTTATAGCATGTCTAACACTTTCATCTATAGATCCAGTTATCTCTCCACCTTGAGTATGTATTAATGGAATATTCATGTAGCTTGCAGCGACGGCTGTTGAAAGTGTTTCAAATCTATCAGCTACAGTTAAAACCATATCAGGTTTTGTATTTTCAAAAATACTTGATAGTTCCACAATTCCCAAACCGGTTGATTTTGCCATCGTTTCAAGATTATTACCTTCAACTATTGAAAAAACTTTATTATTTATTTTGAAGCCATCTTTTAAAATATTATTTTGGATATTGCCAAATCGATCAATTAAACTCGAAGCACCTAGAATTAATTGTAACTCAAGTTTTTTATTTTTTTTTATTTCAATTAATAAAGATTTGATTCTTGCATAATTTGCTCTTGAATTAACTAGTACACAAATTTTTTTTTTTCTACTTAATTTATATCTGACCATTTTAATAATCTATTTGAATAAGTATTTTTTTTTAATTTTTTCCCAATTATCTTTTGCACATTATTATATTTTATTCCATAGCCTGGTTTTTTAAAAGTAATATCGCTCTTTTTTATTGTCTCATTTTTTTTCATATCTTTTTTAAGTGCAATACTTTTTGTAAAAATTTTTTTATTTCTTATCTGTTCTTGAGATAAGATATTTTTATTTATTTTATGATTGCTCATAGTATATATCTCATCTCTGCAATCACATAAAAATTTTAATTGATTTAAATTTAATGAAGCATTCTTATCAAGGTTATCTTTACTTTCATTTATTTTAAAGTGAACTTCAATTACCTTAGCACCTAAGCTTAATGCCATTAGAGCAGGACTAATTTTACCTGAGTGGTCTGACAAACCTGTAAATACATTAAATTTACTTTTTAATTTCTTGATTACATCAATTCCTGTTGATTTGATACTTGAAGGATATTCACTTGTGCATTGCATTAATACAATTTTTCTTTTATTTTTGAATAATCTTAGTTGTTTTTTTATATCCTTATATCTGCATAATCCTGTACTTAGAATAATTGGCTGATTTAGTTTATCTAAAGCTTTCAAAAGATCATCGGAAAAAAATTCACCAGAACCTATTTTCCAGAATTTAACTCCAATTTTCCTTAAAACATTTATTGCTTTTAATGAGAATGGAGATGATAAAAAAATTAAACCTTTTTTTTCACAATATTTTTTAATTTTGGCCCATTCTTTTTTTGAGAACTCCATTTTTCGCCAATACTCAATTCTTGAATTAATATTTGACTTTGTGCTTTTCCTGAAAGGTTCATCTAAAGTTGACTCTTCATCAGCATAATGCGTCTGAAATTTAATTACATCAACTCCTGTTTTTGAGACAAGATCAATAATTTTAAATACATTCTCAATCTTTCCTAAATGGGATTGACCTACCTCACCAATTATTAAAGGTTTAGAATTTTGAGAAATATTAATTTTTTTCATTCTATTTTCAATTAGGATTATTATATATTACCTTACGATAATATAACCAGTAAAAATTTTTAGTTTCCAATTACTATTTGTTATATTACAAGGTAAGAGTTTAGGAATTATTTTAAAGAATGTAATTAATTTAAAATTTATTTAATTTTCAATAAAGTTAATAATTTAAAGTTGAAGTACGCTTTAATAGATATTATTTAATTGTTTAATATGCACTCAATAATAAACTACATTTATAATTTAAATTTTTATATTTCTAAGAAAATTAATAATTTACTCATCCGGTTTTTTATAAAAAATCAAATGTTGAATTTATTATGTATTCTTATGATATTTAATTTAAAAAAAATAAAAGAATTAGTTCCTAGAAAAAAAATAAGAAACAAAGTAATTGTTTTAAGCAAAAGTGCAGGGATAGATGATTTAATTTGTAGTCAAAAAAAATACAATAAAAATACTTTATATCTTAATTGTAGCAGAACTTTTTTTGTTCAAATATATATGGCAATATTTAATATAAATAATGAAAAAGATGCTAAAATTTATGCTTTAAATGAACCAGAAAATTTAAAAAAAAAATATGTCAATTTTCTAGTAATATTTTTAAATAAATTAAAAAAAAATTATAAATTTGATGCATTTATAGGTTTTAACTTTTATATATCAGAAATAGGTTTGCATACTGCCTGCAGACAATCAAAAATTCCTTTTATTATGCTATATAAAGAAGGTGTGGGAACTGAATTAGAAAATAAATATTTTGCTCACATTTTAGAAAAAAAAAAGAATAAATTTCATGGGAGCAAAATTGCTGTTTATTCAAACATAATAAAAAAAATTTTAATTAAATCAAAAGTTGTTAATAAAGATAAAATTGATGTAGTGGGCTGCTCTAGATTAAGTAAAAGTTTTATTTATAAAAATATTACACCTCAAAATCAAATTTTGTATTATGCTATTCAAAATGATAGAGGTTTACCAAGTAGATTTTTAAAAAAGTATGGTAGTAAAAACTTTGAAGATCTAAAAATTGCAAAAAATTATAACCCAAAATTTAATTGGGAAAATTTACATCTAAAAACTCTAAAAATTTTAAAAAAATTTGCTTCAGAAAATCCTAAAATTAATATTATTATTAAAATTAAAACAGGGATGCAGCAAAATAAATTTTATTATAAAAATATGCCAACAAATATCAAACTTCATAGTTTTGGAACTGGTCATCAATTATTAGAAGAGTCCAAAATTGTTATTGGATGGAATACAACGGCAGTGATAGAGGGTATTGCAGCTAATCGTTTTATTTTGTTACCTTATTTTCAATTAAATAATAACAATTTAAAAAAGAATAGTGAGTTAGTTTTAAAACTTAAAAATGAAAATTATGGATTTTCAGAGAATGATTTTTATAAAAAATTAAGTTATTTTATAAAAAAAAAATATAATAAAAAAAAAATTAATAATAATCATTTTTCTTTAAAATATTATCTTGGAAACGCTGATAATAGAGCAAATTTAAGGTTACATAAATTCTTACAAAAAAATATTAGAGTCTAAATTATCTGTTTCAATAAGATTTAAATTTTACAAATTTTTTTTTAATAATTAATTATGTCATAAACTTCAGATACTGGTATTGTGAAGTAGTTACTTGTTTTTCGTTTTCTATCTAGAAAAACTACACCAGCATCTTGAGAAATATATTTTTTAAATGAATTAAACCTATTTAACCTTCTTACTTTTGACATGCCTACTAGAATATAATCTTTATTTACTAATAGACCTCTTAGGTAGCCATTAAGTTGGATTTTATTTTTTAAATTTAATAAAATTTCAAATTTCATAGAGTTACAAACATGAATAGATTTATTATCCAGCTGAACAGAGTGAGGTTGAAATAAATTTTTTTTAATTATTTTTTTTTTATTTGTTTTTAAATTGTATTTAATTATACATCCATCATTCCAGATATCTTTTCTAAATATACCTTTAAAAGAGAACATGCTAAGATAAAGACTTTCATTTTGATATTTAATGCCATTTATGTGATGTTTGTCATATAAATTAGCCTTAAAGATATATATTTTTTTTAAAATTTTTAGTGATGGATATGAGATTTTAAATACGCAATCTAATGCTGATATAACAACATAGATTACACTATTTTTTTCATCAAAGTCTATACTATGAGGATTTGACATGTAGCTTAGTTCTTTTGTTTTAATTACCTTAAAACTTTTGTTTAGAACCAGAATTCCTTTATCTTCATCTACACATACATAAGAGTCTTTAATTTTTACAATTCCTCTAGTTGAACCTCTAAACACTCTTTTAAATGTTTTTTTTGATGTATTTAATTTATAGATTCCTCCATTAATTCCATTTACTGATACTAAAAATTTTTTATTTGGTAAATTATCAATATTAACGAGTAACTCTGGGCTTACAATTATTTTTCTCTTACTTATTTTCATAAGATCTAATTGTGATTTTATATTTTCAATTGCTGGAGTGGCGATAATAATTTTATTTATTTTTTTTTTTTTTAATTCAGAGGGACTAATACATTTTATTGAATTAAAACTTTTTCCCCATAAATTTCTATCATTATCAACAAAATAATTAATTTTCATTTTGGTTGATTTAAGAAAGCTTAAACCATTAGATCCCGTTCCAAAAATAAAATTCATATGATAACTAGTTCATTTAATATTTTAGACAAATTTTATGTCTTTAAATTATTAAGAATAATTATTTATAGTAAATATTTAATTATTACAGTAAAAAAAGACTTTATTTTTATCTATTTTAAAAGCATTATATATTTTATGTTATAATAAATATTTTTGATTATTTAATTAATGAAGTTTTTAATCTTAAAAATTTAAAAATATATTGGAAATTTTTATAAATGAAAAAATCAAAAAATACACAAATAAATAATATTAAATGATGCTTGGTAAAGAAATGCATCAATTCGCTAAAGAGTTGTGGCCTATTAATAGAAGTATTACAGGTGAAGGTGTCAGACAAACTTTAAAAATAATTTCTACCTACTTACCAAAATTAAAAATTAAATCAGTTTCTTCTGGTACTAAAGTATTTGATTGGTCGATCCCTAAAGAATGGGAAGTTAAGAAAGCATATATCATAACTCCTGATGGAAAAAAAATATGTGACTTTTCAGAAAATAATCTTCATTTAGTAGGGTATAGCACCTCATTTAATGGCGACTTAAGTCTAGATGAATTAAAAAAACACCTCCATACTTTGCCTCAGCAACCTAAGGCAATTCCGTATGTGACAAGCTATTATGAGGAAAGATGGGGCTTTTGTCTTACGCAAGATCAATTTGATGCTTTAGAAAACGGGACTTACAAAGTTGTAATTGATGCTGATTTATTCAACGGCCAATTAAATTATGGCGAGTTATTAATTAAAGGTAAAAGTGAAAAAGAGATTTTTTTAAGTACATATGTTTGTCATCCATCAATGGCAAATAATGAATTATCTGGACCCACTGTTTTAACTTTTTTAGCAAAATGGTTAACAAATATGAATGAATTAGAGTACAGTTATCGTATAGTTTTTATTCCTGAAACCATAGGATCTATAACTTATTTAAGTCGTAATCATATTGAAATGAAAAAAAAAGTTATTGCTGGTTTCAATGTAAGTTGTGTAGGTGACGATAGAGCTTATTCTTATCTTCCATCACGGAATGGAAAAACAATTAGTGATTTAATTGCAAAACATATTTTAAAGTGGATTGATAAAAATTACATTGAATATACGTGGCTCGACAGAGGTAGTGATGAGCGCCAATATTGTTCTCCAGGTATTGATCTGCCTATAGCCTCAATATTTAGAACTAAGTATGGAGAATATCCAGAGTATCATACTTCTCTTGATGATTTAAATAGTGTTGTCACACCTGATGGGTTAAATGGAGGGTATGAAGCTATAAAAAAAGCAATTGAAGCAATTGAAAAAAATAAAAATTACAAAGCTAGTATTTTATGTGAGCCTAAAATGAGTAAAAGAGGGCTTTATCCAACATTATCAGAAAAAAAATCTCATGATAAAGTTGATCTAATGATGAACCTTTTAAGTTTTTGTGATGGATATAACTCTTTACTAGACATCGCAGAAATTTCAAATTTACCAATTTGGGAACTCTACGAAGTTGTTGATGAACTCAAAAGACAAAAATTGTTAGTACTCGAAAAATAAAAAATTATAGAATGTAAAATTTTATTACTTAATAAAAAATTTATTTTTAAAATTTTTTTTTATATTTTTTAATTTTATGAATGATGTTATAATTATAGATGAGCCAAAAGTTTTATTATTTGTATGTTGGTTGTGGTGCCCACAGAATAAAAGGATTTGTGCATGTTGAAATTAACGTAGCAAAACAATATAAAAAAGGAGGAGATGTTGGTCAACCAGATTTAATAGCAGATATAACTGAAAATATACCTTTGCAAGATGGAATTGTTGGTTTAATTTTTTCAAGAGCTACATTAGAGCATTTAACTTATCAAGAACTAATTAATCATTTCTTAGAATGTCACCGTCTTATTAAATTTGGTGGCTATATACGCATGACAGTTCCTGACTTAGATATAATGGTAAAAAAATATCTAGCTAAAGATGAAGATTTAGAAAAAGCGAAAATAGAATCTGAAATATCAACCTTATTACCAATAGAAAATCATACAGATTTATTTATTAATCGATTACTTTATCATGATCATTATTATCTACATAATTTTGATACATTATCTAGAGCATTAGAAAAAACAGGTTTTACAAATATTAAAAAAGTAAATCCTGGAGAAACTGCAGTTTCCGAAGTTGCACAAGAGTTATACAAAGCAGAAAATAAAAGAGATAATTGGGAAATAATTATTGAGGCTCAAAAACTTAATGATTTACCTAAAATTTCAAGGATTCCATTAAAATTTCCCAAAAGTCTTGTGTTAAGAATTTTGGCAAAAGTATTTAATATTAAAGTTATGAAATACAATAAAAGAAGACCAGCATTTCCGAGTAATCTTTATTTTTTAGAGAAATTAAGACATATTAAACAATTATTTATCAAAAATTTTAAATAAAAAATGGAAAAAAAAAAATTACTGAATGAATTGAAATATGTGTTTGAGGTAAAAAAAATCGATGAAAAGATGAACCTTGATCAATTAGATGTTGACTCTTTAAAAATTCTAAATTTAATTGCCTTAAAAGAAACAAAGTTTAAAAACCTAAATATCAAACCAACAGAATTCCATAATTGTAAAACAGTAATGGATATTTTGAAATTATTTAAAATTAAGTGATTAATTTAAATTTCCAAAAACCGAGGCTTCAAAATGAAGAAGCTATAGTAAGAAAACATATTAATAATAAAAACATAAAATATCTTATTAATATAGAGAATTCTTTCTTATTAAAAAAAGAAAGCACTTCTAAAATAGTTAATTTTATTCAAAATCAGCATACAAAAAAAAAAGAAAAGATTGAGATATTGATTATTTCTAATTTAAGTTATCAGATTTTTAATAGATCATTTGTAGAAAAGTTATTGTTAAAAGAAATAAACGCAGTTATAAGTTATTTTGACTACTCTACATTCTTAAACTCAAAAAACACAATTTTAAAAAAATATAATTTTATTTTCTTCCTTCCAGACACTTCTGACTTATTGGATATTTCGCAAAGTGGAAATAGCACATATTTTAATAGAGAAAATTTTAATCAAGCAAAAAGTTTTTACAATCTCTTGATTGAAAAAATCTCTAAGCAAAACGCTAAAGTGTTTATAGGCAAATTGGTAAACTATGAAAAATTAGATTTTGGCACATATACAAAAAAGTTAAGAAATTTAAGAGATGATTTTATTGATAAGTTAAATCAATATTTACTAAAAATTATTTCGGACAAAAATTTTTATTTATTTGATAATGAGATTATTACTTATAAATTTGGAGTGAACAGATTTAGAAACTCCTCAAAATTTTTATTTGCAAGAGTTCCTTTTACATCTGATTATTCTGATTATTTTTTTTCAATAATCGCAAACTTAATTTCAATTGCTCTAGGCAATATCAAAAAATTATTAATTTTAGATCTTGATAATACTTTGTGGGGAGGAATTTTGGGTGATGATGGGCCTAATGGAGTTATTATGGGAAACGATAGTCCATTAGGTAGAGCTTTTTTAGATTTTCAAAGATCTATTTTAAATCTGCACAAAAGAGGCGTTCTATTAGCAATATGTTCTAAAAATGATTTGCAAAACGTAAAAAATATTTTTAAAAAAAATGATAACTTAATTTTAAAAATGAATCACTTTGTTTCAGTTAAAGCAAATTGGCAAAACAAAGCTCTAAATATTAAAGAAATTTCTAATGAATTAAATTTAGGAACAGACTCATTTGTGTTTTTTGATGACAATCCAGTTGAGAGAGATTTAGTTAGAAGTCATCATCCTGAGATTGCTATACCTGAGATTGATGAAGATCCAAGTTTGTATTCAACAATATTGTTAGATAACTATTATTTTGATTTAGTAAATTTTAGTAAAGAGGATTTAAATAGGTCAAAAACCTATACTCAAAATTCAAAAAGAGAGAAACTTAAAAGCAAATATTATGATATTGACAGCTATTTACAATCATTAAATATGACGTGTGAAGTAAAAAAATTTCAGCCAGAAAACTTTGAAAGAATAGTTCAGTTATTTCAAAGATCAAATCAATTTAACTTTACTACAATTCGTTATTCACTAAGTGATGTGAAGGAAATCACAAAAAATATTAAAAAAACTTCATTTCAGTTTTTGTTAAGGGACAAGTTTTCAAATTATGGCATTATATCTTTAATAGTGTGTAGCATAACAAAAGATGTTTTGGAAATAAACAACTGGGTTATGAGTTGTAGAGTGCTTAATCGAACTTTAGAAATTTTTGTCGTAAATAAAATAGTAAAATTTTGTAAAATGAAAAAAATAAAATTTATAAAATCGAAGTTTATAAAGACAAAAAAAAATTCTTTAGTACAAAATAAGTACGAGGAATTAGGATTTAAAGTCGAAAAAAAAAATAAACATACAAAAGAATATGTTATTAGTGTTGATAATTATGAATATGAAAAAAATTTTATAAAAGAACTTTAGATGAAAAAAATTATTATAATTTCAGGATCTAATTCTGAATTAGCAAAAGAAATAGCTCCTAAATTAAAAAAAAAATATGAACTTGTATTTCTTTATCATTCACAAAAACCAAAATTTGATAAGATAAAAAATTCAATTAAAATTAAACATGTATTAAAGAATGATGCCAATGACATATTTAAAAAAATTAAAAGTATATCTAAAAATGTTCATGGTATTATTCATTTTAATGGTATTCATAATTTTAAAACCTTAAAATTAATAAATAGAGAAGATTTTAATAATACATTTGAAATAAATTGTTTAACTTTTATAAAACTAATTAAACTTTCATATTATTTTGAAAATATTCAGTCAATTCTATCAATATCATCGGTTTCATCAAAAAAAGGAAATAAGGGTATATCTTTATATTCTTCCTCAAAAGCAGCACTTAATAACTTAATAAAATCAGCGTCACTAGAGCTTTCTGGAAAAAAAATAAGAGTAAATAATATAATTTTAGGTCATATTGAAAAAGGAATGGGAAAGAAAACTCAAACTTATCTTAACGAGAGTCAATTAAATGAATTAAAAGAAAAACATCCATTAGGTTTTGGTAAAGTTGAGGACTTATATTATGCTTTAGATTTTTTATTAGATACAAAAAAAAGCAGATGGATAACGGGAAGCGAATTAGTTTTAGATGGTGGATATTTAACATAATGTATCAGATAATAAATAATATAGCCGTTAAATCTGTTATTTCAGTTGTACCCAAAAAAAAATCCATATTGCAAAAAAACGAGAAAGATGAAAAGCTTTTGAGGGTATCAAGAGTTATCGGTGTAAAGGAATCTTATAAAGCAGATAACTCTACAACAGTTATTGATTTATTTGAAAAAGCTTCCAAAAAGATTTTAAAAAAAAATCTTATCAATAAAAAAAAAATTAAATTTTTAATATGTGTTACTCAAACACCTGATTATTTAATGCCATCATGTAGCAATGTATTACATCAAAAATTAGAATTAGATAATGATTGTGTAACTTTTGATATAAATTTAGGATGTTCTGGATACGTTTATGGTCTATTTGTAATAATGAGTTTAATTGAGAAATGTAACAAAGAAATTTATGGATTACTATTAGTTGGAGATACAATTTCTAAAACAGTAGACATAAATGACAGATCTAATTCTTTGTTGTTTGGCGATGCTGTTTCAGCAACTTTAATTGAAAAAAAAATGGGCTATAAAAATTTTTTTTTAATAGGGAGTGTAAATGAAGGTTATGACAAACTTATTCTAAGAAATTCGGGATTTAAATTAGATAAAAATAATAAATTAAAACCAGAATTTTTTATGGATGGAAAAGAAGTATTTAGCTTTGCTATAAGATATGTTCCTAGATTGATTACAGATTTAATTAAATATTCTAAAATTAAAATAAATAAAATAAATTATTTCATTCTTCATCAAGCAAACAAAATGATGTTAGATAAAATTTTTGATATTATTCCAGTTGATAAAGAAAAAAGATTATTTTCAATTAGAAATTATGGAAATACAAGTTCTGCTTCTATTCCATTGACAATTTGTAAAAATTTACATCAAATTAAAGATAATAAATTATCCGTTCTATCTGGATTTGGAGCAGGTTTTTCTTACGCAACATGTATAACAGATCTATCGAAATCTAAAATTTTTAGAATTATAAAAAATTAATGAAAAATGAAATTTTAAAAAATATAAATAAAATTTTAAAAGAAAATTTTAAATTTAAAAAAAATGTAAATTTTAATACCAATCTATTAAAAATAAAAAATTGGGATTCATTAAAACATCTTGATTTTATAATGTGTTTAGAAACACATTTTGATATAAAATTTAAAATTAATGAAAACTATCAAATAATTTTGATTAAAGATTTTGTTAAAATAGTTGAAAAAAAAATTAAATAATAATTTGTATCTTTTATTAAATTAAATATTAATATTTTCAAAATGAATAAAAAAAAAGATTTTGAAAAAAATGGTTTTGTAATTATCAAAAATTTCTTAAGTGAACAAAAATGTAATAAAATCATACGAAAGATTAAAAAAATTAAAGAAATTAGAAAAAAAAATAATTTATATGTTGGAGATCAAAGAACAGAAGTAATATTTAATTTTTTTTACGAAGAACCCTCTCTATTAAAACTATTATCAAATAAAATAATTGATAAATTTATGAGACAAAAACTAGATAAATATTATGTGCTACAGGTAAACTCTGCAAGAAATGCAATTTTTTCAACAAATAAACAAAAGTCTGCAGCTGGCTATAGATGGCATAAGGATAATAGATTTATCAATAAAAAAAGTATAAAGCCAAATGTATTATATTCTATAATTATTTGCTTAGATGAATTTAATGAATTTAATGGAGCAACAGAATATATTCCTAATTCACATAAATCTTATGAAATTTTTAAAAGATATCAGAATAAAAAAAATATCAAAAAAATTTTAGCAAACAAAGGTGATTTAGTTTTTCTTCACGGTAATTTACTGCACAGAGTTGGTAAAAATTTAAAACCAAACACAACAAGATGGTCCATATTTGCGTTTTATACCCCATGGTGGATTAAACCATCAATTAATTATAAAAAATTAATGAATTCACATAATAAAATATTAAATAATCTAGATAAAAAAATACTACATTTTGATTCAACACCTTCTGAAAATATTGAAGATTTTTCATTGGATCTTTTAAAAAAAAAAGGTGTTAATTCTAAAAAAAAATAACTTTTGGAAATGACTAACAAATTAGTTTTTAATAAAGATCTTGATAAAATATTAAATAAAATCCAGAGTAAAAAAAAAGAAATAATAGTATTTCAGACAGATATAATTAATTCATCGATATTTTATAAACTTGATGGGAAATATGTTGCAAAAAAAATATTAGAGAAGATAGAAAAAAAGTTTTTTAATAAAACTTTTTTATTTCCAGCATTTTGTAATGATTTGATTAATTATAAATATGATATTAGATTATCAAAAGCGAATACTGGTATTATTCCTAACTTGGCATTATCTTCTCAAAATTATTTTAGATCTGAGTCACCACTTCATAGTTTTTTAGTAAAAGGAAAAGAACTTCAGGAAATAAAAAAACTTAAACAAATAACATCTTGGGGGGAAGGTAGCTTGTATGAGTGGTTGTATTTAAATAATGCTCTATGGGTATCCTTGAATTTGAATTTAAATAGAGGATGTGCCATTCATCATATGGCAGAAGAAAAAGCTAGAGTTCCTTATAGGTTTTATAAAACATTTAAAGGAAAATTGTATGATAATGGTAAATTTAAAAAATATATCTATGAAAAAAAATACTCTTATTATAAGAAATATTCAAAGTATTTAAATTACAATAAGTGGACTACTATCATGAAAGAAAAAAAAGATTTTGAAAAAATTATAATAAGTCGAGGTTTATTTGCTAATATTTCATTGGTAAGAAGTATTGTTGACAAATCTTTTATTTTTTACAAAAAAAATCCTTATGGATCTTTAGAGTTAAAATAAGAGTAAATTTTAATAATTATAATTAAACGAAATTACAAAATTACAAGAATGCAAATTTTGAAAAAACTTTTATTTTTACTTAATTCCCGTGAAAAAAAACAGGCATCGATTTTATTAGCTCTTATTTTATTGATGGCAATAATAGATACATTGGGTGTAGCATCAATACTACCTTTTGTGGCAGTCCTAAGTAATCCAGAATTAATAGAAACAAATTTAATGTTAAACAAAATGTTTAAATATTCAAAAATTTTTGGAGTTGAAAATAATCAAGAATTTCTTTTTGTATTAGGTTTATTTGTTTTTATATTATTGGTTG
>Ga0181564_10001256_pt1 | contig 22571 bp, 9 predicted proteins | sample 011ome_24_FD_134512 | JGI IMG/M metagenome (GOLD analysis project Ga0181564, IMG submission 134512) | Coastal salt marsh microbial communities from the Groves Creek Marsh, Skidaway Island, Georgia - 011513CT metaG (megahit assembly) | ecosystem: Environmental > Aquatic > Marine > Intertidal zone... | reverse complement strand
GTCTTCGAACCGAAGTTCATCCTGATGCCCGTGATTATTTCGACAAGGCCGAGGACCTTCTCGCAGCAGCCGAGCGTTATATCAACCTGACTAATTCGGGATCATCGATTGGCCAACAGCGTCTCCGCGAAGTCGAGGAACTCATCGATGAGGTAAAGGACCAAAAAGCCAGACTTGTTGGTGGTGCAAGCGAGTAGCTCTTTTTAGCCAATTCGGGATTCAATGCGTGGGCTAAATAGCGGCGACGCATCACCGGCGGCCGCGAAGAAAAGTTCTTTGGAAGCGCAAGGACGCTGACTCCTTCGCCTGACTTGTCAGAAAGCTTCACTGTCATCAGCTCAGTGCGTGAAAAAGTTCATCCCGGCGAACGCGGGCCTCTTCTATGTTTTTCGTCCGCAGCGAAACGCGAATGCGCTCCGAGGTGTAGTCAGGCCGGTGCAGGGTGAAATGGCACCACCACGTTCCGCGATTGTTCCAGAGGTGGTGATCTTCGTTTTCTCCGCTGCCACGGGCGGAGAGTTTGCCTTGGCCGATTCGTTGGCCTGTGTTTTCCGCCGTGAGAGCAGAACCATTGCCGATTTCGGTAAGTATGTCCTGGTAGTTCATTATCTTGATGCAGTTTCCGATTGTTTTTCAGTTACCGCATCAGGACTGGGGGATTCGACCGGAGAGTCCGCCCGGGAGAAATTCTGTTCGGACTTTCATCCGCACATCGATCTACTCGTGATTGCGAAAATCTGCGAGTCGATCAAGGCACCTTGGCTTCTCCAAACCAGGTTGCCGGACCACGCTATTTGCGCAGCCACTCCTGATGCTGAAAAAGCTTACGAATTTCAGCCGAGTTCGCAAGTGCCTGTTTTGTCATACAGCAGAAAGTTCTGCAGAAAAGATTTGCATATTCTCAGCACCTGCTAAACTCCCATCTAGAAATCAAGATTTGTTGATGCGTTTATCTCTCGCTATCGCTCTCACCCTATCCTGCTCGTTTCTCACGGGGCAGGAAGCTATTCCCAGTACTCTCGTCGATCTGGTCGCGACGCTGGATATGACGGTCGTGGAAGAATCGCAGACTTCGCGCTCGGTTATAATTCGTGAGGAAGCCGTTCGATTTGAAGCCGTGCCAAGTATCGTGATGCGAACGGTTCCCGAAAACGTGGAGGAGCGGCAGGTGCGCGAACTTCCTTCTGTTGATACCATTTCCGGAGCCGAGATTCGCACGCATCAGCAGTACGATGTGGAAGATATTCTGTTCCGATCCGCAGGAGTCTCTCTGGTTCAGGCCGGGCAGGCTGGCGGGCAGACTTCGCTTTTCATCCGCGGCATGGAGAGTAACCACACGGTTGTGTTGCTGAATGGTCGTCGCCTACCGCCGGGGCTCGCTGGGCTCTATCAGTTGGAATTTCTCGATGTGTCGACGATGGAATCTTTGCAACTGACGAAGGGGGCCTCCAGTTCGCTCTACGGATCGGATGCCATTGCCGGAGCGATCGATTTGCGGTCCACCGATGCCCGCTACATCGAGAAAAACACCTTTGAGACCTATGTCGAGGTTGGATCGTTTTCCACGTTTCGAAATGGGACCAAAGCTACGTTTCGCGAAGGGAACGTTGGAGTCGTCTTGGAGGCCGGGCATTTGGAAACGGCTAACGACAGACCGCTCTCCGACTTCGAAAACGGATTTTTCCGCGGGAATGTTGCCGTGGAATTGGCCGAGGGAGTGCAATTCGATTTTCTGGGTCACCTGCAGGAATCCTATCTCGAAGTTCCCGGATCTTCTCTCGCCCTGACTTTCCCGGAAATGCAGCTCAACCGGAATAGTAGCGTGCTGCTTTCGCCTCGGTTTATCATTGAGCGTGACCAGTGGGACTTCTCGGTTTTCTACAGCTACACAGAAAATGAGTTGGAAGCGACTCGGGACGCGTTTTTCAACGACAATTTGCTCAATCAGACTGGGAACGAAATCGAAGCGCGGGCCAATTTCCGTCCGAGTGAAGAGACGACTCTCACGATTGGCGGAGGACACTACAACCAGACCTTCGAGCGGATGCCTTTGGTTTCTGGTCCGTTTAATCTGCCGGCTGAATTCGAATTTGGCTATTCCAGCATGTACGGCCAGATTGATCAGGAACTGCCTGCGGGATTCCATTTTCTCGGATCCGCTCGTTACGACGACCACGATTCTTTCGACAGCAAAGGAACCTACACCGTGCAGCTGAGCAAAGAAATCGAGCCGACAGGAACGACGATCTTCGGAAAAGTCGCGACAGGATACAAGGCTCCCTCGGGTCAGGACTTCATCTTTCTCGCTCCAGGTATTGATCCCACGATCATTGCACCGGAGGAAAGCCAGACTTGGGAGCTAGGCGTGAGCCAGTCGATTTTCAACGATACGGGTTCTGTTTCCGTCACATACTTTCAGGCTGACATCGACAACCTCGTCGACGTCGATTCGTTGACTTTCGTCGACCCGGCCATTGTCGACACGGATACGGAAGGGGTGGAAATCGAATACAGACAAGCCCTCTGCGACAGTCTCGATTTCTATGCGAACTACACTTACCTTGATGCGCTTGTGACTGACGGTGTCTACCTTGGTGGCTTTGGTGGCACCCCTGGGGATCGCCTCCCACGTCGACCACGGCACACCCTTTCAACCGGGCTTGTTTTCACGGGTGATAATTGGTCGACCGGGGTTGAGGTCAGTGGTGCCTATGAACGGCTCGATTCGCCGGGAGTGTTTGTCGATGACTACACCGTCGCTCGATTTTTTGGGAGAGTGCAAATTTGCGACAACGCTGAGATCTATGGCCGGTTGGAAAATGCTTTCGATCTGGATTACGAAACAACCTCCGGTTTCGAAGCCGCTGGTTTGGGTGCCTATGGTGGAGTCAGAATTTTTCTTGGGAAGTAATTAGACTGGATTGACTTCACTTTGTTTTGTGTTTCTTCGCTTTGCTTCGAATCTGTTGTGTCAATAATCTAAGAGGGTTGCTTCATCCACGATACCTTGTTTCCTTTGTGCTATGCCGTCCGATCTTGATAAAGAAATTCGCGCCGAATTGAAAAAACGAATCCTCGTCCTCGACGGAGCGATGGGAACGACGATCCGTGGCTACGGATTGGAAGAGAAAGATGCGCGCGGCGACCGTTTCTCCGACAATGAGAAAGACCTGCTGAACAACGGCGACATACTCTCGATCACGAAGCCCGATGTGATCGGTGATATTCACAAACGCTTTCTCGAAGCCGGATCGGACATCATTGAGACAAATACGTTTTCGGCGACGACGCTCGCACAAAGTGAGTTCTTCGTGGAGGACCCGAGGGAAAAGGGGATAGGACGAAAGGATCCGGAATTCTTCCAGCGGGAAGTCTGTGAGAATGGATTTCTCAAAGAACTCGCCTGGGAACTCAACGTCGAGTCCGCAAAGTTGTGCCGGAAATGGTGTGATGAGATCGGTAGTGATACGGGTAGGAAGCGCTACGTCGCTGGTGCGATCGGGCCGATGACGGTTTCATTGACCAACTCCCCCGATGCGGAAGACCCCGGGTTTCGCGTGGTGCATTTTGATCAGGTTCGCGACGCCTATAAACATCAGATCCGAGCGCTCATCGAGGGGGGCACGGACATCATGATGGTCGAAACGATCTTTGATTCTCTGAATGCCAAGGCCGCTCTTGTGGCGCTTCAAGAGGTTTACGACGAAGACGCTGTCTATTTTCCCATCATCGTTTCTGCTGCGGTGGGACGGGGCGGGGAAACCATGATTTCGGCTCAGAAAGTCGAAGCGATGTGGAATGCGATTGCTCACGCCGATCCGCTCGCGGTCGGTCTGAACTGCTCGCTCGGACCGGACTTGATAGAGCCTCATCTCGCCGAGCTTTCGAAGGTCGCGGAGACGAATGTTTCGGTCTATCCGAATGCCGGCCTTCCCAACCCTCTCGCCCCGACAGGGTTCGACCTTGGGCCAGAGGATATGGAGCATTTCCTCGAAGATTTTGCCAGGGAAGGACTTGTCAATCTCATCGGTGGTTGTTGTGGAAACACACCCGAGCATGTCGCCGCAATTGCCAAAGTCGCCGAGCGTCAGCCGCCGCGTGAAGTGCCGGAGGCGAAGCCTGCGATGCGCTTGAGTGGATCGGAAGTCTACAACCACACCGAGGACAAAAACTTTCTCATGGTCGGTGAGCGGACTAACGTCGCCGGTTCTCCGCGGTTTAAAAAACTGATCAAGGAAGACAAGTTGGAAGACGCAGTTTCCGTCGCTCGCCAGCAGGTCGAAAACGGCGCGCCTGTCATCGACGTCTGCATGGACGAGGGCATGATCGAAGGTGTTCCGACGATGACGCGATTTCTCAATCTGCTCGCTGCCGAGCCGGACGTCGCTGCTGTGCCTATCATGGTCGACTCTTCGAAATGGGAGATCATCGAAGCGGGACTCCAGTGCCTGCAGGGGAAGGGCATCGTGAATTCGATCTCGCTCAAAGGCGGAGAAGATGAATTTCGCGAGCAGGCTCGCAAAGTCGTGAAATACGGCGCTGCGGTTGTCGTAATGGCATTCGACGAGCAAGGACAAGCGGACAGCTACGAGCGCAAGATCGAGATTTGCGAACGCGCCTACCGCATCCTTGTTGACGAGGTTGGATTCAATCCCGAGGACATCATTTTTGATCCGAATATCCTCACCGTCGCGACGGGAATGGACGAGCACAACAATTACGCCGTTGATTTCATCGAGGCGACTCGGTGGATCAAAGAAAATCTGCCCGGTGCGAAGGTCAGCGGGGGAGTCTCGAATATTTCTTTCTCCTTCCGCGGCAACAACGTAGTCCGCGAGGCGATGCACGCAGCTTTTCTCTATCATGCGGGAAAAGCAGGTATGGATATGGGAATTGTTAACCCGGGCATGCTCGAGGTCTACGATGAGGTCGAGCCGAAGCTGCTCAAGCTTGTCGAGGATGTTTTGCTCAACCGAAATCCAGAGGCGACGGAAGCTCTCATCGATTTTGCAGAAGAACTCAAAGCTGCCGGTGCCCACAAAAGTGACAAGGCCAGTGGCCCTGACCTATCTTGGCGCGAAGGTGGTATCGAAGAGCGGATGACACACGCCCTCGTCAAAGGGATCACCGATTTCATTGAGGAAGATACCGAAGAAGCGCGACAGGCACTTGGCAAGCCCCTCGACGTGATTGAGGGACCTCTAATGTCAGGAATGGGAGTTGTTGGCCAGCTGTTCGGTGACGGAAAAATGTTTCTTCCCCAGGTCGTAAAGAGTGCGCGTGTCATGAAAAAAGCGGTCGCCTACCTTGAGCCTTTCATGCTCGCCGAGAAGGAGGAGGGCGCGGAGGATAATGCCCCCGTTTTCGTTATTGCGACCGTGAAAGGTGATGTTCACGATATCGGCAAAAACATTGTCGGAGTTGTGTTAGGATGCAATGGCTACAAGGTAATCGACCTCGGCGTGATGGTTGACTGCGAAAAGATCTACGCGGCTGCCCAGGAGCATGGGGCAGATATTGTCGGAATGTCAGGCCTGATTACTCCTTCGCTCGACGAGATGATATACAACGCGAAGGAATTCGAGAAAAAGGGATCTTCACTTCCTATTCTGGTTGGAGGGGCCACCACTTCTCGAGCCCACACTGCGATTAAGATCAGCGATTACTACAGCCAGCCAATTGTGCATGTCGGGGATGCCTCGCTCGTTGTGGGAGTCTGCAACAGTCTCCTTTCCGAAAATCTGCGTGAGGACTTTCTCACGAAGCACAAGGATCAGGAGCAGCGTGACCGCGATCTTCATGCCGGCAAAGGCTCAACCGCCGTCTACGTTCCCTTTGAGGAAGCGAAGCGGCAGAAATACGAGATCGACTGGAAAAATACCGACCTCGCAGTCCCCGCTGGCATCGGCCATTACGACTGGGATCGCGTCCCGCTCGACGAAATTGTCGAAGTCTTCGACTGGTCCCCTTTCTTTCATGCTTGGGAATTGCGTGGCGTGTTTCCGAAGATCCTTCAGCACAAAGATCATGGTGAAGAGGCGAAGAAACTCCACGTAGATGCCCAGCGCATCCTCGAAGATCTCGTCGAGAATGAGCGTTTGCACTGCCGCGCGACTTGGGGGATTTACCCAGCTCATTCGATCGGAGAAGATATCGAAATTTTCTCCGACGAAGCAAAAAGTGACCACCTCACGACCTTCCATTTCCTGCGTCAGCAGAAAGTAAAGATTAAAGCAGGCGCTCCCTACCAGAGCCTTGCCGACTTCGTGGCGCCGAAAGAGTGTGATCGTCCCGACCACCTCGGAGCCTTTGCCGTCACCGCCGGAAACGAAGTCGAAGAATATGCAAAAACCTTCAAGGACGCCGGCGACGACTACACCGCGATAATCATTCAAGCTCTCGCCGACCGCTTTGCGGAAGGTTTCGCTGAATTACTACACAAAAAGGTCCGCGTTCACATGGGCTTCGGAAAGGAAGAAGGCCTCAGTAGCGAAGACCTGATTAAGGAGTGCTACCGCGGCATCCGCCCGGCAGCCGGATATCCCGCCTGCCCTGATCACACCGAAAAGCAGATTTTGTGGGACCTACTCGATGTAGAGAAGCGAACCGGCATGCAGTTGACGACGAGCTACGCTATGTTTCCTCCGAGTTCCGTGAGTGGCCTCTATTTTTTTAACGAGGAGGCCCGCTACTTTAACGTAGGCAAGATCGAGCGTGATCAGTTGGAGGATTATGCGTCTCGGAAGGGGATGAGTATCGAGGAAGCCGAGAAATGGCTGGCTCCGAATTTGGCTGATTGAGAGAACTCGTTTTATCTCCTGAAGTCAGAGGTTGGAATTTGAGTGGCGGGGAAATTTCTGGATGCAGAGGTAGCCGCCGCGTATATAATGGCGAGCACCTAACAGTAACGATCAATGAATCCAGATCTTCTCTACATCCTCCTTCTCTTCGGCTCGATGACCGCTGCGGGTCTGCTCATTCTTGCTTTTGGAGATAGCTGGAAGCAGAAGCGGTAAGTGGAAGTTACTGCTCTTTTTTGCCTTCTTCAATCAGACGGCGAAACCCATTTCGTAGCGTTTCCAGTTCTTCGACTGTCCATGGTGCTCTTTCATTCCTGCCGTGATTTGGTTGCTGGTATCCTGCCAGGATTCGGAAAAGGGGCGCTCCTGCACATCTCCGAAACTGCGGAACATGGAAAATTGATCGGCGTGGACGTTGCCGTTGAAATCGATATTGGAGATGTCAACTCCGGATGAGTAGCGAGCTTCGCCATTCCATTTCAATATTTCCCTCACCTGATCGGCACAAGTGTGTTTCTCACGTTCTATTTTCTGTTGGAGGAATGCCCCGTCGCAATGGTTGCTGACGGTGAGGATTTCCACATTTTTGCCCCGCTCATTGAGATCACGAGGCCGGTCGAGAATGGTTTCGATGGATTGTCTGCTCTGTTCGGGATCCATTCGGTAGAAGTCCCTTCCCGTAACCAGAAGGACAGAGGTGGTAGAAGCAGGTGCGATGGATTCCTATGCGTTCGATCAGATCGAAAATGTGATCGAGGTTTTCGCAGGTTTCGCGAGTCAGGGTTAGGTGTAGCCCAGCCTCTTGGCCGACATCGACGCAGTTTCGAAAGCCTCTTACAGTGCGCTCGTATGCTCCCACGACTTCCCGAAAGTGGTCGTGAACTTCGGGGAAGGCTCTATCGAGACTGATGCCGACATACGCGAACTGGAGGTCTTTCAACTGACGGGCTACTTCGGGGGTAATCAGAGTTCCGTTGGCTGGTTCCACGGAATTGCGCTCTGCAGTGTGGCGGAGTCGACATCATCGCGCCCATACACATCTCGAGCGGGCGCGAGGACAATTTTTCCACCGGATATAGGTCGAGGGAAGGTAGTGAGGTATACGATGTAGACGTTGATCCCATCATTTACGAGGAGGCTCTTTCTTTCATCGGCGAACATTGCCGTTTTGACTTTCTCCGATGTCCACTCTTCCGGTCGCAGGACCCAGGCTCCCATTTTCTGAGGGTCACCAAGGCGAATGCAACCGTGGCTGTGGTCCCGTTGCGAGCGGAGGAAGAAATTCTTCGATGGCGTGTCGTGCATGTAGATGTTGAACTTATTTGGGAATAGGAATTTCACGCGTCCTAATGCATTGGACGGGCCGGGTTTTTGGCGAAGGAACAGGCGCCCTTGTCGAACCATTTCCAGGTTGGCAGGAGAAAGTCGATGCGCAGATTTGTTGTAGGGATTGAAATTGCTCACGATCTCGTAGCGATTGCGACTTAGAAAACCCCAGTCGTTCTCTGCCTTTGGCAGGACTTCTTTCACGGCAATGCTCTTGGGAACATTCCAGTAAGGTCCGAACACGACTTCCTGCATCACATCCCGAAAGACCGGTGTATGATGATTGTCTTTGGAAGCTCTCCCATGTACGATTCTCATTGAGTCCGCGAAAAAATCATTGTCCTCAAACAGGTATAGCTCAGCACTCGGGAGGTTGACCATGGCGTAACGGTCTCCGAGGTCGTTCGGGATAAGGCGGGCTCGGTGCATGTTAATGGCAATGGAGCGATACTGATCGGCTGCATTCGTATTCAGGTAGCGCCACGAAGCGGGGCCGAATACGCCATCTGGATCCAGTCCGTAGTCTTTCTGAAATGCAATTAGACCAGCACTCAATTCCGGCGTCATGCTGACGAGGGTTTGTATCATCGCAGCATCCATTTGCAGGTAGCCGCGATCGATCAGGTGGGCAGCAATGGAGGGAGCGTAGGAGCATGGTTCCCCGGGTTTCGCCACACCGGCAGAGGACGGGTCAGGAATTTGTGGGAGCCCTGAGTAGGTGAGTACAGATTTTTTCGCTTCCGGATAGGCTCGTGAAAGTTCTCGGTAGATCCAGTTTTTTGGTCCAAGTGTGGATAGGATTCTCGGAATCTCAAAGGGCCTGAGCGCTATTGCAGCAAGTAGATCTTTCCTGACAGCCTCTACTGTCCAGTCTTCCGAGCCGGGGGCGTCATCTGCATACCAATTCTCCCAGATTGACTCGCCGGGAACGGATCCCATTCGAACCAGTAGCCCTGCATCCAGCAGTGCGATGGAGTATGCAAGATCCTTTTTATCGACCGTTTCGCTCGTAATTGAGGGAAGTAGTGCATCTGGATCGAGGGCAAAGAGATCTGGAAAGGCGTGGTCAGCGAGTGCAGAAGAGAGGGTGCGGTGGATGCCTGCTGGCAAAATGCTCTCGTCCCAAAGCGGCCGAAATCCACGACCCGCGTAAGAGTCAACGAGCGTGTCGGCGAGCAGTATTCGGAAATGTCGGGATTCTGGAACAAGCTTCAGGATTTGGGTTTTGAGTTCGGCCTTCTCTGGGATGAATTCGTCCACTACTGCTGGTGAATCTGTAGGAACTCCAGCAACAGAAACGCTTGAGGGTAGGTTGGAGGTTCGCTTCTTGGCTGTGGGCGGTGCCGAAGTCGGCGCAGGCTGTGTGCCGGCAGCTTGGGGTGGCGATGGTAGAGCGGCACTATCCTGGCCGTGCAAGAAAGGGACAAGAGCAACCACCAGAAGTACTGCGAGCGCGACGGCGACTACTTGAAACCGGATCCAGAGAAGGAGGGGGATCATGTCTTCTAGAATAGACGAAGTGCTGGGAAATACCAGAAGCGACCATTCCCGCGTTCCGAATTCTGAGAGCGCCTTAAAATTGCACCGCGAGAGAATGGAAAAGGAACAAGCATGACTAAAGAATTACCAGACCCGCCACGGCTTTGAAAAGATGTTAGGGCTATTTTTGGTCGATGAACTGTTTTTTTGCAAAAAGTTTAGCAAAAGGTGTTGACGATTCAATTTTGCCGCGTAGATTCGCCGTCCGCTCAAAAGAGAGCGGGCTCGTTCCACCGTGCACCTCGACGATTCGTTGTGGGCTACTTGTGTGGTTTGAGTTTTTGATCTTTTAGAAAATCGAGCCGAGTGCTTCAAGCGCAAAGTTCAGCATCCCGCTCCACCTGTTCGCAGGTTGAGTTCAGCTGGTTTTGGAAGCAGTCGGTGTTTAAGGAAAAGGCTAAATTGTGTGCTGCATGCGATTAAGAGTCGTGTGCAGAGAAGGGGTTTTCTAAGGAAGGCCCCAACTTGTCAATTTTCCGTTTTTAGTAGAACAATAGCAATTCCATCTCTTCGGAGGTGGGTGCCATGCGTTTCTAGAATCGGGATCAATTTTCTATTCGGAGAGTTTGATTCTGGCTCAGAACGAACGCTGGCGGCGTGGATAAGACATGCAAGTCGAACGAGAAACTTGCTTAGCTTGCTTTGAAAGTTTCTAGTGGCGAACGGGTGAGTAACACGTGAGTTACCTGCCTCGAAGTGGGAGATAGCCCGGGGAAACTCGGATTAATACCCCATGTGATCGTAAGATTAAAGGCGGCTTCGGCTGTCGCTTCGAGATGGGCTCGCGGCCTATCAGTTAGTTGGTGAGGTAAAAGCTCACCAAGACGATGACGGGTAGCTGGTCTGAGAGGACGACCAGTCACACTGGAACTGAGACACGGTCCAGACACCTACGGGTGGCAGCAGTCGAGAATCATTCGCAATGGACGAAAGTCTGACGGTGCGACGCCGCGTGGAGGATGAAGGCCCTAGGGTCGTAAACTCCTGTCATCAGGGAGTAATTACTTATGTAGTAACTGACATAAGTCTTGATAGTACCTGAAGAGGAAGGGACGGCAAACTTCGTGCCAGCAGCCGCGGTAATACGAAGGTCCCAAGCGTTGTTCGGATTTACTGGGCGTAAAGCGTCTGTAGGCGGGATGGTAAGTCAGATGTGAAATCCCGGGGCTCAACCCCGGAACTGCATCCGATACTGCCAACCTAGAGGGTCGGAGGGGAGTCTGGAATTCTCGGTGTAGCAGTGAAATGCGTAGATATCGAGAGGAACACTCGTGGCGAAGGCGAGACTCTGGACGACACCTGACGCTGAGAGACGAAGGCCAGGGTAGCGAAAAGGATTAGATACCCTTGTAGTCCTGGCAGTAAACGGTGCACGCTTGGTGTGGGAAGGTTCGACCCTTTCCGTGCCGGAGCTAACGCGTTAAGCGTGCCGCCTGGGGAGTACGGTCGCAAGATTAAAACTCAAAGAAATTGACGGGGACCCGCACAAGCGGTGGAGCATGTGGCTTAATTCGATGCAACGCGAAGAACCTTACCTGGGCTTGACATGTTAGTCGTAGATTTGTGAAAGCTTATCGTCACTTCGGGTGGACTATCACAGGTGCTGCATGGCTGTCGTCAGCTCGTGTCGTGAGATGTTGGGTTAAGTCCCGTAACGAGCGCAACCCCTATGAACTGTTGCCAGCGGATAATGCCGGGGACTCTGTTCAGACTGCCCAGATTAACTGGGAGGAAGGAGGGGATGACGTCAAGTCAGTATGGCCCTTACGCCCAGGGCTGCACACGTGCTACAATGTCCAGTACAATGTGAACCGATGCCGCGAGGTGGAGGAAATCTTGAAAACTGGGCTCAGTTCGGATTGTAGTCTGCAACTCGACTACATGAAGTTGGAATCGCTAGTAATGGCTCATCAGCTACGGAGCCGTGAATACGTTCCCGGGTCTTGTACACACCGCCCGTCACATCATGGAAGCCGCTCGCACCCGAAGTATCAACAATAAGATGGTCCTAAGGTGTAGGTGGTAACTGGGATGAAGTCGTAACAAGGTAGCCGTAGGGGAACCTGCGGCTGGATCACCTCCTTTCTATGGAGAAATTCACCCGAGCGAATTTATAACCCTCGCTCGTAATGTGGTGAATAGGTCGATGTCTAAACAGGCTTGGATTAACTAAGTTTGCATGGCAAGTGAATGAGAAATCACACTACCAAAGTTATTAGCACACCTCTTTTTTGGTGCAGCGCACTATTTAGCCTTTGCCTTTCTCGATAAATCTGAGAGAAGCGCGAGATAAGAAATTTCCGGGGGCATAGCTCAGTTGGTAGAGCGCCTGCTTTGCAAGCAGGATGTCAGGAGTTCGAATCTCCTTGCCTCCACTTTTTTCCTTGGAGACAGGGCCGCGTTAGGGCGCAGATGGGTCTGTAGCTCAGTTGGTTAGAGCACGCGCTTGATAAGCGCGGGGTCACAGGTTCAAATCCTGTCAGACCCACGTTCCCCGGCCGTGCCATGGCTCTTTTCGTTCAATCTTTGACAACTGCATAAGAAGAAACAAAAACTACAATTTGAGTTTTTACTCAAATATTTAAGCCGGACAAGAGTCCGGCAAACTCAAGAAAGTTACTCTGGCAGCGGAGAGGATATAAGCACCTCTCTGAAAGTCTTTTCAATTTTATAGAAAGGGCTGGAACAAGCTGTTAAGAGCATATGGTGGATGCCTTGGTGCTAACAGGCGATGAAGGACGTGATAAGCTGCGATAAGCTTCGGATAGCGGCAAATACGCTTTGACCCGGAGATTTCCGAATGGGGTAACCTGGCTGGGGTAATACTCAGTCGTCTCACTCTGAATACATAGGAGTGAGTTCGCGATACCCGGTGAAGTGAAACATCTCAGTAACCGGAGGAAAAGAAAGAGAATCGATTCCGTAAGTAGTGGCGAGCGAAAGCGGAATAGCCCAAACCGGGGCCTTTGGTCCCGGGGTTGTAGGGCTCCAATATGAGACTGTCAAAATTAGGTTAAGCGTGTGGAAAAGCGCTCCAAAGAAGGTGAAAGGCCTGTGACCGAAAATGGCGACAGCTCTAGGATGTCCCTGAGTAGTGCGGCACACGTGAAACGTTGCATGAATCTGCGCCGACCACGGCGTAAGGCTAAATACTCGTTAGCGACCGATAGTGAACCAGTACCGTGAGGGAAAGGTGAAAAGTACCGCTGTGAGCGGAGTGAAATAGAACCTGAAACCATATGCTTACAAGGTGTCAAAGCCCCTTTGGGGGTGATGGCGTGCCTTTTGCTTAATGAGTCTGCGAGTTAGTGTTCGTAGCAAGCTTAAGTCCTTCTGGGACGCAGGCGTAGCGAAAGCGAGTCCGAATAGGGCGATTTAGTTGCGGATGCTAGACCCGAAGCGGAGGTGACCTACCTATGACCAGGTTGAAGCGCGAGTAATATCGCGTGGAGGACCGAACCGGTGTGTGTTGAAAAACGCTCGGATGAGTTGTGGGTAGGAGTGAAAGGCTAATCAAACCCCGTGATAGCTGGTTCTCCTCGAAATGTATTTAGGTACAGCGTCGCATGCTGACTGAGGGGGGTAGAGCACTGAATGAACTAGGGCCCACACCCGGGTACCGACTTCAATCAAACTCCGAATACCCTCAGGTGTAATGCGGCAGTGAGAATATGGGGGATAAACTTCATACTCGAAAGGGAAACAGCCCAGATCAGCAGCTAAGGTGCCAAAATAGTGCTAAGTGGAAAGGAGGTGGGATTACTTAGACAGTGAGGATGTTGGCTTAGAAGCAGCCACCATTTAAAAAGTGCGTAACAGCTTACTCATCGAGTGATCCTGCGCCTAAAATGATTGGCGATAAGTACTATACCGAAGCTCTGGATGCACATTTATGTGCGTGGTAGAGGAGCGTTCTCAGAGCCTTGAAGCCGGATGGCGATTGAAGGTGGAGTTCTGAGAAGTGAGAATGCAGACATGAGTAACGATAAGCCGGGTGAGATCCCCGGCCGCCGTAAACCCGAGGTTTCCTGGGCAATGCTGGTCATCCCAGGGTTAGTCGGGACCTAAGCCGAGGCCGATAGGCGTAGGCGATGGATAGCAGGTTAATATTCCTGCACCTCCTGAACCCAAAGCATCAGGGACACAGGCTGAAAAGATACTAGGTAATTGAATTCCGAGGTGAGGCTACGGCCAATCCGTATATCTGGAAGGACTGTCAAGAAAAGCTGATGTGTCGTGCTAAAGGAGCCCGTACCGTAAACCGACACAGGTGGGTGGGTAGAATATACCAAGGCGCAAGAGTGAAACCTGGTTAAGGAACTCGGCAAAATAGCCCCGTAACTTCGGAATAAGGGGTGCCCTCTTCGGAGGGCCGCAGTGAAAGGGGACAACCGACTGTTTAGCAAAAACACAGCATTCTGCGAAGACGCAAGTCGAAGTATAGGATGTGACACGTGACCAATGCCGAAAGATTAAGGCAAGGGGTTAGCCCTCGTGGCAAAGCTCTGACCCTAAGTCCCGGTGAATGTCGGCCGTAACTATAACGGTCCTAAGGTAGCGAAATTCCTTGTCGGGTAAGTTCCGACCTGCACGAATCGTGCAACGAGTTGTCCGCTGTCTCAACCAGGAGCTCAGTGAAATTGTAGTGCCGGTGAAGATGCCGGCTACCCGCAGAAGGACGGAAAGACCCTATGAACCTTAACTGTAAGCTGTCACTGGTTTTTCGATTTCAATGCTCAGAGTAAGTGGGAGACTTTGAAGCCGCGTTTTAGGGCGCGGTGGAGTCATCAGTGAGATACCACCCTTTGAATTTGGAGAATCTAACATCCTGCCCTGAATCGGGCGGAAGGACAATGGCAGCCGGTCAGTTTTACTGGGGCGGTATCCTCCCAAAAAGTAACGGAGGAGCGCGAAGTTTGGCTCAGCGTGGTTGGCAATCACGTTTCGAGTGTATAGGCATAAGCCAGACTAACTGTGAGACCCACAAGTCGAGCAGATGCGAAAGCAGGCCTAAGTGATCCGGTAGTTGAATGTGGAATTGCTATCGCTCAACGGATAAAAGGTACTCTAGGGATAACAGGCTGATCGCGCCCAAGAGTTCATATCGACGGCGCGGTTTGGCACCTCGATGTCGGCTCGTCGCATCCTGGGGCTGGAGAAGGTCCCAAGGGTTTGGCTGTTCGCCAATTAAAGCGGCACGCGAGCTGGGTTCAGAACGTCGCGAGACAGTTCGGTCCTCTATCCTCTGTGGGCGTAGGAGAGTTGAGGGGTTCATTTCCTAGTACGAGAGGACCGGAAATGACGCACCTCTGGTGTTCCAGTTGTTCTGTCAAGGGCACGGCTGGGTAGCTAAGTGCGGACTAGATAAGCGCTGAAAGCATCTAAGCGTCAAGCTATTCCCAAGATAAACTCTCCCTGAAGGATCGTTGAAGACTACAACGTCGATAGGCTGCAGGTGTAAGCTCAGTAATGGGTTCAGCCGAGCAGTACTAATCATCCGTTTGGCTTGTTACAGCCAATTCTTTCTTAAGTTTGTTTTTGTTTCTTTTTTATGCAGTTGTCAGAGATTGTCTTTTTTCTCAGTTGAGGAGGGCAAATGTCTCCAGAGGTCTGATACCGACCCAAAGTCGGTGTCAGGACTCTGGTGGCCATAGCACAGTGGAACCACCCGGTCCCATTCCGAACCCGGAAGTGAAACGCTGTAGCGCCGATGGTAGTGTGGCGAAAGGCCATGTGAGAGTAGGTCGCCGCCAGGTTATTTTAATTAACCGCCCTGGAAACAGGGCGGTTTTTTTATTGTACGATTTCCAAGACTGAGACCGCCCCTCCGGAGTGCGACTTTGTGAGATTTGAGGGCCGGCTCGTAGTGCCCGCCCATGAGGTTCCAATCTTTGGAAGAGGGTGAGGGCGTAAAATCACGGACAATTCCGTGATTTTTACTTTTACGAGAGTGGCTCTGACAAAGCCCCGATGTTAAATCTCAACAGCGAAAGAATCGTTCACTTTAACCGACTGAACGAACGCCGTCATGATTTGAATGACGTTTTCAACGTCGTCGAAATCGGCCATTTCCACGATGGAATGCATGTAGCGAAGTGGCAGGGAAACGAGAGCGCTTGGGATGCCGCCTCGAACATGATAGATCGAATCGGTGTCCGTTCCTGTGAAGCGGGAGGATGCCTCGTGCTGCAATGAAATATTGTTCTCTTTAGCCAGCTCGATGATCCTCTCTACGATCTTCGGATGGTTCGCGGTTCCGTGAGTTACGGAAGGCCCTCCGCCGAGTGCAATTTTGCCGTGCTGGGTGTGCTTGATGTCAGGACTGTCGGTGGCATGAGTGACGTCGAGTACAAGGCAGAGGTCCGGCTTCAGCGCATAAGATGCCATGGTGGCACCAAATCCACCGATCTCTTCCTGAACGGCGTTGAGAGCAAGGCAGGTTGAAGTGGGCCGATTGTCGGCTTCAGAGAGCCGTCGAATCACTTCGGAAATAATGAATCCGCCAATACGGTTGTCGAGGGCACGCCCAACAATTCCGTTTTTTCCAAAGGGGATCGCGCTATCAGAATAGACACCTGGGTGCCCGACACGGATGCCCATTTCTTCGACTTCCTTGGCTGATTTTGCTCCGATATCGACGAAGAGTTCGTGAACTTCAGGGGCCTTTTCCCCGTCCTTCCGATCACGAATGTGAATTGCAGTGTTGCCAATGATGCCGAGGACTTCCCCCTCATCTCCGAAAAAGGTGATCCGGCGACCTCGAGCTGTCGCCCAGTCGGAGCCTCCAATTCGATCGAGATGGAGAAATCCCTCTTCGGTGATGTAGTTGACCATGAATCCAATTTCATCGGCATGCGCCTCGATCATGACCGTTGGTGCGGAGTCATCCGCACCTTTTATGGTAGCCCAGGCGCTTCCGTAGGAATCGCTGTCAACTGAGTCTGCAAATTCGCGGCAGCGATTCGCCCAGACTCGTTGACCTTTCACTTCGAACCCAGTGGGGCTGGGCGTGTTGAGGAGTTCGTAGAGAAAGGTTTCGGCGTCTTTATTCATCAGATCTTACTCCTAACCCTAATCTTTTCTTACTCTTCGGATGCGGTGTCCGCATCACTATTCTCAACATCTGAAGCATCTTCACCCTCCTCATCCTCCACGTCATCACTTACAACGCGTGCGATATCCTGAATCGTTTCGCCATCCTTGGTCTTCATGAGGATCACTCCCTGAGCATTTCGTCCGGTGAGACGAGCACTTGCAGCGGAGATTCGGACGGACTGGCCGGCATCGGTCATCAGCATGATTTCGTCGTCTTCGGAGACACGGAGAGCCTTCACGACGAGCCCGGTTTTCTCAGTGACTTTCATGGTGATGACACCTTTACCGCCGCGGCCTTTGGTCGGGTAATCTTCAAACGGAGTCCGTTTTCCAAGACCCTTCTCGCTGACGACGAGCAACTGCTCGGAGTTGTCGACCACGGCGAGAGAAACGAGGTAGTCTCCTTCTCCGGGGCGGATGCCAGCGACACCGGCTGATGGTCGGCCCATCGAGCGAATGTTTTCCTCGCTGGTGCGGACGGCGTATCCCTTACTGGTAACGAGAGAAATATCGTCGGCGCCGTTCGTCATCTTAACATCGATGAGTTCGTTGCCTTCTTCGATCTTGATCGCGATGATCCCGTCTTTTCGGAAATTACGGAAGTCAGACAGTTTGGTCTTTTTCACCTTGCCGCTGCGGGTTGCGAAAAGAACGAACTGGTCTTCGACAAATGTCGCGTCTTTGTCTTCGTTTCCAACTGCAACGATTCGAAGCACCGAAGCGATTGACTCTTCCGGTTTCAGATTGAGAAGATTCTTAATCGATCGGCCTTTGGCGATACGACTTCCTTCCGGAATCTGGAAAACGCGCTCGATGTAAACGCGACCCGTGTTCGTGAAAAACATCAGGTAATCATGCGAGGTCGCGGCGAAGAGGTGCTCTACAAAGTCGGCTTCTTCATCCTCGTCGGCCACTACGCGAGTTTCCATGCCTTTGAGGCCTTTCCCTCCTCTGGCTTGTGTTCTAAACTCGGTGGCAAGCGTCCGCTTGATGTAACCACGATGCGAAATCGTGATCATATTCGACTCGTTGGCGATGAGATCCACATTAGCGATTTCACCTTCGTAGGCAGCGAAATCCGTCTTCCGTGGAGTCGCCCACTTTTCTTGAATCTCACGGAGTTCGTCTTTGATGATTTGCAGAACGCGCTCTTCCCGGGCGATAATATCAAGCAAGTCTTTGATCGTCTCAATGAGCTCGTCGTAGTCCGCTTTGATCTTGTCCCGCTCGAGACCAACGAGTTGGTAGAGGCGTAGCTCAAGGATGTGGTTCACCTGAGTGTCGGTGAAAACATAGCGACCTTCTTCAATTTGCAGGCTGGGCTGATCCCGGAGTAGGATGCCGAGAGCCTCAACTTCGGAAGGCGTGAAGGTGTAAGCTTTGATCTTTTCACGTGCTTCATCACGCGTTTTTGAATCGCGAATCATCTTGATGAAGTCATCAAGATTTCCAAGCGCGAGCAAATAGGCTTCCAGCTTCTCCGCGTTCTTCTCTGCCTGGGCAAGCAACCAGCGGGTTCGTCGGAGAATCACTTCGCGGCGATGCTCGATGTAACAAACGAGAGCGTCTTTTACCGAGAGAAGTTTGGGGCGGCGGTCGTCGATCGCCAGCATGTTGGCGGAGTAGGACGATTCAAGGGCCGTGTGCTTGTAGAGGTTGTTCAAGACAACCTGAGCTCGGGAGTCACGCTTCAGATCGACCACGACGCGGGTGTTTTCATCCGACTCATCACGCACTGCGGAAATTTCAGGAAGAATCTTCTGGTTCGCCAACTCGGCGATTCGTTCGACGAGGCGCGCCCGGTTTACGACGTAAGGGATCTCCGTGATAATGATTTGCTCGCGGCCCGTTTTCGTTTCTTCAACCGTTGCGCGTCCTCTCACCCGAATGGATCCGCGACCCGTCCGTGAGTAATCTTGAATTCCCTTTTGCCCGAGAATGGTACATCCGGTCGGGAAATCAGGACCCTTGATTAGCTGTAGAAGCTGCTCATGGGTAATGTCCGGGTTGTCGATGGTTGCGCATACCCCGTCAATGACTTCTCCGAGGTTATGTGGCGGAATGTTAGTCGCCATTCCGACGGCAATTCCTGTCCCGCCATTAACGAGAAGGTTTGGGACGGCGGCAGGGAAAACGACAGGCTCCTGTCGGGTTTCGTCGTAGTTCTGCACGAAGTCGACAGTGTCTTTCTCCATGTCCGTCATGAGCACATGGCCAACATGGGTGAGGCGTGCCTCGGTATATCGCATCGCAGCGGGAGGATCACCCTCGACTGATCCGAAGTTACCCTGACCTTGAACCAGAATTTCGCGCATCGTCCATGGCTGAGCCATATTCACGAGCGTTGGATAGATGGTAGCTTCACCGTGTGGGTGATAATTACCGGAGGTATCACCGCAAATCTTGGCGCACTTTCTGTAATGTTTGCCCGGCCCGAGACCGAGGTCATTCATCGCCAGAAGGATGCGTCGTTGCGACGGCTTCAAACCATCACGAGCATCAGGCAATGCCCGTGAAATGATAACCGACATGGAATAGTCGAGAAACGAGTTGGACATCTCGTCCGCCACGGAAATGGGCTCGATATCTCGATTGTGAGGGGGGACTTCTGGAGTGTCGTCTGCCATGAAATTCTTAGGTAAAATTGCGATAGCCGGGCGATCTGAAAATCTATCCCAGCTATGAAAGGAAGGTGTATTAGACGTCTAGATTGCGAACGCTGAGCGCGTTGTCTTCGATGAACTGGCGTCGCGGCTCAACCACATCACCCATGAGAATAGTGAACATTTTGTCCGCCTCGACCATATTGTCATCGTCCATTTTCACGCGAAGAAGTTTGCGGTTCTCCTTCTCCATTGTCGTGGTGTAAAGCTCTTTCGCATTCATTTCACCGAGACCCTTGAATCGCTGCAGTTGCATGCCGCGTTTTCCGATCTCGGTGACAGTTTCAAGGATTTCAGGGACACTGAAAACTGGGTGGGATTTGGCATTTTCGCTATCGCTTTCTAGCACCTCGAAAAGAGGCTTGTCTTGCGAGGAAAAGTGTTCAATGGGCAGTCCCAGTTCGGAAAGGCGTGCCAGCACTTTCTGAATGGGTTTCGCTTCGTGAATTTCGATGAGGCGACCGCGCCGGGTCACTCCCCGTTCCGTTGGTGTAGAAGCGGCGGGCGGCGTTTCGGCTTCAGGCTCTTCGGTCTCGGAGCCTTCTCCTTCGGTGCTGGTATCAGCGACCTCCTCCGCATCTATCACCTCGACTTCTTTTCTCCCGAAAAGGTGCAGGTCACGGTTTTCAGCGGCGAAATCCCTAAGATCAGATTCCTCGAGGAAATACTCTACGTAAATATCATTTCCCTCACGGACCTGAACCAGATATTCAGGTAGTTCGCCGTCTTTCCCCGCCGCGAGGTAGTCTTCGAAATCCCCGGAGTTCCGGGCAATCACGTCGTTGTAGCGGCTCAATTTGGAAAGCAGAGTCAGAATCTCGCGCAAGGCTTCTGATCCGACTTCGTCCTCGCTGCCAATGATCTTGAGGCGGGCGTCCTCTGATCCAAGATCGATGAGGATCTTGTTCAAATCTTCGTCGTCAGCAACATACTGCTCCTTCTTCTTTCTTGTGATTTTGTAGAGTGGCGGCTGCGCAATGTAGACATAACCGGCTTTCACGAGGGGAAGCATCTGGCGGCAGAAAAATGTCAAAAGAAGCGTCCGAATGTGCGAGCCGTCGACGTCCGCATCCGTCATGATGATCACCTTGTGGTAACGGACTTTCTCGATATCAAAAGCACCTTCCTGATCGCCATCACCGATTCCCGCACCAAGTGCAGTGATCATCGTCTGGATCTCCTTGTTTTGCAGAACCTTGTCCAGGCGTGCTTTTTCGACATTGATCAGCTTGCCTCGAATCGGCAAAATCGCTTGCGTTCGACGATCACGGCCCTGCTTCGCAGAACCACCCGCGGAATCACCCTCCACAATGTAGATTTCAGATTCCTTGGGATCACGTGAGGAGCAATCTGCGAGCTTTCCGGGCAATCCTCCGCCGGTCATGGCGGACTTTCGGACCGTTTCCCGGGCCTTCCGAGCGGCTTCCCGGGCGCGTGCCGCGTTTAAGACTTTTTCGACCAGCTTTTTCGCTAAAGCCGGGTTCTCCTCGAAAAACGACGTCATTCCTTCGTAGACGATGGAACCGACTACGCCTTCGACCTCGTTGTTTACGAGCTTCTCCTTCGTTTGGGAGCTGAAACGCGGGTTGGGGTGTTTTACCGAAATCACCGCCATGATGCCCTCCCGGACATCTTCACCGGAGATTGCAGGATCCTTGTCCTTGAGAAGCTTATTCGCTTTCGCGTAGTTGTTGATTGCGCGGGTCAAAGCACCACGAAATCCGGAGAGGTGAGCGCCGCCATCCCCGTTCGGAATCGAGTTTGCGAAGCACAGAATATTCTCGTGATAGTCCCCCGTGTATTGGAGAACGACGTCAGCGTAGCACTCGTCTTCAAGAGTCTTGCCGTCGTCATCGATCTCGACCATACGCTTTCCTTTCAGGACGATCGGATCTTCGTGGGCCAGTTCCTTGTTTTCGCCCATTTGACGGACGAATTCGACGATGCCGTCTTCGTAGTAAAATTCTTTGGAGCGTTCCGTTTCGCCACGCTCATCAACGAGATTGATTCGAACGCCGGGATTCAGGAAGGCTAGCTCACGCAAACGAGCGAGAAGATAGTCGAAATTGAATTCGATCCCACCCGTGAAAATTGTGGTGTCGGGGAAGAAAGTGATCTTCGTCCCCGTTTCGGAATTGTCATCCAACTCGCCAATCACTTCGAGAGGCTTCGTTGTTTTGCCTCTTTCGAATTCGATGAGGTGAACTTTTCCGTCACGGCGGATTTCCGCTTTGAACCAGTCCGAGAGCGCATTCACACACTTTGCGCCAACTCCGTGGAGACCACCGGAAAACTTGTAGGCACCCTGCCCAAACTTACCACCGGCGTGCAGCCTCGTAAGAACGAGTTCGACGGCGGGAATGCCGGATTTCTCGTGAATGTCGACTGGAATACCACGACCGTCGTCTTCCACTGTCAGTGAGCCATCCGAGTTCAGGGAAATCGTTATGTAATCACAATAGCCCGCGAGATGCTCATCAATCGAGTTGTCCAACACCTCGAAAACAGCATGGTGGAGACCCCGTTCCGTGGCCGGATCTCCGATATACATTCCGGGGCGTTTTCGGACTGCGTCGAGACCTTCCAGTTGGTTGATTTGACTGGCATCGTAGTCACCAGTTGGTTTGGGTGGAGCGTTGTCTTCAGGGGTATCAGACATGAGATCGTGTCGGTGGGATGAAAAGGCAGGAACGACCCGTCCAGAATGCCGGAATCGACCTTCCAAAACGTGCGGTTTACTGTTTCGTCACTAAAGCGAGAAACCGCGATAAATCAATGGTTTCAGGCGATTTAGAGGAAGAAAAACAGCCTTTTTTTACACGATTGCCATCGTGTTGGTTAAGATCGCCAAAATTTGCCGATTTTTATGGCGAAATAGGGCAAATTTCGAGAATCCACCGTCGCATTTTTCAAGCTGGAGAGCCCACCTCGTTGCCGCAAATTCGACATAACCCTGTTGCTTCAACCAACAGACTCTGTTGCATCACTGACCTGAGAGGGGTCGATGGGGGCTCAGTTTGCCTTCAAATACGCTACAATGTCGGCAACTTCCTGGGCGGTCAGGCCAAGTTGAGTAGCGCTGAGCATCGCGCTACGCTTCATCTTGCGCTTCGACTTGATCTTGCCTGCTGGAATCATCTGGGTAACT